>Ga0101944_10005199_pt1 | contig 15077 bp, 13 predicted proteins | sample DewCreD2012metaG_FD_75245 | JGI IMG/M metagenome (GOLD analysis project Ga0101944, IMG submission 75245) | Hot spring sediment bacterial and archeal communities from British Columbia, Canada, to study Microbial Dark Matter (Phase II) - Dewar... ...
CGGCATGCGCGAACCGCAGCTATCTCGAGATTCACGGCTTCAGCATCGACCGCTACATCGCTGAGCCGTTCATCCTCAAGGACGGATGCGCGATCGCGCCTGAGCGGCCGGGCCATGGAATTACATTCGACTGGAAAAAGCTCGCTGCGCTCTAGGTCGGCGTCGTCGTGAGAGTCTGGCTCACGGGATTGGCGCCGTCATCCGGCACGTAGCCCTCGGAATTGCCGGACATCGCTGCAATGGTCGCGAGCACGGGCGCCCGCGCGCCATTCGGTGCGACAACGGCCCCGAGCTCACCAGCCAGGCGGTCACCGACTGGTGCAAGGCACAGGCGATCGAGTTGCGCTTCGTCCAACCGGGCAAGCCCGACCAGAACCCCTGCATCGAGCGCTTCAACCGCACCTACCGCGAGGAGGTCTTGAGCGCCTACCTGTCTGACTCGCTCGACGATGTGCGCGAGATCACCGAGCCGTGGCGGGAGCGCCCTAACGAAATCCGACCGCACGACGCGCTGGGAAGCCTGCCGCCAGCGCGTTACCGCGAGCGATTGCTCGCGACGGAGGCTCCAGTCTAGGCCTGTCTACAGATCGGGGGAGCTTGCGCCCCGTCCGCGCCGGTCGCTTGAGCGGCGCCGAGAGCGCCCGAGAGCAGCGCAACAGTCGGCGGCAAGCCCGTCTGAGACCCCCGGATTTTGCTTGCCTCCCGGTTTTCCCCTGCTAGACTTCTACGTCGGATCAACGAACCTGTCTTGGCCACCGGCCGACCTGACGCCAGGTGATGCTTTGGAAGCCCGTGATACGCAGCACAACCCCATGCAGGACCTCAGCGGCCTGATCGCCTTCGACGCCGACGACCGCGCCGTCTGGCCTGCTGGCGAACTCCAGGCCAGCCTCTCACACCAGCTTCGGACCCGCCTGTCAACCGGCCTCAACCAGCTCCACCCCGATCCCGAGATTCTGTCGGCCATCCTGAATTCCGATCCCTCCATCCAGACCTTCGGCCAGCTCCTCCACCACCCCCAGCCCCCCATGGAACTGCTCCGCCTGACCAAGGACTTCGCCAAGCTCGCCAAACGCGACCAGTTCGCCGGCCTGCCCCCGGAAATCTGCCTCCTGCTCTACTACGGCAGCATCGTCGTCGGAATGCTCCGCCACAATGAACGCATCACCCGGCTGACCGACGATGAATTGCGGGCCGGTCTCAACTGGGTCGTTCGCCAGCCCTGGGTGGACGACCAGACCCGCCGGCTTTTCCTCGATGGCCTCCGCCACCTGCGCTCCGGTCGCAGCCGCTGGCGCAAATAGCCGCCCCTCCCGGCTTCTCACCGGATTGACTTCTCCGGCAACTCCGTCTTGATCCCCTCGTCCACCGGCATGCTGTCGGGCAACGCGCCGGTTTCCTTCATCAGCCGCGCCAGTTCCGTCTTCAGTTCCGCCAGCTTCCCCGCGGCCTTGGGATCGTCGATCAGATTGCGCAGCTCCCGCGGATCGTTCTTCAGATCGTACAGCTCGGCCTTGTGCCGATCCGGCCCGCCGTCTCCGTGCGGATAATGCACGTACTTCCAGTCCTTCGTGCGCACCCCCCGCACGTTGGGCGTATACGGAAACTGCTTTTCGTAGTTGTATTCGTAAAACCAGCTCTGCCGCCAGCCGGCCGTCTTTCCGGCCAGCAACCCCGTCATCGACCTGCCGTGAATGCCCCGCAGCGGCTCGGCATCGCACAGGTCGAGAATCGTCGGCGCAAGGTCCACCGTCAGCGCCATCTCGTCCACCACCGTTCCCGGCCGGATCGCCTCGGGATACCGCATCAGCAGCGGAATGCGGATCGACTCCTCGTGCATGGTCCGCTTGTCGATCATGCCATGCTCGCCAAGCAGGAAGGGATTGTCGCTGGTGAAGATGATGATCGTGTCGTCGAGCCGGCCGGTGTCGGCAAGCGCCCTGTACACCGCTCCCACCGAGTCGTCGATCGAGTTGATCGTGCCCACGTACGAGCGAACGAAATCGCCGAAAACCTTCACGCCCTCTTTGGACCGATCCGGGAATTCCTTGCGGAAGCCGTACAGCGGGCCGTAGATGCCGTGCCAGGTGTCAAGCCGCTCCTTGATCCAGGCCGGTTTGTCCTCCAGCGAGAAGGCGGAATCCGGGTAATTGATCGGCACGCCGTCGTAGGTGTGTTGGTACTTCGGCTCCGGCACGAACGGCCCGTGCGGCGCTTTGTGCCCCATGATCATGCAGAACGGCTTGTCCCCGGTCTGCCCGCGCAACCAGTTGGTGGCCAGTTCCGTCACCACCTGCGTGTAATACCGCTTCTTCAGTTCCCGCGTGCCGTTGATGTTCCACGTCGTCTCCGGATATGCCCCCTGCCCGCCGTGGCTGGCCCAGTAATCAAAACCCGGCCGCGGCGAATCATCCTGTTCGCCCATGTGGAACTTGCCGATGTAGGCCGTCGTGTATCCCATCGCCTTGAGCCTGGCGGGATAGCTGGGCAGGTCGCGGGGGTAGTCGGTGAAGTTGTTGATGATCTTGTGGGAGTGGGCGTAAAGGCCCGAGAGCATGGAGGCGCGCGATGGCGAACAAAGGCTGGTGGTGCAGAAGGCGTTGGAAAAGTACGCCCCCTCGCGGGCGATGCGGTCGAGGTTCGGCGTCTGGATGCCCAGGTAGGGCCTGGGCGCGCACCCAAGGCAGTCGAATCGCTGATCGTCGGTCAGGATGAACAGCACGTTGGGACGCTTTCGCCGGGGTGAACCCAGGTGGGCACATCCGGCCGCAACCGCCGTGGCCGACAGGGTCGCCGATTTGAGAACCGCCCGACGCGAAGGTTGGAAGGATGACATGAGCGGCAATATACCGCGACCGGCAGCGGCGTCCACCGCGTCCGATAAGAACCGTCCGTCCCCTCACGCATCAGGCATCACGCATCACGCATCCCATTTCATTTGCCTGGCGCGGAGTTGAATCGTACATCATCTCCGTCAGGCGAACGCAACCCTCTGACGGTTGCCCGTGTGGACGACGAGAGGGTGCCTGACGCGACGCTCCCCTTCCCATTTTCTGGCGATGCCGGCCGCGGTCCTCCGCGGCCGGCATTTTTTCGCGTCACGCTATCGCCCTGGCCCTGCGGCGCCGCAGGCACCGCCATGCCTGGCAAGCGGGAGCACTCACCCCCCGGCGGCGCCGCCCGTCCACCACGCTGCAATCGCCGGATTTTTCTTGACGCTCCCGGCAAATCGGGGGTATGGTGATCTTGGCAGATCCAGCTTCATGTCTGACTTGCTTGGAGTGAAGGCGACACGTCATTGAGAGACCGGAAAAAAGCGATGGTCGTGCCGGGCGCTGGTTTGGGAAGCGTGTAAACTGTGCCCATGCGCCTGTTGGCTCCAGCCAAGATCAATTTGCATTTGCGCGTGGGGAAACCCCGCGCTGACGGCTTCCATCCGCTGTTGAGTTGGATGTGCACCGTCGGGCTCTTTGACAAGCTGACTCTCGAAAATGCGTCCGGGCGAGGATGCGCGCTGACCTGCGCACAGCCTGATGTGCCGTGCGACAACCGCAACCTGGTGCTTCAAGCCGCGTTGGCCTTGGCCGACTCGTTGACAGAATCCGGGCAAGGTGAGGTCTGTCCCGACTTCGGCCTGATGGCGACGCTGGAAAAGCACATCCCGGCCGGTGCAGGCTTGGGCGGAGGCAGTTCGGATGCGGCGCGAACGCTGCTGGGACTCAACCGGCTCTGGCAGTCTGCCCTCTCGGTGCAGCGGCTGTCCGAGATGGCGGGAAGGCTTGGCAGCGACGTTCCGTTTTTCCTGAACGGCCCCAGTGCGATCTGCACGGGGCGAGGTGAAGTGACGCGACCGACGCCTCCGCCCGCCGCGCGGCATGCGGTCCTGATTCTGCCGCGAATGGCGATGCCAACGCCTTCGGTCTACCGTCGCTTTGACCAAATGGCCCTGGGAACAGACCTGTCATCCGCCGAGGAAGATTGGGAAAGATGGGCAAGATTGCCCGCGGCTGAGCTGATGCCTCTGTTGGTCAATGACTTGGAACCGGCGGCGTTCGCCATTGAGCCGCGTCTGGCCGACTTGCGGCACTGGATGGAACAAATTCTGGGCCGGAGCGTTCGTATGAGTGGCAGTGGCAGCAGTCTGTTCTGCCTGTATGACACATCCCAGCAGGCCGACGAGGCGGCCCGGAGCATTTCACGAGAGTCTGGCCTGGATTCGATGGCGGTGCCGTTAGCTCCGGCGTTTGAGGATGACCTCAACGCCCCGGTGGAAGTAGAGTAGCAAACGCTGGCGACCGGTTGGAACCTTTCTCTCACGTCTGTGGAACTGACCGGCACGGGCGATGTGGATTTACATCTCTGTGGGTTTTACAACTTGTCGGGGTCTATATGCAGCTCACGGAAGTGCGCGTCAAGCTGTGTGATGGGCATGCAGGTCGTCTCAAGGCCTTCTGCTCGCTGACTTTCGATCACGCCTTCGTCATCCGCGATGTGAAACTCATCGACGGCAACGACGGCCTTTTCCTGGCCATGCCGGCCCGAAAGCTGTGCGACCATTGCAGTCGCTGCGGCGAAAAGAACCATCTTCGGGCGCGGTACTGCTCCAACTGCGGCATGCGGCTGGATGAAAGTCGGTTCCTGCGATATCAGAACGGCAACGGCGCAAGCCGCCTGAAACTGCACGCCGATATCGCCCATCCGATTAATGCCGAAACCCGCCACAGGATTGAAGATAAGGTGATTTCGGCCTACTACGAAGAGGTTGAGCGCAGCAAGATGCCGGGTTATGTTGCGCCGAACCTTGACGGGGAGGATCTGGATCTCTATGATCTGCCCGATTCCCGCATGCCGGTGGAGCGATTGCACCTGCGGCCGACGGGAACGGCGCATTAGCTGAAGGGTGAAGACGCAACGACGGTGAAATCCATCGTCGTCTTCATCTAAGATGTATATGGTCATGCCCATTCGACTTACGGTCGTCGTACGATAGGTCGGCACCGCCGTGCGGGGCCTGAAAGTGGCTCCCTTGGCGACCGACCCGCTCCGACGCATCGCCACCGGGCGATGGGTGACGCTCCCTGCGTCAGTTTCCAGGCCGTAAGTCGCGTTTAGCTTTAGATAACAATTGAATTGGTCATGGGATGCCGATACATTCGGACGTTCCCTTTTTCGCTGAGGTAATCCGTCATGACGATGCTGCATGCTCCGAATACCGCCACACCCGCACCGCAGGCCCAGACCCGCTATAAAGGCAAGAGCGGGGCGCAAATCCTGCACGAGATGCTGATTCAGCAGCACAAGGTGGAAGTGATCTTCGGGTACCCCGGAGGGGCAATCCTGCCGGTCTTCGACCAGCTCTACAAGACTCCTGCCAAGTTCATCCTGAACCGACATGAACAGGGATCGGGACATTGTGCTGACGGCTATGCCCGGGTCACCGGCAAACCCGGCGTGTGCATCGTGACCTCCGGCCCGGGTGCAACCAATACGGTGACCCCCTTGGGCACCGCGCAGATGGATTCGATTCCCATGGTCGTGATCTCCGGGCAGGTGGCCACCAAGGTCATCGGCAACGACGCCTTTCAGGAGGCTGACGTGACGGGCATCACCCGGCCCTGCACGAAATGGAACTACCTGGTCAAGGATGTGCGCGAACTGCCGCGGGTGGTCAACGAGGCGTTTCTGATCGCCAGCAGCGGCCGGCCGGGGCCGGTGCTGATCGACCTGCCCAAGGATGTTTCGACCGCGACATGTCCGGATGAGGTGGACGACACCCCCAGGCCGCACATCCTCAAGCGCAAAACGATCTACGCCCAGGCACACATGAAGCAGGTTCAGGAGGCCGCGGAGATGATCAACCGCGCTTCCAAGCCCCTGTTGTACGTGGGCGGCGGGGTGATTACCGCCAATGCTTCGGATACGCTGCGGAAGATCGCCAACAAGGGGAACATCCCCTGCACCACGACACTGCTGGGGCTGGGTGCGTTTGACGAGCATGACCCCAAGGCGTTGTACATGCTGGGCATGCACGGCAGCGCCTTTGCCAATTATGCGGTTCAGGAGTGCGATTGCCTGATCGCCGTCGGGGCGCGGTTCGACGACCGCGTGACGGGCAACTTGGCGACCTTTGCTCCCAAGGCGAAGATCATCCATATCGACATTGATCCTTCGTCCATTTCGAAGAACGTGGACGTGGACTGCCCGGTTGTCGGCGACGCCAAGGCGTCGCTGGAGGCGATGCTGCCCCTGATCGAGCACCGCGATCGGCGGGAATGGTTCGCCCAGATCGACGGCTGGAAGAAACGATATCCGTTCCGGTACCTGGACGATTCGAAGATGTCCAAGCCGCAGTACGTGATCGAGGAGATTCACCGGCAGACCAATGGCGAGGCGATCATCACGACCGGTGTGGGCCAGCACCAGATGTGGGCAGCCCAGTTCTACCGCTGGCGGTATCCGAGGCAGTTTGTCAGTTCGGGCGGACTGGGAACGATGGGTTATGGCCTGCCCAGCGCCATGGGAGCGGCCCTGGGCGCTCCGGGCAAACTGGTGATCGACATCGACGGGGACGCCAGCTTCTGCATGACGATGTTCGAGTTGCCGACGGTGGCGGAGTACAACATCCCGGTGAAGGTGGCCATCCTGAACAACGACTTCCAGGGGATGGTCAAGCAGTGGCAGGACCTGTTCTACGGCCGGCGGTATTCGCAGACGGTGATGAAGAACCCGAACTTCGCGAAGCTGGCCGAGGCATGCGGGATCAAGGGCATCCGCTGCGACAAGAAGGAAGACGTGGCCAGGGCGGTCAAGGAGATGATCGAGCATGACGGCCCGGTGATCGCGGACTTCCACGTCGAGCCTAACGAGCACGTGTACCCGATGGTGCCCGCGGGCAAGGGCCTGCACGAGATGGAGATGGGAACGCTGGCATAGTGGTTGCGAGGGCCGCCGACTGGGGCAGGTCGCGCCCGGGAGATCCCGGCGCGATCAGGTGTCCTCGCCGACCAGCGCGACAATCTGGTCCAGTCCGCAGTGACCGTAATCCTCGCCATACCATGAACGCATCCGCTCCAGGCGTTTGCGTTCCTGTTCGGGCGTGGAGTTGTAGAAGGCCATCCACTGCGGCACCAGCGGCCGGATGTTCGCCCTGATCGCGTTGCGCAGCGGCCAGCCGTACTTGGACGGGTTCATCGCCTCGTTCAGATGCTCCGTGAAGTAGGGGCGGATGAAGGACGGTTTGAGTTCGGGATTGATTTCCCAGCGGTCGGCGTTGAGCCGCAGGATGGGGGGATGCGTTGTTCCGCCAAAGGTCACAGGCTGCGTGAGGTTGAGGTAGAACTTGAAACCCGCGTAGTTGGCCGCCAGATCGGCGTTGGAATAGACTGAATCCACCGCCATCCCGTACAGCCCGTTTTCCTGCCTGACACCCAGTTGCACCGCCTTGCGGACGGCAACGGCGTGATCGTGTCCTTCGGCCAGCGCATGACGGTAGACCTCGTAATACTCGTATCCCTGTTCGAAAAAATGGCCGAGTTTGTCGGTTCCGAGGTAGATTCCGTAGAGGTTGATGGTGGGGGACATCACCTGCATGAGAATCGGCCGACTCAGCGAGCCATAGACGGTCTTGTCCGGTTTCGGCTCGAATCGTGCGGGCTGGCGTTCAAAGTCTGTGCTGCGGGCCCACAATTCCAGGCGGGCCTGGGGCACGCCGCACCGCGTTGTGGCCATGAAGACCCGCCGAACGATGTAATCCTCGGTCAGACACTGGCGGGCCTTGGCCAGGTGCTGTTCGCGAACGAAGCGGAAGGATGCCCTGGAGGCCAGTTCCCGCGCCAAGGCGTGCTGCTGGTTGGCCCGTTCCACGGCCTCGGCGAGGGCCTGGAAAAGCTGCTTTTCAAACTCGGGCGCCAGGTCAACCAGGGGCGTGGGCGGAACGGTGAACTGATCGGTTTCCAGCGCCGCGGCGCGCGGCACAGCGATCACCGACAGGCAAACCGCCAGAATTGCCGCGACAACCCTTCGCATGGCCGATCCGACTCCATTAAGAGCATATGAACGCCTGATATGATGACAATGAAGAGTCCGGCTGACAAGGCTCGGGCCGTGGCAGTCTGGGTGGAAACTGGTTTTCGCGGGATCCTGTGTTGTGTAGGGTAGCGTTGAGGGATTATCATGCGGTGGTCAGGACCTTGCAAGGGACTGAAAAGGCGTTGATCTTCAGCAGCAGCACAGGCGCGAGCAGCGCTTGGACCACTTGATCGACGAATTCAAGCGCCGCCATCAGGGAATCGCCAGGCACATCGTCGGATCCATCGTGCTGAACGAGCAAGAGCTGACCGAGGATCAGCTGCTGGCAAGGGCCCGGGAGTTCTACGCGAGGGCCGCATGTCAGGCGAGGAGAGGAGTCGCCCATGCTCAACCGCGACAGATTGCCGAGCGTCTCAGAAGAGCGGGCCCCTGAGGCTGCGACAGGGCAGTGGACAAGAATCCTGTTCCTGGGGTACTGGGTCGCAGCGCTTGCCATGGGCGGGTGCACCGCGGCGCCGCAAAGCACGCCGAGGCTTCCGCCGAGCATGTTGCCGGCGGGTGATGCCGGCCAGGCGATTGCGCCAGCGGAACTTGACGAGTTGACCCGCGCATTCGCTGACCGCTACGTCGGCCTGCTCGCTTCCTCCTGCGACGCCCTCAAGAAAGACAACCCCGATCCGGTGCAGCGGCGCGAAGCGCAGGAGTTGCTGCTGAACTGCGCGACAAATGTCTACGACATCGCCAGCAACGCAGACGCGTTCACCCGTATGCTCGATCTGGTGGTCGTCACCACGCTGGTGAGCCAAGTGTGGATAGACGATGACAAGGCCGAGCAGGTATTCGGCGACCGCGCGGAGGTATTGGTTCGTGCCCTGCACCATGGCCGCGTGGAGGCCTGGGCCCTCGCCGCCCAGGTGCTGCGACCCGATCAACTGGATCTGCTGGACTATTTGATTTGGGACTGGCGTCGGCGTAATCCGGATATGGTCCGCGCGTCGTTTGTGCGATTCTCCAATTTCGCAGTGGGCCGCGGCAGGTCCGCCGAAGCCGAGGTGCTTGCCGCCGGCGGGTTCCTCGGGAACGTCGGGCGGGCCGGCCAGGCCGTCGATGAGGCCCGCCTGCTCACTGAACGCATGTTCTATCAGTTCAAACGCACGCCCATTCTGCTCGGCTGGATGGTGGAGGCGATGAAGGACGATTTGCTCGCAGCGCCCGAGTTGGGCACGGTCCTCACCGATGTGCATCGCCTGACCGACCAGGTCGAGCAACTGCCGAAGAATGTCGCAGCCGAGCGGCAGGCGATCCTCGCGGCCCTCGATGACCGCCTGAAGATCGCGGACGGGACGCTCAGCAATCTCAAAGCCACCTTGACGGAGGCGGCCCGGACGAGCGATTCGTTCAGGGAGATGCTCGAGACGGCGGATCCGCTATTTGCCCGCTTCGACGCGTGGGACCGATGGTCTACCGGCCTGCCTGGACATCGCCCCTTTGACATCCGCGAGTATACGCTGGGAGTCAAGGAACTGGCGATGACGGTGGAGAAGCTCAACGATGTGCTCAAATCATCGGCCACCTTGCTTGAATCGTCGGAATGGGATCGCCGTTTGGAACAGCTCAACCAGTCCGTCGATGCGCGGATGAGGACGGCGGCCGAACAAAGCCAGCTCGTGATGGCCTCCGCCTTCTGGCGACTCTACCTGGCCATGGCCCTGCTGTTGGCCATCCTCATCCTCCACCGGGTTGTCACGCTCCTGCTCACGCGGCGGGTCAAGGTCATCGAAGGGCAAGAGAGGACGGCTCGATGAAATGGCTGCTCCGGGGGCTTCCCCTTGTCTTGGCCTGTGTTACGGTGGCGGCCTGTTCCGCGCCGGCACAAAACAAGGAACTGGCTGCACGCCGCGAACCGGGTGGCGAGGTTCGCCCTGCCCGGCCGGCGGTCCCGGGCAAAACGGATGAGGCCCGTATCTCATCCGAATTGCTGCCGCCGTACGGGATCGTGGAGGGTCTCTCCGGAACGATTCTCAGCGTTGGAGATTCAACGACAACCAACCTCGTGGCGCGCGCCGCGGCGGAATTCCGGCGCATCTACCCCGACGTGAAGTTGCAGGCCACAACGGGCCTCGCACCCATCGGCCTTCTGGCGCTTCGGGAAGGTCGGGCCGACATCGTGCCGATGAGCCGAGCACTCACCCCCGAGGAGGTCGGTGACTTCCAGAAGAAATTCGGCTATCCGCCCACTCAGATCAAAGTCGCGGCCGACGCCCTGGCGATCTACGTGGAAAAGAGCAACCCGGTGCCGGCCCTGACACTCGATCAACTGGACGGGATCTTCTCCCGAACCCAACGGCGAGGCGGGGATTCGATCGAGACCTGGGGCCAGTTGGGCATGACGGGGGAATGGGCCAATCGCCCGATCGTGCTTTACGGCTATGACCCTGCCGACGGTGTCAACCAGACATTCCGTCAGCAGGTGCTGGATGGCGGCGAGTATCGGCTATCCTTGCGGATTGAACTGACGGGTTCAGCGATCGTCCAGGACGTGGCCGCCGATCCGCAGGCCATCGGATGTGCCAGCATCTTCTTCGCAGCCAAGCGGGTCCGGGCAATCCCCCTGGCCGGGCCTGACGGTGAGTTCTACGCGCCGACGGCCGAAAACGTCCGCTCACAGAAGTACCCCCTCAGCCGGTTCCTCTACGTCTGCGTGAACAAGCCCCCGAACGGATCGTTCAGCGGCCCCCCGGCGGAGTTCATACGGTTTCTGCTCTCCCGCGAAGGCCAGCAGATCGTTGCCGCCGATGGCAACATCCCGCTCAATGTGGCGACGGCGGAGCAAGGCAGGCGAGCACTGGATTAGCCCTTGGAGCTCTGGCCAGCCCACATGCTTGCCGCGGTTCAGAAACCCTCTTTATTCTTCGTTTCGCGAACGAGAGGCGACTCGGCCGGGGTTAACAGGACGACCTCACCCTTGGTCTTGGTGCTCATATCACTGCTTTGAGAACTCCCGTCGCCACGCGGCACGGTCAGCCTATCACATCGAGACCCATTCTCATGCTTGATGGGTGGTCCCAGGCGGGAGCGGGAGCGGGAGTTGGACAACGCGCGACAGCGGCGTCGCCGGGCGATGAAAAAACTGGGCAAGTAGGGCCGAGGGATGAACCGCGCCCCCAGATCGGGGCGGGGCCGCCGCATGCGCCGACGGCGAGCGAACTGGCGGGGTTTGCCCTTGCGATCAACGCTGCTGTGTTCACCTGTCATCCTCCGGCGACCCCTCGGCCGCCAAATGCCGGACAATTCTGGCCAGACGCCCGCGCTACGAAGCAGCGATGCGTCGCGGTTTGAGGGCACGGGCGGGACGCCCGTGCTACGAAGCTGCGATGCGTCGGGGTCTGAGGGCTCGGGCAAGATGCCCGTGCGACGGGAATCACTCGATCACGACGACGTTGTGAATGTCCAACTTCGACAATGTGACCTTCACCTGGCCGTTCTGATGTTCAAACACCATCTCCGTGCCGCCGGGTTCGAGGGTGACTCTTGCGGGCTTCTGGTCCATGCGAATCGTGATCGTCAGCGGGCCAACCGGAGGAATGCTGTCATGGATGGGGTTCTGCTTGTCGGCGTGGGGGCCGGCGGTGTTGACGAGGTTGATGGCGAGTCGTTGCCCGACGCGGTTGACGGCCACATCCACATCGGATGAGCCGTTCACTTCCACCAGCGGGTTGGGGAAGAGTCTGCGGGCCAGGGCATCGAGGAACGCTCGCTTGGCCGCCGAGCGGTCGGCCAGATAGCTCTGGCTGAAGCTGAAGTACACACCGGCGATCCTGCCCTTGCCCGGCCAGGTGATGTTCGCTGACCACCTGCACCGAATGCTGGCTCTCCAACAGCGCCTCCAGCGTCCCGCGGATGCGCGTCAGGTCGCGCGGGAACATGCCGTTCATCTCGCGATGGTAGTTGTACGTGGAATAGAGCAGCGCCGCCTCGCGCATGAGCTGCGGGGCGGATTGCCGAAGCGGCTGCTACGTCATCGCCCTGGCCAGATCGTCGCTGAATTCCTTCACATCCTGCTCGGTCGTATCCCACGAGCACATCAGCCGGGCGCCCCCCTTGCCGATGAACGTGTAGAATTTCCACCCCCTCTCATGCAGCGCGGCCGAGACGCGCTCGGGCAATTCCACGAAGACGGAATTGGCCTGGCGCGGAAAGAGGATCTTTGTGCCCTTGATCCTGCGCACGGCCTGCTCCAGCTTCGCGGCCATGGCGTTGGCCTGGGCGGCGCGCCGAATCCAGGCGCCGTCCCGCAGCATCCCCACCCACGGCGCCGCCAGGAAGCGCATCTTCGACGCAAGCTGCCCGGCCTGCTTGCAGCGATAGTCGAACTCGTAGGCCATCGCGGGATCGAAGAACACCACGGCCTCGCCGACGCCGCAGCCGTTCTTCGTGCCGCCGAAACTCAGCACATCCACGCCCGCTTTCCAGGTGATTTCCCTGGGGGCGACGTTCAGCGCGGCCACCGCGTTGGCGAAGCGCGCGCCATCCATGTGCAGCCTCAGCGAGTATTGCTTGCACTGCTGCGCGATGGCCGCGATCTCCTGCGGCGTGTAGACCGTGCCGACTTCCGTCGCCTGGGTGAGCGTGACGACCTTGGGCTTGGGATAGTGGATATCGGTTCGCTTGCTGACCGCCCGGCCGATGGCCGCGGGGTCGATCTTGCCATTCTCGCCGGGCAGCAGGAGGATTTTCGTGCCGTTGGAGAAGAATTCCGGCGCGCCGCACTCGTCTGTCTCGACGTGGGCCAGTTCGTGGCAGAGGATACTGTGATAGCTCTGGCACAGGTGCGAGACGGAGAGGGAGTTCGCGGCCGTCCCGTTGAAGACGAAGAAAACCTCCGCGTCCTTCTCGAAGACCTCGCGGATCATGTCCGAGGCCTTGGCGGTCCAGGCATCGTCGCCGTAGGAGCGGGTGTGCCCCTGGTTGGCCTCGACCAGGGCCGCCCAGGCCTCGGGGCAGATCCCGGCATAGTTGTCGCTGGCGAACTGGCGGATGCGATCGGGCATGGGATGAATCTCCTGCAAGGGTGCGAACAAGGATGGACCCGGCCGTGGGGCGCGTCAAGCCACCCTCCGTCCCACGCGCTGTTGGCGGGTGCGTGACATCTTCCGCGGTCGGCGGCCCGGAATTACAGTGGCGGACCCCGTGCCACGATCCTTCGCTACAACCTTTCAGGGCTTTTGTAACCCCCTTTTTCTTGCCCCCAACTGCCCGATCGTTCAAGCTACTGTTATGCCCAAGGCCATTGGCATCGTGTTCGCCCTCATCTTTGGCGGTATCGGTGTGACGGTGCTGATCTTCATGTGGGGCGCGCCGTTTGATGACTTTCACTCGCCGCCGCTGTTCTTCCGTATCTTCGCCTCGTTCATCGCCATCGGCTTTGTCGCCTTTGCGGCCGGGATGATCCACGCCGTCGCCAGAGGCGACACATTCGTGAAGAATCATCCCAACGATGTCGAGCGGATCAGCAGCGCCCCCGACAGGCCCGCTCCGGGTCGATACGCCTGTCCGCACTGTGCCGCCCCGCTGAGCAAAGACGCCGAAGTCTCTCCCCTGGGCGATACCAAATGCCCCCATTGCGGCGCGTGGTACAACATCCACGGCCGAAAAGCATGAAGCTTGGACATGGCAGCGGGACGGGAACGATCGTGGCCGCAACAATTCGGACCCCGAAGCGTATTTTGGGTGGCCAGTATTGTAGGAAAATGTCGCCGAAGACCGGGTGATACATGGCAAGTCATTTTCAGAAAAAGAGTTATCGCGGCCCCGGCTTTACCTTGGTGGAATTGCTGGTGGTGATCGGGATCATCGCCCTGCTGATCTCGATGCTTTTGCCGGCCCTGAAAAACGCCCAGAAGCAAGCCCAAAGCGTGCAGTGCAAATCAAACCTGCGGCAGGTCATGACCAGCCTGATCATGTACGCCAACGAAAACAAGGGACATATGTTTCCGTATCGGGCCGGGGCAGGGCAATACAAGGCGGGCAAGTCCTGGGGGATATACGTTTTCAAGCCGGCGGAAATGAACCCGCCGCAGATGCGGTGCCCCAGCGATCCCGAGCCGATGTACGAGCATTCGTACATCCTCAACGACCACATCCGCCTGCACGAGATCCGCTATGGCTCGACCAAGGGGGTGTCGGCGTCGGAGATCATCGTGATCGGCGAGAAGAAGTCGGATGTCCCCGACTACTACATGAACCTGCGCGACTACGCCACCAAGGTGGAGCGGTTCCGACACGGCCTGTTCCTCGGGTCCAACTACGCATATCTGGATGGGCATGTGGACACAAAGGAGCCGACGGCGGCCAGGGGAGCGATCGACCCGTGGGACCCAAACGTCCAGATCCCCGGGGATCAGGAAGGGTGAACCCGCTGCGCCGGGGCCCTGCGCGCGGATGGTGTTCAGATACCGGGTGGCGGATCAGGGAATTGCGCCACGAGACGGCCATCGTCTAAGCGCCCGCCAGGCCGGTGGACGACCTTCTCATCCGATCGTGAGGTTGTTCACGTAGTCGGCCAGTTCCTTCTGCTGGCTCTCCAGCGTTTTCTGGAGCTTTTCCTGGGACATGTAAAGTCCGTCGATCTGCTTCTCCTGGGCGGCGAGTTTCTCCAGGAGAGTTGTCTTGAACTCGCTCTTTTCCGGCGCAACCTTCACATTCTCGCGGATGCGGGTCTGCTCCTGGCCGATCTGGGCGATCTGGGCCTTGACCTGCTCGATCTGGCGCTGGGTGTCGGCGACGGCCTGGCGAAGCGAGGCGGCCTTGCCAAGAGCCTCGCGCACGGCCGGGGGAATCTCCTGACTGCGCCAGTAGAAGATGAGCGTGTTCAGGTCCATCGGGAGGATCTGGAGGACCTCGCCCTGCACGGTCTCCTCGCGAACGCTGACCGCCTGCTGCTTACCGGCCGGGACGCCGGTGCGGAAGCGGTAGAGCGTCTCGGTGGTTTCCATCGGCTTTTCCGGCTCGATCAGCTTCCAGCCCTGGCGGAAGGGATGCTCGATGAT
>Ga0101944_10005201_pt1 | contig 15068 bp, 8 predicted proteins | sample DewCreD2012metaG_FD_75245 | JGI IMG/M metagenome (GOLD analysis project Ga0101944, IMG submission 75245) | Hot spring sediment bacterial and archeal communities from British Columbia, Canada, to study Microbial Dark Matter (Phase II) - Dewar... ...
CCCATGCCACGGTCTTTCGCCCAGGCAGGGATAAGGCCCCACACCATTTCCTCCACAGACCTGACACCACCTCGTTCCAGAACGACCGCGACCGTCTGCGTGGGAGCAATGTTGTAGCTCGTGCGCAGCCGGGGCGGCGCCGTCGCGACGTCAAATGCCTGGACGATTTCGTCCAACGAACTGTACAGTACAAATCGGCCACACATGACACCCCTCCCGAGAAAATAGCGTCTCAACAGAACAGCCGTCGGCAGGCAATGGTCAGCCAACCTGGGAGCGCCGAGCCCCAGCTCGGCCATCCCCTGGGATTTTCATTCATTGTTGGTGTGCACACGCTCATGGGGACTCCCGTGAACCCGGGCGAACACCGCCTTCGCACGCACAACTGCACGCGGCGTCAGGCGACAGGCGACCGACCCCGTCAGTTGCCCACACGCTCTGGTGGTTCGACAAGCATTTCGGTTGCACCGCGGCGGCTCGTTCGTCCGCTTCGCTTTAACACCTCGACCACTTTGTTGACTTCCTCCACGCTGATGTAGGCCGCCTGGAAACGAAGTGTGTCCCCCTTGACGACCAGCAGGAAATCACCGCGGCCCATCAGCTTCTCCGCTCCCGACGCCCTCAGTCCGGTCGCCACCCGCCCGTCTTCCGCGCTTGCCACACTGCCAACCAGTCGCACCGGAAAATTGCTTTTCACGAGGCTGCCAATGGCCTCGACGGTCGGCTTCTGGGTGCAACCGATGACGTGGATGCCTGCCTCACGACCCCGCTGCGTCAGCCGCGTGATCGCGGTGACCACCTGAGTTCCACCGGCGGCCACAAGATCAGCCATCTCATCAATGATCACCACGAGCCTGGGTTCCTGCGTTCCGTCGCGGTCTCTTTGCACCATATGGTTTACCAGACCGTTCAGCACCTTGACAGCCAGATCCACGTCGCGTATCACCGGACAGAGCATATGGGGGAGGCCCTCGAGGGCCCCATAGCCACGTCCTTTAGGATCAATGATGATCAGCTGGATCTCGCCCAGCCGATTGTGTAACGCCAGGCTCACCGCCATTGCGCGTACCAGCGCGGTCTTGCCGCTGCCCGTGGTGCCGGCCACCAACGCGTGGCACACTTCGGGACTCGGCAGCCGCAGGAGCAACGGGATGCCCGCGTCGTCAAGTCCCAGCACCGCTGTCTGGCGTGGTATTTCGCCGAGGCGGGCCATAAGGGGAAGCAAGCGGACCGTCTCACTGTCTTCCCGAGGCACCTCGATGTGCACCCGTGGCCCCTGCCGATGAACCCGCACGCCCCGACTGCCGAGCCAGAGTGCAATCTCCTCCGAGAGCCGGGCGACATTGCTGATGCGAGCCCCCAGTGCAGGCACCACTTCGAACCGCACCCATCGCGGCGTCACCACACCCCCCATGACTCTTCCAGGCACCCGATGGGCGTGCAGCACCTGCTCGATACGATCTGCTTGATAGTCAAGGAGACGCTGCATGATTACCTCGCCGACACGCCGTTACAACGATGCAAGATTGCCGCCTGCGCCAGGCTGCCACCCTGCGGACACGCAATTTCTTCTCTGGCGTGTTCACGGGCATAGAACATCTGTTCTAGACACGATTATAATCCCAACCGCTCGTCTTGTCAAGCTCCATTTGGGCGAGTTTCTTGCCCTCTCGAGGTTGGCACTCAGTCTTCCTTGTGCTCGCAGTGCCGTGAATTGGCGACAGTCGTCACGTGGCTTTGACACGCTGCCTGTCACCCATTACAATCGAAGCATCCCCTTCAGCGGAGTGACGGTGGACTTTCTGGAAGAACTCAATCCCAAGCAGCGTGAAGCCGTGCAGGCGGAGTGCGGCCCGGTCCTGGTTCTTGCCGGTCCTGGCAGTGGCAAGACGCGCGTGCTCACCTACCGCGTGGCCTATCTGGTGCGTGCCCGGGACGTGGCACCGTGGCACATTGTGGCGGTGACCTTCACCAACAAGGCAGCTCGAGAGATGCGAGAGAGGCTGGCATCGAGCGGTGACGGTGACAGTCGGCGTCCCCGGTTGCTCTCCGACCGCCAGGTGGAAGGTCTTACCGTCGGCACGTTCCACGCAACCTGCGCGCGCATTCTGCGCCGTGAAAGCAATTCCCTCCCCGGCCGGGACAACAACTTCGTGATCTATGACACCAATGATCAGCTGGCGCTGGTGCGTCAGGCGGTGCGAGAACTGAATCTAGACGAGAAGAAAACCAAACCATCCGCGATCCTCAACGCGATATCAAAATGCAAGAATGACCTCATCGGTCCTGATGCGTTCCGGGCGAACAGCTATTTCGAAGAGATCGTGGCGCGTGTCTATCTCAAGTACCAGCAACTGCTCCAGACAAACAACGCTTTTGACTTTGACGATTTGATCATGGTCACGGTCGAGTTGCTGCGTAGCCGCCGCGACCTGCTGATCGCCTACCAACAGCGGTTCCGCCACGTACTGGTGGATGAGTTCCAGGACACCAACCTGGCCCAGTATGAGCTGGTGAAACTGATCGCCGGATCCGAGCCGAGTCTCTTCGCCGTGGCCGACGAAGACCAGAGCATCTACAGCTGGCGTGGCGCCGACTATCGCAACGTGCTCCGTTTTCGAAAGGACTACCCTCAGCATTGTCTGATCCTTCTTGAGCAGAATTACCGCTCCACTGCCACCATTCTGGAGGCAGCCAAACACGTCATTCGACGCAACGCGGATCGAGTTGACAAGGATCTGTTCACGCGGCGCGGCGCCGGAGCGCGCATCCGGGTTGTTGAAATGTATGATGAACGAGCGGAAGCCCAGTTCGTCGTGGATGAGATCATTCGACTGCAGGCGAGTGACGGGCATCCGGCGGGCAGCTGTGCGGTAATGTACCGCACCAATGCCCAGAGTCGCGCACTGGAGGAAGAGTTCATCGCGCGTGGGATGCCCTACCGCCTGGTGCGTGGCACCCGTTTCTACGAGCGCAAAGAGATCCGCGACGCCCTTGCGTATCTCCGACTGGTAAATAATCCCCACGACAGCGTGAGTCTGGCACGCATCATCAATGTCCCGCCGCGCGGGATTGGCGCTCAGACCCTTGCTGACCTGGAACGGTGGGCATTCAAGCTGGGGGTGTCCACCTACGACGCCTTGCTGAAGTTGGAGGCAAAGTCGCGGGGGGAACGCCTGCCCTTGCCAGGTCCGTTCAGTGGACGCGCCCGCAATGCCCTGCTGAGGTTCGAAGAACTGCTGACCCACCTGATCGCCGAGCGCAGTCGCGTCGCATTGCCGGAGCTTTTCGATCTGATACTGGTCACAAGTGGCTACCGCGACTATGTGCGCGACGGGAGCGTGGAGGGCCAGGAGCGCTGGGACAACCTTATGGAGCTGCGAGGCGTGACGACCGAGTTTGCTGCCCTGGAGCCGGCCGAGGCACTGCCGGCGTTTCTGGAGCGGGTAGCTTTGGTCGCGGACGTAGACGGTCTGAATGATAGCGACTCAGGGCCGGCACTGCTGACCCTGCACGCCGCCAAGGGTCTGGAGTTCCCGACAGTATTCATTGTCGGTATGGACGAGGACATCCTGCCACACATCCGATCCACCGACAGTCGCGAGGCGTTGGAGGAAGAACGCCGCCTGTGCTATGTCGGGATGACGCGCGCAAAGGATCGCCTCTACCTGCTGCACACCCGTCAACGCACCGCTCTTGGTCAGGGTGGCGCGAGCGTGCCCTCTCGATTCCTGAAAGATATACCCCCCGAATTGATTGAGGGCCGCGCGACTTCGCGCCGTCAGCGGGCAGACGACCGTGAGATCCCTCGCAACCAAACCGGCAGAGCCGATGTGCGCGTGTCGTGGCAGACCAGAATACCCGCCACCTCTGTCAAGCCAGAGTCGGTCCGCACCGCCGCTTTCAAGGCTGGCGATACTGTCGTGCACGCCAAGTTTGGCGAAGGAATCGTTGTCGCCAGCCACCTGACCGCTGACGACGAGGAGATCGAAGTCGCCTTCCCCAAGCAGGGCGTCAAGCGGCTATCGGCGACCATCGCCCCGCTACAGCGAGTGAACCGCCCGTGACCTATCACGATGCACTGACGCTGCTCTACAGCTACACCAACTATGAGCGCCTGGGTATGCCCAAGTACACTATGGCGCATTATGACCTCGACCGCATCAGAACTCTGCTGAACAAGCTGGGCAATCCACATCATCGTTTCAAGTCGCTGCTGATCGCCGGAACGAAGGGCAAAGGCTCAACGTCGGCGTTCGCTGAGAGTATGATCCGGGCCGCCGGCTATCGCACCGGGCTCTACACATCGCCCCACCTGCACACCTTTCGCGAGCGCATCAGAATTGGTGGTCAACTCATCACCGAAGCGGAAGTCAGCCGTCTTGTGGAGACGATCCAGCCGCATACAGCCGACATTGAAGGGCTGACTGCGTTCGAAGTGATCACCGCGCTGGCGTTCTGCGCGTTCGCTGAGGCGAATGTCGAAGTGGCCGTTCTCGAGGTGGGACTCGGCGGGCGACTGGACGCCACCAATGTAACCACCCCTTCGGTCGCCGTCATCACCAGCATCAGCTACGATCACACGCAGGTACTGGGCGACACCCTGTGGCTGATTGCGCGCGAGAAGGCCGGCATCATCCGTCCAGATGCCCTTGTCGTCAGCGCACCCCAGGTGCCGGAGGCGATGACGATCATCGAGGAAGTGTGCGCCGGTCGGCGTGCCGAGCTGGTGGTGGTGGGAGAGGACGAGTATCGGTGGCTGGAGGGACACGCGACCCTCAAAGGACAGACATTTGAGTTACAGGGCGAACGCCTGTGGATCCCTCTGTTGGGACGACACCAGATCGCCAACGCCGTAACCGCCTGGGCCGCTGTGGATGGCATGCAACGCCGCGCCGGCCTGACAATACCCATTCCTGCGCGCAAGCAGGGTCTGCGCGCCACCGAGTGGCCGGGACGCATGGAGATACTGGGACAGAATCCCACCGTCATCGTGGACAGTGCGCACAATGGCGATTCGGCCGCCAAGCTGCGAACGGCACTGAGCGAGTTCTTTCCCCGCCGACGCACCACCATCATCTTTGGTGCTTCGGGTGATCATCCCTTCACCGATGCCCTCAGCGAGCTTCTGCCACACGCCGCCCGGGTGTTCGCGACCCGCTCGCGCCATCCACGCGCGGCAGCACCCGAAACGCTGCTCCAGGTAGCCGCACAACTGGGTTATCAGGCCGTGGCGACTGCCAGCGTGCCGGAGGCAATTGAGGCAGCCCTCGCGCAGGCCAGCTCTGACGATCTGATTTGTATTACCGGCTCCATCTTCACCGTGGCTGACGCACGCGAGTACTGGTGCCAACGCCACGGATGGCCGATGCCGCCGGTTGACCCAATCACCTGACCAATTTGCGAATGATGTGAATGGAGCAAGAGTGATGCAGTTTTTCCAGGGCGGTATTCCCTTCATGAGTCTGGGCGGTGACATTCCGCATCCGGCCGAGGACCTGACCGATTATCCCTTGCTGCCTGTGCGGGATGTGGTGGTCTTTCCGCGCCTCCTGACGCCCGTGTTCGTGGGACGCGATCAGTCGCTGCGGGCCATTGAGGCGGCCCTGGCCGCCGACAGCCGGCTGGTCATCGTCACCCAGCGCGATGCCGAGGTCGAGAATCCGACCCCATCTGACCTGCACGACATCGGCACCGAAGTGATCGCCGGCCGGGTGCTGCGTATGCCCGACGGCACCACCAGCGTGCTCACTCAGGGACAGCACCGCGTCCGGATCACCGAGTACGTGCAGACCTCACCATATTTGCGCGTCAAGGTGCAACCCGTGGTCGAGAAGACGGAACGCACCCTTCCGATGGAAGCCATGATGCGCGCCGTATTGGCCCTCTTCGAAAAGTGCGTCCAGCTGGATCGTAATCTTCCGGAAGATGCTTACGTCGCAGCGATGAACATTGACGATCCCAGCTGGTTGGCCGACATGGTCGCCTCCGTGATTGATCTGACCACCGACGAACGGCTGCGCCTGCTCAGCATGCTTGAGCCCTACGCGCGTCTGCAGGCGCTCAGCGTGCTCCTCAACCGCAAGCTGGAGGTCCTGGAGCTGGAGAGCCAGATACAAAACCAGGTGCAACAGGAGGTGGACAAGAACCAGCGCGAATACTACCTGCGTGAGCAGATGCGCGTCATTCAAAACGAGCTGGGTGAGATTGACAGTCACCTCTCGGAGATAACCGAGCTGCGGCAGAAACTGGCCGCCACCGACATGCCCGAGGAGGCGCGCACCCGCGCCGAACGCGAACTGAACCGGCTGGCCGCAATGCCTGCGGCGTCTCCTGAAGCGTCTATCCTGCGCACCTATTTCGATTGGCTGATTGATCTGCCGTGGAAGCAAGCTACGGAGGACACATCCGACATCCAGCACGTGCGAAATGTTCTGGACGCCAACCACTACGGCTTGCCGGAAGCCAAGGAGCGCATTCTTGAGCACATCGCCGTCCGCCAACGCGCTGCCGACAAGATGCGCACCCCCATTCTATGTTTCGTTGGACCACCTGGCACCGGCAAGACCTCACTGGGCCGCTCGATCGCCGAGGCGCTGGGTCGCAAGTTCGTGCGAGTCAGCCTCGGCGGCATTCGCGATGAGGCCGAGATTCGCGGCCACCGGCGCACTTACATCGGCGCCCTGCCGGGCCGCATCCTGCAGACGATGCGGCGGGCTGGCACCATCAACCCCGTATTTATGCTCGACGAGATAGACAAGGTGGGGGCCGATTTCCGCGGCGACCCCAGCGCTGCGCTGCTGGAGACGCTCGATCCGGAGCAGAACTTCGCATTTTCGGATCACTATCTGGAACTGCCCTACGATCTATCGCAAGTGCTGTTTATCACGACCGCGAACATGCTGGACCCAATCCCCCCGGCCCTGCGCGACCGTATGGAGGTGGTAAGATTCCCGGGCTATATCGAAGAGGAAAAGCTCGGCATCGCGCGACAATTCCTGATCCCGCGTCAACTGGAGGAACACGGGCTGACGGACGAGGACCTGCAGTTCCCGGATCAGACGATCAGAACCATCGTGCGCGAGTACACCTATGAGGCGGGCGTGCGCAACCTGGAGCGTGAGATCGGCCGCATCTGTCGCAAGGTAACGCGCCGACTGGCCGAAGGGAAGCCGGTGCGGAAGCGGGTGACGCCGGCTCTGGCACGCAGCTATCTCGGGCCACCACAGTTCATTGACAGCCTGAGCCAGGAGACTGACGAAGTCGGCGTTGCGATGGGCATCGCCTGGACCGAAGCCGGGGGTGACATGATGCCCGTCGAGGTCTCGCTGATGTCCGGCAAGGGTAACCTGCTGCTCACCGGCCAGCTGGGGGAGGTGATGCAGGAGTCGGCTCAGGCCGCGCTCAGCTATGCCCGGTCACACGCCAGAGACCTGAACATCCAGGACATAGATTTTGATCAGCTGGACATACACATTCACGTCCCGGAGGGTGCCATCCACAAGGACGGTCCGTCAGCGGGCGTGACCCTCGCAACTGCCCTGATCTCGGCGCTGACGCGCCGACCGGTGCGCCACACGGTGGCGATGACAGGCGAGATCACCCTTCGAGGTCGGGTGCTGCCGGTTGGGGGACTGAAAGAGAAAATCCTGGCAGCACACCGCGCCAAAGCCGAAACCGTGGTCTTCCCACGCCGGAACGAAAAAGACCTGGTCAAGATTCCCAGGAAGGTACAGCGTGATCTCACCTTCGTGTTGGCTGACCGGATTGAAGATGTCCTGAGCGTCGCGTTGCTGCCGGAGCCTTCGCCCGCGCAGCACTCGCCGGTGCCGGTCAAGAAGAGGAGGACGCGGCGCACCGACGCCACGCCTAAGGGCGACGTTGCGACGCGCGCGCCGCAGCCGCCGCGCGCGTGTGAACGTCCATCTTCTCGAAGATGGATTTGAGGTGGCGCTTGACAGTATTGGTGGTGATGACCAGTTGGCTTGCAATCTCCTTATTGGTCAGGCCACGCGCGAGCAATGCCAACACCTCTCGTTCACGCGCCGTGAGATTATCGGGCAAACCTGCCGCGGCCCGCTCGGGCGCCAGCGCCTCCGACACCAGTTGCCTGAAGACACGGCGATCAAACGTCTGTTTCTCCACGTAGGCATAGACGCCGTGTTCGGCATACACCGTTTCCACTTCATCGGGAGTCGCCGCGCCGCTGACGACAATGGCCGGGATGCCAGCGGCGCGGGTGCTGACCAGCAAACGCAGTCCATCCCGATTGTCGCGCGCAGTCGTACGCGCCAACGCAAGATCAATCACCGCCAGCCGGTAGGTCTCACGGCGCAGGTATCCCAGCGCCTCGGCGAAGCTGCCGCAGGCACGCACCGCGCACCCCGTCTCGCGCGTGAGCTCGGACAGGATATCGCGCCAGCCGGCGTCGTCCTCAACGATCAGCACCGTGCCCTGCGCCTCTTGCGTGGCCGCGTCGGTTGTCACGTCAGGAGTGGACACGGGAGGCGGAACCGTCAGTGCACGCCGTATCACTCCCGCGAACTCGGCGCGATTGAAGGTCTCCTTGCGCAGACAGGTAAAAGCGCCCAGGTCCCTCAGAGCACTGACGGCAATTTCCACCGTGGCAAACCCGCTGATCAGGAGTGTCACACACGCCGGGTCGCGCTGGCGCAACGCATCAAGCACACGTAAGCCGTCCTGATTGCGATGATCGCTTCCGCCCAGCGCGAGATCAATCACCGCCAGGCGGTGGGCACGCTCGCGGATGAGCGACAGCGCCGATTCTAGGTCGGCAGCCATGTCCACCGTCATCCCGGCGTCGGCAAGCATCTCGCCAAAGATCTGCTGCCAAGACCGGTCGTCCTCCACGACCAGCGCGCATGGCAAATGGATCATCCTTCCTTCACCCGCGGCAACGTCAACCAGAACGTGGTGCCGTGACGGCCGTCGCTCTCCACGCTGACCGCGCCGCCCAGGCGCGCCATCCACGTCTTGACCCACCACAGGCCGAAGCCCAACCGCCCGGCTTGACCGCCTCGCGGCGACCGACGCGAGAAGTCCAGATCAAAAATGCGTTCGTGCAAGTCCGGCGGTATCCCCGGGCCGCTATCTGTGACGGCAATTCGCAGCTGCGTGTCGCTGATGACAGCGCCGCGTACGGCGATCACGCCCCGACCCCCCATGGCTTCGATCGCGTTGTCAAACAAGTTGGCAAACACCATGGTGAGGCTGCGCGGCGCACCCAATGCCGGCGGAAGGTCATCCAGACCGTCCATCTGCACCTGAACGTCGGCTGGCAGCGCCGCGGCCACCATCGCGCCACGCACACAATCCGCCACGCTGACCGGTGCCCGATGGATGGGGTGCAGGTGTAAGAGGTTCTCACGCATGACCGCCATTGCTTCCGTGGCGCTCCGCTCGATCTCGGCCAGGTTGGTCGCCAGGTACGCGTCGGTCGCCAGGGCGGCGGCGCACTTGTCCTGAATCCCCTGTACGCGCACCGGAATGGTGCCCACCTTGTTGTTGAGCTGGTGGAGGAGATTGGCAGCCACATCACCAACAGCCGCAAAGGTTTCCGCCACGGCACGTTGCTCCTGAGCGGACTGCAGCGCTTCCTGGCGCGCGGCATTCTGAACCGCCAGCGCGGCGTAGTGCGCGAGGCAGGTCAGCACCTTTTCGTCCCAGCCCGCGCCCGTGAACCGCTCGGCGTCGGGCGCAGTGCGATAGACGCTGAACGCACCCACCGGTTCGCTACCGTCGGACGAGACAATGGGCACGATTAAGGCACGTTGCCAATCGTGGGCACGCGCCAGATCGGTGTGGCTGAAATGGGGGTCGTTGCGCACATCATCGGCCACGAGTGGCCGTCCACTCAAAACGACCTGACCGGTCAGGCTTTCTCGCAGCGGCAGCGTGTCCGCGCGAGCACCCCGCCGATACTCGGCATTGGTGGCGCTCAAGACCAACCGCTCGCCGGCCACCAACCAGATGGCGCTAGTTGCACCGTTCAACAGGTCGCAGGCCAGCTCGACCAAGCGTTCCAGAACCGGCTGCAGGGGCTGGACCAACAGCAGACCCGCAGTCTCTTGCAGGGCGTCCAGGAGGCGCGCCTCCTGGATGGCGATCACCGCGTGGATGGCCAGCGATTGCAGCAGGTGGCAATCCTGTTCACTGAAGGCGTTGATCGCCGGGCTCTCAAGGTTCAATACCCCTTCCAGGCGATTTCCGGCGCCAACCAGCGGCACGGCGACCTCGGAACGCATCCGGAGCCCCGAGTCGAGTGGATAATAGATGCTCGCCCAGGGTTCTTCCAACAGGTCGGCAATCAGAACCGGCTCGAGATGGCGCGCCACCCATCCCATCACGCTGTTTGAGTCAACCGGCAGTGCCTCAACCAGCGGCCGGCTCAGTCCCTCACCGGCCACGGCGCGCGTCACCAGTGTCTGACCGCTGCGGTCCAGGAGCCGTATGATCCCGTACTGCGCGTTGATGACTTCAAGCGCCATCTGGAGAATTGATTGCAGCGTGTCTGCCAGACCCAGCCGGGAGGAGATGAGCAGTCCAGCACGGCGCAGGCGCGCGGCCTCGTCCTCACGACGCGCCAGTTCCTCCGCGTGGCGCGCCAGGCGCCGGGCGTGATAAATCGCCATCGCAGCCTGGTTGGCGAAATTCTCCAGGATCAGGAGTTCGAGCTGGGTGAAGTGACGTTCGAGCCGCCTGTACACGTACAGTGCACCCAACGGCTGATCGGCCACCAGAAGCGGAAAACAGCCGACGACCCGGGCGCCAGCCCGGATTGCCGCCGGATGCAGGGCCAGGCCATACTCCTCGTATGACAGCACCGGCCGGCGGTCGTGTATGGCGCGCGCGCCGAGACCATCTGGACGCGGTCCCTCGTCCGGCAGCGGGCCGCGTCCACCAGACGTGATTCGGGAGTCCAGATCAAAAGCCCGACGCGACGGATCGTACGTATAGATGACGGCTGAAGCGCCTCCCAGGACCTTTACGGCACTGTCGGCGATCAATCGCAGCGCAGCCGCCACATCCAGTGGATTGTCTGAGCCGATGCGATTGATCGCCGCGCCGATGCGGTTGAGGCTGGATAAGGTCCTGAGGAGACGCGGATCGGTATCGTGCATACGTGCCGCCAGCCATCAAGCAGCCACCTGCCAGCCATCCGCGCTGCGCTGTCTCCTGATGGCTGCGTCCACGCACGCTGCCTGCCATTGGCTGGCGGCCGACTGCTCAACTCCTACACGTCGTAGTATAGCACAAACTCGTGTGGATGGGGGCGCATGCGGACGGGGTCGACCTCGAAGCGCCACTTATAGTCCATGTACGCTTCCAGAGCATCTTCAGTGAATACGTCCCCACGCATCAGGAAATCGTGATCGGCCTCCAGCGCCGCCAGCACTTTGTCGAGCGAGCCCGGCACTTGCTTGACCTGACGCGCCTCCTCGGCCGGCAGGTCATACAGGTCCTTGTCCATCGGCTGGCCGGGATCAATGCGACTCTGGACACCGTCCAGGCCGGCCATTAACAATGCCGCGAAGCACAGGTAGGGATTGCAGCTGGGGTCCGGCGCCCGGAACTCAACTCGCTTGGCACGCGGGCTCTTGGAATACATGGGGATGCGACAGATCGCCGAGCGGTTGCGCTGCGAGTAGGCCAGGTTTACCGGCGCCTCGAAACCGGGCACCAACCGCCGGTACGAATTCGTCGTCGGTGCCGCCAGTGCCAACACCGCCGGCGCGTGCTTCAGCAGTCCACCAATGAAGTACTTGGCGGTATCCGAGAGCTGGGCGTAGCCGGCCTCATCAAAAAACACGTTCTTATCGCCTTTCCACAGACTGATGTGGACGTGCATGCCACTGCCGTTGTCCTCGAAGAGCGGTTTCGGCATGAAAGTCGCCGTCAGGTTGTTCTGGCGCGCCACGTTCTTGACGATGTACTTGTAGATCATCACCTGATCGGCCATGCGGTTCAGCGAGCTGAACACCATATCAATCTCCGCCTGACCCGCAGTCGCCACCTCGTGGTGGTGCACCTCGATGGGCACACCCACGCTCTCCAGCGCCAGAACCATCTTGCTGCGCACGTCCTGCAGCGTGTCCGCCGGCGGCACCGGAAAATAGCCGCGCTTGGGCGCAATCTGGCCACCGAGATTGGGGCCGAGGTCCTTCCCACTGTTCCACCAACCCTCCTGGCTGTCAATATAGTAGAAACCGGAATTGGTACCGCCGCCATAGCGGACGTCATTAAAGATGAAGAACTCGGCTTCCGGTCCCCAGTAACTCGTGTCGGCCAGTCCGGTCTGCTTCAAGTACGCCTCAGCCTTGCGCGCCACGTACCGCGGATCGCGCGTGTAAGGCTGGCGCGTGAGCGGGTCATACACGTCACAGATCAACACCAGCGTGGGCACTTCCATGATCGGATCAATGAAGGCGGTGTCCGGATCGGGGATCAGCAGCATGTCCGACTCGTGGATTTCTCGAAACCCCCGGATCGAAGAGCCGTCGAAACCGACGCCATCCTCGAACAGGTTCTCGTCCAGCTCGTGGGCCAGCATGGTGAAGTGCTGCCACTGGCCGGGCAGATCGGTGAAACGGAAGTCAACCATCTTGACGTTCTGAGCCATCTTGACGACGTCTGCAACTGTCTTGGGCATAGCGTTACCCTCCTGGGTTCTCGTTGAGTGTCATATCTCCCTCATGATAGTCGGCGGCCTGCCAGGCGTCCAGTACCCATTTGGGGCATCTTTGCTCCGGCCACCCACGACAGCGCCTCCGACACTATCGAGCGTCAGCGACGTAAATCCAGTTTGCCAGGACCCCGAAGGTTTGCATTCTGTCTGCCTGTGTGCTATACTACCGGACTTGGAGATAAAAGACTAAGACAACAGTCGTTGAACCCAAGTTGCTCATCGGTTTGACAGCGGATCAGGAGGACGGTGTGGCTCTCAACAAGGATACAAAACAGGCGATCATCAACGCCTATCATATTCACCCGAATGATACCGGCTCGCCGGAGGTGCAGATCGCGTTGATGACAACGCGCATCAATCAGCTGATTGAGCATCTCAAGACTCACAAGCACGACGAGGATTCGCGTCGGGGTCTGTTGCAGCTGGTCGGACAGCGTCGCCGTCACCTTGCCTATCTCAGTCGCAAAGACACGGCCCGCTACAAGGACGTCCTGGAGCGATTGGGCCTGCGGAAGTAGCGGGAGCAGTGCTGCAGACCGACCAAGCGAGTAGATGAAACCCCGTCTACTCGCTTGATTTTTGGCAGTGCCGCCGCTGACCTGCCTGAGCAATGTGTGGTTCGGAAGGAACTTTATTGAGTATGTCCCAAAAACCTGAAAACCATCGCTTCGTGGCGCGAGTCGCGGACGCGGAAGTGATCTTCGAGACAGGCCGTCTGGCCGGCCAGGCGGGTGGTGCCGTCCTGGCACGAACGGGTGACACGGTGCTGCTGGCAACGGCGACAGCGTCCGAGAAGCCCCGTGCCGGTGCCGACTTCTTTCCTCTGAGTGTTGACTATGAGGAACGGCTGTATGCAGCCGGCCGAATTCCGGGCAGCTTCTTTCGCCGTGAGGGTCGCCCCAGCGAAGAAGCAACCTTGCTGTGTCGGCTGGTTGATCGGCCGCTGCGACCTCTGTTTCCCAAAGGTGCTCGCAACGATGTGCACGTGGTGCTCACCGCGCTGTCATCAGACGGCGAAAACCAGATTGACATCCTGGGCATCAACGCGGCCTCTGCCGCGCTGATGATCTCCGGCATACCCTTCGGCGGGCCAGTGGCAGCCGTGCGCGTCGGCTTGATTGACGATCAACTGGTCATCAACCCCCTGGCCAGTCAGATGCAACGGAGTCTTCTTGATCTACGCGTAGCGGGCACGGAGGACGCCATTCTGATGGTCGAGGCGGGCGCCAACGTGATCTCCGAAGCTCGCATGCTGGAGGCGCTGCGAGTGGGTCACGAAGCCATGCAGGACCTGATCCGCGTGCAGAAGGAGATGGCGGCCAGCGTGGGCAAGCCCATGATGGAGTTTACGGTCGCGGAGGTGCCCGACGAAGTGCGGTCGGCGGTGCTCAGCCGTCTCGAAGGGCGTATCGCACCACTGCTGGGCGGCAGCAAGCAGGAAAACGACCTCGCGCTGAAGCAGCTGCGTGAGGAGATCGTCCAGAGCTTCGCCGAAGACGAGACCATACAACCACAAGATGTCATCAGCGTCTTTGACGATGAGCTGAAGCGTGTCGTCCGCCAGCGCATTCTCGATCAAGGGATTCGGCCGGATGGGCGCACGCCCGAACAGGTGCGTCCCATCTGGTGTGAAGTCGGGTTGTTGCCGCGCACACACGGTTCGGGCCTGTTCACACGCGGCGAGACACAGGTGCTGACCATCACCACCCTGGGCACACCGCGCGACGAGCAGACGCTGGACACGCTGGGGCCGCAAGACACCAAGCGCTATATGCATCATTACAACTTCCCACCCTACTCGACCGGGGAAGTAGGGCGTGTGGGCAGCCCGAGTCGGCGCGCTATCGGTCACGGAGCGCTGGCTGAGCGAGCTCTCGTGCCGGTCATCCCGCCGGAGGATGAGTTCCCGTATACGTTGCGCCTGGTGTCCGAAGTCCTTTCATCCAACGGCTCCACGTCAATGGGCAGCGTGTGCGGCAGCACGTTGTCACTCATGGATGCCGGCGTGCCCATCAAGGCACCGGTGAGCGGCGTGGCTATGGGACTCATCAAGGAGGGCGATCGTTACGTCGTCCTGACCGACATTCTGGGAATGGAAGACCATCTGGGTGACATGGACTTCAAAGTCGCTGGCACGCGCGATGGCATCACCGCGCTCCAGATGGACATCAAGATTCGTGGTCTGAGCTACGACATTCTGGATCGAGCCCTGGCCCAGGCACGCGAGGGCCGGCTTCACATCCTTGATCGCATGCTCGAAACGATCTCGACGCCGCGTGATCACCTGTCGCCGTATGCGCCGTGCAGCATCACAATCCACGTCGGCGGCGCCAAGATCGGCAAGATCACAGGTCCCGGCGGG
>Ga0101944_10001230_pt2 | contig 15066 bp, 8 predicted proteins | sample DewCreD2012metaG_FD_75245 | JGI IMG/M metagenome (GOLD analysis project Ga0101944, IMG submission 75245) | Hot spring sediment bacterial and archeal communities from British Columbia, Canada, to study Microbial Dark Matter (Phase II) - Dewar... ...
GCTGGGACGCGCGCCCTCCCATTTCGCACGGCATGCCCCGGCGCGCGGGGACGCGCGCCCTCCCATTTCGCACGGCATGCCCCGGCGCGCGGGGACGCGCGCCCTCCCATTTCGCACGGCATGCCCCCGCGCGCGGGGACGCGCGCCCTCCCATTTCGCACGGCATGCCCCGGCGCGCGGGGACGCGCGCCCTCCCAGACCGGCTGGAGTCGTGCCAGCAGAACGTGACGCTGAGCACCATCGAGAGGATCTGCAAGCGACTGAAGTGCGGAGTCGGCGACCTCTTCGAGGGCGTGACGCGCGAGGACGGCTGCTTCACCACGTTCGTGCTTCACAACAACGAGTTCGGCGTCAATCCTCGATGAAAAGGCCGACAAAATCTTCTATTACTGAACCGGGCAATGGGTGGGTCGACGGAGTATCGCGAGTGGCTGTGCATGCGCCCTGTGTGTCTCTCCGGTCCCCGTCCCCACCACTGGCTCATCGTGGTGCTTCCTGGGTTGCGGCGCGTACCCTCTCGAACGCGGTCGATGCTCTGCTTCTCGGCGCACGGGCACAAAACCCGTGCTCGTTACTGTATGCTGGCGACACGTCGCAGCATCGCATTTTGGCCCAGGTGGTTTGAGGCAGGTTAGCCTGCCGTCCTTAGTACTACTAATGTGCTGTGCTAGTGACTTAAAATCCGCTGCCCGTGAGGGATTGAGGGTTCAACTCCCTCCTCGCCCACCACTAAACATGGATTTCAATGCACATCATTTTCGAAGCGCCGGCTTTTTTAGGTGGACGTTGAGTAATGGGCTTTCGGCAGCCTGAATCCGTAACCTCGATTCGGCCGTCAAGCCCGGGTTCTACGTTCTAACTGTTCGACGTCGTGGGCCTTGTGCACAAAGCGGACTTCACCCGAAAGATAGGGTTTCTTGTTCACTTCGTCCATAAGGTCCACGATGTCCACGGCTTGCGCAAAATACCAGGATTTCAATTGCCGAATTTAGGATTATCCTTTTCGATTGTCAAATTTCCGGAAATATGGTACATTGCAAGTAGTGGAGTTCCAGGAAGCCGCGGTCGTAGAAATCATCGTTGAGTAAAATGTGCATATCGGGGCGGCTTTCGGGGGATTTCAAGCATTTGGACGCGTTGAACTAATTTTTCGTGTCCTTTCGGCGAAAATCGGGCTTGGTTGAGTTTTAGCGTTGCGGCCAATACTTTGCGCCAGAGTCCGAAACCCACAGACAAGAGGGAGGACAGCAAATGAGAGTCGCGCACCCATCATACCTTATCCTGGCCATTGTTCTTTTTCCGTTGTTTGCATTGGGCGGAGAATCCGCGGAACCCGGATCGCTTGCGCAATCTCCGTGGTTCGAAACAGTACAGGCGAACTTGGTACAGGCCGAATATAACGCCGTGAGGCTGGATCAATCGGCCGGATTGTCCGCCGCGAACCGGGCGCGGAATCTGCGGGCCTGTTTCGGTGAAAACGGCATTCGGGTCGTCGAACGCGAACCGGCGGCCAAGTCCGATTCTCCGGCGTGGTCTTTCGAGTGGCGGTTCACGGGCTATGGCCGGTCCGGCCAGATGATTCCCGTCGAACCCGCGGCGCCTAACGCCAACGGCAACCGTGTCGAATATGGGCGTCCGGGCATCGTCGAATGGTATGTCAACGACGAGCGTGGCATCGAACAGGGATTTACCCTCTTCGAACGTCCCGAAGGCGAGGGGCGCCTCCGGATAGAAGGTGCGTTGTCCGGGGACCTCGAAGCCACAACGCATGGCAAGGACGGCGGCGTCGCATTCAAGGACGCAACGGGCCGGGGCGTCCTGTGTTACAGCCATGCGGCGGCTTATGACGCGGACGGGAAGGACCTGCCGATTTCCATTGTGCCGAATGGAAATACATTGAACCTTGTCGTGGACGACACGGCAGCCCGATATCCCATCGTCATAGACCCGCTCATCGAGAATTACTCTTCGGCCGATGTGACGATTACGGGAAATCAGATCGGCGCCGAATTCGGGTGGAGCGGAGACAATGCCGGGGATGTCAACGGCGACGGTTACGACGATCTGCTCGTCTCGTCGCGATATTACGACAACGGCGAATCGAACGAAGGCGCCGCATTCGTCTTTCTGGGTTCGGCGGATGGGATCACGGCCCGGAACCCTTCCGATGCGTTCATGAAGATCGAGTCCAACCAGACCGAGGCATGGTTGGGCCAGGTAGTTGCGGGTGCGGGCGACGTAAATGGCGACGGGTACGACGACCTGATTGTGGGCGCCTGGCAATACCACAATGGCGTGACGCCGGGAGAGAGCGTGTTTGTTTTCCTGGGCCGGCCCACGGCGCCTTCGGGATGGCTGACGCCGGACGACGCATGGGCGAAATTCCGCTGCAATCAGGCGGGCGCGAAACTGGGATGCTCCTTGGCGGGGCTGGGCGACATCAACGGGGACGGCCGGGCCGAAATCGCGATGGCGGCCTCCCTCTACGATAATGAACAAATTGGCGAGGGAGCCGTATTTATCGTCTCCGGTCTGAATGTCCAGCCCGCCGGGTGGGAAGATCCGGCGACCAGCGCGTACACTTGGGCGAAATTCGAATCGAATCTCACGGGGGCTTCTCTGGGAGTGAGCGTGGGCGCCGCGGGCGATGTGAACGGCGACGGCTATGCGGACGCCATCATGGGATCGCATTACTATTATCATGGAGGCACATCCGAAGACGCCGGCGAGGGAGCGGCATTTATCGTTGCGGGCGGTCCGGCGGCCGCTTCGGGCTGGCAAGACCCGGACACCTCTTCGCTGGTGTGGTCCAAGATGGAGGCAAACCAGCAATCGGCCCGGTTCGGGTTGTTCGCGACCGGCGCGGGCGATGTAAACGGCGACGGCTATGCCGACGTGATCGTTTCCGCATTTCTGTACGACGATCCAGGCCAAGAAGGAGAAGATAAGGGCGCGGCCTTCATCTTTCCGGGTTCGGCAAGCCAGCCTTCGGGCACGCCGCCGGACTCTCATTGGCTCAATCCCGCGGATGCCATCGGCAAATTGAAGGGCGACCAAGCTGGAAATGGCGTGAGTTCGGTCAAGAGGGTCGGCGACATCAACGGCGACGGCTATTCCGACGTGATGTGGGGCAATACGTTCTATCGCGTGACCAGCGGCGGCATTGACGGCGTCGTATACGTTTTCCTGGGATCGAAGGACGGTATTGTGGGAACCAATGTCGAGGATGCCGCTCTCAAGCTTTACTCGGAGCAAAGCGCCACCTGCTTTGGAGCATCCATTGCGCCGGCCGGCGACGTTAACGGGGACGGCTTTGCCGATTTGATCGTCGGCGAACAATCGTACAGCCGTGCGTTTTTAACGGAAGGCGGCGTTCACATCTACTACGGACCGCTTACGCGGGTAAAGGGGAGCGATCCGTCCGAGGCGGCGGCCCAGCTCGATGGAACGCAAGCGCATTCGCTTTTCGGCTGGAGTGTAAACGGCGCGGGCGATGTGAACGGCGACGGCTACGGAGACGTGGTTGTCGGCGCGCCTTCGTACGATCAGGGCTCGAACGATGTGGGCGCGGTGTTCCTGTTCCTGGGCTCCGCCAACGGGCCTGGCCTCGCGCCGGCCTCGTCGTTGTATGGCGATTATCCCGCCGTCAACGGGGCTTTTGGAAGCAGCGTATCGGGCGCCGGAGACGTCAACGGAGACGGTTATGCGGACGTGATGGTGGGCAGTTCCAATTACAACGGAAAAGGGGCGGCCTTCCTGTTCCTGGGGTCGTCTTCCGGCCTGGCGGGTACGGGACCGGCTACGGCCGCTTCCCGGCTCGAATCGGATCAGGCCAATTCCCAATTCGGGGCGTCCGTTGCCGGCGCGGGCGATGTCAACGGCGACGGGTATGCGGATGTTATTGTCGGCGCGGGCTACTATGATTTCTCCACACTGGGCGGATCGGCGTTCGTATTCCTGGGCGGCCCCGCCGGTCTCGTCGGAAACGGTCCGGGTACGGCACAGGCCAAGTTGGGCGCCGAGTGCAGCAGTTCGTGGTTCGGACAAAGCGTGTCGAGCGCGGGCGATGTCAACGGCGACGGCTATGCGGATGTCATCGTCGGCGCGGCCACGTATGGCGGTGTCGGGCGCACGAAGCGGTGGGAAGGCGGCGCGTTCGTGTTTTTGGGGTCGGCCAACGGCGTCATCGGAACCGGGCCATCGAATGGACATGCCCTGCTCGAAACCGATCACCCCTTTTCCAACGACCAGAACGAGTGGTGGCTCTTTGGACAAGTCGTGTCGGGCGCCGGCGACGTGAACGGCGACGGCTATGGAGATGTTGCCGTCGCGGCGCCTTATTATGAAGGGCAGAAGTATCGCGAAGGCGCGGTGTTCGTGTTTCACGGATCGGCGAGGGGCATCACGGCGCGCACCATTGCCGACGCGAACGCCGTAATAATCGGAAACTTGACCGGATGCCAATTTGGCCAGTCCCTGTCGGGCGCAAGGGATGTCAACGGCGACGGTTTCGACGATGTCCTCGTTGGAACCACTTTTTACCGGGGTGGCGCCGCGTTCGTATTCGCGGGGTCTCCCAATGGCGTATTGGGCCGGAAGGCTTCGGAAGCGGCCGCTGTCCTGCAGGCGCATCCGGGTTACATCCAGTATCCGGGCTTCGGCTATGCGGCCGTCGGCGTTGGCGACGTCAATGGCGACGGCCATGCCGATGTGATGGTGGGCGCCAACAACTATCCCGGAAACGTCGGCGGCGACAATCCGGGCGCGGCGTTCCTCTATTACGGGACTTCGGAAGGATTCGGCTTCAATCCGCGCCTGGCGCGAGGCGACGATTCGGCCATTGGAACGCCCGGCGGGCAGATTGGCTCAAGCGTCAAGTTGAAAATGCTGGGCAAGAGTCCGGCGGGCCGCTCGAAAGTGAAGCTGCAATGGGAGATCAAGCCCTACGGCACGCCGTTCGACGGAACGGGTTTGGGAGAATCGTCCGCATGGCAGGATACGCTGACGGGCCATGCCTTCACAGAGCCGGTGACGGGCTTCCCGCTGGCAAACGGCTTTCATTGCCGGATGCGCTTGTTGTATGAGCCAAGCCTGTATGTCATACCGTATGCGCCGAAATTTGGCCCCTGGTTCAGCCCGCAATGGGCGACCTCCGGTCCGTCGGATTTCCGCACGTCGGATTACCAGCCGCCGACGACGCCCGCGCTGGAGTTGACGGATGCGCCGTACGATACGACGGAAGACCTGGTCTGCACGATCACCGCGCCGTCCGTATCTCCGGCGTCGCCGCCGCAAACGATCCAGTCGTACAAATTCGTCTGGACGAACGGCGCGGGGACGACCATCGAACACATCCTGCCCGTGCCGGTATCGTCGGACATGCTTCCCGCCTCCCAAACGGCGAAAGGGGAGACGTGGACCTGCTATGTCCAGGCCTACGACGGCGTGATGTACTCGTCGAATCCCGGATACGTGAGCACGGTCATCGCCAACAGCCTTCCGGGCGCGCCTTCATTGAATTATCCGGCGGTGCAAAGCGTTTCTGCGAATCTGGTGTGCCGGATTACGGATGTGAGTCCCGACCCGGACGGCGATCCGCTCCAGTTCCGCTTCGAATGGTGGGTGAAGCGCAGCGGCGAATCGTCGTTTACGGCGCTGCCGCCGGCGCCGCCCTCTTCGGCGATATCGAGCCAAATCAACAACAGCGATACACAGGTGGGTGACGTGTGGCGGGTGGTGGTGACGGCCTACGACGGCACGGACTACGGCACGCCGTCGCCGGCCCTGGATTGCACGATCGTGCTGGGTGGCGTCGAGCCGTCCTTCATTCTGCTGCAAACGAATGTACCATCCGTCACGCTGGGCCAGCCGATCACGGCCAACGGCCAGATTTTCCCGATGCCTTCGGGCAGCGGCACGGTGACTTTCCGCAGCATCACGCCGTCCGGAATCGCGTCCGACGTGTTCCCGGAAGGCGTGGTCTTCAGCAACGGCGGGTACACCCGCACGTTCTATCCGATGGAGGCAAGCCAGGGCCGCAATCCATGGACGATTACCTCGGCGTGGCCGGGCGACGCGACCTACCGCAGCGCGACGAGCACGGATGTGACCTTCGAGGTTCTGAAGGCGCAACCGATGCTGACGGTGTCGGCGAACGCGTCGTCGGTGCCGCTGGGCTATGCGGATCTGAAGGCGACGGTGACGTTCGTGACGGGTTTCCCGACGGAACTGGCGGGCCTTGTCGCGAACCGCACGGTCCGGCTGAACGCGAAGAAGCCGGACGGTTCCTCGGCGGCGACGCTGACGGGCGTAACGGACGGCACGGGCAAGGCGGTGTTCGATGCGTGGCCGCTGGACATGCCCGGCACGTGGCAGTTCCGCGCGGATTTCCAGAGCGACCCCGACTTTCTGCCCGCGGCTTCGACCCCGTACGACGAGCCGGAAACCGTGCGCGTGACCGTGAAAGACCGCGCGGGGTATGCGGTGATCGTGGTCGGCAAGTACAATGCGGCGGGCGAAGGCCGTCCGGAACACGCCAAGACGGGCGACGGAGTCTACCGGGTGCTGCGCGATCGCGGTCTTGCGCCGGAAGACATCTACTACTTCCGCGAAGGCCCGGCGCAGCCGTCGCCGGACATTCTGGTGTCGGACACGACGCCGACGAAGGCGGAGGTCGCCACCGCGATCACGGGCTGGGCGGCGTCGAAGATGCTGACGCGGGCCGCGCCGTTGTACATCGTATTCGTGGACCATGGCAGCGTAAACAAGTTCTACGTCTATTCGGGCGCATACGACGAGACGTGGTACCTGTCTCCGTCGGACCTAAACGGCTGGATGAACACGCTCGAAGCGGCGCTTGCCGGCAATGAAGCGCTGAACGAGGCGCGCGTGGTGGTGTACGGTGGGTGCCATTCGGGGAGTTTCATTCCCATCGTGTCGAAACCGGGCCGGATCATCGTGACGAGCGCGAAGTCGGGCCAGGTGTCGCACCGGGGCGTGATGGATCCGGCGGACAATATCCGGGACGGCGAGGCGTTCACGACGGAATTTTTCCGGAAACTTCGCGACGGCAAGACGCTTCGCGAGGCGTTCGAGACGGCAAGCGGGAAGATGGGCGAGTACACGGCGAACGCGACGAGCGGTTCGGGCGCTTCAACGGTGCAGAAGCCGGTGTACGACGACAACGGCGACGGCGAAGGAACGATCGGCGCGCTGTCTCCGCTTCCGGGTCTGGACGGCGCGGCGGGCCACGTGCTGACGCTGGGCTACGGCGTGAACGACACGGGCAACGCGGGCTGGATCAACGTGACGCCGACGGTGACGCTGGATTCGGGCGAACCGATGGCCGGCCTGGAAGGGTACTGCGACAAGCGCCCGGCGACGGGTTGCACGGCGTGGGTGGAAGTGAAGACGCCGGCTTACGCGGGCAGCACACCGGTCGAGGACGAGACGCCGATCGAGGACCGCGCGCAGGAAGTGCAACTCGCGCGGTTCGACGCGGACGGTCCGTCGAGCGACCTCGAAAACGGCATCTTCCGGTGGCCGGGGAGCCTGTTCGGCACGACGTTCCAGAACGCGGGGACGTACAAGGTGTTCTACTTCGTGAAGGACGGCGAAACGGGTGCGGTGAGCACGCATCTGCTGACGACGGTGTACCGCCGGCTGGGCGGCAACGAGCCGCCGCCCGCGCCGGAACTGGCGCTTCCGGCCGACGAGGCGATCATGCACACCCCGTTGTTGTTCTTGTGGAACGCCGTGTCGGATCCGGATGGCGTGACGTACCGGATCGAGGTGGACGAGGACGGGGATTTCGGTTCGGGCGCGATCATCCGCGAAGACCTTGAATCGCCGTACATCGTGCTGGGCCCGGACGACGGGATCCTCGATTTGCGCACCTATTATTGGCGGGTGTACGCGGTGGACGGATGCGGTGCGCGTTCGGCGGACGGGGAGGTATGGAGTTTCACCGTCGAGAACGTGAATCCCGAAACACCCGGCACGCTGATCGTGAAAGTGCGCGATACCCGCGACAATCCGGTTTCCGAGGCCACGGTGCAGGTGGCCGGCCAAGTCGAACCGGCCAAATCGAATACACCGGGAAATTATTATCAGAGTCTGGCCCAGAGTGTCTATAGCGTCCAAATCGCGAAGACCGGCTACAATCCCGTCGAGTTGAACAATATAGGCATCACGAGCGGCAATATCACGGAACGCGAGATCCAGTTGCTGTCCACGCAATGGAACGGGTGGGCGGTGCAGCCGCAGTCGCGCAAAGCGTACACGGGTACGACCCATACCTTCTCTGCGATGCCGGCGTGCGGTCCGGGCGTGGTGACGTTCCAATGGAAATGGGACAACGGTTTGAAGGCCGTGCAGGATGGCCCAACCACGCAGACGTGGACGTTGGCCAATTTGACGTCGGCGAACAATGGCGAATACTGGTGCGTGGTGACCTACGAGGGCACGCCGCATGCGACTGCGCCCGCAACGCTCGAAGTGGCCGATCATCTGGAGATTGCGGCGCATCCAGCGGGCGGGACCGTGAACGTGGGCGATCCGTTTTCGTTCAGCGTGCAGACCACGGGAGGCTTCGCGCCGTTGTATTACCAGTGGCGCAAGAACGGTCAGATATTGCCCGGACCGCCCAACGCAAACACGCTGGAAATTCCGTATGTGTCGCCGTCCGACGCCGGCGAATACACGGTGACCGTGAACGATTCGAGCAGCGACATCCGCACATCCAACCCGGCCAGCCTGGCCGTCAACGGCGGCGAAACGCTTCCCGCCGCGGGCGGCATGGCGCTGCTGGCGCTGATTTCAATCCTTGTGGTTGCCGGTGCTTCGGCATCGGGCAGAGGGAAAGAATAGTTTGGCGAAATCAAACGAACGGGAGGAGCAACGGCCATGGGTTGTCCATTGACGCGGCGCCAGTTTCTGGGTACGACGGCGGCGGGAAGTATTCTGCTTGCGGCTCAACCGGGAGTTTCGTCTTCCGTGGGCGCAACGGAAGAAGGCTGGCCCGAACTGCCGCCGGTGAGGATCCACAAGGTTTTCGTGGGACGAACGGGCGATATTTATATGTCGCGGCCGACCGAGGAAATCGGCAAACTCAACGAATATCTGGCCGGAGTCGAGAAAAAACTTGGCGGCATTCAATTCACCGGCGGCGATTTGATTCCGCCCGCCGAAGCGGCGTCCGTTCTCGCAAACATCCATGGCGCCGACGGGGTCATGTTGTTTCATCTCAGCGGCCATGGCGGCGGTTCGCCCGCGGAGGCGATGGATCAAATTGTAAACATGGACATTCAGACGGCCGTTTTTTCGCAGCCGTTCAGCGGGCACGGTTGGATGTATTTTCCCCGCTGGCAGAAGGCCGGTAAGAAAGTGGTCCTGCTTCCCACGAGCGACTGGAGCGAACTGGAGCGCGTAGCGGGCCTGATGCGCGTTGCGCCTTGGTTGCGCCAGACAAAAATACTGGTGGTGCGCGGCCCGATGGGCACCGCCCCCGCCTGTTCGGCCGAGCAGGCCAAGGCGCGTTGGGGAATCGAGGTTGTGCCCATAAGCGTCGAGGAAACGCTCGAGGCGCATCGTTCCATCAATCCCGCCGAAGCCGAAGCCGAAGCCGAGCGATACTGGATCGCCTGCGCCAAGCAGATTGTCGAGCCCACGCGGGATGAGATCATCAACGCGGCCCGGTTTTATCTTGCCTTGAAAAAGTTGATGCTGGCCCATGGCGCGCGGGCTGTGACCAGTTCCAATTGCATGGGCGAGCCCGCCAAGGGGTGTTTTGCTTTCAGCAAACTCAACGATCTGGGTCTTGTGGGCACGTGTGAAGGCGACATGGACTCGGCCCTGACGATGCTGATGTTTCAGTATGCGTTTGGCGTGCCCGGATTCGTCAGTGATCCCGTGTTCGACACGGCCCGGAACGCGCTTATCCATTTCCATTGCACCTGCGCCACGAAGATGGACGGATGTGCGGGCGAACGGTTGCCATTCAGCATTCGCACGCAGACCGACAGCGGGCGCGGCGTGGCTTTGGACGTCGAAATGCGCGTGGGGCAACCGGTCACCTGTGGCAAATTTATCAATCTCGACACCCTGTTGATCTCGACGGGAAAGATTACCGAAGTAACCCACGACGCGCTTGCGTGCCGGACGCAATTCGTAACGGAAGTGTCCGATGCTCGAAAAATGTTCCTGAATTGGGGTGGGGGTGTGCTCGAAGGCGACGTCATGACGCTCCTGCATCGCGTGGTGTGTTATGGCGATCGTCTCCAGAGCATGCGGGATTTGGGTTCCCTGATGGGATTTCGCGTCATCGAAGAAGCGTGATTATTTGCGAATCAAGCCGCCCCTCCTTGTTTGCACGGACAAGGAGGGGTCTGTTATTTTTCTGATGGAACAACACGGGATAGATTATGCGTATTGATATTGCAGCCCAGTCCGACGTCGGACGGCACAAGCGAAACAACGAGGATTTCTACGGGGTCTTCCGTGAAGACACGCCCGGTTTGCGTCTCTTCAAGGAAGGCGCGCTGCTGTGCGTGGCGGATGGGCTGGGGGGCCATGTGGGCGGCGAAATCGCGAGTAAATTGTCCGTGTCGCTGTTGAAGGACACCTTGCAGTTGGAACCGCCGGATCCCGATGAAACAGTGGACGAAACCAAGGATTCACCGTATTTGGAAGTGTTGCGCGGCGGCATTCGCAAGGCCAACGACAGCATCCATGCCACCAACAAGGAACTGGTAAGGGGAAGCCGCCCGATGGGCACGACGTTGTTGGCGGCGCTGGTCGAACCCAAGAAGGTGCATATCGCCAACGTGGGCGATTCGCGTTGCTACCACATTCGCGACGGCGAAATCCTGGCCAAGACGGAAGATCACTCATGGGTGGATGAACAGGTCAAACTCGGATTGATGTCGCGCGCCGAAGCCGAATCCGACCGAAGGCGCAACGTCGTCACGCGATGTATCGGCACACATCCCGAAGTCGAGATTGATTCGTACATCTGGCATGTCGTGCCGGGCGATGTGCTCATGTTGTGCAGCGACGGACTGATCAACATGGTCAAGGAATCCGAAATCAAAGAGGAGTTCCGTCGCGGAGGATCCTCGGCCGACATAGCCCACCGCCTGATTGACCGCGCCAATGAGAACGGCGGCAAGGACAATATCACGGTTATCGTTGCGCGGATCAGCCCTACCTTGGGCCAGCGTTTTACGGCGTTTTTCCGCCGCCACGGCATGAAACTGCTTTGGTCGGTGGCCACGCTGGCGTTCGGCGCGGCCTGCTTTGCCGCCGGGTATTGGCTGCGCGGCATGAAACTATGAGAGGCTGTGAATCAATGAAAAAACATGTGGCGCCGACTGTCGAGTCTGCATGGATTTGCCGGAAAAAGCCTTTTTCCTCCGCAAACTGGACCGTCTGCGCCACGCGGCCGGTTTTTTTCAGATTCTCCGAATGAAAAGCCATTTCCAAGCCATGGAGTCTACCCGATGAATCGTCCACTTGCCGGCTGGAAAGACAAGATTCTGTTTACGCCGGGTCCGCTGACGACCAGCCGGACGGTCAAGCAGGCCATGTTGCGTGATTTGGGATCGCGCGACTTCGAGTTTATCACGACGGTGCGCGCAATCCGGGATCGCCTGGTTGCGCTGGCCGGAGCAAAATCGGGCGAATACGAGGCGATACCCTTGCAGGGCAGCGGTACGTTTGCGGTCGAAGCCGTTCTGACTTCAACCGTTCCGCGCGATGGAAAAATGCTGATTGTCATCAACGGCGCCTACGGCCAGCGCATGGCGCGAATCTGCACCGTGGCCGGTGTGGCTTGTTGTTCCATAGAGTTTCCCGAAGACACCGTTCCGGACTTGCGGCTCGTGGAGCAGACGCTTTCCACAGATCCCGCTATCACCCACGTGGCCGTTGTGCATTGCGAAACAACCACGGGCATCATGAACCCGATCCGGCCGATTGGCGAGTTGGTCCGCCGGTATGGCAAGCGCTATTTCGTGGATGCAATGAGCAGTTTCGGCGCCGTGCCGGTTGACGCTCCCGCATGCGAAATAGACTATCTTGTTTCTTCGGCGAACAAGTGCATCGAGGGCGTGCCGGGTTTTGGATTCGTGATCGCGCGGCGGGAAGCCTTGCTTGAAACCGACGGTTACGCGCGAAGCCTAAGCCTCGACCTTCTGAGCCAGTGGCGCGGTCTCGAAGCCAATGGGCAATTTCGGTTCACCCCACCCACGCATGCCCTGCTCGCGTTTCATCAGGCCCTAGCCGAACTGGAGGCGGAAGGCGGAGTAGCCGGACGCGCCGCACGGTATTCCGCCAACCATCGGACCCTGCTTGAAGGCATGCGCGCGATGGGATTCGAAGAGTATCTTGCCCCGGAACGGCAAGGCCCTATCATCACCTCATTTCGCTATCCCAAACACCCGAATTTCAACTTCGAGGATTTCTACCGGCGGCTGAACGATCGCGACTACGTGATTTATCCGGGAAAAGTCAGCAACGCCGATTGCTTCCGCATCGGCCACATCGGCCGCATCTTTGAACCCGATATTCGTGCCCTGTTGGCCGCCATCCGCGAAACCATGGCGGACATGGGGATCGAATTGCCCTTGGAAAAGTAAATCGGAAAAGAGGAACTGTGCATGGAATTCTATTTTCAACGTTCGTATCGTGGGCCGTTGAAGGCCATCATTCTCGATTGGGCCGGGACGACAATGGATTTCGGGTGCCTCGCGCCCGCCGTGGTATTTCGCGAAATCTACCAGCGTTTCGGTGTCGAGATTTCGATGGAGCAGGCGCGCGAACCCATGGGCGCCCACAAACGCGTTCATATCGCTCAAATCGCCCAAATAGACGCCGTCCGTAAAAAATGGCAGGATGTACACGGCGCGCCGCCCACAGACAACGATGTCGAGCAAATGTTCCAGGCTTTTATTCCCGCGCAGTTGAAAGTGCTCGCGGATTACGCGGATCTTGTGCCGGGATGTCTCGAGGCGATTGCGGCGTTCCGCGCGCGCGGCCTTCGGATAGGTTCGACGACCGGTTACACGCGCGAGATGATGGACCTGCTCCAGGCGGAAGCCGCCAAACGTGGTTATACGCCGGACGCGACCGTGTGCGCTACGGACGTGCCGGCGGGACGGCCCGAACCGTGGATGTGCCTCATGAACGCAATGCGCCTCGGCATTTATCCGATGGAAGCCATCGTAAAAGTAGGCGACACACTGCCGGACATTTACGAGGGTCTCAACGCGGGCATGTGGACCATTGGACTCGCCATGACGGGCAACGAAGTCGGCGTTTCGCTCGAAGAACTCGACGCCATGGATCCGAAACTCAGGGCGGCCAAACGGCAACGCGCCTATTCTCGCATGGCGCAGGCCGGCGCGCACTACGTCGTTGACGGCATTGCCGACGTACCGCCCCTGCTCGATGCCATCAACGAACGCCTTGCGCGCGGCGAACGCCCTTGAATGCGCGTTGAACGGCAGCACAAACGACAATCACAAGAGATCACAAGAGACGCAAAAAGACAATCCCGCGGCGGTTGAAGGCTGCCGCATGAACGGCGGCGGACGAACATGGGTTGGCGGTAAAAAAGGAATGGCGGCACAGTGAAGACGGCGACAAAATATTTGTGGTTCCATACGAAACAGCAACGCGAATACATCAATATCACCGATACCGTGCAGGAAATCGTGGACAAGAGCGGCATTCGCGAGGGAATGGCGCTGGTCAGCGCGATGCACATTACCGCCGGGGTCTATGTGAACGACGCCGAGTCGGGACTCATCAAGGACATTGACGAATGGCTTGAGCGTCTTGCACCGTTCGACCCGAATTACCGGCATCACGGCACGGGCGAGACCAATGGAGACGCCCATCTCAAGAGCCTGCTTATCCATCACGAGGTCATCGTACCCGTCACGGAGGGCAAACTCGATCTGGGACCATGGCAACAAATCTACTACGCCGAATTCGACGGACGCCGCCGAAAACGCCTCGTCGTCAAAATTATGGGCGAATAAACCCCGCTCAAAAGGCGCGCAAAAAAATCGTCCATGCGATTTTCCCGTCCAATGCGGAACATGGTATAATTCCTTTGCGTACACAATGCGCATGCCGGTGTATATAACCAGCGCGTGGATTACAGTTGAATAACATTCCCAGTCATCGCCCCATGAGACTATCGGCCCATGGCATCCGACGACTGGGAGATGCGTCCATACCCGTTGTTCAACCCTTCCAACCCACGTATTCGTGGGGGCGACAAGGTTTCGACGGGGGCGAAAGACGCGTGAGTTGCATGCCGAGGTCCCCGGTTGGCCTCGTAAAAAAACCGGGAAAAACACAACTGCCAACGAACCATTGGCACTTGCCGCCTAATTAGGCGACACGTCCTGCCGTTGACCGCCTGCTAGACGGACAGGGCGCCGACAGCGGGCCCCGCCCCGGTCGCGGCGCAGAGCCGGCCAGCGGGTACTCACTGCACCTAGCGGTCCGCGACGCCGCGCCTGACGACGTCATGGATGGCGAATCCCAATCGAAAGGCTAAGCATGTAGATACGCACGCCGAAGCGCCTTCGGACGGGGGTTCGATTCCCCCCGCCTCCACCATTCTATTTTTCCCTCTGAATTTCTCGCCTCATCGGAGGCGGGAAGGGTCCCTCCCAGACCCTGCGAATCAAGCCCCTATTCCGCAATAACTTGCGCATGTGGCCGCGAGCGCGACCTTGACGTGCCCTCGGACTCGATCCGCCGTCGTGGAGCACATTTTGGCCGTTTCTCCCCCTTTTTCTCTCTGTCTCTCCGAATTGCCATGACTACCCCCAAGTGAGTCCAGAATCCGTAAGTCCTTGCCGCGACACAACTTAATTTTTCGGCGTCTCGTTCACGAATGAGTTGTTCCCGAACGAGCGCGTGTCTCAGCGTCGAAAAACGCCCGCAACAAGTCCGCGAAATAGCCAGCCATCCTACGGCTTCGAGGACACGTTGGAGAGCCGAATCTATCGCTTGCGGCTTGTGGCTTTGAGCGGGAACGCGGCTTCCACT
>Ga0101944_10005203_pt1 | contig 15065 bp, 8 predicted proteins | sample DewCreD2012metaG_FD_75245 | JGI IMG/M metagenome (GOLD analysis project Ga0101944, IMG submission 75245) | Hot spring sediment bacterial and archeal communities from British Columbia, Canada, to study Microbial Dark Matter (Phase II) - Dewar... ...
ACCATGAGACGTGCCTTCGTCAGATGCCTCGCCGCAGGGGCCCTTGCCGCCCTGATGGCGGGCGCCGCCACCGCGGAGACCATCGTCGTTACCCCTGGAAACATGGAATCCAAGGGGTGGAAGCTGGCCATCCAGCAGGGTGTGATGGGTGGCTGGGGCAACCCGCTGGAGCCCGCACAGATGCCCATCGGCCAGTTTGTCACCGGCCCGGGGCTGCCGCCTGCGGGGGATGGCTCTTTCAGGATGCAGGTCTTTTACAGCGACAACAATCCGCTGTCGAAGATCTATCTCGGGACAGACAATTTCAGTGGCATCGAGCTGAAGCGCATCACCAAGTTCGAGTACTGGACATACGTGCAGTACCGCGACTATGATCGCGGCCGGCCGCCGATGATTGAGATCATCACCAACAGCGGCACAAGCGCCCAGCAGCGCCGCTTCTGGTTCTATCCCTGGGGCTATACCCTTCGCCCGGCCGATTACACGGGCAGCGCCACGTGGCCCGTTCAGATGAGAACCTGGCAGAAGTGGGACCTCCTGGATCCGAACGGCTGGTGGGAGCTGATCGGCACCTCCAGTACAAACTATTACGGGAACTGGGAGTGGCTCCGGAAGCGCTACGACGCCGCCGGCGAGACCATGAAGCTCGCGACGCCGTATGTCGGCGACTACCGGGATCCGATGAACGCCAACCTGCAGCTGGCCAACCAGACCGGAACCTCCATCGCCATCAAGATCGGCTCCGGACAGGTGACGGATAGCCGCTACGGGCCGTGGTGGCACGATCAGTCCGCTGTCTGGGCTTATGTGGACAAGCTGGTCATCGGCATTGACGGCGTGGACTACGAATACGACTTCGAGAGCGCACCGCTGCCGGTGGTGACCATCAACAACAAAGCCGCCCGCGATCCGATCATGAACCAGGCGCGGAACAACTTCCGGTTCACCGTGTTCGGCAAGGTGGACTTCAACGAGTTCTTCACGGGCGATCAGTTCACTGTGGACGATGGGTCCGGCCGTCCGATACTGGTAAAGGCGCCGGCTCATTCTGTGAACCCCTTCGACTATGTGAAGGCCACGGGAGCCCTGAACCCGGCAACCAACCCGCCCACGCTGGAGAGCCGGTGGGATCTGGTGGAGACGCTGGCGGGGATTGGCGAGTACTGAGAGGTCTCATCTCCGCTATCTGACGCATTCGAACCCGGCCGCGGCCGGGCGGGGGGAAGGAACCGGCCGTTTCACGGCATAATTCAGCCGGAGACGACGGAATCTTCCAGATGCCGCCCGGCCGGGCCGGAAACAGGAGGGTGACCGGAAGCAGCCGCTCCGCTTCCGGCAGGTGGGCTTGGTGTCCCGGAGCCCCGGTCCGGGATTCGATCTGCCAGGGCTTATGGCATGATGGGCTCTGACAGGATAAGATACAGGTGGAAGGATAATAGTATCAATGAAGCAGATCGAACCTGTCAGACGGGTCAACCTCACCACGAGGGTGATGGAGAGTATCAAGGATTACATCTCCTCCAACAACCTCGGACCGGGTGACCGCCTTCCTTCCGAGAAGGTCCTGACTTCCAGCCTGAACGTGAGCCGCAACATCCTGCGGGAGGCTCTGAAGTCCCTGGAAGCCGTGGGGCTGATCGAGATCAAGGTGGGGGACGGGATGTATGTCTCCTCGTTCGACTACTCGAACGTGGTGGACCATATCTCCTTTGCCATCCTGCGCAACGACCCCGAGATGGCCCACTTCATCCAGGCCCGTCTCATCATCGAGGTTGGGTTGATGGATCTGGTGGTCCGCAACCTGGACGAAGTCAGCCTGCTGCAGCTGGAGGAGTGCAACCGGCGCATCAGTGAGGCGACCACTGCGGAAGAGTTCACGGAACTGGATCTGGATTTCCACAGGCAGCTCCTGGAGATTGCGGACAATCCCATTCTCAGTGAGTTCGGCGCGTTCCTGGGCCGGTTCTTCATCCGGGCTCAGAAGCTGGTGGGGATGGATGCCCGGGACCGGACCGCGGAAGGGCATCGTGAGCTGCTCGCCGCATTGCGCGCCCGCGATGTGAATGCCGCCAAGGACGTGATGCGGCGCCACATCCATACCTGGGATCCGCAACTGGAAGAGCACAGGGATAAGGAGCATCCTTCCGGCGGGAACGGCGGATCTGCTTCCTAGTCCTGCGGGGTTTCGCTCGAAGTATCTTGACCGACAAAAGCGCCGGCGGCATAAGGCGCCCGCACCCGGTGAAGCAGCCGGGTTCCCCGGTGGGCCGCGCGGCGGGGGGAGGTAACCGAGACGTCCATGCATATGAGACCGAGCCGCGTGCTGGCCAAACTGCGCGCGGGGGAGGTCGCCAGCTGCTTCAAACTAAACTCCAGCTGCGCCCGTCTGGCGGAGCTGGTGGGGGTGTTCGGGTTTGACTGCATCTGGAGCGACCTGGAGCACACCGCCAACGACTGGGATATCGTTGAGAAGCAAATCTGGGCGGCCAAGACCCAGAACACCGATGTACTGGTGCGGGTGACCCGCGGCGCTTACAGCGACTACATCCGCCCCCTGGAGCTGGACGCGGCCGGCATTATGGTGCCGCACATCCGGAGCGTGGAGGACGCGCGTGAGGTGGTGCGGATGACCCGCTTCCATCCTCTGGGCCGCCGGCCGCTGGACGGCGGAAACGCAGACGGCATCTACTGCAATGTGGACCTTGCGGACTACATCCGCGAGTCCAACGAGCAGCGCTTCGTGGCTGTTCAGATCGAGGATCCCGAGCCGTTGGCGGACCTGGACGCCATTGCGTCTCTGGAGGGAATTGACATCCTTTTCTTCGGGCCGGCCGACTTCAGTCACGGGCTGGGTGTGCCTGGAGACTTCGATCATCCCCGCGTGCTGGAAGCGCGCCGCCGTGTGGCGCAGGCGGCCCGGGAGCACGGCAAGTTCGCGGGCACCGTGGCGAATCTGGACAACGTGGAGGAGTTGGTGGAACTGGGCTACACCTTCCTGAACATCGGCGCGGATGTCCTGGGTCTGAACAGCTACTGCCAGAATCTGATCCGGGAGTTCCAGAAGAGGGTTTCCGGCGCGGCTCTCTCGAATCTACTCCTGTAGTATGCGGGAAGCGGGGACTGGGCTCCTCGTGATGCCGCCCGTGGGAAAGGAGGCCGGGCGATGAGCGCGCGCATTCTGGTCGTGGGCGCCGGCAGCATCGGGCTGAAGCAGGTCCGGGCGTTTTCTACCGCCGACCCCTCCACCTCCATCACTGTAATAGACGCCGACGAGCGCCGTCTGGCTCTGGCGCGGGAGCACGGAGCGCAGACGCTGGAGACCTCGTGGGAAAATACGGATCTCAGCCAGTTCGACGGTGTGGTCATCTGCGTTCCTTCTCACCTGCACGTTCCCTTCCTGATGCGCTGTCTCCAGGAAGGTGTGCCTGTGCTCTGCGAAAAGCCTCTTGCTGCCAGCTGGGACGGCGTGCCGGAGCTCCTGGCGGAAGCGGAGAAGCATCCCGGTGCCATCGCGGGCATCGCGTATGTGCGCCGGTATCACCCCGCGCATGAGTATGCCCACGAGCTGGTCCACTCCGGCCAGATAGGGCCGGTTCTCAGTGTGCGGGTATGCGCGGGGCAGCCGTTCGCGGCTTACCGTCCCGACTATCGCGACATCTACTATGCTTCGCGGGAGAAAGGCGGGGGGTGCACCCTCGATTTTGCCAGTCATTTTCTGGACCTGATCCAGTGGCACGGCGGCCCCATCCGCTCCATGCAGGGTTTCGCCCGGCATCTGGCGCTAGCCGGTGTGGACGTGGACGACACGGTCGCAGTCTGCTTCGACTTCCAGGATTCTCCCGCAATCGGAGTGCTGCACGTCAATCAGTACCAGCCGGTCAACGAGAACGTCTATGACTTCTCCGGACCGGAGGCATCCGTCCGGATCCGCGAACCGGGTTTCGAGTGCGAGGTGTGGAGGAAGGGCGCTTCCTCCTGGGAGCATGTCCATCTGTACGGGGCGGACTACGCGGAAGCGCTCCGCAGGCAGGCTGCGGCGTTTCTGGCGGCGATCGGCGGTGGTCCGCCCATGCGCACGGGAATCGCCGATGCGGCGCACACTCTGCGGCTCTGTCTGGATCTGCTGGAGGCGCAGGAGGAAACAAATAGAGCCTGAGGCCATGACAGGAGCACGTTCTTGACAGCGGCACAGACGCACGGAGGGCTGACCGCCTGGGACTACGGGGTGGTGGCCCTTTATTTTGCGGCGGTGATGCTGGTGGGCTGGTATTATTCCCGCCGCCAGACCGACCTGGGCGAGTATTTCCTGGGCGGGCGGACGCAGAACTGGATCGCGGTGGGCCTCTCCGTAATGGCCACGCTGGTCAGCACCATCACCTATCTGACCACACCCGGCGAGATCATCAAGAACGGCCCCGGCGTCCTGTGGAGCGCTCTGTCCATCTGGCTGGCCTACCCCATCATCGGGTATCTCATTATCCCCCGCATCATGGCCGCGCCCATTGTGTCCGGCTATGAGCTGCTGGAACGTCAGTTCGGCAGGGGCATCCGGCGGGCAGCGGCGCTGCTGTTCGTGCTGACCCGGCTCTCATGGTTGGGCCTTGTAGTCTTCACGTGCAGCGTAGCGCTCTCGGCGATGACCGGCATTCCGGTCCCTGTGCTCCTGGTTGTGGTCGGAGCGGTGACGACTGCCTACACCACGATGGGCGGGTTCCGGGCGGTGGTGGTGACAGACGTCATGCAGGCGCTCATCCTTTTCGGGGGAACGCTGGCGGTGGTGTTCTATGTGATGTGGCACTTCGGGAGTGTCACCGCCTGGTGGCCGGACCTGCGGAACCTGGACCTCGGCTGGAAGCCCACACCTGTCTTTCCCACCAGCCTTTCGCAGCGCATCACAGTGTTCGGGATCGTGCTCCACCAGTTCATCTGGTGGATCGCCGCTTCCAGCTCGGATCAGTTGACCATTCAGCGCTATCTGAGCACGCGCGACGCGGCGAGCGCCCGGCGCAGCTTCCTGACCAATGCGGTGGCGGGTCTTTTCCTGGGGGTGTCGCTAGCGCTGGTAGGATTCGCACTGCTCGGCTTCTTCACTCACAACCCTCAGCTCATTCCGCCGGCGGAAGGTCCGGGAGGACTGGGGCTGAGCGCGGCTGTGGCGGAGGAGGCCCGGAAGCTGGGCGGTCTGGAAGGGCGGCTATATGTGCTGACCCACGGAGCGGACAAGCTGTTCCCCTGGTTCATCGCTCACGTTCTGCCGCCGGTGGTCTCCGGTCTGTTGCTGGCGGCGCTGTTCTCCGCGGCGATGTCCAGCGTCTCCTCAGGGGTGAACTCCGTGACCACCGTGCTGATGGTGGATTTCCCGGAGCGCTTCGCGAAGGTCGCCACCACTGAGGGCACCGTCGCCCGCGCCCGCAGCATAGGCATCGCGGTGGGCACGCTGGCCATTCTGGTGGCCTTCGTTCAGCAGTACATCAAGGGCAACTTCATGGAGGTTGCTCAGAAGGTCAACCTGTTCTTCATCGCTCCGGTGGCCGCGCTGTTCCTTATGGCGTTCTACATGAAGCGCTCGAACGCGGCGGGCGCCTGGGCGGCGGTGATCTCAGGGTTCCTGGTGGGCGTAGTGGTGTCGTATTACTCGGAGATCGTCAAGGCGCTGACCGGACGGGATGCATACATCAGCTTCACTTACATCCTGCCCTTCTCGCTGGGGGTCAGCCTGCTGGCGGGCTATCTCTTCAGCCTGCCATTCGCGCCGGGCGGAGGGAGTCAGGAAGCCAGAAAACCCGCCGAGTCCGTTTCTGTCCGGACCTCCTGAGTGCTGGCAGCTCGCCTTCATACCCCGATAGGCGGCCGTTTGCTAAAGAGGGAAATGGGGCGCGCGAACGCCTAACTGCCCCGGTGTGTGGCCGGGGCAACCCACCGCGGTCAGTAGTCCTTCGGAACGGCACCGAAACCCACTTCCCGGTACCGCGCGTGCCCATCGCCGTGGATGTAGATGCTGCCTTCTCTGTGGGGCTTGAGCGGCAGATCCATGCCCGGCATCCGGGAATCCGGCCAGTTCAGCACGGTGCAATACCACATGACCCGCTGGGATAGACTCTTGCCGTTCAGTCCGTCCAGTTCGGTGATGGTGCGTGGACGGTCGTTCACCGCATCCCACCAGCCGGCGTCGAAACCCACGCTGACCGCGACATCGTGCTGGCAGTTGGGTGCCCAGTTTTGCAGGTAGCCGAAGGCGTAGCGCTTGCCGTAATACTGGCCGTTCCCCTTGCTGGGACAGATCCAGATCTTCTCGTCCTTGACATAACGCGAAAAGCCGGGATGCACGCGGAAGGACCAGGGCTTGGATGTGAACTGGATTTTGGGCCCGCCTTTCGGGCTCTCATAGATGCCCAGCGGGATCCCTTCCGGCGCGTAGTTGGGCATCCGTCCGTTGTAGTCGTCCACGTACATCATCGTGGCCAGCCCGAGTTGCTTCCCGTGGGACAGGCACGCTGACATCCGCGCCCGCTCGCGCGCCTGGGCGAACACCGGGAACAGGATGGCGGCCAGGATGGCGATGATGGCGATGACCACCAGCAGTTCGATCAGGGTGAAGCCTTTGCTCTTTCCTGTCATGTCTTGATTCCCGTCTGTGGTGGCTGCTGTCAGCCGGCCTGTGGGCCACCATCCGATCCGTAGCCGGCGTTTTTCCCGGTTGACGCCGTTTCGCCTGACGGCGGGCGTATCCCGTCCTATTATACTACCATTTCGCGGTTTGGCGGAGTCCTGCTTCTGCATTTCGCATGCGACAGTTCTCGGCGGAATGGTGCCTGGAAGGGGGAGCTCGCACCCGTGAGGCTGGTGTCAGACGTCACACACGGGGGGTTCAGCTAGGCACCCCGGAGACCGGCGGGGTTTGTTCAGGAGCGCAGGTCAGGGTGATGCTTCATCCTGACCTGCGCAGGCCTTTGGATCAGGGCAGAAAAAGGGGAGGCGGGGACGGTCGTGCGGCCGCCCCCGCCGGGTGCGTGTCTGCGGAACAAGACGGGAAACTAATAATCCTTCGGAACGGCTCCGTCGCCCACTTCCCGGTACCGGGCGTGTCCGTCTCCGTGGACGTAGATGCTGCCCTCCTTATGCGGCTTGAGCGGCAGATCCATGCCCGGCATCCGCGAGTCCGGCCAGTTCAGCACCACACAGTACCACATCACCCGCTGGGACAGGCCGCGGCCGTTCAGCCCGTCCAGTTCGGTGATGGTGCGCGGACGGTCGTTCACCGGATCCCACCACCCGGTGTCGAACCCCACGCTCACGGCCACGTCATGCTGGCAGTTGGGGATCCAGGTCTGCAGGTAGCCGAAGGCGTAGCGCTTGCCGTAATACTGCCCGTTCCCTTTGCTGGGGCAGATCCAGATCTTGTCGTCCTTGACGTACTTAGAGAAACCTGGATGCACGCGGAATGACCAGCGTTTGGAGGTGAACTGAACCTTCGCCCCGCCTTTCGGACTCTCATACACCCCGAGCGGCACCCCTTCCGGCGCGTAGTTGGGCATCCGGCCGTTGTAGTCGTCCACGTACATCATCGTGGCGAGTCCGAGCTGCTTTCCGTGGGACAGGCAGGCTGACATCCGCGCCCGCTCGCGCGCCTGGGCGAACACCGGGAACAGGATGGCGGCCAGGATGGCGATGATGGCGATGACCACCAGCAGCTCGATCAGCGTGAAACCTTTGCTCCTTCTTATCATCTCACAGAACTCCGTTCGCGGCGCCCGGCGCGGGCCGGAACCGGGCCGTTCCCCGTCCTCCCGATGCCGGTTTTTCCTTTCGGACCGCTGTTTCGTCTTGGCAGCGGGCGACTTTTATACTATTATACTACCAATTCTGGGTGCGACCGGTGTTCTCCTTCCGTATTTCGCGCGCGAATTTCTTCGGCAGGAAAGGGTCCGGACTGGAGGTTGTCTGTCTGGTGAGACTGCTATGCGTCACGCTGATGGCCGCTCTCTCGGCCTCCTGTTGTGCTGGTCCGGCGGCGCCTGCGCCTGTAAATGCGGACCCCGAAGTGCTCTGCCCGCCGGCTGTCCGTCCGCCTGTGATGGACGGCGCTCTGGATGATGCCTGCTGGACCGCCTCTCCGGCGATCGCCACGCTGCGGCTGCCGGACGGAGTCTCTCGTCCCCGGGCGAAGACGGAGGTGCGTGTGGTCCGGGATTCAGAGGCTCTCTACATAGCCTTCCGGTGCGCCGAGCCGTTCATGGAAGCCCTGAAGCTCTCCGAACCGGAGAAGCCGTGGCGGGATGACTCGGTGGAAGTACTGATAGACCCGTTTCGCGGACGGCGGCATTTTCTCCAGTTCATCGTTTCGGCCTCGGGCGCCCGGCTGGCCCTGGTGCACACTCCTCCGGGAGACCTTCCCCTCTGGCCAGTTCCCTCGGCCTGGCAGGCGGCCGTCCGCCGGTCGGAAGGGGAATGGACGGTGGAGATGGCCATTCCGTGGACCGAGCTCGGCCTGCGCCAGGAGCCCCGTCAGCCTCCGCGTATCAACTTCGCGCGCAACAGACAGGCTCGCCCGGAGCGCTCCAGCTGGGTTCCGCGTGCAGTGCCGGGAACACTACTCGGCCAACCCTTCGGAAACCTGCTGACCGGCCCGAAGCCTTCCACCGTTGTATGGATGAGCGCCGTAGCCAGGCCGGAGGCAGGGATCGCGGATGTGCGTCTCGGACTGGAGGCGGACGGCCCGCCACCGGTTGCTCTGCGGCCACGGTTGAGCGCGCATCCGTCCGTTTTCGACCGGACAGTCCGTCTGCGGGAAGTCTCCCTCTCCACAGCGTCCAGTGTCTCGCTTAGCGCCCGCCTGCCGATTCCGCACGGCCTTAGCAGGGCCGGCGTGGATGTGTTCGGCGAGATTCCGGGCGGCGGAGCGGTGTTTCTGGGCAGCTTCACCCTCCCCGTCCCTCCCGCGCGCCCTGCCTTGGCGGGCAGGATCCTCACTCAGGCGCCGTGGGGGCAGGTGTGGGAGGCGAGCGCCACGGAGAAGGTCTTCCCCGACAGCCGTCCATCCTCCCGCCGCAGCGGTCCTGTGACCCTCGCCGCAGCGAAGAATGAGTTCGAACCGTTTCAGATCGTCCTGACGCCGGACCGCGAGCTGAAGGACGTCTCCGTCAGCGTGTCCGAACTGAGGGGCCCAGGGAAGATCCCGCCTGACGCGGTCTCGGTGCGGCTGGTAGCCACGGTCCCGGTGACCCTGCCGAGCAGCGTGGACGTCTTGCCGGGTGACTATCCCGATCCCCTGATCCCTCTCAATGACCCGGTCACTCTGCCGGCCGGCCGCTCCTCCGCGTTCTGGTTCACGGTGCGGGTTCCTTCCGGCGCTCCCGCCGGCGAGTATTCCGGCGAGGTGACCATCACCCCGGCGGGGCTGGCGCCGGTGAAGGTACCGGTGTCCCTGCGCGTGTGGGACTTCGAGCTGCCACGGCTTCCGTATCTGCGGACGGCGTACGGCACCTGGCACGGACTGAAGGCGCTGTGCCGCTGGCACGGCATTGATATGGAAGATGTGGAGCCCGTCCGGCAGACGGAGGAGTTGCTGAACCGCACCTTCCACGAGCACCGGATCGCCCCCTTCAATGCCTTTCAGACCCACGATGTCCAGGTCTCCGTCACGGACGGACGGGTGCGCCTGGACTTCTCTCGATTCGATGAAGGCGCGGAGAAGTACCTGCCTCTGTTCAACGCCTTTATGCTTCCCGGGTCTTTTCGTAGAGGAGTGGGCGGCAAGGGACCGGGCGACGAGGGATACGAGGACCTGAAGGTACAGTTCCTGAAGCAACTCAGCGCGCACCTGCGGGAGAAGGGGTGGCTGGCGAAGGGCTACAACTACATCTACGATGAGCCCGACCCTCCCCAGTATCCCTTGGTGGCCGAAGAGGCCAGACTCTGGAGAAAGGCGGACCCGGATCTCAAGATCCTGCTGACCGAGCAGGTGGAGGACGAGCTGATCGGCTCGGTGGATATCTGGACGCCGGTGCTGGATGCATACAGCGCAAAGCGGTGCCGTGAGAGGCAGGAAGCGGGGGACGCCGTCTGGTGGTATGTGTGCACGGGACCTAAGCACCCGTATCCCAACTACTTCATAGACTACCCCGCTGCCGGCCACCGCATCTTCCATTGGATGACTTATGCCTGGGGGGTGACCGGCGTCCTCTACTGGGAGACCATGTTCTGGAGCGGCAACCCGTGGGAGGAGCCCATGACCTATTCGGACGACGGCCGCCGCAAGCCGTTCGGTAACGGGGACGGTTTCCTCCTGTACCCCGCCACCGGGAAACCCGCCGGGAAGCCGCTGATCGCCGGTCCCATTGAGTCCATCCGCTGGGAGATGCTGCGTGAGGGCATCGAGGATTACGACCTGTTCCGCATGCTGGAAAGCGCCGTGGAGGATGCCGGCCGGCTCGCGGATGGGAGGAGGCTTGCCGCGGAAGGGAGAAAGGCTCTGGACACGGTGCGGGCGGCATGCCCGTCGCTAACGGACTATGAGCTGGATCCCGGCAGGCTCTATGAGATCCGGCGGCGCGCCGGGGAGGCTCTGGAGAAGCTGGTCCGGGCAGGGGCGCGGATCCGTCCCCATGCCATAGATACAGAAAAGGTGGAGGCACGCTGACAGGGTGGCTTTGCAGACGGAAGTGCGGACCGGGACGTCCGGCGCGGGGGCAGTGACGGAGGGAGAAGGGGGCAGAGGGATATCGGCGCGGGCCATCCTTCTGGGCCTGGTGCTGGTGGCAGGCACCTGCCTGCTGGTAAGCTATGCCGAGCTGGTGATCCAGGGGATCCAGATCGGGTTCCTGCAGATGCCGCCCGCCATTGTGGGCATCCTCCTTTTCATTGTGGTGCTGCGGCTGGGGCTGCGCAAGCTGGGCGGCTTCTTCGGGCTCAACCCCTCCGAGATCCTGGTCATCTACTGCATGATCCTGGTGGCGGCGATGATCAGCTCGCGTGGGCTGATGGAGAAGGTGCTGCCGCTGTTCGTCACCACCAACTACTACGCCAACAAGGCCAACGAGTGGCACGAGCTCTATGACCCGCACCTGAAGCCGTGGATGGTGGCCTACGATCCCACGAAGCCGGGCATCCAGCCCGTGTCGCGGGGGTACTTCGAGGGGCTGTGGGAAGGCGAGGAAATTCCCTGGCGCCTGTGGGCCACGCCGCTTGCCGCCTGGAGCGCGCTGGTGTTGCTGGTGTTCTTTGCGTTCCTGTGCATGGCCAGCATCCTGCGCCGCCAGTGGGTGGAGAACGAGCGTCTCAGCTTTCCGCTGGTTCAGCTTCCGGTGGAGATGGTGCGCCCGGACGGTCCGCAGCATCTAATGCGCAACCGCCTGCTCTGGGGAGGCGCGGCGCTCCCCGCGGTGGTATTCACTTTGAACGGCCTGCACAACATGGCCCCCAGCGTGCCGCAGATTCCCCTGAGCATCTTCCTGAACACGTATCTGGTCACACCGCCCTGGGACGCCATCTACTGGTGGGGGATCTTTTTCTCGTTCGCCGCTGTCGGGTTCTTCTTTCTGCTGCCCACGGAGGTACTGTTCTCCCTGTGGTTCTTCGCTCTGTTCGCCCGGTTCCAGGATGTGGTGGCAGGGTCGTTCGGAATGGACATCCGCCGCATGCCAGTCTACGGCACACATCTGTATGTGGCGTATCAGACGGTGGGGGCGTACTTCGTGCTGGCGGCATATCTGCTGTGGGCGGCGCGCCCGCATCTGAAGCGGGTGGTGGCGTCGGCCTTCGGAAGGGAGCGGGTGGACGACTCCCGGGAGATGCTGCCCTATCCGGTGGCGTTCTGGGGTCTGTTCGGAAGCCTGGCGCTGATCGTGCTCTGGACCTGGAAGGCGGGACTCTCGCCAGCGGTGGCGCTGCTGGAGTTCGGCGTCTGCTTGTTCGTGGTGGCTCTGGTGCTGGCCAGAAGCACTGCGGAGGCCGGCGTGCTGATGACGGAGACATCCTTCCGGCCGGTGGACGTATACCGGATGTTCGCCCCGATGAGCTCGCTCGGCGCGCAGAATCTGGCGCTACTGCCGTTCTTCGACACGGTCTTCCTGCGCGAGCAGCGCGGGCTGCTTCTGACGGGCTTCCTGGACGGTCTCAAGATCAGCGATTCCATCCAGACGCGGCGGCGCAACATGCTGGCGGTCTTTGGTCTGGGGATTCTGGCGGCCATGCTGATCGCCGGGGCGTATCACATCTGGCTGCCCTATAACAAAGGGGGCATCAATCTCTACCAGTACGTCTACCAGGGACACGCGTACTGGACGCTCTCGGAGTATGAAGCCCAGATGCGGGATGCCGCGCCCGCCACGCGCGAGGGGCTGTTCTGGTTCATGGTGGGCGCCGCATTCACCGTGTTCCTGTCCTACATGCGCTCCGCGTTCTTCTGGTGGCCGTTCCATCCCCTGGGATATGCGCTTTGCGTCTCATGGACCATGTCCGTGTTCTGGTTCTCCTGCCTGGTCGCCTGGATCATCAAGGTGTTCATCCTGCGCTACGGTGGCATGAGGCTGTTCTTGAAAGCAAGGCCGTGGTTCCTGGGGATGGTGCTGGGAGAGTTCGGCATGGCGGTCATCTGGGCGATCATCAGCGGGATCACCGGGGCCCGGGCTCCGGAGTTTCCGTGGCCGTGAGCAAGCCTGCCTCCGGCGCAGGTGACTTCAGGCCGGATGAAGAAGTCCAATCATACTACCAATCTTTCCGGCCCGCCTTTGAGTAAGGAGAGTGCCTGATGAAGAGAATGTTCCGCTATCCGGCTGCGGCCTTCTGCCTGTCCGTGCTGCTGCTCCCTGCCCTGCCTGCGGCCTTGTCCCAGCCGGCTCAACTTTCGGGGGGCGTCTTCATCCGGGACCGGATGCTTCCGGAGATGCTGACATACACAATGGGCGGATGGCGGCTGCGTGTGGAGATGGGATTTGCTCGCCCTGATGGATCGGATCTTCCGCACGGAGCGGTGGTCCGGTTCTTCGTGCGGAATACGTCCACGCAGCCTCTGGAGGTCACCGGCGTGTGGCTGGAGGGGGTGGATCTGGCGAAGCAGATCGTGCCGAAGCACAAAGAACATGGCGGGACGCCCTCGGCCGGGTATCTGCTGAACTCGGAGGAGGACACTCCGCCGGACGTGCGCGCCAGGCTGGATTCGCTGGGCCGTCCCGTCTGGTATCAGGTGCGCCCGGATCCTGTGCCGCCGGGGGCCGTGGCGGAGGTGAACATCCGCCTTCAGGCGCAGCCTCAGCAGAACCGTTTGCGCGTCCGGCTGAGCGGGGAGGGCTGGACAACGGGCGAGCTGACGGTGCGCACGGCGGACGATCCGGTGCTGCGGCTTGGGGGGGTGAACTTCAGTCCGGACATCCGGCGGCTGTATCTGTATCTGCGGCGGATGGACGGTCAGGAGTTCCGGATCCGGCAGGTGCGGCTGGACGGACGAACGCTGCCGCTTCCTGCAAGTGTTCCCGGCAGCAGCAAAGGTTTTCTGCCTCTTGCGCTGGATCTCCCGGCTCCGCTTGAGTTCGGATCGTTCCACTTCTTTGAAGTGACGGACTCCACGGGCCAGACCGCCCGGAATGTGGTGCGGGCGCGGGACGATTACTTCGCGCTGGGGATGTGGGGTTACCGCAACTACGGCAACACCGTCGCCGAGCGCGCCCGGGACACCTGCCGCGCCTTCCGGGATCACCTCTTCAACACGCACATGCTGATGGCCGGCGAGCAGAGCGGGTACCTCGTGGGTTCGGACGAGGGCTTTGCGCTGCTTCAGGAGATGGGACTTCGGGTGATGAGCCGCGACCCGACAAGGCAGGACATCCGCAGCCCCTGGACCTATGCCCGTTTCGTGATGGATGAGCCGGACGCGCATGACTACTTTGCCAGCGACCTGCAGCCCGCCGATCTGCGGCTGGGCTCCATGGGCCAAGGAGTCGTCGCGCGTCAGCGCAACTGGACGCTGCGGGATCACCGCACGCTGTGCCTTCTGAACATTGACAACACGTATGTCCCGTTCAACTACCTGACGTACGGGAGCATCCCGGACATCCTCGCGCTGGATCCGTACTACATCGAGAGCCTCCGGGGCGTGTATGAGAAGAATCCGGAGCGCATCTCGCAGTTCTTCACCCCGATGTACGTGATGGGTACGGCGGAGTATGCCCGTCTGGCCGCCGAGCCGCGTCCCACCCACGTCATCCTGAATTCCACCTCCTACCGGTTCCCGGATCAGGAGCCGTTCCGCTTCCCCACTCCCGAGGAGAAGAGAGTGGAGTTCTATATGGCGCTAGGGACGGGGACCAAGGGGATCTCGTACTGGTGGTTCACGCCTATCGGAGAATGCTACGGGTGCGGGTCGCGGGAGCCAGAAGCGCAAGCCCTGATGCGGGAGCTGGCACGCCTGAACGCGGAGGCGCGCACCCTTCTGCCTGAGCTGGGAGTGGCGTGTGCGGCCGCACAGCCCGGTTCTTTGCGGGATCCGTTCGCGAGCATGAGACCGTTCTGGGTGATCGCCCGGACGCTTTTTGCTGGGCCGGATACCGCCATTGTGACGCTGTTCAACCGGAACCATTCCTCCGACCGGCACGGCACCATCTTCCAGCCCGTGGAGAAGGCCACCATGACCTTCACCCCGCCGTCCTGGCTCGACGTGAAGTCCGCGTTCCGCGTGGACGGCGGTAAGCTCACGCCGCTGGACGTAAAGAGAGAGGGCGATTCGCTGACACTGGAGCTCGGCCGGCTGGATCTCGGAGACATGGTGGTGCTGACATCGGACCCGTCTCTCTACGGCAAGGCCCGGGAACGCTGGGCCGCGCTGGAGCCGATGCTGAAGAGCGTCCTCGCAGAACAACAGAAGTAGGGAGGAAGAGCCTGTGCTTTTCGAAGACCGGCGGCTGCTTTTCGTAGACGGCGCCGACATCGAGCGGATGGAAGGAATTACGCTCCGGCTGAACCCGCCGGAGAAATGCGGGCCCTGCCTGCTGGTGGAGCATCCGTGGGAGAAATGTCTCCCGCGCGCCTCGGTGGTCTTCCGGTGGAAGGATCACTGGCGGATGTACTACGCG
>Ga0101944_10005204_pt1 | contig 15063 bp, 8 predicted proteins | sample DewCreD2012metaG_FD_75245 | JGI IMG/M metagenome (GOLD analysis project Ga0101944, IMG submission 75245) | Hot spring sediment bacterial and archeal communities from British Columbia, Canada, to study Microbial Dark Matter (Phase II) - Dewar... ...
ACTTCGATGGTCGAATCGGCCGGCGGATTCCATTGGTCGGCGGCCGCGAAGTACCGCTGAACCGAAAGCATCCCGACAAACGGGTCGCTCAGCCCGCGGGCGAAGATGAAATGCTCGCTCGGATTGATGTCGGGCGCGCGTTCCAAACGGTCGACCGGCAGATCAACCGCGCCGCGGAGAGGCAGCGGGAAGAACCCCTTGCCCTCGCGATAGAGCTGTTCGTTGACGAATCTCGGCTGAACGCGTTCGCCGAGAAAGACGGCCACACCGCCTCCGGAATCGACGTAGCGTTCGAGAGCTTCGATCGCCGAGGCGTCGAGATGGTCGATGTTCAACAAGTTGATCGCGCGGAAAGCGTCGAGCGGCTTCAGCGAAAGGTAACGCGGGGTTTCGATCTGCGGCAAGAGTCCCGTTTTCACCGATCCGCCCGGCGCGCAGGCAATGGCGACGTATTTGGCGTCCACCGCGGAGGGGTCGCCGTCGATCAAGAGCACGGGCACTTCGGCCGGCACGGAGAGCATGCCGTAGCGCGTGTTGTCTGCCGAAACGGCGTCGGCGTCCAAGCGGGCGACGACCTGATGGTCGCCCGCGGCGGCGAAGCTGACGGGGAATGTCTGAGTCACTTTTCGGCCGGGCGGGATCGACGCAATGGTCACCGCGGACCGCGAATGGCCGTCTTCCTCGAGTTGGATCGGTATATCGCGCACGGGCGAATCGCCGAAGTTCTGAACCGTCACACGCATCTGAAACGGCACCTGAGCGGCTTGCACGCCTTCGGCCGGTTCCAAATCGGTAATTGCCAGGTTCGGCCGCGCTCGATCAACGCAGTTGATCAGGTGCAGTTCGACGCCCCGCTCGGCCAGTTCGCCCAGAACGCGCTGGGCTTCCGACGCATCGTTCCAATCGCGCAGGCGATAATCGGAAAAGATGTAAACGATCCGCCGCTCGCCGGCGTCGTCGCCGAGCAGTTGCCCGATTTCGCGAAGGGCGGGAAGACCGTCGGCGGCGAGCACCGAGCAATTGATTCGTTCGAGCGTAGCCGCGAGTTTCGGCACGAATTGTTCGCGGTTGACCACCTCTTGCAGCAGGTCGGGCTGCGAGCGACCGACTTGCGAAAACCGTATCAGCGTGAATTCCTGCGATTCGGGCCGGTCGGCGGCGGCCTTTCCGAGCCTTTCGATCGCCCGTTTCGCCTCGACAAACGCGCTGGTGTCGGCCCACTGGTCGGACATCGACAGGCTGTCGTCCAGCAGGACGATGTGGTGCGTGCGCGTCGATCCGAAGATTCTGGCCAACTGGTTGTTCATCAGCGGTTGGGCAACCATGAGGGCCACAGCCGTCAGGGCGCAAATCCGCATCAGAAGCAGCAGCAACTGTTTCAATCGCACCCATGTCCGGTGCTTTTTATGGCTCGCCAAGAGGAACTCCATGGCGGCCCATTCCACCCGGCGATGCCTGAGCATGTTGATCAGGTGGATCAAGATCGGCAATGCCACCGCCGCGTACAAGACGAGGTAGCCCGGGCCGAGCAGTCCTGGAAATTGGAAGTTCATGTCAGGGGTGTCGTTCAATAGCGGTTCAGCCGCGCAAAGCGGCGGCCATGCGGTTGCTCAAAAAGGCGGACAAAGCGGCATCCAACGGCTGGCTCGTTCGCAGCATCACATAATCGATCGCGTTCTGTGCGCAGCCGCGACGGACTTCTTCGAGGAACTCATTTAGGGCTTTGAGATAGCCCGCCCGCAGCGCTCGCGGGTTGCATCGGAGGAAATCCGGCGACTCCAGTCCTTCGAAACGAGTGGGGCCGTTGAAGGGAAAGTCAAGCTCGTCGTCATCGAGGACGTGGAACACCAGCACATCGTGTCCGCGGCTGCGGAGCAGTTTCAACCCGCGAAACAGCCCCGGGCGTTCGACGAGCAGGTCGGACACGATCACCATCACTCCGCGGCGCGGGTAGGTTTCGGCCGCGTGGCGCAGGGTTCCGTACATATCGGTTTTCTTCGCCGGGCGGCTGACTTCCAGCGCCTGAACAACGGCGTCGAGATGGTTCCGTTTGGTGCGCAAGGGGACGGCCATCCGCGGCGCCTCGTCGAATGACAGACAGCCCACGGCATCCTGCTGTTTGAGCAGCAGATACGCCAGCGAGGCGGCGATCGAGGCTCCGTATTCATACTTGTTCAACGGGCCCGAGCCGTAACGCATGCTGTGGCTTACGTCGCACAGCAGAACGCAGCGCAGATTGGTTTCTTCCTCGAACTGCTTGATGTAGTAGCGGTCATGTTTGGCCCACACTTTCCAGTCGAGGTAGCGCAGATCGTCGCCGAAGGTGTATTCGCGGTGCTGGCGGAACTCCACCGATTGCCCGAAATACGGGCTGCGGTGCATTCCCGACAAAAAGCCTTCGACGATGTGCCGCGCCCGCAGCTCGAGCCGTGCGATGCGCTTGATCGTTTCAGGATGCAAAAATCTTTTGGAATCGGGGGTCACGGGTCAGCTCGTCTTCGCGGGTAGGAGTGACGGACAAAAGGCGGTCCACGATCTGGTCGGCGGTGATGCCTTCGCTTTCCGCCGCGAAATTGAGCACCAAACGATGGCGAAGCACGGGCTTGGCCAAGGCCTGGATGTCTTCGATCGTCACATGCGTGCGGCCGTAAAGCAAAGCACGGGCCTTGCCGCCGAGGATCAGGAACTGCACAGCGCGGGGGCCGGCCCCCCACGAGAGTTGCTCTTCGATAAAGTCGGGAACGCCCGGCTCGCGCACCCGCGTTTGACGCACCAGCGACAGGGTATAGCGGATGATATGATCAGAGACGGGCACTTCGCGCACGAGGCGTTGAAGCTCGATGATGTCGGCCGCGGTCAGCACCGGTTGGATGGCGTCGGTCATCGCGGCCGTGGTGCGGCGGGCGACTTCGAACTCCTCGTCGAAGTTCGGGTACTTGACGAACACCTTGAACATGAAGCGATCTTGCTGCGCTTCGGGAAGCGGATAGGTTCCCTCTTGCTCGATCGGGTTCTGCGTGGCCAGCACGAAAAACGGATCCGGCAGCTTATGCCGCACCCGACCGACGGTAACCTGCCGTTCCTGCATCGCTTCGAGCAGAGCGGCCTGAGTTTTGGGCGGCGTTCGGTTGATTTCGTCCGCCAGAATCACATTGCTAAACAAGGGGCCTTCCAGAAAGCGAAACTCGCGCTCGCCGGTCGCCTTGTTCTCTTCGATCACATCGGTGCCCGTGATGTCGGCGGGCATCAAATCGGGAGTGAACTGAATGCGGCTGAACGTGAGGTTCAGCGTTCGGCTCAACGTGCTGATCATCAACGTTTTCGCCAGGCCGGGGACGCCCTCCAACAGGCAGTGGCTGCGAGCGAACAGCGAAATCAGCAGCTCTTCGATCACTTGGTTTTGCCCGACGATCACCTGGGCGAGCTGTTCGGTAATCGTTTGTTTCGCTTTGCCGAGCCGTTCGATGGCCGCCGCTCCGCCGGCCTTCAGGTCGTGTTCGTTCATAGAGGTTTCCTCGGTGCGTGATGATGGAAATGTTCGTCGGCGACCGAATACGGCAGGTCGGCCGGGGAAAGGCACAACTCTCGTCGATCAATAACGCATGTCGGCCGCGCCGTACCCGGCCGGTTCAACGCTGGTAAATGGGCAAAGCCGCTCGGTCTAACTGCAAAATGGTCAGGTTGATGGCGGTCGTGTACACCGCGCCGATGTAGCCCTGCGTCCACGAACCGTCGCTCCCCTGTTCGTTGAGAATCCGTTGAAAGACCTTGGCGCGGTAGTCCTCCCACGACTTGCCGCCCTCGCGATACATCACTTGGGCGTAGTAGTAATGCGCGTAATGCCAGTGGCCGAAGCCCTCGTTCGATATGTTGTCGAGGTTCTTCTTGCAGTAGTTCAGAACGCGGGGGACGTACTCTCCGTCGTACTCGCCGGCGTTGTACAGGCAGGCGATGGCCGCCGCGCTGATCGCCGGCCGGCCGCCGCCGCCATGCGAGTTGTATTGCACGCCGCCGTCGGGCAGCGTGCATTTGTGGATGTAGTTGATGGCCTTGTCGATGATCTCGCGGGGAACAACGATTCCCGCGTTTCGGCAGCCGCGCAGCCCCTGCACCTGGGTGATCGTCGTCGAACCTTCGTCGAATCCGCCGCCGTCCTTGGCGCTGACATAGCCCCAGCCGCCCGCGGGCGTTTGGGCTTGGCCGGTGAAGACGACGGCGCGCGTGAGCACGTCGATCAACTCGGCGCGGCGGTCGGCGTCTTCTTCTTCGCCGAGCACCTGCGAGAGGAACAACATCGAAAACCCGTGGCCGTAGGTGTAGCGATCGTCGCGCGTCGGGTCGCCGATCAGCCCGTTGCTGCGGCTGCGGCTGATCAAGTAGTTGACCGCGCGGCGGATGTTCTCCGCATAGCGGCCCTGTGTTGTCGTCGAGCCTTCGGCCAGCAGCGCCGTACCGGCCAGTGCGGTCATCGCAGTTGGGTAACGCCCACCCTGCGACGCTTGCCAGTGACCCACACGGGACTGATTCCGCGCCAGCCAATCAAGGCCGCGGTCGATGGCCTTGCGCACGTCCGCTTCCTTCGGCCCTGCGCCGATCGCCGAACGTGCCGCACCGCACCAACAGACTGCAACGGCGATGGCCGCCGCGATCCACACCGATCCCTGCCGCTTCATCATCGTTTACCCTGACGAATTGACTGTTGGAGGCCTTATCCTTCGCTGCTCGTTCGTGCGGAACTGCCGATTATCGGATTCGGTTCAACTCGGCCCATCCTGCTTTGTCTGGCGACGCGGCATTCTCCGCCGCACATTTTGCCCTGGCCGCCGAGTTCGTCGGTTATTGGTCCAATCGCCGGCCGGGCTCGCCGGCGGGCAATACTGCAATGAAATCGGCATTGCCAACCGCATATCGAACTGGCCGGTCAGCCCGCCTCGTCGGCCGGCAGCAACATCCCTTCAGGCAGCGAATCCTCGCCGTCCGACCCAGGAATCGCCTCAGGCAGCGCGCGGCCCAGGGCTTTCAGCAGCGCTTGGCTCGCCGGAAGTCTCTTCTTCGGCGTTGCGGCTTGGGCGGGCTTCTCGGGTTCGGCCGGCCAGGGGGCGTCCGTCAATTTCAACGTCACTGTTTGCTGCTGCAACCGCAGTTCAATGGCGTTCTTCGAGCGGTCCATGCCGATTTCGAATGTTGCCGATGCGCCTTCGAGCTTTTCGTCGCACACCAACCGTCCGGTGCGTTTGTCGATACCGTTGATAATGACTTGCTGTTTCACGAACGACGCACCCGACTGGATATACTCTTGAGCGGCCAAAAACATGATCGGACAGCTTTGCGGCTGGAGCGGCGCCTGGTAAAGCCCTTCGATGGCGACCGGGCTCGGCCAGGCCGGCTTCCCCTCCAAGTCGAAACCGAACGCGAAGCCCCAAGGCTGAAATTGAACCATCACGCCGGGGAGCGGCTGAAGATTGCGGTTCCGCGGAGCGTTCCGCGGCTGATTCGATGTAACCACCACTAATCGGTCGGCATAGCGCTGACACGACACATTCCACAGGTTGCCGAATCCGCCGGGAACCTCGATGGTGTGGTCGCCGATCACCTTGCCCCGGGGAAGCGACACGAGCACGATCCGCGCTTTCTTGTCCACTTCTTCGCAGATCACAGCCAACTCGTCGCCGACGACGTCGGCCTGTGCCCGATCGCTGAACTTCAGCGGTCCCCAAATCGTCTTCTGCTCCCAGGGATCGAAGCATTCGAGCGTTCGCTGATTGTCGTGGCGCCGCCAAAGCGCCATGTTTCGACCGAACGCCGCCAAACACGAGACGCTGATGGGAACGTACTTTCGCGCGCCGCGCGCGTCGTGATAGTATTCATTGGGTCCGGGAGTCGATCGCGGGATCGCTCGCTTGCCCACAATCGCACCGTCAACGGCGCGAAGGACGGTCGCCTCGGTTTGATCCGACGGCATGGCAAAGACATACTCATCGTCGCCGAAAAGCTCGCAATTCGGCGGCAGATTCGAATTGGTCCAAAGCGGCGCGCCGGTCAAAGGATCGATGGCGCATAGCGTGCGGAACCGTTGGAAGCAGAGAGTGCGCGAAGTGGCCGGCCCCACCCCGTTCATGCGATTGTTCATTCGATTCGAATGAAACTGCTGAAGCATCCAAGGCATAACGTTCCAAAGTTGCACGGGCATGCCCCGGGCCGCGGCCAGGTTCAGCCCGACGCTCATGTCGTGATCCCAAAGCAGGGTTCCCGGCTTGTTGCCGCCCGTGCCTAAGGCGTCAATCGCCACGATGCGGAACCCCAGCGACATGAGCAAAAGGTGGCCGTGCGCGGCCCCATCGACGGCAGGGCGATGGAAGAAAACGTTGTCGGATTGACCGATCGCGCACCGCCATAGCTCGTTTCCGGCGGCGTCGCGCGCCGCGAAGGCCCGTTGATTCTGATCAAACGTCACGCTGCAATCTTCCATGAACGGCTTTGACGAGCCTTGGAATCGCACGCCGAGTCGGCCGTAGGTCGGCTGGCGGGCGTTTTTGCTCTTCTCGGTCGAGACGACAACCTTGCCGTGCGGCCACTGCGGCTCTGCGCGGAGCAGCGAGGCCGCCTGGCCGTCCGAGGCCAATGAAGCGATCAGCGCGGCGCCGGTCTTGCCGTCGAGGCACACCACATCGGCGAACTGCTCGGCGATCATCCGATAGCACGCCGCTGCCTCGGTATTCCTCCCAGCCTTTTCCATGAGCCGGGCGATGCGCGCCAGCGCCGGGCCGGCCGATGCTTTGTCGTTCGATGCGACGTCGGGCCAGAGAAGCGATTCGGCTTCGAGCAAGCGGTCGGCGGCGGCCAGCCGTTCGGCCAAAGCGAATCTGTACGATTGACCTTGCGAAACGAGCGTCAGCAAATCGAACGTCTTGCGCAGCTCCACGGGATCATTCGACTTCACCGCGGCCTCGATGCGGCGGTTCACCGCCAAACGCACCTGTTCCTGAACTTCGGGCCCGACGTGGCTCATCACGCTTGCCAGCCGAGCCAGCGCCCAACGATCGCGGCGCACGAAATGACCCGGAGCGACGGCGTCGAGTTGGCGGTCTTCCCCGATGGAATCGAGCAGCCGCAAATAGGCTTGCACCGCTGCCGCATGTTCGCCGGCTGCATGCAATCCCTCGGCCAGAACGCGCTGCAATGCGCTTTGTTCGGCGGGCGACTCGCAAAGCTCTTCGATTTGCGGCACCAGCGGGCGGTACTCGGCAAACTTTTGCCGAAGGCCGTCCAAGTAGGCGTCGCGCAGCAATGCCTTGGTCCGCGGGTCGGGATCGGCCTGGAAGGCGCGGCGCAACGCATCGACTGCTTCGGCGATCATGCCGCGATCCAGAAGGATTTCGCCCTGGAGCGCCCACGCGGTCGGATCGCTTTGGTCGCGGGCGAATCGTTTCTGCACCTCGTTTTCGGCCGACTGCCGCAGGTAAAACGTCTCAACCCCCTCGAATCCCTGAGAGAGCACTCGGCCGCGGTAGCACACCAAATTGCCGGGCACTTGACCGTTGCGCGATCGAACCGTTTCCACCAGCCGTCCGCTGCGGAGATCTACGGCCGCAATGCTGGCGTTCGAGAGCGGAACATAATACTTGCCGTCGCTGGCAAATCCCTGCCCGCTGAGGCTCGCCTCGTCGGGATAGGCGGTTGTGCGGCCGTTCCAGCCCGGCTTCCCGTCGCTGAGCTGCAAACTGCGCATTCCGCGGCGGCCGGCGAGCACGACCAGTTCGCTCGTCACATAGGCGACGAAAACATCGTCCTGCTGCTTTTCGGACCACAACAGCTTTCCGTCGGCCAAACTGAGGCAGTGAAGCCGATTCGACTCGGCGGGCGTGATCAATACGCGACCGTCGACGATGATCGGAATGCTTTCGGCCCATCGGACCGGCGCGGATTGGCCGGGTTGAATCACCCCCTGCATTCGCAGCATCATGTGTTGGTTGAAGTCGAAATCGCGACGGTAGCGGTATCCCCAAAGAAGCGAACGGGTCGCAAGATCGACGCCGACCACGGCGCCCGCCGCAGTTGGGCAGACCAGAACACCGTCGGCGTACGACGGCGTGATGCCCGCGATTCGCCGCGAGGGATCTTCGAGCAAGCTGCTTTCCGAATTGGCGAGCGGCTGCTGCCAAAGCAGGTTGCCGGTTTGCGCGTCGAGAACGAGCAGGCTGACCGTCCCGTCGTTCTTCGTTTCCGCCAGCACGTAGAGCTGCCCCATCAAGGGCAGCGGCGGGCCGAGAAAGAAGGTGTCGGCAAGGCGCAGGGCGAACTGGTCGGAAGGACCGCCCACGTGCCACTTGAGCTTGCCGGTCCGCAGGTCGTGGGCGGCCAACCGATTGCAGGCGACCGGGTTGTTGTTCTGGATCACGCGGCCGCCGACCACGACCATTCGGTTTCCCGGAACGACGGCCCCGAACCCCAAATCCTCGATGCTGAACACCAGTTTCCCGTCGCTGCTTAAGCTGCCGAAGGTGGCGTCGTCGCCCACCCGCTGGCCCAAACCGATCAGCATTTGGGGCTGCTTGAGCAGTGCTTCCGGCGAGTTGCGGCCCAGGAGGTTCTCCCAGGCATCGTCAACCGGGGCTTCCCAGAGCCGCTTGCCCGACTCGAAATCGACGGCCAAGAGATTTCGGGCCGTGCGCATCAATACGATGTCGTTCACCACCAACGGATGGAATCCGGGCAGGAGCGATTGATCTTGTTCGGTGAAGACCTGACGCACTTGGCGGATGGTATCCTCCAGCGCCGGATCATCGGCAATAGCGACGCGCCACAGCATGTTCATCAACGGCGCCCCGCCGGAGACGGCCGCAGTTCGCGACGGATTCCCTCGCCGCATCACCCAGCGGTCCGTCTGCTGGTCCTCGGCTAGACCGAGTTGGCCGGAGATTCCCAGCAACCAGTCCACCGCCTTCGACTTCTCGTCGAAGAAGGCTACTTCACGGCCGGCGATGGTGAGCGTCCGCTGAGGCCGCGAGTCCTTCAGCCGAATCAAGACGTCCTGGGCTTTGTCGCGCGCGCCCGATTGCACCCAGCCCACGGCGCACGCCAGCGAAAGCATCGGCTCGAACCGCGAGGTGTTCGGGCATGTGTCGCACAGCCGCTGGAGCACGAGCGCGGCCGCCAAGGGGCGACCGTGATTGAGATGATCGAGTCCCAAGAGGAAGGCCGCTTCGTAGCCGGCATCAGTATGAAAGAAGCGGCGCGCCACATAGGCCAGCCCGTCGGCGTCGGCCGAAGCGACGGCCTCGTCGAGTGCCCGGCGGGCCTTCGCGCCATAGCTCAAGCGATACAGCTCCAAACCGCGAGCCGGCATCGATCCGATCAACCGCTGCGCTTCGTTCTTCACGCTGCGGTGCACGGCATCCTTGCGATCGACTTGGAAAAAAGCGTCCTCTTCCTGGTCGAGCACGGCGTCGAGCAGCCGCACTGCCTCGGCATATTGCTCGTCGGCGATCAGTTGCTTGGCCCGATTCAGGTTCTGAATGGTGGTTCGCTGCGGCGGCACGAAAACATTTTCGACCTCGCCCTCTTCCCCGCCAGTACGCGACCGGAAGATTTGGGCGTAGGCCGGAACGCACGCTTCAACGAGCGCGAATAGGATCAGTGCCGACAACGCGCGACCGATACTCACTGTTCGATCTCTCCCTCGCTGCGATGTTCAAACGCGGACCGCCGACGATCTGTCCAACGCGCCGATCGTTGACGTTGCGGCTCGATCTCTGCACGCCTGCCGGTTCGGGCCAGGGCAAGGCGGCCGCTCGCCCTTCGTGCTGTCTCGACTACGCGCCGCTCAAACGCCTGCGTTGCCGCCCAAAAGACTACAGCCATCCGCCAGCCATCGTGTAATTGTACGTTCTTGGCGGGCAGAAGTCGGCGGAAAGCACGTTCTGATAAAAACTTGCCGCCGCTGCGGAAATCCCCGTGAACGCGGGCGCCCTGCGCGATTTCCGAAACCCCTGCCGCACTGAGGGAACCAAACAACCTACATTTGTAGTTGGTTGCCGCTCGATTGTCAACTACATCTGTAGTCAATTCGACGGAAACTCGGGCGACCGAGTTCCCCGGGGGCATCGGATTTTGCCGTCGTCTGTCCGGCAGCAACGGGGGGCACGCGGTGTTCGGGCCAGATCGAGGCTGTCTGGGCGATTCGCCACCGGCCGCTTGCGCCGATGCCGACGCATCCCGTGGCGACGGTCGGTTCGTCGTTTCGGAAGGGCCGACCGGGGGTCATAAATGGTTCGGTTGGGTGTTTTCGGCCGGTTTTTCGGGATTTTCTTGGAAAACCGGCCTTTTTCGCCATGTCCCTAGTTGCAATTTCCGAAAAAGCGTCTTAAATCATCACGTCCACATCAACGGACGGACGTTTTCATTTTGCCGGCGATGGATCGGTCGGAATAGGTCTTTCGACCGAATTCCTTTTCGCCGGTCGATTCCCGTTTCCTCTCACCTCGCATGGAGGGTTTGCAACCCATGGCTAAAGCATCTGGAGCGAAGAAGGCGCCGAGCAAGACCGAAATCTACGCCGCCATCGCAGAGAAGACCGGCGTGACCAAGAAACAGGTCGGGGCCGTCTTGGACGCCTTGGTCGAGGAGATCAAGAAGGCGATGAGCAATCGCGGTGCGGGCGTCTTCGCCATCCCCGGTTTGGTGAAGATCGAAAAGAAGAAGATTCCCGCCAAGCCGGCACGCAAGGGCGTGATGGTTCTCGGCCAGCTTCGCGACATTCCGGCCAAGCCAGCGTCGGTCAAGGTCAAGGTGCGGGCCTTGAAGGCGCTGAAAGACATGGTTCAATAGCTCGACCGGTTCGATAACCGCTCGAGCCTTCGAATGAAGCGGACGCAAAGAAGTACTGCGCGCCGTCGTTTCGGCCGACGACGGCGCAGCAGTGCTTTCATCTGACTCTCGTGACTCCCGTCGAGTTTGGGCTGCGGCGAAAATCTCTGCGCCCAACGATCTGTGGCGATTGACGTCCGGCATCGATCCCGCCCGCTCTCCTGCGCGTGCCGGCTGTTCGCCGGCTTTGCCGGAGGTATAGGCCGGGGGCTGCCTGCGCCCCGGCGGCCTACAGACCGGTCGGACTCGCGCGGTCGTTTGCTCTGAGTTGCGTCAAGTCCGTTAGAGCAAATTGCGCACGGCGCCGTCGGTAGTGCCCAGGTCGCGGCCGTTGTCCAAGTTGCGGCCGCTTTGCCGTTCAGCGAGTGGGGACCAGCGCGTTTTTGAGCGGTTCGATCCACTGTTCTTTCGCGGGGTCGTACGCGCCGAAGCCGGAACAGAACTCCCAATAGGCGAATCCGATCTTTCGGGCCAAAGCCTCCTCGGCGACGAACTGCGTCCAGCGAGCCCGGGATTCCATGTCTGCCTGACTGTACGCTCCGAACTCGCCCATGTAGATCGGCCGGCGGTGTTTTACCGCCCAGGCGATCGCATCGTTCAGCTCGCGGCATACGGCCAAGCGTTCCGCTGGTGTCCCGCTCCATTTCGTTCCCCGCCATTTTTGCGAATCGGCGCCGACCCACGAAGCGCCCTGGTGGGTAAATGGGAACGGATTGTAGTAGTGGAACGTAACGATCAAGTTGCGGTCGTCTTCGGGCAGAACGAGCGACGGCAAATCCTTGATACTGTTCCAGCCGACCGCCCCGACGACAACCTTCCGTGTGGGATTCGTGCGGCGGACGATCTTTACGGCGTCGGCAAGCAGGGCGTTCCACTTTTCGGCAGAGAGTTTGTCGTGCGGCTCATTGCAAAGCTCGAACGCCAACTCGGCCGGATAATCTTTGAATCGGGCGGCAATCTGTTCCCATAGGGCGAGAAACCGCTCGCGGTGGGCATCGGGCTGCTTCATCAGTTCGTCGTAGTGATGCACGTTGAGCACGACGAGCAGCTTGCGGTCGAGCGCCTGCCGCACGGCCCATTCGACACGTTCAGAGAACTTCTCGTCGATCCGGTACGGCGGTGCTGTTTCGGCATGATTCGACCAGCGCGCCGGAATCCGCACCGAATCGAAACCCGCCTTCTTGATCTCCTCGAAATAGTGTTCCTTGAGAACCACTCCCCATTCGCCTTCGCGGGGCGCTTCCAGCGCGTTGCCCAGATTGATTCCCCGGCCCATCGTCGGAGTCAGTTGTTGGAAGAACGGGCTTGCCAGCACTTCGGCCGGCGGCGCTATCGAAAAGACAACCGCACGCACGTTGTCCACCACAAAGGTATGTGCTTCCTTCGGTCGATCAAGCAGCACTTGGATCGTCTCGATGTTCGCTTGATCGATCGGGTGATTCGTATTGCCGTGCCACATTCCGAAGGGGACCGTCAACGTCGCGCGGCCTTTCGGTGGACACTGCACCGATTCGCAATTGCAGCCGCGCTGCCCGTCGGAGCCGGGATTGTTCAGGCTGAGAAGCACCCGGACGGGTTTCTCCTGGGGATTGTATATCTCGATTTCGACCGCATCGAACGCCCGAAGGTCCCAGCGGCCCTGCGGTGGCCGAAGGAAAACGCTCGGATAATCCGCATCGGCCCCGGTGCGGATTCGAAGAGCCTTTCCGCCGTCGGCGCCGACTAACTCCGCCTCGGCCGCCGTCGCGTTCCACTTTACTGCCCCTTCGACGTTGAAATCGGCCAGGACCTGCGGGGCAGGAGCCTGCTCGCCCCCCAGCAACGTTCCCGCTGAAACCGTGGTTGCCGCCCAAACAATCGCACCGACAAAGCCTCGCATCATAACTGCCTCTCCTCTGAAACGTTTCCCTGTCTTGCCTCTCTGTTGCCGTTACGGAGCAGACGATTCACCGCTTCTCGCCACGGGCAAGAAAACCGCCACCGGGGCCCGAGAACACCGTCTGCCCTGTGCCAATCTAATCGAAACCGCGGAAAACGGAAAGGAGTTGGAGGGGGCGTAATGCGTGCTCGGGCCGTTGCGCCGCATCGGCGGCCGCTTTCCCGGCCGCGAGAAATCAATCGACGCAAACGGGCGGGCGATGGTGCAAGCCAAGAGGGCGGCAACTTCTCAGCGACACGGCCGCAAGTTCTCGGCAGAAAAAACGCCGCAGGCGCGAACGGTCGATTCCGACCGCCCGGCGTATTGCCTCAGCGTCTGCTTCGGCATCAGCCGCTCAAATCGAGCAAAGAACCGCTTTCGCCCGAGGCGTCTTTGCTCGGAGACGATTGCGAGCTTGCAGGAGGCTCGGGCGACGTTTGTTTGGGCAATCGCCACGGTAATCGGCCGTCGGCATCGCGTTCCGCCGCTTCGTGGTCTTGGCCGTCGGTCTCTCCGATTCCGGCAGCGCTTTCGGCCTTTTGGGCGCTAAACGCGCGCGTTTGCTGGCTGCCGGCAGCCTGCTGATTGCGATCGACGTCGGAACCTTTAGCTTGAGCCAACGGGGTTCCGGCCAAACCGGCAATTATGGGATTAGTCGGCCCAATGCTCATCGTTTCGCCCTCCGTGGAGCATGACCGCACCGCGGCTGTGGCGAAGATCAACGGCGGTTCCGATCGCCGCGCCGACCATGGCCGTCGTCAGGCGGCCTGAATATCGCGAAGCGATTCTTCGCCGACCGCCGCGCCTTGGGCGGTCCAGGTTTCGGTCCACGCACATCCGGCCCAAGAAAGCCCAACGCCGAAACCGATCAGCAGCGTTTGCTTTCCCGGTTTCAATTGCTGTCGGTTCCGCAGTTCGTAGATCAAAATCGGCAGCGTCGAAGAGACGGTGTTGCCGTATTCTTCGAGTGCTTCCGGAACAAGATCGCGGTCCAGCGAGAGTTTGTTGCGAAGGTGTTCCAGCATGAACGATGTGGCTTGATGCACCAGGTAGTAATCGACCTGATCGCGTTGCCAACGGGCGTCGGCGAGGATCTTGTCGATCATCGGCGGCACGACGTCAAGAGTGAATTTGACCAACTCCGGCCCATCCATGTAGAGCAAACTTGGCCAGCGTTTGCGCTTCTTCGGCTGAATCAAGTCCGTTTTCCGTGATAGGCCTTCCGTCAACATCAACGTATCGGCGCCGCTGCCGTCGGTGCCGAAGACAAACGAACTAATCGACCGCTCCTCGCTCGCCTCGATAATGGTCGCCGCGGCGCCGTCGCCGAAAATCGTTCGCAACGAACGATCCGTCGGGTCGATGTATTTCGAGTAGGTTTCCGCAGTGATCAACAGGACTCGCTTCGCCGCTCCCGATTGGATGAGCCCGTCGGCTAGTGAAAGCCCGTACACAAACCCCGAACACCCCAAGTTGAAGTCGAGTGCCCCGGTCGATTTGCTCAGGTTCAGACGGTCTTGCATTAAGCAAGCGGTCGTCGGCAGCAAGTAGTCGGGCGACTGGGTGCAAAAGAGGAGAAAGTCGATCGACTTAGGGTCGATCGCGTGGCGGGCGAACAGTCGTTGAGCTGCCGAAACGCCCAAATCGGCCGCCGTTTGATCGGGCGCGGCAATGTGGCGCGCACGAATCCCTGTCTTTTGATAGATCAGGGGCATGTCCCAGCGCGGGTATTGGGCCGCGAGAAAATCGTTGTCTTCAACCTTCTCCGGCAGATAGATTTCGATCGGTCCGATGGCTGAAAAAGGCATTGATCGCTCCGCAACGCGGCGAAAAAGATCAACCTAAGCTATCAGATCAACGGGCGTTGCGTCAATGGCAGGCCTGGTCAACTTCACGGCGGGGCCAATTGCGCCGGATGCCTTGGTCGCCTGAAAAAGCCGTGCTGCGGCCCTGTCGGTCTGCCGTGAAAGGACGGGCAGGAGCGCTAAACAGCAAGCGATTGGGAACCCGGCCTTGGTAGGCTGGCAGTTACAGGATAAAATAACCGCTTGGCGGTCGGTATGTTGGAGCGAAACCGCCGCAAGTGGTTTGCCGCGACTGTTCGCCTCCTCCCAAGTGTTTGGGCGTTCCTCGCTTGCCGAAGGACGGCAGTCTCGGATGTGGACGCCTGATTTGCCGGGGCTGCGCGTCTTGAGGCGGCGGGCATTCCCGAGGGGACGCGAAGTATCGGGCCGAAAGGTTTTCCGGCAATTGTGAACCATTGGCGCGACCGTGCATTT
>Ga0101944_10005205_pt1 | contig 15058 bp, 12 predicted proteins | sample DewCreD2012metaG_FD_75245 | JGI IMG/M metagenome (GOLD analysis project Ga0101944, IMG submission 75245) | Hot spring sediment bacterial and archeal communities from British Columbia, Canada, to study Microbial Dark Matter (Phase II) - Dewar... ...
GCAGGCGTTCGCCATATCGGATGTTCGGGTGGCGCCCCTGGTCCAAAGCAAGTGGGACCAGGCAGATATCGCCGGCGCCCCGTGTTACAACTACTACACACCCAACAACTACGTATGCGGGTGTGTCGCAACCACCATGTCGCAGCTCATGCGCTTCTGGCAGTTCCCGGTCAATGGCATCGGCGTGAGGAGCTTTGGGATTTTCATCGACGGCATTCCCGCCACGGCCAGCACGCGCGGCGGCGATGGCAACGGCGGGCCCTACAACTGGAGCGAGATGCCATTGGTACCCACGGCGAGTATCACTACGTCGCAGCGCCAGGCGATCGGCGCCCTGTGCTCTGACGCCGGGCTCAGCGTTGGCATGATGTATAGCATGTCCGGCTCGGGAGCAGTGAGTCTTGGCGGACCCGAGCTGGTCAGCACCTTCGGCTATGCCAATGCCGTGGAGATCGACACCTTGGGGGCGAATCTTGGCGCCAGCCTCCTCACCATGCTCAATCCGAACCTGGACGGCGGCTTTCCCTGCCTTCTGGGCATCTCCGGTCCGCCGGGCGGCCACGCGATCGTCGCGGACGGTTACGGGTACGATGGCGGCACCCTCTACCACCACCTGAACATGGGATGGGACGGGCAGGAGGACGCCTGGTACAACCTGCCGAACATCGACGTACCCGGGCTCCCGTTCGACGTCGTTGACGGATGTGCATTCAACGTGTTTACGTCGGGCCAAGGGGAGATCATCAGCGGCCGGGTGGTGGACGCCGGGGGTCTGCCCGTAAGCGGAGCGACCGTCGTTGCGCAACACACCAGCGGCAGCACCTACACCGCTACCACCAACGCCAAGGGTATCTATGCTCTGGCAAAGGTGCCGTCCAACAGCAGCTATACGATTGTTGTGACCGGTACGCATAGCGCCGCCCCGTTGAGTGTCACCACTGGCACGTCCAGCTCAGCCGGGGCTACTGTGGGAAACCGCTGGGGGATCGACTTTACGGCAACGCCGGCAGGCCCGCCGGGCATCCGGTTCAATTCCAGCACCTACACCGTCAACCGCGACGGCGGAATCGGCAGCGTCGCCGTCACACGTACGGGAAGCACAAGCGGTCCGGTCAGCGTCAGCTACGCCACGTCCGACGGGACAGCGGTTGCGGGAGTTGACTACACAGCCGTGTCGGGAGTGCTCGCGTTCGCGTCAGGCGAGTCCTCCAAGACAATCGCCGTTCCCATCCTCAACACCGTTTACCTGCCCGGCGACCGGACCGTCAACCTGGCGTTGAGCGACGCCACAGGATGCGACCTTGACTCGCCAGCAACGGCGGTGCTTACGATCATCGACAATCAGGTACCGCCATCTCTGTCGGCGAGCGGCGCAACGATACTCGAGGGCAACAACGGGACCACCAACCTCGATTTTACCGTCAGCCTGTCCAAACCCAGCAGCCAGACCGTGAGCGTGCATTATCGAATTGCGGATGGGGTGGCCAGTGCAGAAGACGACTTTGCTGCCACGAGCGGCATACTGACCATTCCGCCAGGACAACCGGCCGGCTTCGTTGCAGTATCGGTGATCGGTGATAGTTGCTATGAAACGGATGAGACGTGCACGCTTGTGCTGAGCAATCCGACCGGGGCAAGCCTCGCGTCCAAAGAGGGCCATGGCATGATCCTCAATGATGATCCGCTTTCGAGTATCTCGATTGACGATACTACGGGTACCGCCCCGGCCATGGACTTTACCGTACGGCTCTCGAACCTCAGCGCAATGCCTGTTTCGATACGGTACCATACAATGGACGGCACGGCGGTCGCCGGCACTCACTACACCGCCACCAGCGGGTCGCTGATGATTTCACCCTACCAAAATGAGGCGACCATTACAGTGCCGCTGCGCGCAAGTGCGATCCACGAGGCGGACAAGGTGTTCCAGGTGGTCCTGGAAACGGCCGTGGGAGCGACCCTTACCCGCAGCCAGGCGGAGGGGACGGTCCGTTGCAGCGTTCCTCAGCCCGCCTTAACGGTTGGAGATGGCGCAGACATGGGATCGTTCCTGGCCTTCCCGGTGCGGATGTCGGTGCCGTGCGAGTTGCCGGTGACCGTGCAGTACCAGACAGCGGACGGCACGGCCAAGGCTGGTGCACACTACAAGGCGATCAGCGATGTCCTGGCAGTCCCACCCGGCCAGACGACCACCAGTATCATCGTTCCTGTTCTTGGGCGTGCGGCGGAAGATACGACCGTTTTCCTGAAACTCGTCAACCCGACGAATGCTTCCCTGCCGGCGGACCAGGCAACAGGCATCATCCTGGCGGGCAGCAGTGAGACGGAGGCCAGCGGCGGCGTCCTTCCAATTGGCTGCGGGGCGGGCGCTGGAGCCGGCCTGGCCGGCTTTTACGCCCTCTGCTGGATGGGGCTGGCAGGGATGAAGTGCGGCCGCGGATGGAGCAGGCGAAACAGCTGATCCACGGACACAAGCCTGGCCAATCCTGGCCAGACATAAGTTACACTCGAGCAGAATGGCATGGCCGGGATGATCGCGGCCATGCCCTTTTTGCTGGTCACTGCGGGTCGGGAACTCTCAGCGGCCGATCAGGATTTGGAGATGCTCGGGCACGCAACGGGCAAGGACTTCGAGGTTGTAGCCGCCTTCGAGAATACTGACCAAACGGCCCGCGGCGTACCTGGAGGCGATGTCGCAAATCATGTGGCCCATCCAGGCAAAGGCCGTATCTGTAAGCTGCATCGAGGCTAACGGATCTTGCGCGTGTGGGTCGAAGCCGGTGGAGACGAAGACGAATTCCGGCCCGAAGGCCGTTGCGGCCGGCACGAAGCGTTCCTCAAGCGTACGGCGGTAGTCGTCGTCGCGGCTGCCAGCCGGCATGGGCAGATTGAGGGTCGTGCCGCGCCCCCTGTCGGTGCCGGTCTCGGCGGCGTAGCCGGTGCCAGGGTAGAGCGTCCGTGGATCCTGGTGGATCGAGCAGAAGAAGACGTCGGGGTCGTCCTCAAAGGCGTGCTGGGTCCCGTTGCCGTGGTGAACATCCCAGTCGAGGATCAGCACGCGGCGGATCCCGTAGTTCAAGCGGAGATAGTTGGCGGCGATGGCCACGTTGTTGAGCAGGCAGAAACCCATCGCGGCATCGTACTCGGCATGATGGCCCGGAGGCCGGACGGCGCAGAACGCATTGTGAACGCGGCCGGCCATGACGGCATCGACGGCGGCAATGCCGGCCCCGGCGGCGAGCAGGGCGGCCTCGAAGCTCTCGTGGCAGATGACGCAGTCGGGGGTATCCAGGTAAGGCAGACGATCCTGGCAGGCGCGCTGGAGCCGGCGAACATATTGCTGGCTGTGGGCGGTAAGGACCCAGCGTAAGTCGGCGGGCCGTGGTTCGATATGGAGGAGGCTGTTCCACAGGCCGCATTGCCTGAGGGCATCGTTTATTGCGAGCAAGCGGGCCGGGCGCTCCGGATGCTGGGCACCCGTATGGTGGTGGAGCAGAAGTTCATGCTGCACAAAGGCAGTTGCCATGCTGGATCCTGAAACGGTCCCGTGCAAGCGTATGGCAGACAGCCACGGGGACAGGAATATTGTACGAAGCGAAACAGGGCGTCCAGGAAGATGCCGACAAAAAACCTGCCGGAGATGATGTCCGGCAGGTTGGATCGTCCAACACTAAGGGGACTCCCGGTCGGGCTCAGGAGGAAGCCCGGACCACGACGGCCTTGGGCCCCTTCGGCCCAGGTGCCACCTCATACTCCACTTGCTGGCCCTCGGCCAGCGTCCGATAACCATCCATCTGGATGGTGCTGTGATGGACAAACACATCGGGTCCACCATCATCGGCCTGGATAAAGCCATAGCCCTTCTGATCGTTGAACCACTTCACCTTTCCCGTAGCCATCGGGAATCCTCCTGCGAATAAGAAACAACTCCTACCCACTGCAACGGCCAACCCCGGCCCGTGCAGCATAGACTGGCAGTGCCAATACAAATGTTGTCTGGTTGATTGGGATCGCTAACACGCCAGACCAGCTCCTCCACTCGGCAGCTAATGTATCAGAAAGAGGATTGCTGTCAAAGGGAAATTACTATTTTCAGAATACGCTGTGACAAGTTTCCTAGGACACTGATGTTACAGATTACCAGACACGCAGGCGGAGGAGCAGATCTTTGACAGGATCACCGTACCCGTAGAGACCCTTGATGAGCCACGGCCCGGCGATGATGAACGCGATAAGGAGGACGGCAGTAATGTCGAAACCAAGCGAGCCTCGCGGGTGGCGCCACAGCATCACATAGCGCAACGGACCTGAAGGCACCCCCGTCGCCGGGGGGAGCTGACCCTTGGAAAGGGCATGGAGGTAGGCCCAAGTGTGGCTCAGGCGGCGTACGACGGTGAAAAACGGGAAGATGGCCTGTTGCCAGATCAAGGCCGGCACGTGGCCGCACAGGCAGGCCAGAAGCGTTGCGAAGAACCGCTCGCCACGCTGCCAGTAACCCACGCTACAGTCAGGAATAATGTCCTCCGCCCTCGCCTTGACATAGCTGATCAGGAAGGTATTTGACAGGGCCATGAAGGTCAGCAGGCAATACGTAACATTGCCCCGGGCGGCGAAGTAGAGCGCGCAGGCTCCCCAGACGGCGATATCGCTGAAACGATCGACAGTCGAGTCCAGCACAGCACCAAACGGGGTGTGCAGTTTGCCCTGGCGGGCGACCGCGCCGTCAAGCATATCGCATGCCGCCGCAAGGAAGAACCACACCATTGCCAGAGGCGGATACCAGCTGGCGGGAATCATGGAAGGGGCAAATGGATCGATAGGGAGGGCGTGTCCGGCAGAAAGCAGAAGGAACCAAGCACCTATTAACGTAAAGATAAAGCCGGCGACGGTCAGGCCGTTGGGGGTGACCCCTACGGAAACCAGGCGAACGGCAATTCGGTCGCGCAGCGAACCGACGGCTTTGCCGATCAGTTCGGTCAGTCCGGCTGCTTCGCCCGAGGCACGAAGCCTGTCAAAGTCCTTCTTGCCGGGACTGGCCATCTCCACTGCGCTTACTCCGGTACGTCCGGTCTGGAGCCCCTGGCAAGACGTGGTCGAGCCACGGGGCACCGAGACACGGAGGTAATGCCTGGTACCAACACCTTCTGCTTATCAAGCAGCACGAGGCCAGGAGCAATGCTCCGGATGAACCCTTGGGTCGTCCCTGCGGGACTCAACGGCCTCTGGTCCCAGCAGTGGCTCGCTGGGCTACTATCAACCTGTCCCTGCGGGACGAACGGCAGCAGCTGTCCGTGGTCCGTTGTCGGTTGTCCGTTGCAGCAGCGGCAACGAACGCGGAAACGGCATTGCCAGGCGGTGCCCACCCTACGGATTACCTGGCGGTGACGCCGTTGGCGATGAACTCCTCGATCTGCTGGCGGCTCAGGTGGTCGGGCATCTGCACCGGCGGGTGCTTCATGAAGTACGCCGCCACCGGCAGGAGCGGCCCGCCGAGCCCCCGCTCCCGCGCCAGCTTGCAGCAACGGATCGCGTCGATCGCCACGCCGGCGCTGTTCGGCGAGTCCTCTACGCTCAGGCGCAACTCCAGGTTCAGGGGCACCCCACCGAAGCCCCGGCCCTCAATCCGCAGGAAGCAGACCTTGTTGTCGTTCTGCCAAGGCACGTAGTCCGATGGGCCGATATGCACCTGGTCGGCCGGCAGAGGCACTTCCAACGTGGACTGCACCGCCTCGGTCTTGGAGATCCGCTTGCTCGAGAGCCGGCTGTGGTTGAGCATGTTCAGGAAGTCGGTGTTGCCGCCGGTGTTGAGCTGGTAGGTGGCATCGACCTTCACGCCGCGGTCGCTGAAGAGTTTCATCAGGGTGCGGTGCACGATGGTCGCTCCGACCTGGGCCTTGATGTCGTCGCCGACACAGGGGATTCCCTTGCGGGCAAACCGGCTGGCCCACGTGTCGTTGGAGACGATAAAGACGGGGATGCAGTTGATCAGGCTGACGCCGGTGTTGAGGCAGCACTGGGCGTAGAACTCGGTGGCCAGTTGCGAGCCGACCGGCAGGTAGTTCAGCAGGATCTCGGCCCCCGAGTCGGCCAGGACCCGCTCGACGTCGGCGGCCGGCTTCCTGGCGACCACGAAGCGGCGGTCCTCGGGCCAGTCTGCCATATGGTCGCTGACGCCGTCGAGCAGTTCGCCCATCTGGACGAGGCAGCGATGCTCCGCCAGGTCCGAACAGAAGAGTTTGGTGCAGTTGGGCTTGGCCAAGAGGGCCTCGTTGAGGGGCCGTCCGACCTTTCGGGCATCGATGTCGAAGGCGGCGACGACCTCGATGTCGCAGGGCCGGTAGCCGCCGAGGGTCTCGTGCATCAGACCGATGGCGGCCAGATCCTGGCCGTTGCCGTTCCGGCTGTGGCGGTAAAACGAGATGCCTTGCACCAGACTGCTCGCACAGTTGCCCACACCTGCCACCGCAATGCGAATTTTCTCTGGCATGCCAGATCCACCCTTCTCAAGGAACCAGATCGGCCCGCAGTAATGCACCCTTTCGGCCGGTCGTACTTACCCTAAGCTAACTGGTTGTATGCGACCCCAGACTTGCCAAGTACTTATGCGCGATTGTAATTACGTTTCGCCATGCAAGTCAAATGCTTTCGCCTGCACGTACCACGCTTGCACGGGTCATTATACCAAGGCATGCGAATTGGCAAAATCCCGTTTTGGCCCTAACATGTGGCCATGTCAATCGAAGTGACAGGCAATAACAGACCCGGAAAACCAGCATTGGCGGTAGTGGCCACTGCGGCACTTCTCGCGCTGACACTGGCTGGCGCCGCCTGGTTGACAAAAGAGCGCACCCGTCCGATTTTCCTGGGAGCGGTCGGAGGCGTGGCCCGGGTTCCAGGCCTGCAGATTGCCTGGCCAGAAGGGTGGCGGCCGGTACCGTTACCCAGCCGTCGGGGACCCATTGTAGCTGCCGTCAGTGATCAGAATGCCGATGGGGGCGCAGAGCAGATACTGGCCTTGTTGAGGATTCAGGCTTCGGATGGGCCCGTCCGTCCGGACCAAGCGGCCAGGTTGCTATGGGAGGCTGTCGCGCGGCACATGCGGTTTGCTGCCGCGATCCCGGAGGCACGGTCACGCACAACAATGGCGGGGCAGCCGGCTTTCCAGATCCGCTACGCGGTAGTGCACCAAGGCAAACCTCGCTGGGTGGTAATCCGGGCGAACAGCGAATCAACGGGCCGGGTACTAGGCCTGATGCTGCTCTCGCCGCAGCAGATTACACCGGCTGACGAGCGGCTCATTGATGCTGTGGGGGAGTCGATGCAGTTCGGGCAGACGGAGGCAGCCCCGGACGAGTCAAGATTTGAAGGGCCGGAGGCGGACGAAGATGAGCCGGTGCGGCATCCGCAACCCATCTAAGGCGAAGACGCATAAGGCTTGAAGGGTACAGGCGTCCGCATTTGGCACACGTCGCAAAACCATTCGCAGGTGCTGCGGGACTCGCATGGGCGCAAACAGGGATCTGATCATACTCGGCACGGGCGTGCACGGACTGGAGATGGTTGAGATTGTCCGGCGAATCAACCGGGGATCGCCGACGTGGAACCTGCTCGGTTTTGTCGCGCCGGACAAGCAGGCCCATCGCACGGGCGAGATCCGCTGCGGCCTGCCGGTACTGGGGACCCTCGGCGTGCTCGAGAAGTATCCCGAGGCCATGCTCATCGCCGATAACGAGTTCCCGCACGAGGCGGCGTTGCCGCGCGGACGGATGGCGTCGCTTGTCGATCCATCCTGCTTTGTGTCGCCGGAAGCAACGATCGGCCCGGGCTGCGTGCTCTATCCGAACGGGTTTGTCGGGCACAATGCCGTGCTGGGCGAGCGGGTATTTGTGCTGGGAGGAAGCACGATCAATCATGACGACGTGCTTGAGGACCGAGTGGTGGTCTGCAGCCACGTGAGCCTGGCGGGGCATGTGCGTGTGGAGGCCGGCTGTTATCTTGGTCAGGCATGCACGGTGCGACAGTTCGTTCGGATCGGCCGGAACAGCCTGATTGGCATGGGCAGCGTGGTTGTGCGCGACGTGCCAGCCGGCAGCGTGATGGTGGGTAATCCGGCGAGGCTGCTGCGCAAGCGGGAGACATGAGGGTGAATACGGGGGAAGCGCCCCGCGCCGCGGCTGGACGCAACCAGGCCCGGGGCGTTCCTCCTTGGCAAACATTGCCAAATCTGGCCGCGGCACGGCGCGGCCGATCAATACTCCTGCTCCGCGTGTTACTCCGCGGACTGCTCATACTGGTCGTGGCCGAGTTGCTTCACCAGTTTGACGTAGATGCCGTGGATCAGGAACGTCGGGGCCCAGAGGCCAACGAAGGCGGCATCGCGGTGGCGGCCAGAGATCCAGAGGGCCAGGGCGGCAGCTAGCGAGCCCCAACCGAGCCAAAGGAACGTATCACTGGGCAGTCTTGCCACAACCTGATCGAGCGGCCTTGCAAGGCCGCCCTCCCGGGTTGAGGCCTGCCCACGAATCGACTCCACAAAACGACGTGTCTGTACCATAACGGGCTCCTCATGTCAGAGGTGGTCGCCGCGCCGGTTTACCGGGTCCTGCAGATGCGATCAGCCTCCGTCAACCGTGGCCTATCGCCCGGAGCCGGCACGGACATCTGCTATCGATTATAAGCGTCCGATAAGTAATATCTTCAAGAGGCGTAGGAGACCCCGGGCAGATTCCGGCATGAGGTTCCGGCGGGGCCCGTTGTGCTACGTAAGTTCTTGGCCGCTGAGGGGCCGCAGCATCGGCATCTGAGACAAGCGCGATGAGCGGAGCTACTGCTCCTCCGGCGGGAAGACGCTGATCTCGACGCGGCGGTTGAGGGCGTGGTTGTCGGGGTCGTGCATGTCGGCTGGTTCGTCCCAGCCCTTGCCCTCGACGATGAACTTGTTCGGGTCGAACTTGTACTTGTCGATCAGGGCTTGCTTGATAGCCTGAGCGCGGGCGGTGCTGAGATCCTTGACCGCCTGGACGGGCACTTTGCCGCGCATGCTACCGTCGGTGTGCCCCTCGATCAGGACGATGGCGCGGGCGAACTGGCCCGCCAGGCTGGCCACTTTGTCGAGCGTTCCGGTCACATTCGGATCGTACAGCTTGCCTTTGACCACGTTGCCGTATTCATCGCGCGCCAACTCAAACGGATTGGACGAGTTCGGGTAGAAGTTCACGCGGATCGTCTGGGTAAGGATCGGCGCCTCGGCCGTGAGCGACTTCTTGCTGAAGCCCGGGGTGAAGGTAGCGACGCTCTCGTCCTTCTGATGGGAGAAGAGGCCCTTGGCCTGGAGGTCCTTGATGACGCTGAAGTCCATGACCTGGTCGAACGGCACGATGCGGTCGAGGCGGTTGAGTTCGCTGTAGACGTAGCTGGCGTTCTTCCACGTCCGCTCGAAGTTCGTGGGGTTCGAGGCGTTCAGGAAGAACTGGGCGTTTTCGGCGAAGTTGGTCGAGTGGAAGTCGTTGCGCATCTTCATGACGTCGTCGGCCTGCATGCCGAACGCCTTTGCCATCCACTCGCAGGCCGGACCGGGGTCCTGCTTGACCATGTCCATGCCTTCGAAGATGCCAGCGACCAGGCCCATTACCACTTCGGGATGGTCGCGGGCGAAGTCGGCACGGACGGCGTAGACGTCAGCGATCAGTTTGTTGGCGTCCGCCGTACTTGAAAGAATCCTCGTGCGGGCGACCTTTTCCGGGATGGTATAGATATCGGGGGCCCAGGAGACGCAGGCATCGACCGATCGGTCGGCCACGAACGCGGCAGCGGCCTCGAAGGCGGTGGCGGTGTTCTTCGGCCGGATGGAGTCCGGACGCAAACCGGCGGACAGCAGCAAGGACGTCAGGTAGTATTCACTGGGCGAGTTGAGGGCATACGCGATGGACTTGCCCTTGAGGTCTGCGACGGACTTGATGGTGTCGCGGACGACGATGCCGTCACCGCCGCTGGACCAGTCGATCTGCTGGAAGACGCGCGGCGCGGTGCGGCTATCGGCCATCAAGCCCGGGGCGAAGAGCACGATCATGTCGAGCGTGCCCCAAAGGGTATGTACATCGCCTGTAGCAAAGGCGTCACGGGCGGCCACGGGATCGTCCATGAGGACCATCTCGACGCGGAAGCCGTACTTCTTCCAGAAGACGCTCTGGTCGTTGGCTGCGGTACCGTGGTTGGCGGCAATGATCGGCAGCCAGCCCGCCCAAACGTTGTAGCTGAAGCGGAGGGTCTTGGTCTGCGGGTCCCACTTGTAGGCACTGGCCCCCTTGACCTGGGGCAGTCGGTCGGCCGCGACGTACTTGTACTCGCTGACCGTGGTGATGCCCTTGGGGTCGGCGGCCTCGACACCGGCAGATTCGGCGTCACCGGGAGCGGGCTTGGGAGCCGGCGTCTGCGCACTGCCGCCTGGGGCGGCCGGTTGAACCGGCTGGACCGGCCGGGACGGCTCGGCGCTCTTCTGCCAGATCACGTAGCCGCCAACGGCGATCAGGCCGATGATGACGAGGAAGGAAAGGATCTTGCCAAGCGGAGTCAGGCTCGCGCCACCCTGGTCGCTCATGACGAGTCTCCAAAAAGACGTGTCCGTAGTATGTGGTCAGTTGTCCGTCGTTACTGCTTCTCGCTTTGCGGCTGGCTCTGCTGCGGGGCGGGGCCTATTTCCTTGGCGCTCTGCTGGGGCAGCGGGGCCTCGGCGCCGGGCATCTGGATGCCCTGGGCGGCCAGGAAGTCGGCCAGCGCGCTCTTCTCCAGGGCCTTGCGCTCGCCTTCCTTCTCGTTGATCTGCTGCATGTCGACCATGTCTTTTGCGAGGCGCGCCTTGCCCGCGCTGACTTCGTAGCGCTTCTGGAGGACCTCTTCGACGGTCTTCATGGTGTCGCCCATATCGCCGACCTTGAAGGCAACATTGTTGAGCGCGGCAGATGCTTCGGCCTGGGCCTCTTTCACCTTGACCTTGGAGAGCTGGCGTTCCAGCCGGGTAACCTTTTCCTCGAACTCTTTCTGGGCGAGTCTGGCCTGGCGGAGGTTCGCCTGGTAGGCCTCCTCGGTCTCGCTCAGTTCCGTAGTGTCGGTCGACAGGTCTGCCTTGAGCTCCTGCAACTCGCGAGCGAGACTGCCGGCCAGTTCCGTGTTGCCGGCCCGGAAGTTGGCCATGATGCGCCGCTCGAGATCCTGGGCCTTGTCGGTCTTGGTGCGGATCTGGCTTTTGAGCCGCTCGGCGATTCCCGCCATCCGCGCCAGGGCCTGGTTGTACTGCGCCATGCGGCTGCGGAACTCCTGGCGTGCCGCTTCCATCAGCGCCTCCGGGCTGCGCCGCTCGAGGCCGCTGATAAACAAGCTCAGGAATCCGCTGATCAGCCGTCCGATTCGTGCAAAGATCGCCATGTTGGTCCCCTGCACTGGTTCCTAGGGATATGGGTCGCTCGATCGCCGATTATAGGTACCGCGAAAGACTATACAAGCGCCCGAGCGCCAACAAGTCTGGCCGGCAGGGAGTTGGACGCAATTGGCGTTTCGCTTTGTCTGCCTGTCAGCGTGTATTGGTACCTGTGCAGCTCACGGCGCATCCTGGTCAACCGATATCACCGGACGATCCAACAGGTATCCGATCGCCCAGGCCATTTCTTTCTCGAAATCGACCTTCCGGCCATGCCACTGGTGCCACTGCTGGAGCTCGGCGTGGTCCTGCTGATCCTCGGCGTCAACGTTGCGGGCGTCGGTACGCTCGCGCATTATCTGGCGGGCCCTGTCCTCGAAGGTGTCCAGCACCTTGTCACGGGCCATCGCGTCCTTGACCAAGTCCTCCACCGGCACTTTCTCGAGAGCCAGCTTCTCGACCAGGGCCTTCTGCACGGCGGTCCGATCCAACCCCTTGAAGGCCTCCGTCCGCAGGAGGTCGCGGAGCTTCTCGATCGACCAGCCGTGCGGCTGCGGCTTGAGGCCGGCTGCCTCGAACACCGCCGAAAACGGAATGGAAAGATCATCGGGCCGGTCCGCCAGGGCCTTGACCTGGCCAGCCTGAATCTCGGTCGCCAGGTCCGACAGTCTGACCGTTCGCGTGGTAATCTTGTCCGGCTTCTTCGGCGCTTCGCCCTGGGTGACTTGAATGATCCGCAGCTTGTCGCCGACCGCGCAGAGCCAGTTGATGAGGACCATTAGATGAACCTCCTGAGCTCGTCGATCCGCCGCTCGACGTCCTCGGGGGCCATGTCCCGATACTGGGCGGGCAGAAAGCGGACGTCGGTGCATTCCTTCACCGCCACCAGGTCCATGTACTCCAGCTTTCGAGTGTAGGCGCTCGGGCGGACATCCTTCAGTGCCTGGGCCAGGATTTCCTTGAGCGAGCATTTCTGAGGACCGGGATGCAGCTCATAGGTCCGCAACGCACGAACGAGGGTACCCTCCAATTCGTTGCCGCCGAGTTGCAGGTCCTCGGGCAGTTCCGGCAGGTCGACCTCGGACAGCGGGAACTTCAGTTTCCTGGCCACCGCCAGCAGCAGAGCCCGCATTTCCTCCTTCGTCTGCGGCGGAAACAGCGGGATGTGCACGTCGAGCCGGCCCTGGCGCTTCAGGTCCACTTCCAGGAGGTCGGGCCGACTGGTGGCGAAGACCCAGATGATCCTGCCGCGGTTGCGCGTGTCGGACATCTCCTTGGCGAGCATGCCGTAGACGCGGCCGGACAGGCCGCTGTCATCGGCGCCGCTCTCGCGCTTGCCGGCGGCCTGGTCGGCCTCATCGACGAAGACGACGACCTGGCCCAGGGCGTGCAGGATCGCGAAGATCTTCTCGAGGTTGGACTCGGTCGCGCCGACCCAGCGGTCGCGGAAGTTTTTGAACACCACGCACGGGATGCCCAGTTCGCCCGCCCAGCACTGGACGATGAAGGTCTTGCCGGTGCCGATACGGCCGCAGATGAGATAGCCCATCGGCAGGGCGTGCAGGGCACCCTTGCGGAGCAGTTGCGAGTCCTCGCGGAGCCAAGCCTTCACCGCATCGAGCCCCGCGACGTTGTCGAGCGTGAAGGGCGATTCGAGGAACTCGAGCAGGCCCTGGCACTCGCGCTCGATCATCTCCTTGCGGATCTTCATCAGCCAGGCGGAGGTGATAATGCGGTCGTTCTTGAGGGCCAGGGCGATGGCGGTGCGTGCGCCGACGCGGCTCAGGCCGACCAGGCGGCTGGCCAGGGTTTCGATCGGCACCTCGCACTTGTCGCGCAGGTCGCGGAACTGTGTTTCGGCCAGCATGTGGATGTAGCCGAGCATCTCCGGTTCGTTGGGCAGCGGAATGCGGAGCTTGGCGGCGTGCGGGTTCTCGACCACGAGGTCGTTGAGGTCGTGAAGGCCCTCGGTCAACAGCACGGTAGCGATGTTCGACTGCAGGATGGCAGGATCGTTCGCCCAGCCGAGAACCTTGACGATGTTGGCCGCGAACTCACCGCCCAGTTGGATCGCCTCGCCGCGAGGCACGACGAACTCAGCGAAGTCGATGACCACGGCGATGCGCGGCGGCGTCGGGGCGCCTTTGCCGATCGCCTGGAGGTTGAGCGTGCGCAGCAGGTAGCGGTCGATCAGTTCGGTGGCGCGGCCCGGCTCGCGCACCATCGCCAGCGATGGTGCCTCGCTGCCGGCGAGTTGCTCCAGCCACTCGGCCCATTGCTCGGCACCCCTGGTGGGTCGGATGCCCCGGCTGCGGTCGTAGTGCAGCACGAGGTCGTAGTTGGCGAACATCACTTCGTCGAGAAACGCCTTGAGCGACAGCAGGCGGTCGCCGCCGGCGGTCTGGGCGGGGACCACGTCGAAGACGTTCCCGTGTATGATGAACTGGGCGACCGATCCGGAACGGAACAGGTCGCGCATTTCCTGGGCCCAGGCGGGCAGTCCGAACGTCACTGTTTCTCCTCCTGCATGGGTTGCGGCAGGGCGATGGCCGGGGTCTCCAGCAGGTCTTCCACCTTGCCGTAGATCCGCTGCTGCTCGCTGATCCACTGGTTCGTCCCGCCGAGCGTCGCGGAGATTTCGTCGATCTTCTGGCCGACGGTGCCGGGATCGGTCGTCAGGGCCGCCTGTTCGCGGATGAGTTCCACCTGCTCCTGGATGCGGGTGAGTTCGGCGTCGACGTAGGCGAGTTTGTCGCGGGCCTCCAACTGCTTCTGAGCGCGCTGCTGAAGGATTTCGAGCTGGCTGGAAAGGCTTCGGCGCAGGTCGGCGGCGATGGACTGGTCCTTGAGCTTCTGCTGCAAGGCGCGGATGCGGTCTTCCATGCTCCGGCGGTCGCGGTCGGCCAGCTGCGACTCGCGCAAAACCTTCAGGATGCCCTGGCGCGTCAGCAGCAGCCGGAGGTAGATCCACATCAGCCGGCCGAGACCTTCGGCCTGGGCCTGGAGGGTGGCAGGGGTTCCCAGCGGCTTCTGCTGGGCGAGGATGCGCTGGCAACGGGCCGAGAGGACAGCGTAGCGCTGCTGGTCCTCGGGGGCGAGTTGGCGGACCTGCTGCTCGACGCGGGCGATCTGCTGCTTACGCTCCTGCGCGAGGTAACGGCCGTTGATGACGTTTCGGAACCGGGGGTTCATCGAGAGCGTGTAGAGATAGCCGAGTTCCAACCCCGCCCCGACCAGCCAGAAGCCGGGATTCAGCACGCCGAGCAGCGCGAACACCCCCAGGCCGACCCAATTGGGAGCGACAAACATCCCTGCGGGCCGGGCGTTGAACGCTTCGCGAATATAGTCCCAGAACGAGAGTCTCATAAGCACGTACGACAGTTGTCAGTGGTCGGTTGTCGGTTGCAACAGCAACAAGGCCGCTACGACCTGCCAGACGCCGCCGACGTGGGCGGGCCGGCCAGTCGTCGCTCCGTTACCCTTCTGAACGCCTCGGTTACCACCTTTACGGCGTTCTTGAACTCGGGCTGCTCCTGGGCCACCAGCGGAGGAATCGCCACCGATGGCGGAACGGTATCGCGAATATCATACGCGATCTGTCCCGGGCCGTGCGAGAAAATCCAGACCCGTTCGGCAAGGTAGACA
>Ga0101944_10005206_pt1 | contig 15056 bp, 13 predicted proteins | sample DewCreD2012metaG_FD_75245 | JGI IMG/M metagenome (GOLD analysis project Ga0101944, IMG submission 75245) | Hot spring sediment bacterial and archeal communities from British Columbia, Canada, to study Microbial Dark Matter (Phase II) - Dewar... ...
ATTCGCCGGCGCGGGTGGCGCAGCACCTTCTCCAGCGCAACAAAGATTTAAAGAAGTGTCAAGCCTGGGTGTTTGAAAACTTGGGTCAAGCCGATGAGCGCATTTCGTCAGACAAACTGGAGCGGCTTCAACACCACTCCTATGCGCCGCTTGCTATTATGATCGTAAAAAAAGAAGCGGAGGGCAAAAAATGCCCGCAGGTGATCCCCCTGGGGATACCCGAGTCAGCATTCTGCTTTGACGGAAGTATGATAACCAAGCGTGATACCAGACTTCTGGCGCTTTCGCGATTGGGGTGCGATTGCAGCCGGGTGGTGTGGGATATTGGCGCAGGAAGTGGATCAATTTCTATTGAAGCGGCATGCTTGTATCCGGGGATAGATATCTACGCGGTAGAAAAAAACCCCCGGCGTTTTTCTCAGTTAAAAAAAAATATAAACACATTCAAGACCGCCGGTGTTCATCCAGTCTTGGGCAGCGCCCCGGCAATATTAAAAACACTGCCTGACCCCCAGAGTGTTTTTATTGGCGGCTCGGGAGGCAAACTCGCTGAAATATTGCGGGAAACACAAAAGCGTCTCGGCAAAAATGGTAATCTGGTTGTTAATTGTATCACCGTTGATACACTGACACAGGTTGTGCAGTCTTTGAAGCAGTGGCAGTGGAACTATTCGGTGACATTGGTTCAGATGGCTTACATGAACCCGCACGACCGGCCTGAAATATTGAGGCCGGATAATCCATTGTTTATCGTTCATGGCATCAACACGCACATCAGGCACACAAAGTAAATTGGCCAGCGGAAAGGTCTATTTTATCGGATCAGGGCCCGGCGATCCCGAACTCATAACCGTAAAAGGCAAAAATATCATTGCCGACGCTGAGTTGATAATTTACGCCGGTTCGCTGGTAAACCCTCAGGTGTTAAGCGGGGCACAGAAAAATGCGCGCATTCTTGACAGCGCGTCCATGACTTTGGAGGAGATAACGCGCGAAATGATCTGTGCAGCGCGACAGGGGCAGGTAGTAGCGCGGCTTCACAGCGGCGATCCATCTATCTATGGCGCCATAGCGGAGCAGATACATATCCTTAAAAGAGCCAAGGTGCCATGCGCAGTAGTTCCCGGCGTCACTTCCGCTGTTGCTGCCGCTGCGGCTTTACAGAAGGAATTTACCCTTCCGGGGTGTTCGCAAACACTAATTATCACGCGTCGGGCAGGCAATACCCCCGTTCCCGAGCGTGAATCTTTGCAACACCTTGCAGCGCACCAGGCCTCCATGGCTATATTTTTAAGCACATCAATGATCGCGGAAACCGTTAATGAACTTAAACAAGGAGGCTATCCGCCTGCGACGCCGACTGCTGTTGTATACCGGGCAAGTTGGCCTGATGAAAGAGTAATATTCGGGACTCTCGACAGCATTGTATCACAGATTAAGACCGCGCGACTGCGGCGGCAGGCCATCATTCTGGTCGGCAATTTTTTAAAGGATTCGACTGGTGAACGGTCGCGTCTTTATGACGGTGAATATGCGCATGGATTTAGACCGGCGCGCGGGTCCTGTCGAACCGGAACGGCAGTGATTGCGCTGACCACCGCCGGCTGCATATTAGGAAAAAAGATAATTTCTGCCATCAAAGAGGCTGATCTTTTTGTGCCTGCTGCACTGGCCACCGGTAAAAATGGAAGAATTTATGGCTACACGCATTTTAAGCAGCAGATGGGACTGTTATTTCAAAGGTACCAGAGCATCATTTGCATTATGGCGACGGGGATTGCTGTGCGTATGGTGGCGCCATACCTGAAAACAAAATGGGAAGACCCCGCCATTGTCGTTATGGATGAACAGGGTAACCATATTATCAGCCTGTTGTCAGGACACTGGGGAGGCGCAAACAGACTTGCCCGTAAACTCGCCAAACTGTGCGGCGGGCACAGCGTGATTACCACAGCAAGCGATGTCAACACGATGCCGGCGCTTGATCTCATAGTGGGGGAATTGGCCGCTGACGGATTTGAGCGCTGGAAACTGACGCCCATCCAGGCGGCCTTGATTGCGGGCAAACCAGTTGGACTGTATCCGCAGGAACTGAGCACAATTCCCGAATTGCAGGGTGTGCCGCACCTCTTTTTTTATGATTCTCCCGATAAGCTTTGTTCCTCGCACTGTAAAGCGGGAGTTGCATTCACGCACCGAAAGGATTTACCGGTGGCCAACAGGGATGCGTTTCTTTTCGCGCACCCCAAAGATATTGTGATCGGCATAGGGTGCAATAGAGGAATTGCCGTCCGCGAATTAGAGGCAGCCATCAGCGCAGTATGCAAGCAGCTTGATCTGCCGGTATCTTCAGTCTGTTCGTTGTGCACTATTGATAAAAAAAAACAGGAACCAGGGCTTCTGACCTATGCTGCAGCCCGGTCAATTCCGCTTACGTTTTTTACAACGACCGAACTGAACAACGTTACGATTCCATCCCGAACATCATTTCATGCCCGGCGAGTCTTTGGCGTGCAGGGTGTCGCTGAACCAGCGGCAATGTTAGGCGCGCTGGGAGGTGACCTGTTATTAAAAAAAGTTAAATTTAAAAATATAACGATTGCAGTTGCCAGAATGCCATTTACACAACTCCTAAAAAATTACCGTGAACGGGCACATGAATAAAAAGGGCAGGTTATTTCTTGTCGGTATAGGTCCGGGCAACCTAAGTGAGATGACGCGCCGTGCTGAAAAGATCATTCAGGTTGCCGACACAGTAATTGGGTATTCTACCTATATTAAGCTTATCGAGCCTTTGCTTGCCGGCAAGAAAGTGATCGCAAGCGGCATGACCCGGGAGAAACAGCGCTGTCTGCAGGCGATTGACGAAGCGACAGCCGGGAAAACAGTTGCGCTTATTTCGAGCGGCGATTCAGGCATTTATGGAATGGGCGGATTGCTGCTTGAACTGATTAGTAAGGATCCGCGTGCCGGCACCATTAGAGTGGAATTGGTGCCGGGGGTTCCGGCATTTGTAGCTGCCGCAGCAGCAATTGGTGCGCCTTTAATGAATGATTTTGCCGCCGTCTCTCTCAGCGATTTGTTAACACCATGGAAGGTTATTCAACGGCGTTTATATGCTGCCGCGGAAGGAGATTTTGTCACCTGCCTCTATAACCCAAAAAGTATCAAACGCACTGAACCGTTTAAAATGGCGGTGGAAATTTTTCGCAAATTCAGAGATGGCAAAACGCCCTGTGCGATCGTCCGGAGCGTATCCCGCCCCGCGCAGCGTGTTACTCTGACGTCGCTGGAACGGTTGGGGGATGCCGTTGTAGATATGCTTTGTTTGATTATTATTGGGAATTCGCAAACTGTCCGGCACGGGAACTGGATAATTACGTCGCGGGGATATGCGCTATGAATTACGGATTGATAATTGTTAATACCGGCGATGGCAAGGGTAAGACGACTGCGGCGCTGGGAGCGGCGTTGCGCGCAGCAGGATCAGGAATGCGCGTGTGTATCATTCAGTTTTTAAAAGGCAGTTGGAAATACGGGGAGCTTGAGGCATTAAAAAGATTTCCTGAAATAGACATTGCGCAGATGGGCAGCGGCTTTACCTGGGAAAAAGAATCGTTGGATGAAGACCGTGAGCTGGCACGGAAAGCGTGGAACGCATGCATTGCTGCAGTGCGTTCCGGGACCTATGGAATGGTTATATTTGATGAAATTAATTATGTTTTGCATTACGGTCTTCTGGATGAGAACGAAGTTGTTGATTTTCTACTCAATCGGCCCGCGCAGGTTCATATAATTTTAACGGGGCGCAATGCACCCGAGAAAATTATAGAAATTGCCGATCTTGTTACTGAAATGAGGGAAATAAAACATCCGTTCCGCAAGGGTGTCAAGGCGCAAAAGGGCATTGAATTTTAAAATGTTGAGAGTTGTAACGTCGGCGGTTTGTCTATGTCACAGGCATTAATGTTTGTCGGCACATCATCTGAAAGCGGTAAAAGTGTTATGACTGCAGGGTTTTGCAGACTTTTAAAACACCGCGGTATCAGTGTCGCGCCATTTAAGGCACAAAATATGGCCTTAAATTCCTATGTCACCAGAGATGGAAAAGAAATGGGTAGAGCGCAGGCAGTCCAGGCTGAAGCTGCCGGCGTTGAACCCGATGTGGATATGAACCCCATTCTTCTTAAACCGGTTTCCGAATTTGGCAGCCAAGTAATCGTTCAGGGCGTCGTGCGCGGAACGATGGACGCAAAAACTTACTATCGCGAGAAAAAACAGTTCTGGAAATACGTAACCGAAAGTTATGACCGGCTGGTCTGCGCATATGACTATGTGCTTATTGAAGGCGCGGGAAGCCCCGTGGAAATAAACCTAAAGGATAGCGACATTGTTAATATGGCGATGGCACAATATGCTGACGCGCGTGTTATACTGGTTGCCGATATTGACCGGGGTGGCGTTTTTGCTTCTATTCTGGGCACAGTAGAACTTTTGGAGCAGCACGAACGCGAGCGGCTGATCGGTTTTATTATTAATAAATTTCGCGGCGATCCCGCGCTGTTGAAAGAGGGATTAGCATTTATTGAACAGAAGACGCATACACCTGTTCTGGGCATTGTGCCCCATTGTAAGGATTTGTATATACCGGGCGAAGATTCGGTCGCGTTATCCCGAAAAACAAGCTGTCCCCCGGCAGACAACAAGTCTTCTGTCTCAATTGGTGTCGTCCATGTGCCGCATTTGTCGAATTATACTGATTTTGACCCGCTTGAAGCAGATACCAGATTTCAGGTAGATTATCTCAATAACCCCCGAAGCCTTGAGCGCTATGATGCGATAATTCTGCCGGGCAGTAAAAATGTTTTTTTTGATATTAAATACCTCGCCGACAGAGGTTTTATACAAAAACTTCTTGAATATGAGAGGGGCGGGGGAAAGATTGTTGGTATTTGTGGCGGTTATCAAATGCTGGGAATGCGCATTGAAGACCCGCTGGGCGTTGAAGATCGCGGCGGTGAGGTATCGGGCATGGGGTTGCTTCCTATATATACGGTCATGGAGCAGCATAAAATTACCAGTCGCTTCAGCGGTCGGTTTACTTTGCCCGGCATTGCATTTCCGCTCGAAGCAGAAGGATATGAAATTCACATGGGCAGATCATTTCCTCTTCCCGGCAGCAGCGTATTACTGCTGCGCAACAACGATGCTTATGCTGGGTGCAGCGACATGGGGCGGCCTGATGGAAGAGTATGGGGCACCTATCTCCACGGCTTATTTGAAAATGATGTTTTGCGGACATATTTTCTCCGGTGGCTTGCATCCGCTGACCATGTGCCCGTACAGGATGGCTTCTCATACCGTGCGTTTAAAGAACAAAATTATGACATGCTGGCAAAACTTATAGAAACACAGGTGGACACCGCTTATATATTTCGGCACTTGAATTTATAATGGGACGCACTTTACTGCAATGAAACGCTTAATATAATATTTTAGTCATGGGTAGTCGTTCAAAAAGTTTATTGCAACGGGCACAACGTATCATTCCCGGAGGGGTAAACAGCCCCGTTCGCGCATTTAATGCGGTCGGCGGTAATCCGCCATTTATTCGCCACGGGTATGGCGCTCATCTCAAAGATGCCGATGGCAAAACCTATATTGATTATGTTTGTTCATGGGGGCCGCTTATTCTGGGACATGCCCACTCGGCAGTGGTGGGCGCAGTTCAAAAAGCGGCAGCTAAAGGGACGAGCTTTGGCGCTCCTACCGAAGGCGAGATTGCATTGGCAGAACTAATTACCGAAGCGTTTCCTTCTATTGACATGGTGCGCATGGTAAATTCAGGAACCGAGGCGTGTATGAGCGCGATACGGTTAGCCCGATCGTTTACAGGGCGGAATAAAATTGTTAAATTTTCCGGTTGTTATCATGGTCATGCGGATGGTTTGTTAGCCACTGCCGGCTCTGGATCGGCTACTCTTAATGTGTTGAGCAGCGAAGGGGTTCCTGACAGTTATCTCCAGGAACTATTTGTATTGCCGTTTAATAATCTTACGGCGTGCGATCAACTGTTCGCAAAAAGGGGGCATGAAATTGCGGCGGTTATTGTTGAACCAATTGCGGGAAACATGGGGGTCATTCTTCCCAAAAAAGGCTTTCTGCAGGGCCTCCGGGAAATCACCCAGAAATACCAGGGTGTATTAATTTTTGATGAAATTATAACCGGTTTTCGAGTTTCATGGGGTGGTGTTCAGAACCTGTATAACATCCTGCCGGATATAACGTGTCTGGGTAAAATCATCGGCGGCGGTCTTCCGGTGGGTGCTTACGGAGGACGTCGGCACATTATGCAACGGATTGCGCCGTTGGGAGGGGTGTATCAGGCTGGAACTCTTTCGGGTAATCCTGTTGCTATTGCCGCAGGCCTTGCGACGTTGAAGATATTAAAAAAGAAAAATGTGTATAACGGTCTTCACACAATGGCAAATACGCTCTGCGCCGGAATACAGAAAATGGCGGAAAAATACGGCATACCTGTTCAGGTTGCTTCATTCGGTTCGATGTTCACCGTGTTTTTTAACGACAGGCTCCCCGAATGTTTTGAGGATGCCAAAACGTGTAACATTGACCAATTCAAAGAATTTTTTCACGGCATGCTCAGACAGGGGGTCTATTTACCTCCTTCGCAATTTGAATCGGCATTTCTCTCCTGCGCCCATACCACGCACGACATAGACACAACAGTTGAAGCTGCGGGGCGGGTATTTAAAATGATGAAACAGAGAAAATAAAGGTCGCATCATGGCAGAGACAATTAGCCCGTATGTAGTCTGCCTCAGACTCGCTGATCGTCCTTGTCTGGTCGTTGGGGGAGGTGATATAGCAGAGCGAAAGGTGAGGACTCTTTATGCGGCGGGAGGTCGCATTACCGTTGTCGCCGGTGAAATAAAACCTCGTCTGCGGGATTTCATTAAACGCCATGCTATAACTGCGGTAGAACGTGCGATTCGGCCGGAAGATGTGGATGATAAATTTCTGGTTGTCGCAGCGACTGATGATCATGATACCAATCGGATGATTGCCTATCAGGCGCACAAAGCGGGGGCGTTAGTAAATGTTGTTGATTCGCCGGAAGATTCTGATTTTATCGTTCCGTCAAGTTTACGGCGGGGAGATTTAACCATTGCGATAACCACCAATGGCAAAATTCCTGCGTTATCGCGAAAAATCAGGGAGAGTCTGGAAATCCTGTTTGGAGATGAATATGCGCATTATGTTTCGTTGTTAACGCCAGCGCGTAAAGCCATTTATACCGCAGATGCGTTTTCCCCTGCCGAGAGAAAAAGATGCATGGATGAACTGCTCAATCTGCCTCTGCTGCCGTTGCTTAAAAAGGGAAATTACGATTCTGCCCGTCGCATGGTGCAGGCTTTTTTACAGGAGCATGGCCTTCAATAAAAGACTTAAAATCGGCACCAGGAAAAGTGCCCTTGCTATGACTCAAGCGCAACAGGTGCGGGATGCATTATGCGCAACTTTGCGCGGCTGGGATATTGAGTTAATTCCGATTACCACCACCGGCGATCGGTTTTTGGATGTTCCCTTATCATCAATAGATGATAAAGGTGTGTTTTTGAAGGAACTTGAAGAAGCCCTGCTGGAGGGCGAGATTGATTGTGCGGTTCATTCCATGAAGGATGTGCCGACTGAACAGCCGCCGGGGCTTACTATTGCAGCAATGCTCCACAGAGAGGATGCACGCGATGCGCTGATTGCCGCCGTTGAGCTTGCCGCATTGCCTCGCGGAAGCACCATTGGCACCAGCAGCAGCCGCAGAATAACACAATTGCGCGCATTCAGACCTGACCTGCGCTGCGCAGCAGTGCGCGGCAATGTTGATTCACGCATCAGAAAATGGCGCGAGGGCCAGTATGATGCACTTGTTCTGGCAGTAGCAGGGCTTAAAAGAATGGGTTTTACCCAGTGTATTGCCCAAATTTTGCCGTTAGACATAATGCTTCCCGCCGCAGGGCAGGGTGCTATTGGGATTGAAACCAGAACGGATGATTATAGAGTGATTAACATCGTCTCCGTTCTCGATGACCCGGTTACCCATTGTGCAGTGGCTGCGGAACGCGCATTCCTTGCTGCATTAGGGGGTGGCTGCCGGCGCCCTATTGGCGTTTATGGCGAACTACGGGATGAGCAATTGCATCTTTATGGAAGAATCATTGATGAGCATAGTAATGCCGTGATTGAAGGAAAAATTTCCGGCAGGAGCCAAGAGTGCGAGGTTATAGCTCAGAACCTGGCACGACAACTTCTCGCCACTACATAGACCTCTATGAATCTAAAAAAAGGGATTGTGTATTTTGTCGGGGCCGGTCCCGGCGACCGCGGACTTATTACGGTTAAGGGAGCAAAAGTTCTCGCTCAGGCGGACGTCGTTCTCTATGACCATCTCATAAATCATATGCTCCTTAATAGCTGCAGCGCGCATGCTGAAAAAATCTGCGTTGGTAAACGGGGCGGCGAACCATCAATGACGCAGGAGGAAATTAATGGTATTCTTGTTGAAAAAGCACGGGCGGGCAATATAGTCGTGCGGCTTAAAGGCGGCGACCCTTTCTTGTTTGGCAGGGGCGCAGAAGAGGCTCAGTTCGTAAGCAGAGCAGGCCTACCATTTCAAGTTATACCGGGTGTTCCGTCGGCTATCGCAGTCCCCGCATATGCAGGTATTCCAGTCACGGACCGCCGCTATGCATCGTCAGTTGCTATGATTACGGGGCATGAGGCTTTTACCAAGGAGCGATCAGCAATTGCATGGCAGGAAATAGCGCACGCAGCAGATACGCTGGTATTCCTCATGGGTATGCGCACTCTTTCTTTTATTGTGCAACAGTTGATTGTTCATGGAAGAGAACCTGATACCCCGGCAGCAGTAATTCAACGGGGAACAACGGGAACGCAAAAAGTTGTTGCGGGGACGCTGGAATCCATCTGCCAGCTTGTTCAACTTTATGCACTCCAGCCGCCGGGACTTTTAATAGTCGGCGATGTCGTGCGGCTGAGGCATGATTTGAAATGGTATGAACATATGCCGCTGTTTGGCAAGCGCTTTATTATAACCCGCGAATTACAGGAACGGGATACCCTTGCAGAATTTCTTGAGAACAGCGGGGCTGAAGTTGTTCCTATACCGACCATTGCGATTACACGGCCAGACAGTTATCAGGACGCTGATGATGCGATAGCGCAGCTTGAGCAGTTTTCGTGGGTCGTCTTTACCAGCTCAAACGGTGTGCGATATTTTATGGAACGCCTGATTAATGCTGGCAAAGATATTCGGTCGCTCAGCGGACGCTTGATAGCTGCTATCGGCAACGGTACGGCGCGCACTCTGAACAGTTATTATCTGCAGGCAGACCTTGTTCCCGATGAGTTCAGCGCCGAGGGGGTAGTCCAAACATTTGCGCGGCGCAACATTTCCTGCGTCAAAATTCTCATTCCGCGGGCGCAGAAAGCCCGGGATGTGCTTGAATCTGGACTCATAGAGCTTAACAACGATGTCCGCGCAGTTCCTGTTTATAAGACCATTGCGCCGCAGGAACTGCGGCATTCTGAAACATTTAAATCTATATATCCAGGGGATTGTATCGTTTTTACCAGTTCATCAACAGTGCATAATTTTTTTGATTTCGCGCCTCCCGCCGTTCTGTCGGAACTTCGCCATATGGTTCTGGCATGCATCGGTCCAGTAACTGAGACTGCGTTGCGCAAACACGGATACTCTGCACACATTATTCCCGAAAGCTATGATTTTGATTCATTAGCACAGGCTATTATTAGATATTATGTCGCTCAGCGGCAGGCAACAAATAATTCATAAATACGCACCGATTGTATTTGTTAAACACCAACCAAAGATATTTTAAAATGTTGGCTTCTGATTCGTTTGTTTGGGCTCAAGTGCTCGCTGGAGCGGGTTGTGGTATTCACCGCAGCCATTACTCGCGCTGCGCGTAACTGCTTTCATTGCAAGCCAAAAAATATAAATATGAGGGCACCATTTTTAGATTTAAACAGTTCAACATCTAACGACAGCACATTTTCGGGGGTTAGTTAAATAAAGTTATGCAGCGATTGAGAAGACTTAAAATGAAGCCGGACTTGAGAGTTATGTTGCAGGAGACGGCCTTGCGCACTGAATTGCTCGTCGCGCCGCTGTTTGTTGTGCACGGATCAGGTGTCAAAACCCCTGTCAGCAGTATGCCAGATGTTTATCAGCTTTCCATTGACTATGTGCTTCGCGAAGTGCAGGAGCTGTGCGACATCGGTATTCGCGGCATTTTGCTGTTTGGCGTCCCGATGCTCAAAGACGCTCATGGTTCTGAGGCAAGCGACGACCATGGCATCATTCAGAAAACGGTGCGAGCCATCAAAAATAAAACCCCGGAAGCCGTTGTCATAACTGATGTGTGCCTCTGTGAGTATACGTCGCATGGCCATTGCGGTATAGTGGAACAGGGCGTTATCGATAATGATCAGACTGTTAAGCGACTTGCGGAAATAGCGCTGAGTCATGCGCGCGCAGGAGCGGACATGGTAGCGCCGTCCGATATGATGGACGGGACAGTTGCGGCAATAAGAACTGCACTTGACGGGGCCGGATTTGAAAATCTGCCCATAATGGCCTATGCCGCCAAATTTGCATCGTCGCTCTATGCGCCGTTTCGCGAAGCCGCTCAATCAAAACCATCATTTGGAGACCGACGCTCGCACCAGCTCAATGCCGCCAACAGCAAAGAAGCTATGCGCGCGCTGCAGCGTTGCGCTGATGAAGGCGCAGACATTCTGATGGTTAAACCAGCGCTTCCTAATCTTGACATCCTTGCCAAAGCCAAAGAAAGATTTTCGCTTCCTCTCGCCGCATATCAGGTGAGCGGAGAATATAGTATGATAAAAGCTGCGGGTGAAAAAGGATACCTCGATACCAATGCAGTCATGTATGAAACATTACTCTCAATAAGACGTGCCGGCGCTGATCTCATTATCACTTATTTTGCCAAAGAAATAGCGACACAGCTTTAAAAATGCTTGTTATGTGATGCTGCTGCAATAGGGCAGGGCGCGAATCTTTTTTATTAGTTATCATGAAGACATCCTTGACGTTGTTTGGTATTAACCACAAAACCACACCCCTGAACGTGCGCGAAAAATGTTCGCTCACTGAGAGTAAAATTCGATCCGAGTTGCAACGGCTTAATAAAATTCCGTTTATTAAGGGCTGTGTTATTCTGTTTACCTGCAACCGCACAGAATATTACCTGCTTTGCTGCCCAAAGCCCGAGCCATTGAGCTCTGCTATTTTCCCCCCCTCCCACATGTTCATTGATGGCGCATCGCACCATGTTTATACTAAAGAGGATTTTGCTGCGGTCTGGCATCTGTTCAGAGTAGCAGCCGGACTTGACTCGCAAATGCTGGGAGAAAACGAGGTGCTGTTTCAGGTAAAGGAAGCGTATCGCCTTTCCCGAGAGATGCAGTGCCAGGGAAAAGAATTGCATAAAATCTTTGAACACGCGTTTCGCATCGGGAGAAAGGTGCGCCGCGAGACCGCCCTTTCAAGGGGAAATGTTTCCCTTGCTTCACTGGTGATAAAACTCCTTAATAAAACCTGTGGACTGGGCGGTAAAAAAGTGATGCTCATCGGAATAAATAAGGTGATTATCCACATAGCACAATATCTTGCTGAGCATTCCATTCAGACCGCATTTATCGGCAACCGCACATTTGAAAAAGCAGTGGCGCTTGCCCGCGTGTTGGGGGGCCAGGCCTTTCATCTGGATTATTTAAACGACTTTATGCAGGAGGTTGATATTATTATAACGGCAACCTCGGCTCCGCATTTTATCATCAGACAAGAAAAGGTGCTCAGCGTCCTCGATAAGCGCATACGGCCGTTATATATCATAGATCTGGCTGTTCCCCGCGATGTGGATCCTGATTTGGCGCACCATCCGCAGGTGTTTCTTTACAACCTTGAAACGCTGCAACCTCTGGTTGATACCAATATAATTAACAAACAGCAGGAAGCGCAAAAAGCAGAGCTGATCGTAGCTGCGGCAGCGCAGGAATTTGCCGCACAAATATTTTAAGCCTCACGGGAGCCAGATATGGAACGGATACCGGTAATTGCAACAGCGTTTGGGACTTCAACACACGCGCGCGATACCTATGCTTTTTTTGAAAAATATTACCGGTCTCGATATCCTGCCGCTGAATTGTTGTGGGCTTTTACTTCGCGCGTTTTAAGGGAAAAGGCGTCTGTCGGTCATGGGGAAATGCGCAGCCTTGAGAATGTGCTCCATGAGGTAGAACAGCGAGGTTTTACGAAAGCACTTATTCAATCCTTGCATATAATACCGGGGTTTGAGTTTCAAAAAATCACCGAAGCCGCGCGCTGTTCAAAGCTGAAAACGGCAATCGGTATGCCGTTGCTTACTGACGATGCGGATATTGAAAAAACTGTCGCAGCGCTTGGCGACAGAATTCCTTCTCCCGAGGAATGGGTTACCGTGCTGGTAGGGCATGGCACGCAGCACCCGGCAGGAGTAGCCTACCATAAGATTAATGCGGTCTTACGCCGGCGCTTTCAGAGAAATGTATTTATCAGTGTGGTGGAGGGGGATCCGGGATGGAACACGGTCGTGGAATCAATTCACGCCAGCGGATTAAAAAAAGTTAAATTCATACCGCTGATGTTTGTGGCCGGCGATCATATGGTCAACGATGTTATGGGTGATAGCACTGCGGTGGAAGAGGCTTCATGGAAATCCCAGCTTGATGGATTTGCAATTGATGGCACAGAAAAAGGCCTGGGATTTAATACCAAAATATTGGATATTTATCTGGAGCATCTTGAAGCAGCCCGGCACAGTCTCTTATAGCTGAATTATCCCTTCTTTTATAGCATATTTTACAAGGTCCGCGTGGCGATGTATCTGGAGCTTTTTCATAATATTATTTCTATGGACATGCACAGTGTGCAACGAGAGGGAAAGCTTTTCTGCGATCTCTTTATTATTGAATCCCTCTGCTAAAAGCTGCACAATGCCCCGCTCTCTACTGCTCAAGACGGTGTTTTCGGGTTTATCATGGCCATGTTTCATGAAACCTTCAACCAGGTAGGAAGAAATTTTGGGCGTAAAATAGTATTTCCCCTGATATACCTCATTAATAGCAAGCACTATTTCGTTGGTTGCCGACTCTTTTAAAATATAACCTCGGGCACCTCTGTGCAGCGCTTTTTCGACAAACTTTTTATCATCGTGCATGCTCAGGATGATAACTTTTGCGTTTGGATCTTTCTTGCATAGACGATATGTTGTTTCAATACCGTTGAGAATTGGCATTGAGATATCAAGTAGATAAACATCAGCCGGCTGTTTCTGAGATAATTTTAATACGTCGTTACCGTTCGTTGCCTCGCCAATAACCGTGATGCTTGGTCCTTTTTTTTCAATAATCGCCTTGAGACCATCTCGCACCAGTGCGTGATCATCGGCTAAAATGACTTTTATCGCCATAGGGGCTCCTTTCTGGTATAAGGAAATAATACTAACAAGTGTATATTATTCAACCGAGCAGAAGACGTCTTACAGAATGAGCGAGAAGCGTGCCAATACGCTTATAACCGGCAACTGATAAATGAACGCCGTCTCCCGCATCATAGGTATCAGCAAGAAGCCCGAGTTCATCCTGTAATGCGTTAAACCAGTCGGCAAACAGTATCAGCCGATTCTGTTTTGCATAGTCTTCTATTGCAGCATTTACTGCTTTTATAGTGCTGACATATTCAGAAAAATTCAGCGGCGGAATGGCACAGGCGACCACCGGAACATTATATTTCATGAGGCAATAGGCATACCCGCGTTGAAGATTAAAGAATATCTGGTCGCTATTATTGGCAAGGCTGAGATCATTAGTGCCGCCGGAAAGGATGACGAGATCAAAGATGTCCGTTTTTAAGGCATTACACAAACGCTGCACAATGCCGCTTGAGGTGTCACCACAATGACCTTTATTGATGCAGAGAAACTTCCCCTGCGGGTATTCCTTTTGTAATTCACGCTCAAGCCAGTATTGGTAGGTAGATTCCAGATTTCCTCCAGAATAAGGATCATATCCTGGATAGCCTGCAGTATGAGAATCGCCTACGCAAAGAATGGTATTGGTCTTCATTTATGGTATTAAACATACTGTTGCAAGAGATTTCACGGTTAAAAATATGCTACCATAAAAATAAATCGTATTTCAAGTTGAAGACTTCACAGGACGTTGCCCCAAAAAACAGGTCTTTATTAGGAAATGACATCAAATGCACTAAAAAATAAAAGCGTCGGTGTGGTTTTTTCTTCAGGATTTTTTGGATTTTTTGCCCATGCCGGTTGTTACCGTGCATTGGAAGAACTTGGCATAAACCCTGCCGGCTATGCTGGTTCAAGCTCGGGCGCAATCATAGCTGCATTTGCGGCAGCAGGAGTTTCTGCAAACTCGTTGCGAGACATCCTGTTTTCATTACAGAAAAAACACATCTGGGATCCCGAGCCTTGGTATAAAACATTGTTTTCTGCCTGTCGTTTGTTTAAAGGGTATCTGGGATACCTGGAAGGAAAACGTTTTAAAGGATTATTGGAGACCTTTCTCCCGGTAAAATGTTTTGAGGAGTTGATAAAGCCCTGTGTAATTGTTGCCGCAAACATCTCAAAAAAACAGCGGGAGATATTTACCTCAGGCACTATTGTTGATGCAGTGTATGCTTCGGGAGCAATACCATGGACTTTTAAAATGAAGAAGATAGATGGAGACTATTTTCTTGATGGCGGATTGATTGATAAGGCACCAGTTGAAGCATTGCGCAAGCACGTTAATGCGCAGGTCATCATAGTGCATTACATTACTTCGCAGGAGCTTACTGAAAGCAGCAATTCGTTTTTGTTAAAAAGTTTTTCGCCTCAGAGCGCTTTTCGGTTGGCAATGAGCATTGAGCG
>Ga0101944_10005207_pt1 | contig 15056 bp, 11 predicted proteins | sample DewCreD2012metaG_FD_75245 | JGI IMG/M metagenome (GOLD analysis project Ga0101944, IMG submission 75245) | Hot spring sediment bacterial and archeal communities from British Columbia, Canada, to study Microbial Dark Matter (Phase II) - Dewar... ...
GGAGGCGTTCCGGGACGAAGATGGGCTGGAAGATGAGCGCATTGCCGTGGAATCCACGCTCCGCGGTCTGGAAAGTGTGGAGCAGGCCAATCTGACCATCAATGACCGGATCACCGTGCCCGTGGCTCTGGTGAAGGACGGTGACATCTTCCGCGCAACCGCCCGCCAGAGCACGCGCGATCTGCTGCCCGGCGAACACTACCTGAGGATCAGCTACAAGGCCGGAGACAGGGAGTACACACGCAGCGCCTCCGTGACTGTGGCGGCTCCCCGTAATCCCTCCGGGGGGCGGGCGCTCTGGAGCCTTTACCTCGGCGCGGCCAGCAAGTGCACTCCCGCGGTCGCGGGTGGCAGGGTGTATCTGGGAGACAACACCGGGACGCTTCGCTGCGTGGACGCCGCCACGGGAGCCGGGATCTGGATTGTGAAGACCGGGGCAGAGATCCTGACCGAGCCGCTGGTGACGGGTGACCGGGTGATCGTTGGCAACGGGGATGGTCTGGTGGCGGCTTACTCTGCGAAGGACGGCGCGCGGCTCTGGAGCTCCCGGACGGGGGCGGCTGTGTATTCCTCTCCCGTGCTGGCCGGTCAGGCGGTGATCTTCGGCGATCTGAGCGGGGCGCTGCACGCTCTGGATGTGCGGACTGGCAGACGTCTCTGGACGAACAACGACGCGGAATACAGCATCGAGTCCAAGCCCGTCACCGACGGGGAGAGAGTCTGGTTCGGAGCCTGGGATCAGTATGTCCGCTGCGTGGATGCCAGGACCGGGAGACTCGTCTGGAAGGAGCTCTGCGAGGGCAGCCGTACGGCTACGGCCGCCAAGCGCTATTACAGCGCCGGGGACGCCACACCGCATCTGGCTGGCGGGAAGCTGTTCATCGCAGACCGGAAGTATATGCTGACCGTCTACGACGCCCTGACTGGCAAAGTGCTCAGCTCCCGCGAAGGGGTGGCCGCCACCGGTGTCTCCGAAGACGGTAAGTTCATCTATCTGCGTCAGGTCTCCGGAGAGCTGGTGAAGATGGATACCGACGGCAACGTGCTCTGGTCCGTGGACGCGGGCCTGAACGCCGTTCCGGCGGCTCCGGTGGAGAAGAGCGGCGTGGTCTACGTTTGCTCGGCGGGCGGGACGGTCTCCGCTGTCTCGGCGCGCTACGGGGAGATCCTCTGGCGGTATCAGGCGTCGCCGCAACTGTTCGTCATGTCTTCCGTCGCTTCGGACGGTTCGGCGGCGTTCGTCAGCACGTTCGGTGGACGTCTGACCGCGATGGGCCGGAAGTGAACCCGGAGAGCGGGAGACCTGAAGAGCCCGCGGGCGCTCCTGCGGACGTCGCGCCGGAGGCCGGCATTCCGCCTACGGTAGCTGTGGCTGCCGCAGGAAAAGAGGATGCGCGGCAGGCCGCCTGGTCGGTCTCGATGGCTCTACTGGTCTTCTCCGTCGGCATGTCCGTGGTGCCGCCCGCGCTGGTGAAGATCAAGCCGGACCTGGGTATGACCACGGCTCAGGCCGGGCAGCTCAGCGCGTGCATCTTTGTGCCGTTTCTGGTCACCGTAGCGGCCTCCGGCCGGCTTTGCCGCGTCTTCCCGAGAGGGTGGCTGGTGATGGCGGGATGCTGGGGGATGGGCGCCGGATGCGTGCTGGCGGCGGCTGCGGGCAACTTCGCCGCGCTGGCGGCCGCTGCTGTGTTGCTGGGCGTGGGAGGGGCGTTGGTGGAGATGACCTCCTCCGCCCTCCTGGGCGAGCTGTTCGAGGGCCGGGACCGGACCAGAGTGCTCAATCTGGCGCATGTAGCGTTCGCGGCCGGAGCCATCAGCACCCCGCTTGGCGTGGCGGCGCTTATCCGCGCCGGCACGGAGTGGAGAATCGCATTCGTCACCGCGGCGGTGCTATGCGCGGCGGCGGCAATCCAGTCCATCCGCAGCAGGACGCACCGTCTTGGAGCGCCTTCCACCCTCCGGGCGCAGCCTGCGTTCGTGCCGGACGGGTTCTGCCTTGCGATGTCCGCGGCCATGGGACTTTATGTGGCGGCGGAAGTAGGCATCTGCTACTGGCTGCCGACATACTTCCTGACAGTCCTGAAGTCCTCGGAGCCGCTTGCCGCCGCCTCGAACGGGGTATTCTGGACAGGAGTGATCCTGGGGCGGATGAGCGCCGGGCTGGCCGGGCGCAGACTGGGCGACACCGGGATCCTGAAAGTCTCTTCCGCAGGCGGAGTGGTGGCGCTGGTGGCGTTTCTGGCCCTGGGTTCTCCGCAGGCGGCGCTGGCGGCCGCGGGCGTGACGGGGTTGACATTCGCCGCGGTGTGGCCGACCATAGTGTCCTATGCCGGAGAGGTTTACGGCCCGCGGCAGGCTCTTGCCTATCCGTGGATCATCGGAGCAGGCGCTGTGGGCGCAGCGGCGGGGCCGGGCGTGCTGGGGCTGGCGGCAGCGGCTGCCGGGCAGAAGCAGGCGTTCCTGCTGTTGCCCGGGATGTTCGCGGCGATGGCCGGGGCGCTGGCCGCGGCATTCACGCTGCAGCGGTCCGCCGGGGCGCGTGAAGGAGCGGAATATGCCTGATGAGATATTCGAGCGGATAAAGAAACGGCTGGAAGCGCGGGGCAATCCCCGCCTCTGGCCCCCGTTCAACCCGGACGAGGAGGTGGGCCGGGAGCTGATGCAGATGAACCCGCAGGATCTGACGCGGGATGAGATCCGCCGGCCCGAGTTCGCGGGGGCCACTGTGGCGGGGCTGCTGCTCTGGGCGGACTGTCTGGAGGAGTCCCACCGCCTGAGCCAGGAGATACCGAACACAACGGGCAGCTTCTGGCATGGCATTATGCATCGCAGGGAACCGGACTACCCGAACGCCCGCTACTGGTTCGGGCGCGTGGGGAATCATCCCGTCTTCCCGGAGATCTACAGCGGGGCGCTGGAGGCGCTGGGCGCTGTGGGAACGCCGGAGGCCAAGGCACTCAGGGAGGAGATAGAGACCTGGGCCGCGTGGAACCCGATGGCGTTCATTGCGCTGGTGGAGCGCGCAAAAGAGAAGGGCACCCCGGGGCAGGAGCAGTCGCTGGAGGCGGTGCAGGCCGTGGAGATACGTCTGCTGGTAGACTGGACGTACCGGCAGGCCATCTCCTGAGAAGCCGGCCGGTATTGAGACGCGAGGAGACGATGCCGCAGGAGAATCTGTTCGACATTCTGAAGACCGATGACGCCGGGCTGGTTTGCGCCGTTGTTCAGGACGCCGCAAACGGCCAGGTGCTGATGGTCGGCTATATGGACCGCGAGGCGCTCAGGCGCACACTGACTGAAGGCAAGGTCTGCTTCTTCAGCCGGAGCCGTCAGAAATACTGGGTGAAAGGCGAGACGAGCGGGCATTTCCAGTTCGTGAAGGATGTGCGCGTGGACTGCGATCAGGACGCCATCCTCGTTCAGGTGGAGCAGGTGGGCGCTGCCTGCCACGAGGGGTTCCGCTCCTGCTTCTTCCGCAGGGTGGGTGAGGATGGAGCCCTGGAGATTGTGGAGGAGCGCCTCAAGACCCCGGAAGAGATTTACAGGAAGTAACAGGCATTCAGGATGCCAAGAGAGCGCACCACCGTCTATATCAACGCCCACGTCCACACCTTCGATGCTGAGGCGCGCGTGGAGCAGGCGTTCGCCGTCTCAGGCGAGGAGATCATCGCTGTGGGGCCCGAGCGCTATGTCCGCAACATGGCGGGAGACTTTCCGGAAGTGGTGGACCTGGAGGGCGCGCACGTCACCCCGGGACTGGTGGATGCGCACGTGCATCTCATAGATTACGGGTTGACCCTGCAGCGGATGGCTGATCTCTCCGGCTGCCGGTCGCTGGCGGAGCTGCAGCAGAGGCTGAAAGATCATATGGCGCGGCTTCAGCAGTCCGGCAGTCCGCTGGAGTGGGTTCTGGGACACGGTTTCGACCACGAGCTTCTCGAAACCCGCTCCTTTCCCACCCGGCAGGACCTGGACGAGGTCTCGCGCGACCGGCCGGTGGTCATACGCAGGCTCTGCGGTCACGTGGCGGTTGGGAACACACGTGCGCTGGAGCTCTGCCGCGCGGAGCTTCCGGAGGAGGCTCGCCGCACAGGGCTGGTCACTGAGGATGATGTGGGACTGCTGATGGCCGGCGTTCCGGCCGCGACGGAGGCGGAGATAGACCGCGCCATCCTGCAGTCCGGTGATCTGGCGGCTTCGCTGGGCATCACGGGAGTTCATTGCCTCATCACGGACGTCCGTCAGATAGACCGGCTGTTCGCGCTGCACAGCCGGAGACTGCTTCCCATCCGGTTCTATGTGATGTTCAGCTACAGCCTTCTGGAGGAGATGGTGGACCGCGGCTTCCAGACAGGCTCCGGCGACGCCTGGGTGACCATCGGGGCGGCCAAGATCTTCGCGGACGGGGCTCTGGGCGCGCGGACGGCTGCTCTGTGGGAAGACTATGCGGACGACCCGGGAAACCGGGGGATGATGCTGATCGAACAGGCCGAGCTGACCGATATGATCAAGCACGCCCAGTCGCACGGATTCCAGACGGCCACACACGCCATCGGCGACCGGGGGGTGGATATCACCGTCAACGCCATCGAATCCGCCTGCGCGCACCAGAATAACCGCCTGCGCCACCGCATCGAGCACGCATCTCAGATGACCCAGAAGGCTCTGGTGAAGATGGCGCACTACACCATTCCGGCTGCCGTGCAGCCCCAGTTCATCATCACGGACTTCTGGACACGCCAGCGTGTGGGGCCGGAGCGCTACCGCTGGTCCTATCCCTTCAAGACGATGCTGCGCGCCGGAGTGCCGCTGGCCATGTCCAGCGATTGCTACGTGGAGCGCCTGGACCCCTATGAGCTGATCCACCGTGCGTGGGTGCGCGATGAGCACTCACGCCAGGAGGCGCTGACTCCGTTCGAGACCATGCGCGCCTACACCCTGGGCAGCGCGTTCGCCGGACACCAGGAGAACGATCGTGGCTCCATTGAGGAAGGGAAGCTGGCCGATCTGGTGGTGTACCCGGAAAATCCGTTCGATCTCTCACAGGAGGACATTCTGCAGCTGCGGCCCGAGTTTACCATTGTGGGCGGGCGGCGCCACCAGCCCAGCCTTCCCCTCCTCTGATCCACCTCCAGCCCGGTCCCTCCTTACACCGATAATGTGACCCGGTTGACTGGCCACAGATGCGTTTTCCGGCGTCTGTGCGGCCAGGCCGGGAGGCCGCCGCGGGGCGTGTCCGCCTTCCCCGTCAGAAATACCGGTTCTTCACCGATTGGTATAGAGCGGCGGCCGGGCCTCCCAATAATAAGGTTGAGGAGAGTCCTGATACGATGCTCTTCAAGCACTCATCGGAAAGCCGCAGCGGAGCCGCCCCCACGGATGGCGGCTTGCAGCACGGGCCGCAGGATGCTTTCAGGGTCCTGATCAAGAACATGAGCGGGGTGCCGGTGCTGGAGGTGTTCGGCGAGATCAACAGGACCACGGTCCGGATGATCGAACAGACAGCCTCCGAGCTGGCGAAGGCGGGGCACTATCATCTGGTGCTCAACATCGAGAACGCAGCCGTCGCCAACGCGCGGGCGCTTGCGCCGCTCTCTCGTCTGTTGCGCGAGGTAAAGAGACATTACGGAGGAGTGATTCTCGTAACACGCCTGGAGCAGGTCGGGCAGAGGATCTCACGGGAGCTTCAGGGGCTGCTGCAGTTTTGCGCTTCCGAGGCGGAAGCGCTGCTGAAGATCAAGCGGCTGCCGGTCGTCGCCTGCTGGGACACCCGCTCAACCACCGCCAGGCTGGCGGACTAGACAATGAACAGGGATGTCGAAAGTCTCAAAGTGGTGAAGATCCAGAACGCGATCTACTGCGTTCGGTGCAACTTCGCCTACGTCGCGGACGTGCTTCTCACGGATGGGAACCGCAAGAAGATGTTCTACTGCTCACGCCGCGACTGCGACAACTGGGTATGCGAGCAGAAGCCCGCTCCGGCGCTGACGGACAACGGCGCGTTCCGGGAAGAACCCGGGACTGATGAAGACAGCCCGTTCGCCGGCGGGTGGGAGGTTGACTAGCATACATCCGGCAGATCCCACCGGCGGGAAAGCCACAGGGAATGCCTTGAACTGATACGCATTTGATGCCGCACGAAGCCCGAGGGCCGCGCCTCCTGTGAGAAGCGCGGCCCTCTTCGATTGCCTCGCGCCGGCGCATCCAGACTGGAAGGCCGGCCCGGTCCAACAGAGGGAGTGGACCGGGCCGGTCCTTACTCGGGAGCGTCCGTCGTGTCAAACCACGGTCCGCAACCGGTTTTCACCCTCTGCGGGCGCGGAGCAAGACGCCGCTGAAAGCGATAAGTCCGCTGCCGAGTGCGATGAGAGATCCGGGCTCGGGGATGACGGTTGTGCCGCCTCCGCCACCGCCCGCCGCGATCGCGATGACCGGGATGGCCAGCAGGCCAAGCGGGCCGAGCGAGCTGCCACCGGCCGCTGCTGCGGGAAGGCTCTCCACCGCCGGAGCGACCACGGCCTCAGTCACGGTAGGAACGACCGTCTCAGTGATGAGCACCTCGCTGGGCGGCACGATGATCTCAGCCGGCTGAGCGAGCACCTGCGTGATGACAGGCTCGGGCTGCACCGGCAGAGCCTCGGTCAGCGCGACCTCCGCCGCTTCACCGCTTCCGCCCTGGGCCGCCACCTGCGCCTCGGGCACGCTGGTGGTCTGCGGGGCGGGCTGCTGAGCCACAGCCTGCGGAAGATCGGCACGCAGCGGATTGCCGCACCGCCCGTCAAGCACCGGCTGACCGGTCTTCGTGAAGAACATCGGTGTCCCGGCCTTGAACGTGCGCACCTCTGAGAGGATGCGGTTGCCCTTACCCACGAACCAGACCCGCGTCCGCAGGTCGTTCTGCAGATGACGATACTCCAGAGCCGCGAAGCGGCGGGCCACCTCGTCGGCCTTCAGACCGTAGAAGTTCGCATAGCGCTGCCCCACATAGTTGACGCTCTTGACCTGAGCGGAAAGGGCCTGCGCCGAGTCCACGCGGTCCCGGAGGAAGGAGCCGGGCGGCGTGCGCTCCGCAGAAGCGGGCAGAGACGCCAGCAGGACGGCCAGCCCTGCCGCTATCGCCGCTGTCGCTGTCGTCATTCGTTTCATGACTGGATACCACTCCTGTCTCAACGCGCCGTCCCGGCCGGCGGGTGCCCGCCGGGAAGCGCGATGGTCTGCTGTCTGTCAGAACGGCATCGCCTCCGCCGGGAGCAAGACACAAGAGCCCCCGCCTCGCGAAGCCGCCTTCAAAACCTCTTTATGAGCGCCGGAATGCGAAAGACGCGGCGGCCCCGGGCCTCAATGGGCCCGCCAAGCGGATGAGCCTGCCAACACGTCCGCGCGATCCTGACACGTTGTCTGCAGAGGGAGGGTGCAAGACGCGTGCCACTCGGGGCCAGTTTCGCAAAACCCCGTAATTCGCGCAATTCTCAGAGGAAAGATAAAGGGGCAGCGGCGTAAAGGAGGTGAATCACAGACCGCGGAACGCGAGGTCCGGACGGCTCCGGACGTACTCGCACATTGCCTGGAAGGCACGCTCGCACGCTGCTGCCCTGCGCTCGGGCTTTTTCATCCGCCCGGTCCGCTCCAAGGGCGGCAGAATGCCGAAGTTCGCGTTCATGGGGGCGAAGTCCGGGGACTCCCAGGCGCTGACGTAGCGCAGCAGCGCTCCCAGCATGGTCTCCGGCGGAGGGATGAAGTCCTCTCCTCCACCGGAGACTGTCAGCCAGGCGTTCACTCCGGCCACCAGCCCGGCCGCCGCCGACTCCAGGTAACCCTCCACCCCCACGAGCTGTCCCGCGAAGAGCACATTCGGACGCGACCGCAGCCTGAGCGAGGCGTCCAGAAGGTCCGGCGAACGAAGATATGTGTTGCGGTGCACCACGCCCAGGCGCAGGAACTCCGCATTCTCCAGGCCGGGGATCATCCGGAAGATGCGGCGCTGCTCCGGCCACGTCATCCGAGACTGGCACGCCACCATGCTGTAACAGGTGGCTTCACGGTTCTCCTGGCGCAGTTGCACCACTGCATAAGGACGCCGGCCTGTCCGCGGGTCCCGCAGTCCCACCGGCTTCCAGGGACCATGCGCCAGCGTGTCGCGTCCCCGGCGTGCCACCTCTTCCAGGGGGAGGCATCCCTCGAAGAACCGCGCGTCCTCGAAGTCGTGCAGCGGGACGGTCTCTGCCGTGCAGATGGCCTGCCAGACCCGCTCGTACTCCTCTTCCGTCAGGGGGCAGTTCAGGTAGGATCCTTCGTCCCGCCCGTAGCGCGAGGCGCGGAAACAGCGCTCAAGATCTATGCTCTCCGCGTCCACGATGGGAGCTACGGCGTCATAGAAGAACAGCCTTCCGGAACCGGTCACGCGGGCGATGTCCGCCGCCAGAGCGTCTGAGGTAAGGGGGCCGGAGGCCACGATCACCACCCCGTCTTCCGGCAGACGCTCGACCTCGCGCCGCTCGATGCGGACCCGGCCGGTCTCCTCCAGCCGCCCGGATACCTCCCGGGCAAACTGCTCGCGGTCCACAGCCAGCGCCTCGCCTGCCGGCAGGCTGGATGCGTCTGCGGCATCCAGGATCAACGACCCGAGATGGCGCATCTCGCGCTTGAGCTCGCCGCTCGCCGTGTGGGGAAGATTGCTCTTGAAGGAGTTGCTGCAGACCAGCTCCGCCAGGTCGCCGGTGCGGTGGGCTCCGGTCGGCCGGGCCGGGCGCATCTCGCACAAGACGACGTCCACGCCTCTCACGGCCAGCTGCCAGGCTGCCTCGCAGCCCGCCAGACCTCCGCCGACGACCGTTACTTGGGGGCGGCGGGAAGTCATCGCAGGTTTATCCTCCTTCAGGAGGCCAGCGCCGTCACTTCAGGCGCGTCTTCGCCCTCCTGCCCCTCCGCCGGGCGGCTGTAACCGCAGTCCCGGTTGGAGCAGCGGATCTCCCGTCCGCGCGACTTGGTCACCTTCTCTACAAGGGGGCTACCGCAGTCCGGGCAGCTCTCGCCCACCGGGCGGTCCCAGAGCACGAACTCGCAGGACGGATACCGGTCGCAGCCGTAGAACACCTTGCCGCGCCTGCTCTTTTTCTCCAGCAGCTGACCCTCGCCGCACGCGGGGCAGGAGACGCCGGTCTCCTTGCGCTCCTTGATGATGGTCTTGCACTCGGGATACCGGCTGCAGGCCAGGAACTTGCCAAACCTTCCGTCCCGGACCACCACGTCTCCGCCGCAGTTCGGGCACTTCAGGTCAGTGCGCTCCGGCTCCAGCTTCACCCGCTCCATCTCGGCGTCGGCGCGCTTGAGAGCCTCCTCGAACGGGCCGTAAAAGTCTGAGACCAGCCGGGTCCATTCGGTGCGGCCCTTCTCGATCTCGTCCAGTCCGGCCTCCACTCCGGCTGTAAACTTGACGTCCATGATGCCGGGGAAGTGCTCCACCAGCCGATCCGATACGGCGAACCCCAGGGCGGTGGGGTGGAAGCGCTTCTTCTCCAGCCGGACGTAATCTTTCTCCTTGAGGGTGGAGATGATGCCCGCATAGGTGCTGGGCCGCCCGATGCCGTGCTCCTCCAGCGCCCGCACCAGCGTGGCCTCCGTGTAGCGCGGAGGCGGCTCCGTGAAATGCTGCTCGGGAAGGAGTTTCAGCAGATCCAACACGTCCCCTTCGGCCATCTGCGGCAACGGCGGGCGATCCTCGTCGGCCGGCTCGGCGGGTGTGTCGTCCTGTCCCTCCGAATAGACCCTGCGGAAGCCGTCGAACCTCTGCGTGGAGCCTGTCGCCCGGAACGTGAACCGCCCGGCAGAGATGTCCACCGTCTCCACATCGTAGACGGCGGGGTTCATCTGGCTGGCAACAAACCTCTGCCAGATCAGGCGATACAGCTTGTAGTGCTCATCCGACAGATGCGCCTTTAGCGAGTCTGGCTCCCGGTGCACCCTGGTTGGGCGGATGGCCTCGTGAGCGTCCTGCGCCGCCTTGGACTTCCGGTGCGTGCGCGGGGCGGCGGGGAGATACTGGGGACCGTAGTTGTCGCGGATGTAGGCGCGTGCCTCCTCCACCGCCTCGGGAGCCACCCGGGTGGAATCCGTGCGCAAATAGGTGATGAGACCCACGGAGCCTTCACCGGGAAGCTCCACGCCCTCGTAGAGATCCTGCGCAACGCGCATGGTGCGGCTGGCCGTGAATCCCAGCTTGCGGGCCGCTTCCTGCTGAAGCGTGCTGGTAATGAACGGAGCGGGAGCGTTCCGGACACGCTCCTTGGTCTCCACTTTCGCCACGCGATACTCGGCACCGTCCAGTTCCCGGACGATTCCTTCCGCCAGCTCCCCTGTGCCGATCTCGGCCTTCTTGCCGTCAATCTGCGCCAGACGCGCGTCGAACGGGTGCTTCTGGCCGTGGGGAGTCAGTGTGGCGGTGATGGTCCAGTATTCCACCGGGATGAACGCCTGGATCTCCCGTTCGCGGTCGCAGATGAGCCGCAGCGCCACGCTCTGCACCCGTCCTGCGCTCAGTGTCCGCTTGCCGAGCTTTTTCCAGAGCAGAGGGCTCAGGCGGTAACCCACCAGACGGTCCAAGACGCGGCGGGCCTGCTGCGCGTTCACCCGGTCGTGATCAATGGTGCGGGGGTGCTTGAACGCCTCCAGAACGGCGTCGCGCGTGATGGCGTTGAACTCTATGCGCCGGGCATCCGGGACGCCCAGCAGCTCCGCCACGTGCCAGGCGATGGCCTCACCCTCGCGGTCCGGGTCCGAAGCCAGATACACCTCGCTGGCCCGTCCTGCCGCTTCTCTCAGCGCCTTGACCACTTTGGCGCGGTCCCGGGGCACCACATAGCGCGGCTGGAAGCCGTGCTCGATGTCAATCCCCATCTCACTCTTGGGGAGGTCGCGAACGTGCCCCATGGACGCCTGAATGTCAAACTCTCCGCCCAGAAAGTTCTTCAGCGTCCGCGTTTTCGCAGGCGACTCGACTATGATCAGCGGTTTTGCCTTTGCCATTTGCTCCCGTTCTTGCGCTTCGCGCTCCTCACCCCGTCCTTTTTCTCTCCATATTCCGCCGGCGTTTCACTCCACAATGGGGGATAACGGACACACGCGCACTCTGGTTTCCGGCAGGTTCGGGGACAGGTCTCCTTGCCGGGGCTGGCCACATCGCAGCCCGGACCGGATTATCGGACGGCTGCTGGTCCGGCTTCAGGCAACCCGGCTGCTCGCTCGGTTCCCGCAGACCGGGGCCGGGCGGGCCTCTGCAGGCGAATCTTACCCCCGCCCTCCGGGGGTGTCAAACCTGCCCCGGCTGCTCTACCCCACGACGCGCACGTAGGAGGGTCCGGCCAGCCGCTTGACCAGCCGCTTCATCTCAAGGAACGTCAGCAGCCCGGCCACGTCGCTGGGAGGCAGGGCGGTCTTCTCGATGATGACGTCCAGCGGGACCGGCTCCAGGTCCAGCAGCTCCAGAATGCGCATTTCGTCCGGCGTCACCTGCATCCGGGGACGCTCGACAGGGGCTTTGCGCTCCGGAGAACGCTCCATGCCGAACTCCTCCAGCACATCCTCTGCGCTCTCCACAAGCTTTGCCCCCTCCTTCAGCAGGCGGTGGGCCCCCCGGTTATGCCCCGTGTCCACGTTGCCCGGCACCGCGAATACCTCCCGGGACTGCTCCGCCGCGCAGGTGGCTGTGATAAGCGATCCGGAGTCCTCCGGCGCGTCGCACACGATAACTCCACGGGACAGGCCGCTGATGATGCGGTTCCGCCGGGGGAAGCGCCAACTCTCGGGCGGGGCGCCGGGCGGGAATTCGCTCACCAGCGCTCCACTGGCCGCGATGCGGTTGAAAAGCTCGCGGTGCTCGGAAGGATAGATCACGTCAATACCGCTTCCCAGTACGGCGATCGTGCGTCCGCCAGCACGGATGGCGGCGTCATGGGCAGATCCGTCTATCCCGCGGGCTCCGCCGCTGACGATGGTCAGGCCAGCCGAAGCCAGGTCGGCAGCCAGCCGCCGGGCCATCTGCACCCCGTAGGGCCGCGGTGAGCGGCTCCCCACAATGGCTACAGCAAACCGGTCCTGTTCCGTCAGCTCACCGCGGACGAACAGCAACCCGGGCGGGTCGGCGATCTGCTTCAGCAGCGGAGGATACAGGGGATCCGTGAACGGCACCGCCGTCGCGCCTATCGCAGCCAGCCGATCAAGAAGGTCCGGCATCTCCGGGAGCTTCTTGCGCGCGGTCTGAACGCGGGCCCGCGCGTGCGCCGAAACACCCCGCACCGCCGTCAGCGCCAGATCCTCCGCAGCCAGGATGTCCCGCGAGCTCCCGAACTTGTCCCTCAGAACCAGCCACGCCCGCGCAGACAGCTCCGCGCACGCCAGAGCCAGGCTGGCGAGCAGCTCTTCCCGATCCGTCTCAATCATGACCGGCCCGGCTGCTCAGAAGGGAGGAGGTCCTTCGTCCGGACCCATCATCGGCCCGGGAGGCCCGCCGGCCCCGGGACCAGGAGATCCTTCCATACCCGGCCCGCCCGGAGGAGGCGGTGGAGGAGGCGGCATCGGCATCGCCTCATCGGGTTGCCGCTGACGATAGTCATCGCCCCGGCCGCGCCCCCGGCCCCAGTCACGCCGTTCCCCTTCTCCAGCTCCGGGCTGCGTCTCCTGAGCGCCCGGACTCCCGGTGGTGCGGGTGGGCGCCGGGGCGGCGGGACGGGGAGCCCGCACGCGAGGCTTGGGCAGGGAATTGTCCACCACAAACGACCAGGTGAAATTCAGCGCATTGCCCTTCCAGTCCAGAGCCTGCACCGTGATCTCGTGGCGTCCATCCTGAAGCGGGGTCTGCATCGCTCCCAGCGGTGTGCTGTAGCTCACCGTTCCCGAGTCGGGATCGAATTTGTGCTCCACCGGCTGGCCGTCCAGAAGCATCGAAATGGAATCCGGCACGATGCCGGAGCCCCGGTCCTCGATGGCAGCCGACATCTTGAGGGGCGGGCTGCCGGATACCTGCATACCGGGGGAAGGAGTCAGGAAGAAGATCTCCGGCGCGTCGTTGTCCGGCGCCTCGGGGCGGAAGCAGTAAAGCGCGCCGTCATCCGCCACCACATAGAGCCCTCCGTTGGACCAGACGGGGGAGGCTTCCACGTTATTGAAGCGCTTCCTCGTGCCTTCCACGATAGGGGGCAGCACATACCGCCAGACCAGCTCGGCCGTCTCCACGTCGAAGGCCGAGATCACGCCCCGCTCGGCCGCCGCCACCACGATGTTGCCGGCCACCATCGGCGATGAGCGCAGCGGGAAGACCGTCTCGACCGGCTTCTCCCAGGCCAGTCTTCCATTGGTCAACACGGCATACATCTTGCCGTTGCGCAGGGGCACATAAAGCACCTGATCGGCCAGAGCCGGAGGCGCGGCGATCTCCGCCGGGAAGGTCAACTGCCAGCGCCGCACCCCCCCCCGCGCGCTGAACGATAAAAGCTGGCTTCCGGCGGCCAGAAATACGGAATCCCCGCCCACCACGGGATTGATGTTGATGACCGGCACGGGGATCCGGTACATCCAGAACAGCCGGCCCGTCTGCGCGCCGGCCGCATACAGAAACGTGTCCCGCGAAGCAAAATAGACCAGCCCGCCGGAGACGGCAGGAATGGTGGGGATGTCATCCCGCGTGCGGAATCCTCCCAGCCAGAACGGCTCTCCGGAGAGCGGGTCAATGGAGTGCAGGGCGTTGTCGTCCGAGCCGATGAACAGGCGACCGTCCTCGATGATGGGCGAGGATCGCACCGGCCCGCCCGTATGATACACCCCGATCAGCCGTCCGTCGGAAAGAGAGAGTTGATAGACATCTCCGTCGCTCGCCCCGAAATAGACCCGGTTGGAGTAGATGGCGATGCTGCTGCGGATGACGCTACCCAGTGCCTGGTCCGAGGGATACACCCACTTCTGCGCCCCCGTGAGGGTATCCAGGGCGTAGACGCGCCTGCCGGCGGCAAACACCACCGTGTTCCCCGCCACTGCCGGCTGGGAGCGGTTGCCCGGGTCCTGAGCGCCCGTCCCGAACCTCCATGCGAGCGCAAGCGGCGCCCGCATCGGCTCCAGGGTGGAGTTTGTGAGCTGGGGATTGTTCCGCGGAAGCAGCCAGTCTTCGGCCTGCGCCCCCGCAGGACTCAGACAGACCAGGCCGGCCGCGGCAGCGACGATTGCGAAAAACGGTCGAGATCTCATGCGGTCCTCTTTAACCCTTAGACGCGCCGGAACCCTCTCTTGTTCACGCAGGACGGGCTGCGGACGCGCCGGTCCATTATACCGGAAGGGATGCCGCCGGGCAACGCCAGGGGAAAAGAGCGAGGAGGGGAGCAAAAAGAAGAAACCGGGCGCCGCGGGAGGAGGATGGCGAGCACGGCGCCCGTCTTGCGCGCGGAGCGCGAGGCCCCCGCGCAAAACCGTTTCGACGCTGACGGAACCTGATGCCTTCCCGCACAGAGGGCGGTGCCTGAAGTTCCGCAGTCTTCCTCCACCCGTGTTCTACCACAGCGGCACCGGATAGCTCACAGGGTTTTTGAGAGTTCTGTAATCCGTCAGACTCCATCAGACGGAGGTGAAAGACAGAGTGGCGGTCCGGGCAGAAAGTCCGCGTCTCAGGAGGGAGTACGGCCAGGAGAGCGGAAACAACGTCAGATGAGAAGTCGAGGGAACCCTGTACAAACGTGGGGCAAGGGGACAACCCGAGGGAGGTGGGTTATACGTCGGAGCACGGGCGCCCCCTTGCACCTCTGACCCGGCGGCTTTCGCCGGAAACTTGAGCGGGCGGTCAGTAGACCTATGACACTACCCTTTTACCGCTATTTGGGCGCGTTGTCAACGCCCATAGACAAAAAACTGGTAATTTTTCCCGTGCGAACCTGTCGCCCAAACATTCCGTTCTGTGAGGAGCCGTGATTGACGGGCCGGGGCCGGGCCGGTATCATCCCTGATGTGTCTGAACTCCCGCCGCTGCTGCAGGATATCGCCGCCGTCCTCTTCGATCTGGACGGCACTCTGGTGGAGAC
>Ga0101944_10005208_pt1 | contig 15054 bp, 10 predicted proteins | sample DewCreD2012metaG_FD_75245 | JGI IMG/M metagenome (GOLD analysis project Ga0101944, IMG submission 75245) | Hot spring sediment bacterial and archeal communities from British Columbia, Canada, to study Microbial Dark Matter (Phase II) - Dewar... ...
TGACCGCCGGGGCGGGCACGCCGGAGCAGAAGTCCTGGAGCCTCGCCCGGCCGGCCACATTGATCGGCTGTTCGCGGCACGCGCACATTCGCATCGATGGTACGGGCATCGAGCCTGTGCACGCAGCGCTGCTGAACACCGGCCAGGCGATTGTGCTGGTCGACTTGGTCAGCCGGCAGGGAGTGTTCTGCGCCGGCCGGAAGGTCAAGACCCAAGTCTTGCAGCCTCGCGGATCATTCCGCCTAGGCAGTTGCCTGTTGGAGGTAGACTTCCGGCCGGCCACGGGCCAGGCCTTACACGATGATTCGGTCCTTTCGCTGCCAAGGACAGTGACCCTTCGGGCTGTCCGTGGCGAGAACGGACAGTGGTCGAGCAGCACGATCGGGACCGTCATCGGCAGCCGGCCGGGCTGTGACATTCACCTGGCCAGCAGGGACGTCCTGCCGCTGCACTCGCTGCTCAGCCGGACGGGCGAGCAGGTGATCCTGGTGAGCCTGGCGACCGACCGGCCGCTTCGCATCAACAACTCCAGCGTAAACACGGCAGTTGTGCAGGGAGGCGACACGCTGACGATCTGGCCGATCGTCCTGGAGATATCGATTGCGGGTCAGCAGGCACCGGCGCAAGCCGTTGCGGCTGAGAGCCCGTTGCCACCGGCCCAGAAGCAGGAGTCGCAGGCCATGCGGGATGCCGCGCAGCAGTCGTCCCTGCGGAAGTTCGACGAGATCAGCGAGCCGACAATGCAGGAAGACGATCCGGCCGTCGACTGCACAGCCGGGCGGGAGGAACCTGTTGTCGAAGCGGCCGGGACGCCTGCACCTGCTGGGGCGTCTGCCCCGCAGCCGGCCGCAGGCAATCCCCCGCCAGTCGGCGAGATCCCGTCCGTACCGCCGGCGACGGCGGACGAGATCCCGTCGCTAGGCTCGCGCCTGCTACAGTTGGAGGAGCAGTTGCTCACATCGTCCCAACAGCTGCGCCAGTGGCAGGCGCAGCTCGAGCAGTATGCCAACGGCCTGATCCGCCGGGACGCGGAATTGACGCGACGCGCGCGGCAGTTGGACGACCTTCAGCTGCAATTGCAGCAGCGCGACGGGCAGTTGCAGAAGGCTCAGGAAGGCCTGGACGCGCAACGGCAGACTCTCGAGCAGCAGCACGCGGAGAGGACAGCGCAACTCACGCAGCGAGCCGAGCAGCTGGCCGCACGCGAGCAGCAACTGCACGATCTCGAAGGCCGCCTGCTCGACGAAGGCCGGCAGATCAAGCAGGCCCAGCAGGACCTGCAGGCGCAGCGACAGCAGGTCGAATCCAGGTGGGCTGCCATGTCAGCCAAGGCCGAGGAGATGGACCGTGAGCGCCAGGAACTGGCGCGGCAGCAGAACCGGCACATGGCAGAGCGGGACAATCTCCTGAAGGAAAAGGAGCAACTGAGGCAGGCAGCCAGCCAGTTGCAGGCCAAGACGGTCGAGATCGAGACGCAGCGAAACGCTCTGCGGGCGCAGTTGCAGGAGGTACAGGCGCAGAAGCAGACAGCAGCCCGGCAGGGCGAACTCGAACAGGCACGCATACAGATTCAGGAAAAGGAACGCCGGCTGAAGGGTCGCGAACAGGCATTGGCCGAGCGGGAGGCAAGGTACGCGGCGCAGGTGAAGGCGATCGAGCAGTTCAGCAAAGTCGTGGCAGAGGCGTTGAAGTCGCTCAACAGTCCCGGTGAACAGGAAGGCCAGTGATCGGCGGCTGCGGAACAATCACTTTGGGGATGTTGAGCGAATCGGCGTCCGCAACGGCTCATGCCATCTGCAGTACCGACTCGCCCGATAGATCCGCGATCACCTGCGCGCAGGGCAGGCCGAATCGCTTGACAGTCTTCGTCCGCACAGGCCGATCGTTCAGGCACACCTTCCTACCGGCCGGCTCGCCGAAGAGCAGCAGGGCGGCTTGGTTCAGCGGAGTGGGAGCCGAGAGTTTCCACCCTTGGGCCGCTCCTTCGGGTTCCGCGCGAAACTGGTAGCGAGCGCGGGTCCAGGCGACGATCTCGTCGCACCGCTGCCAGAGCAGGCCCTTGGCGCGCGACGCGTTGACGATGTCCGACAGCGCCTGCGCCATCAGCGGTTTGTCGAGGTGTGCCGGGTGGAACAGGATGTGCATCACGCCGCCATTGTCGACGGCCCCTTTCAGCCAGAGATTCAGGCTCTCCACCTTGGCGCTGACCGGGACGTCTTGGGTCGAGAGCGGCACTTCGAACACGTCGATGATCGAGCCGTCGTCGCGCATCGGCCGGTGTAGGTGGCACGTGCCGAACGGGTAGCCGACCGTACCGCGTTTGCTCGGCCCGCGCGACTGGTCGGCCTCGATACCCACCTCGGCGCACCACTCAAAGAACTCCAGCCGGCCCTGCCAACGGGTGTAGTGGTTCTTGTTGGAGACGATGCGTTGGAGCCGGGCCAGGTCCTTCAAGCCGTGGAACTGTCGAAGGAACGTCTCGCGCCCCCAGACAGTGTCGGGCGTATTCGGCGTCATCGCGTCATAGTGAAGGGCCAGTTCGTGACCGGCCGCCTTCCACGCGTCAAACACCTCCGGCGGATAGCCCGGCACCATCGCGCAGAGGGTGGCCTTGAGCTTCAACTCGTCAAGCAAGCGGATTGCGTTGTGGGCCGCCGCAGGCGCGTTGCCGTCGCTGTCCATGCTGAGCATGGCGGTGGCGGCCCGGCCGGCCGCATGGTACCAGAGCACCGGCATGCCCGCCTGCACCTGGGTGGCGGACCAGAGCAGCGCGCGGATAAGCAACTCGCGGAGTTTGTCCGCCAGCGGGACGATAAAGGCCGGACAGCCCAGTTCGTCGGTGTGTTGGCGGTCGAAGGTCCAATCGAGCACGAGGCCGTCCTCGGCCTTGAGAATGCCGTCGTTGATCGGCGCGGTGCCGTCGGCGGGCGGGCAGCCGTCCTGGTCGACGTACCGGCCCTGCTGGATCCGCGTGACGCTTTGGGCGATATCCGGCGCCAACAGGATCGCGAGGCCCCGCCCCACCTGCCGGACCGTGAGCCCCGCCAGGCCCAGCGGCTTGCGGTGCACATCGAGCAGTTCCGCCAGCACTTTTGCGTCTCCTGCCTGCACGCGGACAGCCGGTGCGCCGAAAATGTGAAGCGGCAGAGCGGTCGCACCCGTGATCGGGTGGCTGCCTGTTCGCTTGAGATATCCCTCGCCGAGATAGCGTGTCGCGGAAATGCCGAACATGCCCGGCGCATAGACCTGCATCGGCCCGATAGGCTCGAAGGCGGGCCCCAGGCCGGAGGAAACCGGCTCGACGCCCAACAAGCCGTCGAGTCCGGCCGTGCCGCCGACCGCCACCAGGGCGGCACCCGCCTGCACCGCCGCGGCGACGGCATCGGCCGCATCTTCCGACAACGTCGCCGTGCCCACAACCAGCAGCACCTTGCGCGGCCGGCGGAGCGCCTCTGCCGCCTGTCCCGCCGGAACCATCTCAAATGGCAGGCCTGCATGACGGAGGATTTCAGCCAAGTAGAGCCAGATACCCGGTTTCTCGGGCACGATGCAGCAGATGCGGTGAGATTGCGGCATTTGGAGGAGCCCTCGCAACCGGCTGAACCAGCCGGGCAATCCGAGATTATACGGCCGCTGAAGGATGCGGCCAGTCACGACAGTTCCCAGGGACGGACAGGGCGAACAGGATACTCAGGCTACGGCTTGTGCCGTTTCGCATCGAGCCAACCTTGGAGGATCAGCTGGGCGCTGATGATATCGCGGCGGGCTTTGCGTTTGGCAGTGGTGAGGTCCATCTGGTCCATGGCCCAGTCGGCGGCGGCGGAGGTCAGCCGTTCGTCCCAGAGTTCCACGACGATATTGCAGGCCCTCTTGAGGTGGTTGGCGAAGGCGCGAGTGATAGCGGCCTGGGGGCCTTCGGTGTTGTCCATGTTGATCGGCAGGCCGACGATGATGCGCGCGGCACCGTAGTCGCGGGCAGCGGCGGCCACTGCCTGGGCGTCGCGCCTGAGCTGGCCGGAGGCGTTCAGCGTCCGGCCGGCCAGCGCGATGCGTTCGTCGGCATCGCTGACGGCAATGCCGATGCGTTTGACGCCATAGTCTATGCCGAGAATGACAGCCATGGGTTTCCGTACCAACGACAGTGGCCAGTTGCCGGTCGGCAGCTGCCAGTGACGACAACAGCAACAGCGGCAAATCGAACCGCCAGGACGCCAATGACGCCAAGCAATCGAACTGCAACGGCGGCTGACACCCTGGGAAGGAGCCTTCTCCTGCATGCTATGCGAAGGTCTCTCCCGCTGGCGATTCCTTCGCTGCGCTCAAGGACAAGCTCTTCGGCTCCCATGGGAGCGCGTGCCTGCGGCACGTACTGCAAAGGGCCTCAGGATGACAACGAACAGCAACGACTCCAGCAGCCACCACGGCCCGGGGCGGTACGTGCCACAGACGGCTACGGCAGTGGCGTGCGGAGCACACCCTAGGCATACTGACCACCGTAGTCTTTTTCGAGGCGGGCGGCCATGTCGCGGATGCGCTGGGCGTCTACTTTTCGGCAGACCAGGGTGGCGTCGGGCGTGTGGACGATGATGAGGTCTTCCACACCGATCGTGGCGATCAAGTGCTCCTGCTCGCTGACGATGATGTTGCCCGAGGAGCCGATCTGGGCGAAGTGCGCCTCGGAGACGCAGATGTTGCCGGCCTCGTCCCGGTCGTAAAGGCTCTCGAGGGTAGAGAATGAGCCGACGTCCACCCACTCGCAGGGCAGTTCGACCACGATCACGTGCCTGGCACGCTCCATCACCGCGAAATCAAAGCTGATTTTCTGGAGCGTCGGGTAGACCTGGCGGGCGAGATCCCGGGCCGACTCGGCGGGCCACTCGGCGGCGACTTGCGAGAGTTTCCTATGCGAGTCGGGCAGGTGCGTAGCGAACTCCTCGAGCACAGTCCGGGCCTGCCAGACGAACATGCCGCTGTTCCAGTAGTACTCGCCGGAGTCGAGATACTGCTTGGCGGTGACCAGGTCGGGTTTCTCCTTGAATGCCTTGACCCAGTTGACCCCCTTGGCCAGCGACTCGCCCCGATGGATGTAGCCCAAACCGGTGTGCGGCAGGTTCGGTTTGATGCCCAGCAGGACGATGGCTTCGGGATGCTGCTCGGCCATACGGAACGCCAGGTCGACCTTGCTGGAGAAGGTCTCCACCGGGCGGATGATCTGGTCGGCTGTAAAAATGCCGACGACGGCTTCGGGATCCTGCTTGCAGAGGATCTCGGCCATCAGGCAGATCGCATTGGCGGTATCGCGGACGGCGGGTTCACCGACGATGTTGCGCCCGGGCAGTTCCGGAAGGTCCTCCTGGACGGCCTGGACGTGCTCCTGAGCGGTGATGATATGGATCTGTTCGGGGGCAAACAGAGTCCGCAGCCGCTCGAACGAGTGGCGCATGAGGCTCTTGCTCTCGAAGAGCCGGAGCAGTTGCTTAGGGCGGCCCTGGCGCGAAAGCGGCCAGAGACGGGTACCCTTGCCTCCGGCCATGATCACGGCATGTCGCATCGAGTGATCTCCGTTTCCATTACCAACGTATGGCCATGATCACCGGCAGAACGAGCGCCAGGAAGACGGCTGTGTTGATCACGAACAGCAAGCTGGCGAGCCGGGCGTTCAGGCCGTACAGATTGGCCGCCACCACAGCGAAGACAGCCGTGGGCATGGCTGACTCGACCAGCATAACATTGACCCGCAGGCTGTCCAGGCGGAAGCCCGCGGCGGTGACCAGCCAGATCAGTCCGACCGCAGCGATCGGCGAGGCCACGAACTTGATCAACGACAATGACGCACACTCCGCCATGTAATCCTTGAGGCGCGACAGGTGCAGCGTCAAGCCGATGACGAAGAACATCACGGCGTTGTTAAGGATGACCAGGATGTCCACCACGTGCCAGCGGTCGATCCAGCCGGGCCGGGCCACGCCGGCGACGTTCAGCGCCAGGCCCAGGATGATTGCCGGCAGCGATATGCAACGGATGTCCAGGAGCGACCGCAGAAAACCCATTGCGCCGAAGCGGACGGGCCGGCCGGCGAAGGCACCTGCCAGCGGGAAGAAGACGCCGAACATCAACATCGTCCAGAACGTGAGATAGATCAGACTGAGGGCCAGGCCCTTCTCGCCGAATAGCGTCAGGCAGACGAACCCGCCCATCGTCACGCCGATGTTGGAGTGGGCGGCGGCGTAGGAGTAGGCGCCGGCGTCGGGGCGGCTCATGCGGTGCAGGCCGGCGGTCGCCAGGCCGATGCCCAGGCAGACGAACGTCAGGATCACGCACTGGACGGGGAGCCAGACGTCCTGCCAGCTCATGCGCAGGCTCCAGACGGGCAGCAGGCTGGCCAGGGGCACCACGTACACCATGCCCAGCCAGGTGATTCGCCGGGCATGGGATTCCGGGCACCACCGGCGCTTGCGGGCGAGATAGCCGGCCAGCGACGAGGCGACCACCACCGCCACCATACCGAGGAACTTCAGCGTTTTCGGATCAGACCAGGTAGGCGGCATCGGTACGCAACTGCTCCCGCAGCTTCATGGCCTCGGCTTGGTAGCCGCGGCGGTTCATCAGGGCGAAGGTATACTCCTTGCCCAACTGCACGGCGGGCTGATCGTAGGCATTGATACCGAACAGCTGGCCGGCGATCGAGGTGGTCATCTCCCAGAGGTAGATAAACTGCCCGACGGTCCGCTCATTGACACGCGGGAAGATGGTCCGCAGGCACGGCCGGCAGCTGGCGACCAGGGCCTGTTCGGTCGCCTCGCGTTCGGCATTGATGAGCCGGGCCATGGACGCGCCGCTGAGGTAAGCCATGTCGCCGCCGGAGGCCGGGGCGTCGGGAATCGGCACGTCGCGGTCGAACCGTTCGACGGCCAGGAAGTTGATGACCTTGTCGTTGGGGCCTTCGCGATAGAGCTGCACCTGCGAGTGCTGGTCGGTGGTGCCAAGGGCCTTAATGGGCGTGGGGCCGACGTAGACATCGCGGCCATCGAGCGACTTCCGCTTGCCAAGGCTCTCGGCCCAGAGCTGGCGGTACCAGTCGGCCAGGTCCTTGAGCTGGTAAGCGTAGGGCATCATCACGTGGAGGTTTTTGCCCTTCTGGTACATCAGCCAGTAGATCGACGCCTGGATCGCGGCGGGGTTCTTGCGCAGGTCCTTGTGCATGACCCGCCTGTCCATATCGGCGGCACCGGCGAGCAGTTCGCGGATGTTGATCCCGCACATGGCTGCGCTGAACAGACCGACAGGCGAGAGGACGCTGAACCGGCCGCCTACGCCTTCGGGCACCGGCAGGGCGGCGTAGCCTTCGGCGTCGACGATCGCTCGCATGGTGCCGCTCTTGGGGTCGGTGATCGCGACAATCTGTCGCCTGGCCCGCTCTGCGCCGAGGCGTCTGACCAGCAGGTCGCGGATGACGAGGTACTGTGCGGCGGTTTCGGCGGTTTCACCGGACTTGCTGATGACGTTGAAGACCGTACGGTCGAGCTGGTCGTCGAGGCAGTCGAGCAGCGCACCGAACTGGACGGGGTCGACGTTGTCGACGACGAAGAGGCGCGGGCCGCCGCGTTTGTTCGCCTCCAGGAGGTTGTACATCGGGCTGCGCAGGGCGGTCTGGAGGGCGATGTTGCCCAGGGCTGAACCGCCGATGCCCAGGACGACGAGGTTTTCGCAATCTCTGCGGAACAGGGCGGCCTGCGCCTCCACGCCCTGGACGAGATCCTCGCGGTAGGGCAGATCGCGGTAAGGCAGTTTGCCCTGCTTGCGCTGGGTGTCGATTGCGTCGAGGATCTGGCCGACGCGATCCTGCAGACCGTCGAGGTCCTCCTCCTTCAGCCCGTCCTCGGGGCCAACAGCAGAATCCAGGACATTTTTCCAGTACAGCCTGAGTTGGTCATCGCTGGCCATGTGTCTGTCTCCCTAGCGGACCGGCTTGATTGTTCCAAATTTCAGGTAAAACGTTCGCTTGCCTGCGGTGTTGAAGTCTACGCTGGCTTTGGCGTCGTCGCCGGTGCCTTCGATGGTGGCGACGCGGCCGAGGCCGTAGCGTGCGTGCGTAACCGTCTGGCCGACCTTGATGCCGAAGGCGCTCTTGCCGGGCTCGCCCGAGGCACCGCGGCCGGCGGTCCGGGCGGGTTGCGGGGGGCGGAACGAGCGGCCCATGCTGTCGTCGCCGTCGAGGTCGTCGTCGCGGTCCCAGCTGGAGCGATGATCGTCACGGCCCTGCCGGCCGCCGGTTCCGGCGGCGTCCCAGCGACTGAAGGTGTCTACGCCCTTGCCGTTGCGAAAGATCGGCCGGCCGGCACGGAACGTGCCGGCGTCCTCGCTCTGCCATTCGATCATGTCGAGAGGCAGTTCCAGGAGGAAGGGCGAGCGGACAGTGGGAATCCAGGCGCCGCGGATCTGCCGGCGGCGGGCGCGGGAGATGGTCAGCTGCTTCATGGCGCGGGTGATACCGACGAAGCAGAGGCGGCGTTCCTCTTCCATCTGGGTCGGATCGTCCTTGGCGCGGGCGTGCGGCAGGACACCTTCTTCCAGGCCGACCATGAAGACCACGGGGAATTCCAGGCCCTTGGCGGCGTGCAGGGTCATCAGCGTGACCGAGCCGCTCTCGCTCTTGATCGCGTCCTGGTCGCTGATCAGGCTGATCTGGGCGAGGAAATCGACGAGGGTGCCTTCGGGGGTTTCCTCGTGAAACTTGACGGCACTGCTGATGAGTTCGCCGACGTTGGCCACGCGGTCATTGTCCTCGGTACTGGTCAGTTCGAATTCCTTCTCCAGGCCGGTGCGCTTGAGGACCTTGTCGATCAGTTCGTAGATGGGGTTGTTGACGGCGGTCTGCAGTTCGTCGAGCAGGGCGGCGAACTGCTTGATCTTGCCGCCGGAGCGGCTGAGCGAGTCGATCCGGTCGGCCATGCGCATCACTTCAATGAGGCGGAGCTTGTGCGCCTGGGCGTAGTCCTGGAGGCGCTCGATGCTGGTCTGGCCGATGCCGCGGGAGGGGGTGTTGATGACGCGCACGAGGCTGACCTCGTCGTCGGGGTTGGCCAGGACGCGGAGGTAGGAGACAGTGTCCTTGATCTCCTTGCGGCTGTAGAACTCGACGCCGCGGGCGACCTGGTAGGCCAGGCCGTTGTTGCGCAAGGCCGTTTCGAGCACGCGCGTGAGGGCGTTGATGCGGCAGAAGACGGCGATGTCCTTGAGCGGGGTGCCCTGGCGGGCGAGTTCCTTGATCTGGCTGGCGACGTACTCGGCTTCGCTGTCGGCATCCTCGCACTCGATGACGCGGACGGGCGGGCCGTCGTCGTTCTGTGTCCAGAGGGCCTTGTCCTTGCGGAGGCGGTTCGAGGAGATCAGCTTGCTGGCGACGGCGAGGATTCTCTTGGTGGAACGGTAATTCTGCTCGAGTTTGACGACGCGGGCGTTCGGGTAGTGTTGCTCGAACTCGAGGATGTTGCTGATCGTCGCGCCGCGCCAGCCGTAGATCGACTGGTCGGGGTCGCCGGTGGCGCAGATGTTCTTGCGCTGCTGGCAGAAACGACGGGCGATCTCGAACTGGGCGAGGTTGGTGTCCTGGTACTCGTCGATGAGGGTGTAGCGGTACATGTCCTCGAGCGCATCGCGGACGTCGGGCTTTTGCCGGAGCATGCGGGCCATGATCATGAGCAGGTCGTCGAAATCCACTGCGTTCCGGCTGCGCATCAGCTCGTCGTACTTGGTCCAGATGCGGGCGATGGTCTTGGCGCCGAAGTCGTGGGCCTCGCGCTGGGCGTACTCCTGGGGCGTGAGCATATGGTTCTTGGCGAGGCTGACGGCCGAGACGACCCGGGCGACGGGCCACTGGTCGATGGCCAGGCCGCAGTCGGCGACGGCCTTGCGGACGATCTCATTGCGGTCGGACTCGTCGTAGATGCTGAAGTTGCTCTTGAGGTCGGCGTGGCCGGCGAACTGGCGCAAGAGTCTGGCGCACAAGGAGTGAAAGGTCGCAACGGTCATGCCTTGGAGGCCCAGCGCGGCGATGCGCTGCCGCATCTCGTTGGCGGCCTTGTTGGTGAAGGTAATCGCCAGGACGTGGCAGGGACTGGTCACGGTGGCGGCCAGGTAAGCGGCTCGGCGGGTGATGACCCGCGTCTTGCCGCTGCCGGCGCCCGCCAGGACCAGAAGGGGCCCATCGGCATGTGTGACAGCCGCCCGCTGCGGCTCGGTCAGACCTTGCAGCAACTGCTCAAGTTGCATGAACACTCCTCCTCGTGAGCAAGGCATGTATATCGTAGGGCTCACGGACTGGCAATGTGGGACGGGCGTTGGGCACCGAACATGGGAAATGGCGGCGGCAAGCATCGAGCGGCAAGCGGCGAGCGGGAGCGGCAAAGGACGAGCAACGCCTACAGTAGCAGAGATCAGAGGTCAGGAACAGCAACGGCTGGGCAGCAAATCCGTGCGGAGCGGACAAGGGCCACAAGGGGCTGATTGTTAATGGTTGCTGGCAAATGGCGACGGCGAAGGCAGAGTTCAGTGGCCGAAGGGTTCCGAAGGGTATTGCCGGGTGCGGAGGTCTCTTGCTGAGGGTCGGGCGGGCAGGTAGGCTGGGTTCATGAACATCATCGGCCATGGGATCGATATCATCGAGTGCGAGCGGATTCAGCTGGTGTGGGAGCGGCATGGGGACCGGTTCCTGCGGCGGGTCTTTACGCCCAGGGAGATCGACTATTGCCTGACAAAGAGGAACCCCCTGCCGCACTTGGCTGGGCGGTTCGCGGCCAAGGAGGCGGTGCTGAAGGTCCTGGGTACTGGCTGGCGCGGGGCGATCTGCTGGACGGATGTCGAAGTGAGTAAGGCCTCATCGGGCCAGCCGATTATCCTACTGGCGGGGGATAGCGCACGAATCGCCCGGGAGATGAAGATTCAGACGGTACAGATCAGCATTTCGCACACGCAGCGGTATGCGGCGGCGAGTGCGATTGGGTTGGGCGGGTAAGGGAGCCGCGGGGATCTATCTGTAACGCCTTTCTCCAGCAAGAGCTTCAGTTAGACGCCAGAAGGGACATCCGTCGAAGCGCACACAGATTCCGTACAGACCGCTTACATCGGTTGCCGAAAACAGCTGTCCAACATACATTGATATGACTGCGGGCGATTAGCTCAGTTGGTTAGAGCACGTGCCTTACAAGCACGGGGTCACAGGTTCGAGTCCTGTATCGCCCAGTCTCCGGACCCGCCCCTGACTCGTGGCGCACAGACCCCTCCTTCGCTGTCAGACCAAGGTTTTTGGGCCGCGGCGGACAATGTTGCTTTTTCGTGTCGAGAGGCTATACTGCCTCGCTCGACTTAACACCTTTAAAAGAATTGCGCTTACAGCAACTCTCAGGAGTTATCGGCCATGATGAAGTGGTTCCGGAAGCATAACAAGCAGCTGCTTGCCGTCTTTGCCAGCGCTCTGCTGGTGATCTGGTTGGGGGGCAGCGCAGTGGAGAACCTGCTGCGTCCCGACCCGTTCAACCAGACCGTGGGCACGGCCATGGGGCAGAAGATCAACGGCGGGCAGTACTCTAGGCTGAAGGCGAAGCTGGACCTGATGGACACCCTTCGACTTCCGTGGTACGCGCCGTGGTTCAACCCGATGGTGCGCGAACAGCTTAAGCCGCTGCAGGACCAGCAGGCAAACACGCTGATGATGGCCATGGCCGAACCCCTGAACCGCGACAAGGGCGCCACCGATTGGTGGCTGCTCGACCTCGAGGCCCGCAAGATGGGGGTGACGGTTTCGCGACAGCAGGTGGACCGTTATTTGCAGGAGAAAGGCATCCCGGGCGCCGAACTGGCCAAGATCCGGGACCGGTTCGGCATGTCGACCGACCAGGTGTTCGATACGATCGCCGAGTTCCTGCGGGTAACTCAGGCGGCCGTCCTGGCCAGTGCGGGCGTGCAGGTGACCGAACCGGAGATCAAGGACGTGTTCGTCCGGACGCACGACCAACTCGATATCCGCTACGCCGTGCTGCCGGCCGAGGCCTTCCAGGAGACGGCATCGACGCAGCCGGCTAACGACCCGATACCCGAGGCCGAGCTTCAAGCGCTGTTTGAGAAGCACAAGAACGAGTTGCCGGGCACCGGCCAGTACGGCTTCGGCTATAAGATCCCGGACCGGGAGGTGATCCAGTATGTGGGCGGGAACGTTCGCGAGATCGCGGCCACGCTGCCTCCGATCCCGGAGGAGCGGGCCCGCAAGTACTTCGAGCAGCATAAGGACGAGTTCCGTCCGCCGACGACTCAACCGGCAACGACCCAGCCGACGACACAGCCAGCTGCAAAGTTCGAAGAGGTGAAAGACCAGGTAATCGACCGGCTCAAGATGCGGGATGCCGCCCAGTTGCTCACCCAAGCGGTTACCCAGATCCGCGAGGCCGCATGGAGCGAGTACACCGCCTCGAAGCAGGCACTGGCCCAGGGCAAGGTGCCGCCTACCCTGGCAGGCATACTGGAACAGCAGGCAAAGCAGCTCCGGCGGGTGCCGCTGGTCTACAAAGAAACGCCGCTGATCAGCCAGGAGCAGGCCAGGCAAGAGCCGGGCATCGGCCAGACGAGCCGGCCTGGGCAGCAGGGCCAGATGGTTGATTTCGCCACCTACGCATTCAACCTGGCCAAGGAGCCGAAGGAAGGCAACGGAGCGAAGTCGGAAGAGGCCGCCTCGCAAATCGAGAAGTACCTGCCGCAGGTGGTCGATGAGCGGGCGGGCGACCAGTTGCAGGCGCAGTACGTGTTCCGCGTCGTCGATTTCCAGCCGGCGCACGCCCCGGCCAGCCTGGCCGAGGTGCGAGAGCAGGTCGAGCGCGATGCCCGCACACTGCGGGCCCTGAAGAAGGCCGAAGCGGCCGCCCGGCAGTTGGCGCAGGCCGCCGAGAACTCGAATCTGAAGGATGCCTTCAACGCCCAGTTTGCGGCCGCCGCCACGCAGCCCGCGACGACGCAGCCATACGGAACGGGCATGAAGGTGCTGGAGCAGTCGGGCCTGACGCGCGGCCGGTACGCACCGCTGCAGACGGTCATCCAGTACATCATGATGCGGGCGTACGGTGTGGACGTGCCGGACTTGCACGAGCCGGTGATGCCGTCGAGCATCGCGGGCATTACAGGCAGGGCTGATGCGCAGGCAGTCATCGATGCCGCATTCCAGCTGGCAGGCCCGGCGACGACGACCCAGCCGGTCAACAAGCAGACGCTGGTCGAACTGCCGGAGCAGAAGGCCTGGGCGGTGGTACAGGTGGTTGAGCACAAGCCGGCGCAGGAGGCGCAGTTCGAGCAGCAGAAGGCCATGCTGGCGATGGAAATGCGGCTGCTGAAGTTGCGGGATTTCTATAACAACTGGTTCAAGGCCGAATCGATCCGCGAGCGGACCGGCTGGCAGCCGGTGGCGGGCATGCTGGGCGAGTGATCGCCCGGCATTGGGTTCCAGTCCGACCGAACGATCCGGGAGCGTGCCCTTCGCAAGGCCCCCGCTGACGCTGGGGCTGACACGACGGCAGCGGCCAGTTGGCGGTTGGCAGTGGCAGCCGTAGGTGACGGCGTCCGTTCTGAGGAAACGCGTCTACATCGACGTCGGATGGGCGCCCGTAATCAGCATAATGACGATCACCGTGGCGAAGCAGGCGTAGACGCCGGCCAGAAGATCATCGGCCAGGATGCCGATGCCGGCGGGCAGGGCTTCAGCCTGGCGGGCGGGCGGCGGTTTGATTACGTCGGACACGCGGAAGAACACGAAGGCGGCGGCCACACATACCAGGTGCGCGAGGTTGACGCCTTGCGGCGTGTGGAGGGGCACGAGCGACACCGGAAGCAGCGTCAGCCACTGGCCGGCCATCTCGTCGATGACCACGTGGCTTGGGTCCTTGCGCTTCCACTGCTCGACGGCGTAGTCGCCGAAGGCGATACAAACGGCAGAGGCAGCCAGGATGGCTATCAGCGTTGCACCGGCAATACCGTACCAGCCGACCGTCTCCGGGGGAAAGAGCATCACGGCTGTCAGCCAGATTACTACCGCTAGGAATGAACCCCATGTACCCGGCATGAAGGGGGCGTAACCCATCCCGAAGCCGCTAAGCAGGATCTTTCGCACGCGAGTTATCGCTCCGACAGCAAAAATTCAGCCCGGCGAAGGTAGGCCACCAGGCTGAGCAGTGTGACCACGACGGCAAGCAAGGCGGCCGCCTGCCGGCTCTTGTACCAGATGCCGGAGGTGGCGATCCCGCCATACACGAGGCTGAAGAGGATCCAGGCGATGGCGATGGACTGAACCGCCATCTTGAGTTTGCCGTAGAACGTGGCTGCGAAGCTGGTGCCCTGGCTCTCGCTGGCCATCCGCAGATCGGTGACGAGCAGTTCGCGAATCAGGATGACAACCACCATCCACGCCTGCACGCCGGTGATGTTCTCGCCCTGGGGCGTGGCAAAGTGGTTGCTGGCGAAGAAGATGTAGGTGCCGACCACCAGGACCTTGTCGACGAAGGGGTCAATCACCCGGCCGAACGTCGTGATGCCGCTGTGTCGCCGGGCGATCTCGCCGTCGATGATGTCGGTGACGCAAGCGAGGATATAGAGCACCAAGGCGGTCACCAGCAGGGACACCTGCGGCCGGCCCGTACTCGCGTCGAACAGCGAGATGACGGCAAAGAACACGCCGGCGATGAACAGCCGGCTCACCGTGACCTGGTTGGCAAGGTTGAGTCTCATCGACATTCTCCAGGAACTCCGGCACTCCCGTACCGTCGCGCCGGCTTCCTTCGCTGCGCTTAAGGACGGGCTCTGGCATGCACCCGAACGAGGCTATTGCTTCTGCTTGTGCCTGGCAGCCTTGGCCGGCTCAGCCAGCAGGTCGTAGTCCCTGCTACCCGTGCAGCGAACGTGCAACACGTCGCCGGGCCGCAGAGGCTTGCTCGAGCGGACCCGCGTGACGCTGTCGACTTCCGGCGCCTGCCGGCTGTGGCGGGCCGGGTAACGGCCGTCCTTGCCGGCCGGGCCGTC
>Ga0101944_10005209_pt1 | contig 15053 bp, 8 predicted proteins | sample DewCreD2012metaG_FD_75245 | JGI IMG/M metagenome (GOLD analysis project Ga0101944, IMG submission 75245) | Hot spring sediment bacterial and archeal communities from British Columbia, Canada, to study Microbial Dark Matter (Phase II) - Dewar... ...
ACCTGCCGGCGGTGCATCGACGCATGCCCGACCGGGGCGCTGGTTCCGGCAGGCGGCGGCAGATACCGCCTCGACGCCCGTCTGTGCATCTCGACCTGGACCATCGAGCAGCGCGGCGCGCTGCCCGACGAGGCGCGCGAGAAGATGGGGCATCTGATCTTCGGGTGCGACATCTGCCAGGAAGTGTGCCCCTGGAACCGGAAAGCGCCGCTGACGCCCATGGCGGAGTTCCAGCCCCTCTACCCGAATCCCGACCTTGCGGAGCTGGCGGGGCTGGCAGCAGAGGAGTTCCGGGAGCGCTTCCGCCGGACGCCCGTCTGGCGGGCTCGGTATGCGGGCATGCTGAGAAATGCGGCCACAGCGATGGGCAACAGCGGCGAAGAACGGTACCTGCCGGTCTTGCGGAAGCTGGCGGAATTCGGAGACGAAGGCGTGAGCGAGCACGCCCGGTGGGCGATCCGCCGGCTGGAGGCGGGGCGATGACAGCCGCGGCGGCGCTGTGGCTGCTGCTCGTGCCCTCGCCGGATCCCGTCATCCAGAAGGGCTTCGACCATTTCTACAACCTGGAATATCCGCAAGCGATCGCGGAGTTTCAGAAGGCGATCGCGGCGGCGCCCGCCGATCCCCACCGCCACAATCATCTGGCGCAGGCGGTGCTATTCCAGATGATGTTCCGCGCCGGTGCTCTGGAAACGGAATTGGTCACCGGGGGCAACCCGTTTCTCCGGCGCCCGAAGATGGAGCCGTCTGCGGAAGAACAGAAGCTCTTCGCCGCATCGATCGGGGAGACGCTGAGGCTGACCGCGGCGGCGCTTGAAAAAAATCCGCGCGACGTGGACGCAATGTACGCCCGCGGAGTGGCCCTCGGGTTCCGCGGAACCTACAATTTCCTGGTGCGGCGCGCATGGATGGATGCGCTGCGGGACATCACCGACGCCCGCAAACTGCACAACCGGGTGGCGGAGCTGGACCCGGAGAACATCGACGCGCTGATGCTGCAGGGCGTGCATGACTACATCGTCGGCTCGCTGCCGTGGTACTACCGGACGGTGGGATTTCTGGTCGGATTCCGCGGCGACCGCGAGCGGGGCATCCGCACGGTGCGCCTGGTGGCGGAGAAGGGCCACTGGAACCGCATCGATGCGAAGATTCTGCTGGGCGTGGTGGCGCGGCGCGAGCGGCGGCCGCAGGACGCCGTGCCCATCATCCTCGAGCTTCTGGAAAAATACCCCCGCAATTTCCTGCTGCTGTTCGAGCTGTCGCAGATGTACGCCGATCTCGGGCGGAAAGAGGACGCGCTGCGCGCGCTCGACCGGATCGAAGAGCTGAAGCGCAGCGGCGCCCCTGGGTTCGCCAGCCTGCCGTTCGAACGGATCGAGTTCGCTCGAGGCAATCTGCTGTTCTGGTACGACGAACCCGAAGCGGCGATCCAGCATTTGCGGCGGGCAGTGGCGGCGGCGGACCGGCTGGACCCGAACTCCGCCGTGGGCTCCTGGCTGAGGCTGGGGCAGTGCCTGGACCTGCTCGGCAGGCGTCAGGAAGCGGTGGCGGCCTATCGAAGCGCGGTCAGCACGGCCCCGTCTTCCTATGAAGCGAAACTGGCGCGCCGGTGGCTGGGGCGGCCCTTCGACCGCGAAGAGAAGCGCCTTCTGGCGCGGGGCGAGATCTAGACAGCCGCCGGGGCCGCGCACGGGACTACCGGCGGCGGAACAGCCACAGAAGAATGGAAAAGACCAGGCTCAGCAGGATGCTGGTCATCAGCGGGAAGTAGAAAACGCTGTTCTTGCCGCGGATGACGATGTCGCCCGGCAGCCTGCCCAGCCGCAGGGGCAGTTTCGGGGAGAAATACAGCAGCGCGCCCGCCAGGAAAAGGGCCGCGCCAAGCCACATCAGCGTCCGTCCGAGATGCGTCACCATCGAGCTGGCATGGCGGGAAAGAACCCGGCCGTTTCCATCGTAGCGCGGCCGCGGATGCCGGAAGCACGCCCGAGCTTGCCATCCGGCCTGCGACCGGACGCCATGCGCCTGGCGGAACCGATGGTGGACGAGAGTCGGCGCGGTTCGCAGCGCGTTCTGTGTTCTGAACATTGGAGGCATCAGCCGCCGGGAGGGAACGGCTCCCCTGCGGGCCGCGGCCGGCGGGCGGTTTTTCAGAAAATGGCGCGTCATGGAGATGAAACAATTTCGGGCATTCACGTTTTATACACAGGGATTCCACAGAAGAGTCTCTGTAAAGAATTGAAAATAAAGGAAATATAGTTTTACAAACAGGGCGCATTCCTGTTCGATTTCTGTTGACACGGCGGGCGGTCTGTTGCATATTGGGGATGGTTCCAAGAGGTTCACGGAACAGCGAGATGAAAGAAACGTAGCGAGCCTGGAACGATGATCCGGTGGTGAAACTCACAAAAGCCGCCGGGGAGCGAAAGGCAATCGGGCGTTTCTGACGGCAAGCCGCCGAGGAAGCAAGCCTGTTGGCGCGCATTGAGCCCGAGGGGCGAAAACCCCGGAGGGGAGCGGTCGGCAGGTTCAGGCTTTCCGGGTTGGCGCTGGTTCGGCGGACAACGGGTCTTGGCCGTCGATCTCCTCGGATGTCCTCGAGGCAAGCCGGGGTGGGAGGCCAAGGCGGACCGGGTTCGTCGGCAGGCGTCATGGAGGCGAAGAAGCAGGCCGGGATCGTTGACCCCGCCGGGGCTCTCCGGTAACGGAAAAGTCCATGCGGGCGAGAGAAAGGCCGCTTCGAGTTCCCGGCTTCGCGCTGGCTGATACGCTGGCACGGCGCTTCGCGATGAAGTGGTTCCGGGCAAATCCCGGAGTCATGGAGCGGAGAGCCGAGAGTGCCCGGTCAGCTGGATGCGCCACGCTCATGCCCGGCTAGACGGGCAGGGGAGCAAGCTGAATCCGCGGGTCACTTGGAACCATTTTTGCAGGCCCGTTTGCGCCGTGCGGCTCCCGAAAGGTTGAGCCCGGCGCAGACGGGCCTGTTCGTTTCTGGCGCCCAACGGCAGGACCGCCCCTCAATGGCCGTGACGCCCTGTCCGATTCCCGGGACGCTTCCAGATAGAGGATGCGGACGCAAGGCGCGCGAGAGACCACCTTCAGATTGGGCCGGGATTCCTGAAAGGCATCCGTCTCCGTGAACGGAGACGCGCTGGCGCCAAGGCTGCGGCCGCAGCCCATCCTGAGCCCGGAAGCCTTTCTGCCGGCCTGGCACGCGCCGCTGGCAAGAAGAACGGAACAAACCAATGCGCCGCGGGGCTCCGGAGATGACTCCGGCTGCGGCCCCGAAGCACGAAACCGCCCTCGGACAACATCCGCGCGCACCGGGAGACGGGCCGAGGGCGCCGTGCGGGTCAGCCGCAGGCCGCAAGAGCGGGCGAAGGACCCTGGACTGCTGATGCCGGGCCAGGATTGCCGCGGCTCACTCTGGCCCCTCGTCGATCAGATCGAGTGCGTTGATGACGGCATAGTTGCGCACGGGAACGAACTGAAGGCGGATGGCGCCAAGGGCGTCCGGCTTGATGTTGGGGAACGAGCGCCGCACGGCGCGGGCGGGACCGCGCGCTTCGCGCAAGGGGTCGAACGACTTCAGCAACGTGGCGCCCGCCAGGTAGAGGTCGAAAAGGCGATTGCCCGTGGCGGAAGCGCCTGGCAGTCCGAAGAACTGTTCCGACATCCACAGGTTGAGGCGGTAAGTGTGGCCGGGCACGACATGAAGGTGATAGGTGAAGTGGCCGAAGCGTTCCGACTGGAACAGCGCCTGCGCCGGCGCGTCTTCGATCGTGCGCGAACGGGGCTCGCGGCGGCCGCCGATGACAAATGAATCGGGTTCCCACAGGTTCCCTGCCGGATCGGTGAACGGTTTCGAGCCGGCAACCATGCGCACCGGCAGCATCCGGTCCTTGATGCCCGGCACGATCTCGATCGCGTTGACAAAGGCTTTGTCCGGCCGGAGCATCTGGAAATCCAGATGGAGTTTTCCATCGGATGCGGGAGCCATGTTCAGATAGACCCGGCGCATGCCGACGCCGCGCCCCGGCGCGATCGAGATCACGTCCAGCGCGGGGTCGATGACCCGGCCATTGGCCAGGATGCGGAAAACGCGTGAAACCTCGCCGCCGCCGGCGCGGCTTCCGGGACCATACAGAAACTCGGCGAAGTACAGGCGCAGCTCATACAGTCCGGGCGCCAGGGGAATGTGGTACTGAAACTGGCCCTCGCGATGGAACTGGAAGAGCTTCGGATCCTCCACGTTCGTGACGGGGACGTCCATCTGCGAAACGGCGATGCCCCCGTCGAAGAAGCGATCCGTGTCCCAATGCCGTCCCGCCGCGTCGGTAAACCCTTCCGCGAGGTTGCCTGCCAGGATGCGGACTGCCGGCAATGGCGTCTGCGGAGGCGGAACGGCAGCGGAAGTCTCCCCGCGCGGCGGCTGGCTGCGGAGCAGGAACCATGCGGCGGCGGAGATGGCGCCCAAGGCCAGCAGGGCGGTCAGGACAGCCGCACGGGGAAAACGCCGGTGCTGCGCAGGCGGCGGGGCGGGCTCGCGCCTTTCCTGCCGGCGGACAGCCTCCAGCGCGTACGCGCCCTTCGGCACGCGCAGAACGACCGGCGCATCCTTTCCCGCGCCCGTCAGGAAATGGTCTTCCAGCGTCTGCCGCAGCTTGCGGACCTCGACCCGGACGATGGAGTCGGTCTTGGGGTCGAACTCCGCGGGGCGTCCCAGAGCTTCCACGCCCAGCACGTACTCTTTGACGGAACTCTGATCCCCGGCCAGAAGCCGGGAGGCGAGGTAACGGAACAGGCGGCCCTGATTCGGCTTGCGGTCGAACAGACCCGTGCGTTCTACGGCGGCAACCGCCTCCCGGAGCTCTTCCGGGGACATCGGGCTGGTTGGCTCACCCGTCACGAAGCTCTGTCCTCAAGACGGCTTTGATTATAGCAGCGAAGCATTTACGGAGGGAGGGACTTCCGTTAACGGCTCCTGTTTTCATGCGCTTGCGCCGTTAACACCGCCGTATGCCCCGATTCTCTAGCGTTTCAGGGAGAGATGGATTCACACTCAGACGATCGGGCTCTCCACGCCGTGGAAAGCCATGATCCGAGTGGAATTCAACAAGGGGTTGGTCTCTCCATGAACGTTGTGGTCAGAAAACGAGTCGTACAGTCCGTCCTCTGGTTCCTGGCGCTGGCCGGATTCAGCGGACTCATGCAGGGGCAAAGCACCTTTGCCACGCTGACGGGGATCGTCACGGATCCAAGCGGCGCTCCCGTGGCGGGCGCGCAGATCACCGTGATCAACGTGGACAGGGGTTACGACGCCAAAACGACAACAAATGAACTGGGTCAATATACGGTTCCCTCGCTGCTGGAGGGCACGTACAGGCTGAAAGTCATGGCGCAGGGCTTTCAGGAAGCGGCGGCGGAGAACATCCTGCTGGCGCCGCGCGACATCCGCCGCATCGACGTGGCGCTGAGCCTGTCGCAGGTGGCAACCACCGTCGAGGTCAGCGCGGGCGCCACGCTTGTAGAAACGGAAACGGCGCGCGTGGCCGACACCCGCACCCGCCAGACAATCATCGACATGCCCTTGTCGCTGCGGCGGGCGTGGGACCTGATTCAGCTTTCGCCGAATGTCTCGAAGACGGCCGTCGGATTCAACATGCGGTTCGGAGGCAGCCGGACGCGGCAGGGCGACGTCACGGTGGACGGCATCCCGATCGGCACGGTTTTCGGCGGGCAGATCAACGGCGTGGTGAGCGACCGCACGGAGAGCTACGGAGAAGTGCGGCTGGAGGTGGCGGGCAGCTCGGCGGAGAATCCGGGCATCGGGCAGATGTCCGTGGTCACGCGCTCGGGGACGAATGAGCTGCACGGTGAAGTGTTCAACTACTACAGCAGCCCCGGATTGCAGGCGAGGAATCCCTTTTCCCTTGTCAACACGGGCAGCATCGAGTGGGTGCCGGGCGGCTCGCTGGGCGGTCCTGTGATCCTGCCGAAAGTCTACAACGGGCGGAACAGGACGTTCTTCTTCACGAGCCTGGAATTCGAGCGGTTCGGACCGCCCTCGCTGCAGACGTTCAACACGACGGTGCCGCTCGAGCCATGGCGCACGGGCAATTTTTCGGGTCTTCTGCCCGGCACTGTCGTCCGCGACCCGTTCGCGAACAACGCGCCGTTCGCCAACAACGTGATTCCCTCATCGCGCATCAGTTCCGTAGCGAGGACGATTCAGGACCGCCTCTATCCGCTGCCGAATTTCGGGGATCCCACCGTTCTCGTCGCGCAGAACAACCGTCAGGTGCTCGACAATCCGAAGCTGACCAATCCGACGGCGGTGGCGCGGCTCGATCACCGCTTCAGCGACCGCTCCTTCATCAACGGGCGCATCACGATCGTGCGCTGGCCGCAGAAGCCGTTCATCGGCAGCCTGCCCACCATCGGACGAGTGGACCGCGAGCGGCGCAACAACGGCGCCAGCTTCGCTTACACGCAGATGATCCGGGCCAATCTGCTGAGCGAATTCCGGTACGGGATGGCCACGGATGCCTTTCCCGTGTTTCCACCGCAGCGCGGACTGCAATGGGTGAAGGATCTGGGCCTGCAGGGGCTGGCGCCGGACCTGCCGGATGTCGGCGGCCTTCCGACGGTCAGCTTCACGCAGCTCGGGCTGACGGGCGTCTCGATGGACGTCGAGTGCAACCCCTGCATTGAATACGTCACTAACAGCATCCAGGAAAATGTCACGTGGATCACGGGACGGCACACCATCAAATTCGGCGCCCAGATCATGCGGGGCACTTACGAAGACCTGCGGCAGGGCGCCGGACTGTTCGGCAACCTGACCTTCTCGAACCGCTTCACCAATTTCACGTACTCCGATTTCCTGCTCGGCATTCCGACCACGATGAGCCGGAATTTCCCTGCCCTTCTGCAGAGCACGACAGCCTGGCGGTACGGCTTCTTCATCCAGGACGACTACCGCATCCGGCCGGATCTGACGCTGAATATCGGCCTGCGCTACGATCTGCTGCCGGGCTTCACGGCGAAGGACGGGCTGCAATCCACGTTCGACATCGGCACGGGAGCGATCATCATTCCGGACGGCGCTGCGGGAAGGGTCAGCCCGCTGATGCCTGCCGGCTACGTGCCCGTGCTGGAAGCGAGCCGCGCCGGATTCCACTCCTCGCGGCTTCTGCGCGCCGACAGGAACAACTTTGCGCCGCGCATCGGCCTGGCGTACCGTCCGTGGGGCAACAACACGGTGTTCCGCGCCAGCTTCGGGATGTATTACGACATCGCGGCGAAGAACGCGGCTCTTTCCTCCGTGCCCTTCAACATCTCCGAGCCGGCATTCACCAATCCGACGACGAACCCGATCCTGCTGCCGCAGGCGTTCCCGCCGGCGGGCGTGGCCGGACCGGCGTCCGTTTCCATTCCGACGGCGATGAATCCGGAGCTGCTGATTCCCTACAGCATGCAATACACGTTCACGATCGAGCGGCAGCAGTGGGACACGGCCTTCCGCGCCTCGTACCTTGGCACGAACACGCGCAAGGGCGTGTTCGGCTACAACATCAACCAGCCGGTGGCCGACACGCGCCTGTTCGTCGACAAGCCGCGCATGTTCCCGCAGTATCCGGGCATCACCTACCTGACCAACGGCGCAGGACATCAGTATCACGCGCTGACCCTGGAAGTGGACCGCCCGCTGAAGGGCGGCCTGCGGGCGCAGGGCTACTACACGCTGGCCCGCGACATCGGCGACCTCGAAGACGGCGAACAGCCCGAAGACGCGTTCGACCGCAGAAGGGAGCGGTCGGTCTGGGTTGACATCCCGACGCACCGCTTCTCCGCCAACATGCTGTGGCAGCTCCCGTTCGGCAAGGGACAGCGGCTGTGGAACAACACGGGCAAAGTGGTGAACACGCTGATCTCGGGCTGGCAGGTGGGCGCGGCGTACATGGTCCAGCGCGGCCAGTTCCTGACTCCGACGTGGACCGGTCCCGATCCCACGGGCACGCGCTTCACGCCGAACCGCACGCCCCCGAACGTGACGATCCGGCCGGACATCCTCCGCAACCCGAACATCAGCAACCCCACGGTCAATCGCTGGTACGACGTCGAAGCGTTCGCCGCTCCCCAGCCGGGCGCGTTCGGCACTTCGGCCAAGGGCGTGATCGTCGGTCCTGGCGTCAACGTGCTGCACGCGAACCTGGCCAAGATCACGCAGCTCACGGAAAGTGTCCGGCTGCGGCTGGAGATGATCGCCACGAACGCGCTGAACCACCCGAACTACCAGAACCCCGGCCTCAACGTGAACAACCTCGCCGCCGCAGGCGTGATCACGAACGTAGCGAACCGCAACACGAACCTCGACTCCTCGATCCCGAGGTTCGTGCAGCTGGTCGTGCGGCTGCAGTGGTAGCCGCCTGAACCCTGGCGCGGGCGCCGCCGGCAGGACCCCATGGCGCGCCCGCGACCTTTTTCTGTGCGCCCCGCATTCCGCGCTGCCTGCAGCCGCGCTGCACCCCGGCGCCGCTTCCCGCCGAAGCCGCGGCGTGATATTGTCGGCTGCCATGGCGGCACCCATGAGACGCAGGGACTTTCTTCTGGCGCTGCTGGCATTGCCGAAGCTCCGCATCCGGCGCGTGCGGATGTACGAGTCGCCCATCACGCGGCCGATGATCAATCAGAGTTTCCATGTGGTCACGGTGGAAACCGATGAAGGAATCACCGGCATCGGCGAAGGCGGTTCTCCCGACTTGATCCGGCTGGCGGCGCAACTGATCATCGGCGAAGATGCGCGGCAGACGGACGCGCTGTGGCAGCTCATGTACCGCGGCCTGTTCTATCCTGCCGGGCGCGAGCAGATCCACGCCATCGGCGCGCTCGACATGGCTCTGTGGGACATCAAGGCGAAGGCTTTGAACGTTCCGCTATATCAGCTCCTGGGCGGAAAATCCCGCGACTATATCGAGTGTTATTCGACAGTGTTTCCGCGGAAAGGCTCGCTGAAGGAGACGGCGCGCGCCTGCATCGAAGCGGGTTTCCGCGTGTACCGGACTTCCGTGGCGGACCCCGGCAAGGGCGAGCCGTTCGACGCCCGCGCCATCGTCAGGAAGACCGTGCAGGAGTGCCGGGAGATCCACGAGGGCGTGGGACAGGATGGCGGGTGGGCGATCGACTATCACACGCGGCTCGACTATGCCGATGCGGTCCGGCTGAGCACGCTGCTCGAACCGCTGGAGCCGGTGTTCGCCGAGGATCTCGTGCGCAGCGAGAACAAGGCCTTCTACCGGCAGCTGCGGCAGGCGGTGCGGCTGCCGATCGCGGTGGGCGAGCAGTTCGGCGACCGCTGGGAGCTGAATGAACTGGTCGAGCAGCGCCTGATCGACTGGTCGCGCGTGTCGCTGCCCAATTGCGGCGGGATCACGGAATTCATGAAAATCTGCGCGCTGTGCGAGACGCATTATGTCGGCATGGCGCCGCACTTCACCGGGCCGGTGGGCGAGGCCGCGCTGGTGCACTGCCTGCTGAGTTATTCAGGGCCCGTGCTGATGGAGATGCTCGGCGACGGCCGCCGCGAGGTTCCGTACCTGCCGCAGCACTATGATTTCCGCAACGGGAAGATGTGGCCGAACGAACGGCCGGGCCTCGGCGTGACCTTCGATCCCTCGCGCGCCAGGATGATGGCCGAGGTGACGGAAGGCGCAAAGCCGCTCCCGATTTATCGGCGGCCGGACGGGTCGTTCACCAACTGGTGAAGCGCCATCGGGCTGGCGGATGCAGCCGCGTGCCCGCGGCAACGGGCGGTGATAGTGTGTGGGCATGCTGTGCAGAATGGGTCCGATTCTCTCTTTCGCCGCCCTGTCGGCGGCGCTGCCCGCGCTGCGGGCCGATGAACTGGACGATGCGATTCGGAAGCACCGGACGGGCGTGCTGGCGATTCGCACCGCGCCTGGCGCGACGGTCACGGTGGAGCAGCTCCGGCACGAATTCTGGTTCGGCGCCACCATCGCCACCGGCGTGTTCACGGGGCGCACGCCACCGGAGGACGCGGCGAAGTGGAAAGAGGTTTTCCTGCGCCACTTCAACGCGGGCGTGATCGAAGCCGCGTTCAAGTGGCACGAGATGGAGCGGGAGCGCGGCAAGGTGGATTACTCGATCGTGGATTCCATGCTTGAGTGGGCCGCGGCGCATGAGATTCCCGTGCGCGGGCACTGCATCTTCTGGGGCATTCCGCGGTATGTGCCCGAGTGGCTGAAGCCGCTGGGCGACGCACCGCTCCGTCTCGCCGTGCGCCAGCGGGCGCGCTCGATCGCCGCGCGCTACCGCGGGCAGTTCGCCGAGTACGACCTGAACAACGAGATGATCCACGGCAACTGGTTCGAGGAGAGGCTGGGGCCGGAGATCACGCGCGACATGGCGCGCTGGGTGAAGGAAGGCGACCCCGAAGCCGTGCTGTTCTTCAACGACTACGACATTCTCACCGGGAGGCGGCTGGACGATTACCTGAAACATATCCGCACAGTTCTGTCATCCGGCGCTCCGATGGACGGCATCGGCGTGCAGGGGCATCTGCATGGGGATTCGTTCGACGAAAACGAACTGCGCCGGGCGCTGGACGCTCTGGCCGAACTGAAGCTGCCGGTCCGCGTCACCGAGTTCAACTTTCCGGGGCAGCGCTCGAAGTATTACGGGAAGCGCGAGGCGCGGCTCAGCGCGGAGGAGGAAGCGGCGAAGGCGGACGCGCTGCGGCGCTACTTCCGCATCTGTTTCGCGCACCCCGCCGTGACCGGCATCCTGATGTGGGGTTTCTGGGAGGGGGCCAACTGGATTCCGCAGTCCTCGCTCTACAGGCGCGACTGGAGCCCGACGCCCGCCGCCGAGGCGTACCGCAGGCTCGTCTTCGGCGAGTGGTGGACGCGCGCGGAGGTGAAAGCCGACTCGAGCGGGCTGGCCGCCGTGCGTGCCTTCTACGGCACGCACCGGGTACGCGCCGGGGGCAGAGAGACCGTAATCAGGCTCTCGAAGGCCGAGGGCGCGCGCGTCGTGGACCTGCAGTGAGCGGCGGCGGGCGGGAAGCCCGCTGCCGGCCTCACTTTTTCGCCTTCATATAGGCGATCAGGTCGACGATGTCGGAACCGCCGAAGGCGGGCCACTTGAGATTCTTGCCCCGCATCTGGCTGAGCATCTGCGGTCCGTGGCTCCAGAGCACGGCCACCATGCCGAAGCTGTTGTCGCCTTCGCCGTGGGCGAGCTTCGGCATGCCGGAGGCGTGACAGGCATTGCAGCCCTTGGAAGCGAACGCCTTCTCGCCAGCCGCCGCGTTGCCGCCCTCGTTCTGGAACTGGAGCGTCCAGATGTAGCCAACCAGGCGGGTCATCTCCTCAGGCCGGAGCTCGCTGTTCTTCGGCGCCTTGCCCGGATGGTTCCAGAGCGCCGCCGCCAGTTCGGCGTTGCTCTTCGGCCCGCCCTTGCCTAGCTGTTTGGCGCCCGCGTGGCAGCCGGCGCAGCCCTTCACCTTGAACAGCTCCTCGCCCGTGGCTGCCGAGGCGGGGACGTATTTCGGCGCGGCCTTCGATGCCGTGGGGAGGCTTTGCAGATAGACCTTGATGTCGTTCATCTCCTCTGCGGTCAGCTTCGGGAACGCGGCCTTCTTCGCCTCCATCGCGCCTTTCATCTGAGGCGAATGGTTCCACATCTGGCGCGCCAGCTCGATGGGATCCGTGATGGACGGCCACTGGCTCACGTCGGGCGCCCCGCCGCCGGCGCCCTGGTGGCATCCGGCGCAGCCTTTTTCGGCGAACAGCTTCTTGCCCCGTCCCGCGTCGCCTTTCTGCTCGAAGAAGCGGGCGGAATAGAAGTAGGCGTAGAGATCGGCCGCCTGCTGCGTGGTGAGTTTCGGCGGCTTCATGCTGGCCCGCTCCATCGCCTCCCACATCTGCGGCGCATGGTTCCACATGAGCGCCGCCATGGTGGCGGGCGTGTAGCCGCGGCCCACGGTCTTGCCGAGGTCAGGCCCGGACTTGCCGCCCTGTCCGTTCACGCTGTGGCAGACGATGCATTTCTGGCTCTGGAACAGCTCCGCGCCGCGGGCGGAATCGCCCAGCGGGACGGCGGCGGCGCAGAGGGAAGCGGAAGCAAGAGGAACAAGGAACAGTCGCAACATGAGTGCCTCCTCGATTTGCACTTCTCCACTTTAACGGAGAGCGTGAAAAAAACAAGGGGCAGGCCGCAGCCTGCCCCTCCTCGCCCGAAAAATCCACTCCCTACATGAGCAGCCGGACGCCGCCCATGTACATGTGCGTGCGGAAGCCCTCGAAGACATGGATCGTCTGCGTCAGGCCGAAATAGCGGTACTCGGAGAAGAACTCCATTTTCGGCGTGACAGGCAGCGTGAGCCGGCCCTGCGGCTGATAGTAGTCCGTGGGCCGGACGCCGGAGGTGGTGGTGAAGGAGCCGCCCGCGCTGACGCGGCCGCTGTAGCCGGGCGCCAGCGGCAGGCGCAGGTCGATCATCATCGTGCCCGTGTGGGCGTAGTCGCGGTAGTTGCTGGCCACCGGGAACAGGCCCAGCGGATAGAGGAAATCGATGTCGCTGCGCACCTTGGAGCGCTGGTACTCGGCGATGATGGCCGCGTTGCGGCCGCCGCCGGGCAGCCACTGCAGGCTTCCCGTAATGGCGTCGGCGTGATACCAGAACTTCACGTCGGGGTTCGGGTTCTCGTTCGTCAGCCAGCTGTAGTTGGCGTTGAAGAACAGGCTCTTCATCAGCTCGAACCGCGTCTGGAAGCGCAGCCGCGTATGGTCGTACAGGCCAGTGCGGTAGTAGGTCTTGATGCCGTCGATGAACTCGAGGTCGCCGAGCAGGCTGACGCGCTTGACGGGGCGCACGACAAACCCGAACACGCCGCCCTGCCGCTCCATTTCCAGCCGGTCGTAGGCGTTGCCCTGCGAGTAGGTGCTGGCCCGCATCAGCGAGCGGCCCCACTCATAGCGGTGGCCGCCGCGGATGGTGATCTGCTTCGAGACGTCCCAGATCGCCTCGATCTGCTGGCGGTGGCGGGACACTTCGAGCCGCTCGCCTCCAGTGAGAGTGAGCGTAGCCGACGTCGTGGGCGTGAAGAACTGAATCGAGCGCAGCGTGTTGATGCCCGTGGTGTGGAACCGGTCCGTCTCCCAGCTTTCGCGGATGCGGATGCGGGACCCGAGCCGCGCCTCGGCGGCGCCGCTGCCGGAGACGTGCGGCATGGTGGCGTTTCCGAAGAAATAATCCGTGGTGCCGGTGAGCAGCAGCAGCGGATTGTTGGGATCCACGAGCCGCCCCTGCTGCAGCTGGTTCAGCTCGGAATAGGTCTTCGGGCGGCTGCGGATGAAGCTGCCCGAAAGATCCAGCCAGTTCCACGGAGAGGCGGTGACCAGGGCTTTCGTGTGTTCGGCTTCGCCGCGGATGCGGTACAGCTGATTGCCGTTCGTGAGCGAAAGGATCTGGCCGAAATAGGGGGTCGAACGGTTGCCTCGGAGCGTTTCAGTCGAGTAGACGAACTGATCGTCGCCGAACCGCCGTCCGCCCTGCTCGACAGTCGCATGGAAGCGGTTCAGCTCGATGCGGATGCCGCCGCGGACCTCATACAGGCTCCAGTCGATGACATTGCGCAGCGGGTATTCGTTCATCTCGAGCACGAGCGGCGTGATGCCCGTGCCGAAGCTCGTGTTCCGGCTGAAGCCGATGTACGGCATGACGCGCGTGCCCGGGAACAGGGTCAGCTCGTTGTCGTAGTTGCGGATGCGCGTGTCCATCGTCCGCTGATTGAAGAACTGCGGCGAGCCGGGCTGGCCGATATTGGCGAACGAGGGCAGCGCATTGAACAGGGCGATGTTGGAGTACGTGCTGTTCAGCCGGTAGACGCCGCGTTTCAGGACGTCGAGCCGGGCGGTGTTGTAGGGATCGCCGCCCCAGGCGGTCATCGTCAGGAGCCCGCTGTCGAGCCAGCGGGAGTTGTCCGGTTCGAGCCGGATCTGGCCGCTGGTCATGCGCACGCCCTGGCTGAGATTGACGAGGCTGCGGTAGGTCTGGAAATCGCCGGTGCGCGACACCCAGCGGGCGCCGAGGTCGATGTGGCCGCCGAAGACCGTCTCGGTGCCCGTCGGCTCGGGGTTCACTTCCCACTTCTTCGCCGCGCCGGACGCGGCAGCCTGGGTCTGGGCCGCCTCGGTGACCTCGGCGGGCTTCGCTGCCGCCTCAGCCGCCGCCGTTTTGGGAGCGGCGGGCAGGTTCTTCGCGGCCCGGACTTTCCGGAGCTTCTTGGACGTGATCTTCGACGCGGAACGGTTCGCTTCCTTGGGAAGGGGCGCGCCCTGCGCCAGAAGCGCCAGCGGCAGGGCCAGTGCCAGGAGAAGTCTCATCGCAGCAAAGCTCCATTCACGTTGGATCCATGCACCTTCTGGTGGCAGGCCGTGCAGTTGCGCCAGCGCGGCAGCCGCAGGTCGTGCGTGGCGATGGCCACGCCGCCCGCCGTCGTGGCGCGCGGCGGCGACTGGACGTTGGAGTGGCACTCGAGGCAGAGATTGGCCACTTCATGGCGGATCATCATGCGCGGGTTGGCCGAACCATGCGGCTCGTGGCAGATCGTGCAGGGCTCGTTCCGCACGGGGGCGTGCTCGAAGACGAAGGGCCCGCGGATGTTGGAGTGGCACTGGAAGCAGCCGGGCTGCTGGCCGCTGGCCAGGCGCATGTTGCGGTTGATGAAGCTGGCGTGCGGGTTGTGGCAGCCCGTGCAGGACATGGCGCCTTCCGGCAGCGGATGGCGGTGCGGCTTCTGGAAGCTGGCCCAGACGTCCATGTGGCACTCGCGGCAGTTCTGGTTGACGCCGGCTGCCGTGCGGAACCGGCGCGCCGAGGCCTCTTCTCCGGTCTTGTGGACGTTGTGGCAGGACGTGCAGGCCACGCTGTTGCGGGCGTGGCCGCTCTGGATGCGCCCGACCTGCGTCTGCTGGTTCTTGTGGCCGGAGAGGCACATCTGGTCGATGGCCGCCGGGGTCATGTTT
>Ga0101944_10005210_pt1 | contig 15053 bp, 15 predicted proteins | sample DewCreD2012metaG_FD_75245 | JGI IMG/M metagenome (GOLD analysis project Ga0101944, IMG submission 75245) | Hot spring sediment bacterial and archeal communities from British Columbia, Canada, to study Microbial Dark Matter (Phase II) - Dewar... ...
AGAAATTAAAAAAATAAAAAGTGTAAAAAATTTTAATTTCAAAATTAGGGAGCATTTTTTTAAAATACCAATGCTTACTTATTTATATAAAAAGATTAAGAAAATTTTTATTCATAAATAAAATATGGCAAATTATACAAAAGTTATTGCTTACAATACATTTATTCAAATAATTGGAAAAATAATCACCACGGCTATCTCAGTGGTGATGCTTGCTTATTTGGCTAGATATCTGGGGGTTTCTAGATATGGTGATTATACAACGGTTTTTGCTTTTTTGGGTTTCTTTGCAATCATTGCTGATATGGGTCTTTTTACTGTTGCAGTCAGGGATATCGCAAAAAATCCAGAAAAAGCTCCTTATATAATGGGTAATATTTTTACTGTTAGAATTTTGTTTGCAGTATTTTTTTTAATTTTAGCTCCAGCTATTGGGTACTTAATTCCGGTTTATAGCTCTATTATAAAGACTAGTATTTTAATTGGTTCTTTTTTTAGTTTTTTTGTTTTATGTAACCAGCTCATGGTTAGTATTTTTCAAGTGAATCTAAGAATGGAAAAAACAGTTATTAGCGATGTAGTTGGAAGAATTGTGCTTTTTATGTTGGTTATGATTTTTATTCAAATGAGACTTTCGGTTGAATATTTTGTTTTAGCAAATGTTTTGGCCAATATTATTTTATTTATTACATCCTACATTCTTTCTAGGGATCTGATCAAGTTTAATTTGAAGTTTGATTTTGCTTATTGGAAATATATATTAAGAGAATCAGTGCCTTTGGGAATTATAATTGTTTTAGGGCTTATTTATTTCAAAATAGACACTATTATGTTATCGATAATGAAAGATAGTGAAGCGGTAGGTATTTATGGAGCTCCTTATAAGATACTAGAAATTCTAGTTACTATACCACCAATGTTTATGGGTTCGGTTTTTCCTTTAGTAACAAAATATTTAAAAGATGGTGATGATAGATTTAAAAAAAGTTTTTTAAAATCTTTTGATTTTATGTCATTAATAATATTACCAATTGTTTTTGGAACACTTATTTTGGCAAAACCAATTATTATACTAGTTCTAGGTGAAGAATTCATTTCATCAGCTTTAGTATTAAGATATTTAATCTTTGCCGTCTTTTTGATATTTTTTAGCAGTGTTTTTAATTATTTTATTTTAGCCTCTAATTTACAAAAAAAATTAGTTCCCATATATATCTCTAGCGTATTAATAAATATTATTGGTAATATAATTTTAATTCCTAGTTATTCTTATATAGGTTGCGCTATGGTAACCATTTTTACTGAAGCTTTCGTCTGCGTTTCTGCTTATCTTATTATTTATAATAATTTAAAGCTTTTACCTAGATTTAATTTGTTTTTAAAATCTCTTTTTGCATCTTTAATAATGTCTTTAGTGATTTATTTTTTATATGATCTAAATATTATTTTAAATATAATAATCGGTGGGACCATCTATACTTCAATTATTTATATGACAGGTGGTATAAAAAAAGAAATGATAATTAATTTTATTAAATAATTTTTATGAATATTAAATCAAATATTTTATTTTTTAAATTTGCTTCTTCTATGGGAGGAGGAGAAAGATTTAGTTTTTTAGTTTCTAAAAAACTAAAAGAAAAAGGAAATAGAGTATTTGTATTTACTAACAATAGAATTTTTTTAAAAAAATTAAAAAAAGAAAAAATAAACTGCAAAAAAATTTTTTGGGGCAGGGAGGTTGGCGCAAAAAGATATTTATTTGAATATTTTTTTCTTTTACCTATAAATATAATTATTTTTTCTTTTATTTTCATTTTTTATAAAAAAAATAAATTTAATAATGTTGTTTTTTTACAAAATCTGAATGAAAAAATATTTGCTACTAATTTGGCTAAGATATTCGGTTTTAAGGTTTTTTGGATTGAACATCTTTCTGCCGGTCCTTGGCTTTCAAAAAATTTTTTTAGAAGAAGTTATATTAATAGATCAAAAAAAATTGATCAGATAATTGTTATATCAGAAGAGATAAAAAACGGATTAATTGAGATGGGGGTTTCAAAAGATAAAATAACTGTAGTTTATAATGGAGTTGATACTGATGAATTTAAAATTTTTGAAAAACAAACTATAGATAAGGAAAAAAAGAAACTTGGTTTTTTTAAAAATTCTAAAATAATTGGTTATGTTGGTAGACTTCATAAAGAAAAAGGTATAGATACTTTGCTAAATGCTTTTTATAAATTAACTAAGCGTTTTGACCATCTTTATCTTCTAATACTTGGGGATGGACCTGAAAACAAAAATATTCGAGAAAAAGTTAACAAACTTAATTTAGAAAAAAAAGTTTTATTACTTGGTTACAAAGAAGATGTTCCTCTTTTTTTAAATATTTTAGATATATTTGTTCTTCCTTCAAAAATAAGAGAATCTTTCGGTATGGTTTTGATAGAAGCTATGGCTTGTGGTAAGGTGGTTTTGGGAAGTAATATTGGTGGTATACCGGAAATAATAAAAGATGGTTTTAATGGTTTTATTTTTAATCCAGGGGATGAAAATGATCTTGTAGAAAAGATTTCAAACATAATAATTAATGAAAAATTATTAGATAATATTTCTGAGAGAGCGCAGGAAGATGTAAAAGCAAGGTTTAGTCTTGATGTTACAATAAAAAATATAGAACAAATAATATCAAAATGATAATAGGAATTGACAATAGAAAAATAACAAAAAATAAGACAGGTGTCAGTTATATGATTGATAACATTTTTTCGGAGTTATTTTTTATTGACAAAAAAAACCGATATAAAATATTAGGAGATCTCATTGGTTTAGGTGGTAAAAACATTTCAAATATCAATTTACCTGTTTTTTTTCAAAAATTAATAAATTTTTCTTGGAGATTGTTTTATTTTCCCCCTCTAAATTTTTTAATAGGTAAAACTCATATTTTCTTTTTCACTAATTTTTTTGTTTTTCCAGTTATTGCTAGAAAAAAAATATTAATGATTCCAGACTTGTCTTTTTTGAAATACCCAGAATTTACTCAGAAAAAAAACCTTTCTTTTTTGAGATCAAAAGTTGGTCCATCAATAAAAAGATCAAATCATATTTTAACTATTTCAGAAAACGCGAAAAATGAAATAATAGAAAAATATGGCGTTTCAGAAGAAAAAATCACGGTTATTTACCTGGGTTGTCCCAAAAATATAAAAAAAATAAAAGATGAAAAAGAAATTGAAAAAATAAAAATAAAATACGGTGTTAAAGGGAATTATTTTTTATTTGTTGGCACACTTGAACCTCGCAAGAATATAGAGGGGCTTATAAGGGCTTATAATATGCTTGATGAAAAAATAAAAGATGATTTTAGACTTGTTATAAGTGGTGGTAAGGGCTGGTATTATGATAAAATATTTAAAATAGTAGAAGAATTGGGATTAAATGACAAAGTTGTTTTTACTGGGTATGTTGACGAAGAAGATATTTCCTATATTTACTCAGGTGCTTCTGTTTTTATTTTTCCATCATTTTATGAAGGATTTGGTTTGACTATTTTAGAAGCATTTATGGCAGGTGTTCCCGTTGTTGTATCAAATAATTCTTCTTTACCAGAAGTTGGAGGTGATGCCGTTGTTTATTGTCAAGCAGATGATATTGATTCAATTAAAAAAGGAATAGAGAAAATAGTAAATAATAAGGATTTTGGAGATATTTTGATTAGAAGGGGCTATAGTCAATTAAAAAAGTTTTCATGGAAAAATTCAGCTGAAAAAATTTTAGAAATAATAAATAACTAAAATTATGTTAATAGCTTTTGATTGCAGAATAATAAGAGACAAAAATCCTGCTGGTATTGCTAGGGTAGTTTTAGAGTTTTTGAAAAAAATACTTTCAACTGATAGGAAAAATGATTATATTTTAATATTTGATAGTCCTGAAATGCAAGAATTTGTTTCTTATTATTTGAGGCATATAAAAAAGAAAGTAAAAATTTTAATAGTTCCATTTAAATTAATGACAAAGGGTGATTTTTTTGAATTACCAAAAATATTGGAAAGTAAAAATATAGACATATATTATCTTCCTTACTATATCACCTCTCCTTTTCATAAAAAAAGTTATAAATTAATTATTACGGTTTTTGACTTGATTCATTTTTTTTATCCTCAATTAAAAATGAGCAGAGGCAGGAGAATATTCCATCGTCTAAAATTTATATCAAGAATTATTTTCAAAAAAGCTGATAAAATTATAACTATTTCAGTTAACACTTCTCGTGATTTAATAAAAAATTTTAAAGTTCCTCCAAGAAAGATAAAGATGATACATATGGGGGTTTCAGAAAATTTTAGAGTAGTTGATAGTGGTCTTGTCAAAAGACTATTGAGAGATAAATATAAAATATCTAAACCATATATCCTTTATGTTGGTAGAAATGAACCACACAAAAATCTGAAAGCGGTTATACTGGCTTATTTAAAATTACCTGATAATTTAAAATCAAATTATAATTTGGTCTTAGTTGGTAAAGAAGATGAGAAATATAATCAACCGATAAGGGATATAATAAATAAATACAACATAGAAGAAAAAGTTATTTTTGCTGGTTATGTTGAAGATTCGGAATTACCATATATTTACTCAGGGGCTTCTGTTTTTGTTTTCCCTTCATTTTATGAAGGGTTTGGTCTGCCTATTTTAGAGGCGATGGCTTGCGGTGTTCCAGTGGTTGCTTCTGATTCGTCTTCTTTACCAGAAGTTGGTGGTGACGCAGCTTTATATAGCAACCCAGCTCATGTAAAGGGAATATCGGATAATATAAAAAACCTTTTAGAAGATGGCATCCTGAGAGATGATATGATAAAACGAGGGTTTAGACAAATAAAAAATTTTACTTGGTTTAATGCAGCAAATAATTTAATTGAGTGTTTTTTAGAAATTGGTAGAGAATTAAAAAAATAATAATGAGAAATAATGGTTTTTTAAAATTTTTATTTTCAGTTTTTATTTTAGCTGTTTTTTTAATACCGCTTGAAAGGATCGGTGGTTTTGATTTTTTTGGTTTAAATATAAGGTTTAGCCAGATTTTGACTATTTTTATTTTTATATCTTATCTTTTTTATTCATTATATGAAAAAAAACTAAAAATAAAAATTTCCACCCCATTGTCTTTGTATATACTTTTTCTTTTGTCTTGTCTTATTTCCTTGGTTTTTGCATACGAAAAATTGAGAGGAGTTATGATTTTTCTTTTTCTTTTTTTTATGATAATTGTTCCATATATAACTATTTTATTAGTTGATAGTAAAAAAAGATTAAAAAATGTTATTTACTCTCTTCTGTTGTCTGCAGGTATTTTTTCTATGTTTGGTATTTTTCAGTTTTTTGGTGATATGCTTGGTATCCCAAATTCTATAACTGGTCTTTCAAGTCGTTATGTCAAAGAAGTTTTAGGCTTTCCTCGAATTCAATCGACATTTATTGAGCCATTATATTTTGCTAATTATCTTTTAATCCCTTTTTTTATAACTTTATTTTTTATTATTAAAAAAACAGATCCTAGGAGAAGATTTTTATTTCTAGCGTATCTTATTTTTATTTTAGGCGTTATTTTATTAACTGTTTCCAAAGGTGCTATCTTGGGTTTATCTTTTGGTATCTTATTCTTGATTTTGTTTCAAATAAAATCTGTTTTTTCTAAACAAAATCTACCTTATCTTTTTGGTATATTGATCTTTTTAACGGTTATTTTTTGGGGTGCTTATTCAAGCCTAAAATCAACTCAAGATTTTGAAAAATATTATACTAAAGCTTATGATATAATTACAGGAGCTTCGATAAGAGAAAGAGCTGAGGCATATTCTGTTGCTTTAGAAGCTTATCAAAAAAGCCCAATAATAGGAATTGGGGTTGGAAATTTTGGACCTTATTTTTCTGGATATCCAAATACTGCCCCCGATTTTGGTTGGCCAATTGCTAATAATCAATACCTAGAGATTTTATCTGAAGTAGGTATTATTGGTTTATTTTTGTTTTTAATTTTTATTATTTCTATTTTTTATTATTCTATAAAAGCTTACAAGAACACACATGACTCTTTTTTGAAAGCCTCTTTGCTTGGTTTAAATTTTGCTTTGTTGGCGATTATTATTCAGTATCTTACATTTTCTACTTTATACATAATGCATATTTGGTTTTTAATTGGGATAATTTTGGCTACACAAGAAATAATTTTAAAAAACGAAGATTATTAAGATGAAAAACATTACAATAAAAAAAGACCATTTAAATTTAATGACAATGTATTTACTGTTAACTCTTTTGATCTTGATGCCATTTGGTACTTTTTTAATTCAGTTGTCCAAATTATTTTTTCAAAGTATCAATGTTTTTGTACCCGACCTATTAATAAAATTAATATATGGCTGGAAAGAGGTTTTGTTGCTTTTAGGCTTGTCTTTGATTTTTATTAAATCAGTTAAAGAAAAAAAATTTCCTTTTGAAATATTAAAAATTGATTTTGTATTTTTAATATTTATTTTTTTTGGTATTTTTTATGGTGGATACTTGACTGGCTTTAGGGTGGATCGTATTGTCTTTGGTTTTCGTTATGATTTTGCCGTATTTATTTTTTATTTTTTAGCTAGATCGGTTATTTTAGAAAAAAATCAATTTTTAAATTTTTTTAAAATAATTATTTACATATCAATACCAATTATACTTTTTGGTATTTCTCAAACATTTTTTTTGCCGATTGGATTTATGGAAAATTTTGGTTATTCTATTTCAGAATCGGTTACTGGAAATCCATTACCGCCTTATCATTTAATAAATAATACCGTTAGAGCTATGAGTACCTTTCCGGGTCCAAATAGTCTTGCGATGTATTTGGTCTTTGTTTTTTTTAGTATACTATTTTTGGGAAGATATTTTTTTAAAAAATATTTTAAAAATATTATTCTTTTGGTTGTCTTATTTGGATTGATAATTACTTTTTCGCGGGGTCATATTTTTGGTCTTTTATCATCAAGTATTATTTCGCTTTTAACTTTTATATTTTTTAAAACAAAGATTAATAAAGAAAAACAAAAAAATAATTTTTTTAAACCTTTAATTTTAACAATACTTTTGTTTTTATTTTTTATAATGATATTTTTTGGTACATTTATAGTTTCAGATATTTCTAAAAATCAAAATTCCAAAATAGGTTCAATTATTTTTCGTCAAACATCCACCCAGGCTCATAGCTTCATGAGAGAACTTGCTTTTGAGCCAATCAAACAAAAACCACTTGGACATGGGATAGGGACTGCGGGCTTGGCTACCACCAATATTTCTGATGGTAAATTTAATCCAGAAAGCTGGCCAATACAATTGGTTTTTGAATATGGTTGGCTTGGTTTAGTGTTTCTTTTCTTAATTATTTTTTGTGTTTTGGATACGCTATTTAAACTTTATATTCATTCAGAAAAAAGATATAATAAATTAGTAGTTTCTTTTTTATTTATTTTTTTCTTGTCGATGATTATAAGTTTTAATTTTTTACCAAGTTGGTTTGAGGTTGGTAGTATAATGTGGTGGATATTTTTCGGAATTTTTATTAGTAATAGTGGTGTGAAAAATTTATCAAATAAGGATTTAAAATGTTAGACAAAAATAATAAAACTTATCGTATTGGTATTGATGCTAGAATGTATCAAATTCCTGGGGGAATTGGTCGTTATTGTAGGGAATTAATTAATAGTCTTGAAAAAATTGATAATAAAAATAATTACTATATTTTTTTAAACAAAGAAGGTTTTGAAGAATATAAACCTAAGAATAAAAATTTTAATAAAATTCTTGCTGATGTTGGTTGGTATGGATTTTCTGAACAAATTAAAATGCCATTTATTTGGAGAAAAGTAAAACCTGACTTAATGCATTTTACTCATTTCAATAAATCAATATTTTATCGTTTTTATCCATATGTAGTAACTATTCATGATTTAACATATTCTATCGTGGCCAAAGATGGGTTAAAGATTTCAAAATTACCACCGGTTATATTTGAAATAAAACAATTTGTTTATGAACAGGTTATAAAAGATGTGATTAAAAAAGCAAAAAAAGTAATAGTGCCTTCGTATAATTCAAAAAAAGATATTATTGCGTCCTATAAAATCAAAGGAGATGAGGTTGCTGTTACCTATGAATCAGTTGATAAAGATTTCAGCCCAGATGAAAGAATGAGTGTTTTTAAAGAGCTAAAAAATAGATTTGATATAAAGAAAGAAAAATATTTTATTTATGTTGGCAATGCTTCTCCTCACAAGAATCTCAAAAGGCTTTGTTTAGCTTTTGATATTTTAGCCAAAGAAAATAATGATTTTCAGTTGGTTTTAGCTGGTAAGAAAGAAAAGTTTTATAAATCACTTGAAGCTTGGGTCAAAAAAGATGGTATTGGTGATGGTAGAATTATATTTACTGGCGTTGTGAGTGATGAAGAACTAAAGGCATTATTGGCAAACTCTTATGCTTGTGTTTTTCCATCTTTAGCTGAAGGCTTTGGTATTCCTCCGCTGGAAGCTATGAGTTGTGGCGTTCCTGTTTTGACTTCAGCTACATCTTGTTTACCCGAAATTTTTGAAAATAGCGTCATTTATTTCAATCCTTATTTACCAGAAAGTATTGCAGAAAAAATGAAAAAAATCATTGATGATCCGAGAATGAGAAAATTTTTTATTGAACTAGGGTTTGATCATATTAAAAAATTTTCCTGGGATAAAATGGCAAAAGAAACACTGGCTGTTTACGAGGGTTTTTTAGAAAATAAATAAATAATTTTTTGATGAAAAAAAGATTAAAAATATTTTTTACCACTTTCTTTTTTTTGGTATTTTTTATTTTTCTTCTATTTGTTTTAGGGGTTATTTATTATATGAGTGTTTTTAAAGATAGTGTTTATCCAAATACTTTTTTTTATGATAAAAATATTCAGGGCCTCAATTATAGTCAAGTTGAAGATTTGGTTTTACAAAAAAAATCAGATCTTTTAGGTGAGGTAAATTTAAATTATTCTGAAAAATCATCAAATGTTAGTATATCTGATTTGGGGTTTAATTGGAGTGAGTTAAAAACGATGGATATTATTTTTAGTAATAAAAATAATAGTTATATTAAAAATACCTTTTTTTTGGTTAGTTCATTGTTGAATAAAAGAAAAACTTTTTTTCAGTATGAATACGATACTAAAAAATCATCCCAATATCTAAAAGAAATTTCAACTATTATTGATAAAGAGCCTGTAGATGGAAAATTTATAATTAAAAATAATAAAGTTTCCGAATTTATTATTGGTAAAACTGGTCAAAAGCTTTTGATTGATGAAAGTATAAGAGAAATTGAGAACTCTATACGCTCAGGAAAAAAATCAATCGATTTAAAGATAGAAGAAATAGTCCCAAAGGGAGTTGATGATATGGAAAAAATGGGTATTAAGGAATTGATTGCAACTGGTGAAAGTAATTTTGCTGGCTCTCCTCCAAATAGAATTCATAATATTAATATTGGCTCAAGTGTTTTTAATGGTATATTAATAGCTCCGGATGAAAATTTTTCTTTTATAAATTATCTAGGAGAGGTAAATGGTAAGACTGGTTATTTACCGGAATTGGTTATCAAGGAAGATAAAACCATTCCTGAGTATGGAGGAGGTCTTTGCCAGGTTTCAACTACATTTTTTAGAGCAGCGATTAATGCAGGTTTCCCAATTATCGAACGCATTGCCCACGCTTATCGTGTTAGTTATTATGAGCCAGCTGGATTTGATTCCACTATTTATCAACCAAAACCAGACTTGGTTTTTAAAAATGATACTGGTAAATATGTTTTGGTTCAAACTAGAATTTCTGGTAGCAAAATTTATGTTGATTTTTATGGTACTAGTGATAAAAGAAAGGTAGAGGTGAGTAGTTCAACTATATATAATTATATCCAACCAGGTGAGCCAATTATGATAGAAACCGATGAGCTGCCACCGGGAGAGAAAAAACAAACCGATACTGCTCATGTTGGAGCAGATGCCTATTTTGACAGAATTATTATTTATGCCGATGGTACAAAAAAAGAGGAAAGATTTTCTTCTCACTATGTTGCTTGGCGTGCAAAATTTTTAGTCGGTAAACAACCCAAAGAAGAGATATCGGAGGATGAAAAAAATAATTCAGTCCCAGAGGAAATATCGGATTTAAATAATATTTTGGATAGTCCCACAGAAAATAGCGATTAATAAATAATTTTCTAGTTATTTTCTATTTTATTTAAAACCCTTTCCCATTCTCTTTTATTTTTTTCATGATCGTATCCAATTAAATGAATTAGACCGTGGAGAAATATACTTTGTAATTCATTATTAACCACCATTTGTGGGCAGATATAGATATCGCCCAAGATTAATTTATAGGAACTAGGATGTAGCTTTTTAGGTTTGGTGATATCGATAGGGAAGGAGAGAATATCAGTTGGTTTATTTTTATTTCTATATGTAAAGTTTAATTTTTGGATTCTTTTTTTACCAACAATGATTATGTTTACTTCAACTGGATTTTTTATTTCCATCTTTTTCAAAAAGTTTTCCAATACAAACAAAAAGTCTCCCTTTGAGACTTTTTGTTTTGTATTATTTATTAAAGAAAATTTATTTTTTTCCAACATTCTATTTTGCTAACTCTTCTTTTACAATCCTACTAACAATACCGCCATCGGCTTGTCCTTTTGTTTTTGTAACCACTGCACCGATAACTTTACCCATATCAACTGGTGAGCTAGCTCCCAATTCTGTAATTGTTGTTTTTACAATTTCTCTTACCTCATCATCACTCAATTGTTCGGGTAGATATTTTTCTAATGTTTTATATTCTTCAATTTCTTGCTCGGCTAATTCTGGACGACCACCTTGTTCAAAAGCAATAGCTGATTCCTTCCTTTTTTTTACTTCCTTTTTTAATATCTCAATTATCTCATTTTCTTCTAGTGGCTTTTGGATTTCAATTTCTTTATTTTTTAAAGCAGACTTAACCATACCAAGAAGGTTTTTGGTCCTTTCGTTTTTTGCTTTAAAAGCATCAATAAAGTCTTTTTCGATTTGTTCTAATAAATTCATAACTAATAAATTAGTTTTTTTATTTTTTCTTCTTTTCTCCTTTTTTTTCTAATAGCGGATTCTCTCCTTTTATATTTTGGAATTTTTTTACTTCTATACATTTCTTCTCTAGCGCGAGTAAGATCACCTTCTTGTTGTAGGATTTTATTAAATCTTCTCATTAGGCTCTCAAAAGATTCCTTTTCTTTTCTTTTTAATTGTGTCAAAAAAATCACCTCCCTTCATTTTTATAGTCAATGAGTTTTTACTGATAAATTTATAATCTTCCCAATATATCCATTATTTTGGTTAGAAGCATTGAATATTAAATATCCAATGCTTAATACATTCTATCATGATTTAATCTTAATTTCAAGGTTGGTAATTAGATCGGTCGGATATCCTCATGAAGTTTAGCCCCACCAATTAAATGTAAATGTATATGTGGAATTTCTTGACCACCATTTTTACCAACTCTAAATAACAACTTATATCCATCTTCTGAGATATCCAAATCTTTTGATATTTTTTTTGCAGCTAAGATTATATCACTTATTATTTTTTGATCATAATTATCTAAATCATTGATGCTGGCAATATGTTTTTTAGGTATAATCAAAACATGTACTGGAGCTATGGGGTTTATATCAGGAAAAGCAATTATATTATTATTTTCGTATAAAATATTTGTTTCAATTTCTTTATTAGCTATTTTGCAAAAAATACAGTTTTCCATTTGTTTAAAGATTATTTTTGTTAATAAAATTATATCACAAAACAATAATAAATCTAAATTTATTAGTTTATATATAAATATAATTAAAAAAGATTGAAAAATCAATTAAAATATCATATAATTAAATTAGATTAATTTAAAAATAATAATTAAAAAGAGGTAAAAAATGGAAATAATTTATATAATTGCAAGTGTTTTTGTTGGTATAATTACTGGTTATCAAATTAGAAAAAGCTTAATAAATAAAAAAACAAAAGAAGCTGAAGAGTCAGTAAGTAGAATTTTAGAAGAAGCAAACAGTAAAAAGAAAGAAATACTTTTGAACGCAAAAGATGAGTCGCTCAAAATTATAACTGAAGCAAAAGAAGAAGAAAGAAAAAGGAGAGAATATATATCCAATCTAGAACAAAGGGTTCTCAATAAAGAGGAAAATATAGAGAAAAAAAATCAAGAAATAGAAAAACAAAAAGAAAATCTAACCAAATTACAAGAAGAAATTCAAAAATTAAAGGATGATATTGAAAAGATAAAAAACAAAGAAGAAGAGGAGTTATTAAAAATATCTAAAATCAGTAAAGAAGAAGCAAAAAATATTCTTATTGATAAAGTTGAAAAAGAAATCAGTGATGATTTAGTTAAAAAAATAAAAAGTATGGAAGAAGAAGCAAGGGAGAGAGGCGAGGAAAAGGCTAGAAACATTATAGGTAGTGTGATTGAAAGATATGCTGCTGAATATACGTCTGAAACAACAGTTAATACAGTTTTAATACCAAGTGACGAAATGAAGGGTAGGATTATTGGTCGAGAAGGTAGAAATATTCAAGCTTTTGAAAAAGCAACAGGTGTTGATTTGATAGTAGATGATACTCCTGAGGCGGTTGTGATATCTTCTTTTGATCCTATTAGACGCCAAGTAGCAAAAGTAGCCTTAGAAAAATTAATTTATGATGGCAGAATCCATCCATCTAGAATAGAAGAAGTGGTTGAAAAGGCAAAGAAAGAAGTGATAGCCAAAATAAAAGAAGCAGGTGAGTCCGCTGTTTTGGATCTTGGTATAACTGGTATTCCACCAGATCTAATAAAAATTTTGGGTAGATTAAAATACAGAACAAGTTATGGACAAAATGTTTTGAACCATTCTTTAGAGGTAGCAAAAATTTCTGCTATGTTGGCCTCAGAATTAGGTGCTGATCAAAATATAGTAAAAAAAGCTGGTCTTTTTCATGATATTGGTAAAGCCTTGGATCAAGATATGGAAGGTTCTCATATAGAAATAGGTTGTGATATAGCAAAAAAATATGGTTTTAGTAATGAAATTATTCATGCTATAGAAGCTCACCATGAGGGAGTGGAGCCCCAAACTATAGAAGCTATTATAGTGAAATCAGCTGATGCTATTTCTGCTGCAAGACCTGGTGCTAGAAGAGAAAGTTTAGAAAATTATATAAAAAGATTAACTGAACTTGAAAATATAGCCAATTCTTTCGATGGAGTGGAAAAATCTTATGCTATCCAGGCTGGTCGAGAAGTTCGTATAATAGTTAAACCTGAAGAAATAGATGATTTATCTTCTATAAAATTAGCTAACAGTATAGCTGGTAAAATTGAAAAAGAAATGTTTTATCCTGGTCAGATAAAAGTGAACGTTATTCGTGAAACTAGAGCTATCGATTATGCTAAATAAATAAATTGTTATTGCACTGTTTTTTTCCATTTGGTATAATTAATATAATTATAAAAATAAAATATCAATAAGTAAATGCCTTTCGGCTGCGCTCAGGCTTGCCGTAGGCGAGGAGGTCAAAATGATAAACAAAGTAGATTTAATCGAAAAAGTGTCCCAATCAGCTGGTATCTCAAAAAGTACTGCTGGTGTTGCCTTCAACACTATCTTTTCTTCAATTACAAAAGCTTTATCAGAAGGAAAATCTGTTAATATTTCAAGTTTTGGTAAGTTTGAAGTTAGAAAGAGAGCAGCAAGAATGGGAGTCTCACCTAGAAATACTAAAGAAAAAATTAAAATTGGTGCTGTAAAAGTTGCTAGATTCAGAGCTGGAAAAGGATTAAAACAAGCAGTTAGATAAATTTCTTTTTTAAATCTAAAGCTCCTCTTTTTTAAACATTTAATTATTAAATGTTTAAAAAAGAGGAGCTTTTTAAGTTGGATATATAGACTTCTGATTTTTTTAATACCCTTATTTGAGTTTAATTTCGGCTAGTTAAATCTCCTTAGTAGGAATCGAACCTACATCTAGGGCTTAGGAGTCCCTTGTTCTATCCATTGAACTATAAGGAGTATCTTTTATGTTTATTAAACTATTTTAATGTTTTTAAATAAAAATGTAAACTTTTTTGCTTTTTTGTAATATAATCTATTTATGAAACAAGTAATAAAAATCAAAGAAAAAATAAAAAATATTAAAAAAGAAGAGATTGAAGAATTATTTAAAAAAGCACTTTATTCTCCTTACCTTTACTTAATTCTGGGTCTTTTTGTAGGTTTTTTATTTACTATTCAATTTAAAACACAATCAAAAAGACCGCTTTCCCCTGTACTTTTTTATTCTCAACTTCAAGATGTAAAAAAAGATTTTTATTCAAAAAGGGAGAATCTCAAAATGTCAGTTGAGGAAATACAAAAGGAGGTAAGGCAAAAAGAAAATGATTTAGCTAGTAAAAATTTGGTTTCAAAAACAATGTTGAATGAACTTTCTAACCAAGAAAAGATTTTTGGTTCTACTACTGTCGTTGGTGAAGGTGTTGAAATAACACTTTCTGATGGAGTCTCTCAAGTAAAAGATGAATTTAGTAAGTCCTTAACTCATGCTGCTGATCTAAGGGATGTTGTAAATCTTCTTTGGTATGCCGGGGCTGAGGCAATATCTATTAATAATGAAAGGATAATTTATAATACATCTATAGATTGTATTGTAAGTACTATTATGATAAACAACAATAATTATGTTCCACCTTTTAATATTAAAGCTATTGGGAATAAGCAGGATTTAAAGAATGTTATTAATAGTTCTAGAAAATTAGTTGACATAAAGAAAAGAGCTGATAAAAAGCAAATTAATTTTGATATACAAATAAAGGATGAGGTTAGAATAAACCAATATTCTGGTCCTTATTCTAAATAATAAACATTATAATAAGACTATGATTTTATGAAAAAAAAATTTAAAAAAATAA
>Ga0101944_10005211_pt1 | contig 15052 bp, 9 predicted proteins | sample DewCreD2012metaG_FD_75245 | JGI IMG/M metagenome (GOLD analysis project Ga0101944, IMG submission 75245) | Hot spring sediment bacterial and archeal communities from British Columbia, Canada, to study Microbial Dark Matter (Phase II) - Dewar... ...
CCGCGGTTTGATGCCCAACCCCAGACGGGAACGGTGACCATGGACGTCGGAAAAGCGGTGGCTGAAGTAAAAGCCGGAAAGGTCGAGTTCCGGGTGGACAAGACGGGCGTGATTCACGCTCCCGTGGGCAAGGTGAGCTTCGCCACCGACAAGCTCGTGGAGAACGCCCAGACGCTGATTCAAGCGGTGGTTAAGGCTAAGCCCGCAGCCGCCAAGGGGAAGTACGTACGCAGTTTGACGGTGTGCTCCACTATGGGTCCGGGCGTGCATGTGGACGTGACGCCATACAACATCAAGTCTGCCTGAGCCGGGAGGATCCCGGAATAAGCGTGGGGAAATCATGAAGAGGAAAGCTGACAAGCGCAAAGACGTAGAGGCGCTCCGCAAGGAATTGGAAGGCACACAGAACCTGTTCGTGGCGGGATTCGAGAAGACCACCGTGGCTCAGGATTTTGAGCTGCGCAAAGTGGTCCGCGGCGCCGGCGGCAAGTACAAGGTGGTGAAGAATACCTTGGTGGAGAAGGCGGCGGCAGGGCTGCCCGCCGGGCCGGTCTTGGCCGGACTGAAGGGAATGAGCTCGATCGCCTACACGGCGGGCGACCCGGTGGCGCTGGCCAAGGCCCTTTCGGCCTACGCCAAAACGAATCCAAGCTTTACGTTCAAGGCCGGATTGGTGGAAGGCCGGGCGGTGGACGCCTCAGCCATCAGCGAACTGGCCTCCATGCCGTCCAAGGAAGAGATTTACGCCAAGCTGCTGTATTTGATCAACGCCCCGGCTCAACGGTTGGTGTCGGCGATCAGCGGCGTGGCGCGCAACCTGGCGGTGGTGATTGACCAGGGAGTGAAAGAGAACAAGTTTCAGCAATAGGCCGCCGGCCGTGCCGGCTGCAAGAGGGTTATCGAAATCAGGAGTTTAGGGAAGACAATGGCGGATATCAACGTAATCGCGGAACAGATTCAGGGCTTGACGCTGCTGGAGGCGTCTCAGCTCGTGAAGTTGCTTGAGGAAAAGCTCGGCGTGTCGGCGGTGGCAGCGGCGGTGGCAGTGGCTCCTGCCGCAGGCGCGGCTGCGGCTGCGGCTCCGGCGGTGGAAGAGAAAACCGAGTTCAACGTCATTCTGACCTCGGCAGGCGCCAATAAGATCAATGTCATCAAGGCGGTGCGCGAGGTTACCAGCCTTGGGCTGAAGGAAGCCAAGGATCTGGTGGACGGCGCTCCCAAGCCGATTAAGGAAGGCGTGACCAAGGAAGAGGCCGAGGCCATCAAGAAAAAGTTTGTGGACGCCGGCGCGACCGTCGAGATTAAGTAGACTCCGCGGCGTCTGAGCGCCGAAGCCGGCGTGAGGGACGGGCGTCTCCCCCTGGGGCGCCGCCCGTCCCGATTCGCAGGCCGGACGTTTGACGTGCGCAGTGTAGGTCTGCTAAATTGGTTTGATGTAGCCGGAGTCGGGCCGGACAATTGCGCCTGTGATCACATCCCGCTTAACTACCCGCAGTTTCTCTGTGACTGCTTGGGGGTTAGCTCTGTGCGCACTCCCAGTGTCCGTGGTGCGCCTGTTCGAGCAGTCGTTGCGAATCCTTAATCCGTTCACCAGCCCACGCCGCCGCGTCGAATCCGCCCGCGTGGCTACCAAGCCCGGATTTTGCCTGAAGATTCCGCTGAATGCAAGCGAAATCGGAAGCGTCCGGGCGATTATCTTTTGATCCTGATAGGCCGGCCGCGAGGCCATGAGGAGTGGAGAGAATGCAGCATCCCGCAACCGACGCCATCCGAGAGAGGGTGGATTTTTCCAAGATCAGAACATCCATACCCATTCCGAACCTGATCGAGGTTCAGAAGAAGTCATACGACCGTTTCCTGCAAATGGACTTGCTGCCGGAGGAGCGCGATGACATCGGGCTCCAAAGCGTGTTCACGTCGGTGTTCCCCATCTCCGACTTCCGTGGGCTGTCGCAGTTGGAGTTTGTCGATTATTCGATCGGCAACTGGGAGTGCAAATGCGGCAATCTGAAGGGGCTGCATCACCTTCGCACCACCTGCCGCAACTCCAGTTGCGGTGCGCGCATCAAGACCGATCCGTTCCACCCGGGGGATGTGCTGTGCCATAAGTGCGGCACCTTCAATAAGAACATCGTCACCTTCTGCAACCGCTGCGGCGACCCGGTTTCCCTTCAGCTTAAGTACGACGTCTCGGAATGCGAAGAGCGCGGCATGACCTATGCGGCGCCTCTGAAGGTCAGCATCCGGCTGACGGTCTACGACAAGGACGCCGAGACGGGCGCCAAGACCGTTCGCGACATCAAAGAGCAGGAAGTCTTCTTCGGCGAAATCCCGCTCATGACCAACAACGGCACCTTCATCATCAACGGCACCGAGCGGGTGATCGTTTCGCAACTGCACCGTTCACCCGGGGTGTTCTTCGAGAAGGTGGCGGCGCAGGGATACTACCTCGGTAAGATCATTCCTTACCGGGGCAGTTGGGTCGAGTTCGAGTACGACAACAAGAACTTGCTCCATGTGCGCATCGACCGCAAGCGCAAGTTTTACGGAACGGTGTTTCTGCGGGCGTTGGGCTTCAAGAGCGACGAGCAGATTCTGAAGACCTTCTACCGGATCGAGAAGATTTCGGTCAAGGACAACCGGCTGTACTGGGCGGTTTCGCCCGGCATGCTGGGAGTCAAGGTTTCGCACGCCGTTACCGCCAAGAGCGGAGATGTGATTCTGCCTTCGAGCCGCAAGGTGACCTCCGCCGTCCTTAAGGACTTCCAGAAACACCGCATCGAACAGATTGAGATCGCGCCGAACGACCTCCAGGATGCCTTCGTCGCCGCCGACGTGGTGGACATGGAGACGGGCGAGATCCTCGTGGAGGCCAACCAGCAGCTCACGCCGACCATTATCGGCCGGATCATGGACGCCGGGATTCAGCGCTTCGAGGTGTTCTTCCCGGAACGGGACGAAGTCGGCAACGTCATCTCCCAAACGCTGAAAAAGGACACCGTTCGGACGCAGAACGACGCCTTGCTCGAGATTTACCGCAAGCTGCGCCCCGGCGATCCGCCTACGCTCGATACCGCCACGCAGCTTTTCCAGGGGATGTTCTTCGATCCGCGCAAGTACGATCTTTCGCGCGTGGGCCGGATGAAGTTTAACATCAAGCTGTACGACAACATCGAGGGCCCTCCGCGCACCAATCCGGACGGCAGCCCGGTGGACCGCCGCATCTTGCACATCGATGACTTCGTCGACACGATCAAGTACCTGCTGAAGCTTCGCAAGGGCATCGGCGCGGTGGACGACATCGACCACTTGGGCAACCGCCGCGTCCGCGCGGTCGGAGAGCTCCTCGAAAACCAGTTCCGCATCGGCTTGGTCCGCATGGAACGGGCGATCAAGGAAAAGATGTCGGTGTACCAGGAAATGTCGACGGCGATGCCGCACGACCTGGTGAACGCCAAGCCGGTCATGGCCGCGGTGCGGGAGTTTTTCGGCTCGAGCCAGCTTTCCCAGTTCATGGACCAGACCAACCCGTTGAGCGAAATCACGCACAAGCGGCGCCTGTCGGCGTTGGGCCCCGGCGGTTTGTCGCGCGAGCGCGCCGGATTTGAGGTCCGCGACGTCCACCCCACCCACTACGGGCGCATCTGCCCCATTGAGACGCCGGAAGGTCCTAACATCGGACTGATCTCCTCGTTGAGCTGCTTTGCGCGCATCAATGACTACGGCTTCATTGAGAGCCCCTACCGGCGTGTGGAAAACGGCAGGGTCGTTGACCAGGTGCGGGTGCTCAACCCGGGCGACAGCAATCGCAAAGTGGGCGAGGTGATGCTGCGCTCCGAGGCGGAAAAACTGAACCGCGACCTGGCGGCCAAGAAAAAGCAACCGATCGAGTGGGAAGCGCACTGCGATTACCTGTCGGCGTGGGAGGAAGACAAGTACACCATCGCCCAGGCCAATATTCACCTCGACGAGAACGGCAACATCGTCGACGAACTCGTGACCGCGCGGCAGGCGGGCAACTTCGTGCTGAAGCACCGCGAAGAAGTCGAATACATGGACGTCAGTCCGAAGCAGCTTGTGTCAGTGGCGGCGAGCCTGATCCCGTTCCTCGAAAACGACGACGCCAACCGCGCCCTGATGGGCTCCAACATGCAACGGCAGGCGGTTCCGCTGTTGCGGGCTGAGGCGCCGCTGGTCGGTACGGGCATGGAGCGCGTCACGGCGCGCGATTCCGGCGCGGTGGTGATCTGCCGCCGCTCGGGCGTTGTCGATTCGGTGGACAGCGAGCGCATCATCGTGCGCGTCGAAGGCGGCGCTCACGAGGGGCAGATGTCCCGCGAGGTTGGCGCCGACATCTACACATTGATCAAATTCAAGCGGTCCAACCAGAACACCTGCATCAATCAGAAGCCCATCGTGCGGCAGGGGCAGAGGGTTAGAAAGGGAGACGTGCTGGCGGACGGACCGTGCACCGACCGTGGAGAACTGGCCCTCGGGCGAAACGTTCTGGTGGCGTTCATGCCGTGGCGCGGTTACAACTTCGAGGACGCCATCGTGGTGAGCGAACGCCTGGTGAAGGACGATTGCTACACGTCGATCCACATCGAGGAGTTCGAAATCGAAGCCCGCGACACCAAACTCGGACCGGAAGAAATCACGCGCGACATCCCCAATATCGCCGAAAGCTTTCTCCGCAACCTGGATGACAGCGGCATCATCCGCATCGGCGCCCTGGTGAAGCCCGGCGACATTCTGGTGGGCAAAGTCACTCCCAAGGGAGAGACGCAGCTTACGCCGGAAGAGAAACTGCTGCGGGCCATCTTCGGCGAGAAGGCGGGCGACGTCAAGGACGCCTCGCTCTACTGCCCGCCGGGAATCGAAGGTACGGTGGTCGACTGCAAAGTCTTCTCGCGGAAAGGCGCCGAATTGGATGAGCGCTCGCGGCAGATCCTGCAAGACCAGGAAGACCGGCTGCGCCGCAATCTCGAAGACGAGAAGCGGATTTTGAACGACGAGCGCGCCAAGCGTCTGGCGGCGCTGCTCGAAGGCAAAGAACTGGTCGCCGACCTCCACGACGAGAAGACCAACAAGAAGCTGCTCTCCAAAGGCGTGCAACTCACCCGCGAAATCATTGAAAAGATCAAGGCGCGCGACTTGAAGCGCATGCGCTTCAAGGAGAAAGATCCGCGAATCAACGAACAGATCGACGAAATCGAGGAGATGACTTCCCGCCAGATCGCGGTGCTCGAGAAGATCACCGACGAGAAGATCGCCAAGCTGCGCAAGGGCGACGAGCTTCCCCCGGGCGTCATCAAGCTGGTGAAGGTCTACATCGCCATGAAGCGCAAGCTCAGCGTGGGCGACAAGATGGCGGGGCGCCATGGAAACAAGGGCGTGATCGCCCGCATCGTCCCGGAGGAGGATATGCCCTACCTGCCGGACGGCACGCCGGTCGAGATCGTCCTCAATCCGCTGGGCGTGCCTTCCCGCATGAACGTCGGGCAGATTCTGGAAACCCACCTGGGATGGGCGGCAAGGGCGCTGGGGCTGCACTTTGCGACGCCGGTTTTCGACGGCGCGACAGAGAAGGACATCAAGGACCGCCTGACCGCCGCTGGCTTGCCCACTTCCGGCAAGATCGTGCTCCACGACGGATTGACCGGCGTCCCCTTTGAGCAGCCGGTGACGGTGGGCTATATCTACATGCTCAAGCTCTCCCACCTAGTGGACGACAAGATCCACGCCCGCTCGATCGGTCCCTATTCGCTCATCACCCAGCAGCCGCTCGGCGGCAAGGCGCAGTTCGGCGGACAGCGGTTCGGCGAAATGGAAGTCTGGGCGCTTGAGGCGTATGGAGCGGCTTACATCCTTCAGGAGCTGCTTACGGCCAAGTCGGACGACGTGTACGGGCGGGCCAAGATCTACGAGGCGATCGTGAAGGGCGAGGCGGCGGCGGAGCCGGGCGTGCCGGAGTCCTTCAACGTCTTGATCCGCGAGTTGCAGTCGCTGTGCCTCGATGTGGAGTTGATGAAGAAGCCGCGCGAGATTCCGGATACGGCTCTGGCGGCGGATTAACAGAAGGCAGGAGAAAGGAGAACTGGATATGTATCGCTCTTCACCTTACGACCGGGCGAATCTGATTGCCGATTTCGACTCGATTCGAATTTCCCTGGCCTCTCCCGAGAAGATCCGTAGCTGGTCTCACGGCGAAGTCACCAAGCCGGAGACCATCAATTACCGAACCTTCAAACCGGAGCGCGACGGACTGTTCTGCGCCCGCATTTTTGGCCCGGTGGCCGATTGGGAATGCTTGTGCGGCAAGTACAAGCGGATGAAGCACCGGGGCGTCATCTGCGACAAGTGCGGCGTTGAGGTCACCTTGTCAAGGGTGCGCCGCGAGCGCTTGGGCCACATCGAGCTGGCCAGCCCGTGCTCCCACGTCTGGTTCTTCAAGGGACTTCCGAGCCGCATCGGATACCTGCTCGACATCACCCTGCGCGAGTTGGAACGCGTGTTGTACTTCGAGGCTTACGTGGTGGTGGACCCGGGCGACGTGCCCAACCTCCAGCGCGGCGAAGTCATCGGCGATGAGCGGAAGCGGCAGTTGGATCAGGAGTATCCAGGCAAGTTCGTCGCGCTGATGGGCGCCGAAGGCATCAAGGAGCTGCTCAAGAAGATCGACATTGAGGAGCTCAGCAAGGACATCCGCGATAAGATGCGGGTGGAGCAGTCGCAGCAGAAGAAGCTGAAGTACGCCAAACGGCTGCGTGTGGTGGAAAGCTTCCGCAAGTCCGGCAACAAACCCGAATGGATGATCCTGGACGTGCTGCCGGTGATTCCGCCGGAGTTGCGTCCTCTGGTGCCGCTCGACGGCGGACGCTTCGCCACCTCGGACCTGAATGACCTCTACCGCCGCGTGATCAACCGTAACAACCGGTTGAAAAAGCTCATCGAACTCCACGCGCCGGACGTCATCGTGCGCAATGAAAAGCGCATGTTGCAGGAGGCGGTGGACGCGCTGTTCGACAACGGGCGGCGCGGACGCGTGCTGCGCGGCGCCAACAACCGCCCGCTGAAGTCCCTGTCGGATACGCTCAAAGGCAAGCAGGGGCGTTTCCGCCAGAACCTGCTCGGCAAGCGCGTGGACTATTCGGGGCGCTCGGTCATCGTGGTGGGTCCGGAACTCAAGCTGCATCAATGCGGCTTGCCGAAGAAGATGGCTCTGGAGCTGTTCAAGCCCTTCATTTACCACCGCCTGGAGCAGCGCGGACACTGCACCACCATCAAGCAGGCGAAGGAACTCGTCGAGCAGCAGGATCCGGTGGTGTGGGACATCCTCGAGGAAGTCATCCGCGACCACCCGATCTTGCTGAACCGCGCCCCCACGCTGCACCGCCTGGGCATCCAAGCGTTCGAGCCGGTGCTGGTGGAGGGCAAGGCGATCAAGATTCATCCGCTGGTGTGCACGGCTTTCAACGCGGACTTCGACGGCGACCAGATGGCGGTCCACATCCCGCTGTCGCCCGAAGCGCAGATTGAAGCGCATACGCTGATGCTTTCGTCGAACAACATTCTTTCTCCGGCGCACGGCGCTCCCATCGCCGTGCCCACGCAGGACATGGTGCTCGGCTTGTACTACCTGACCAAGGCGCGTCCCGGCGCGAAGGGAGAAGGGCGTACGTTCGCGTCCAAAGAAGACGTCATGATCGCGCTCGAGATGGGCGAGGTGGAGACGCTGAGCCGCATCAAACTGCGCTACACGGGCAGAGTCATCGACCTCGAAAAGGCGTTCGACTCCCAGAACGTGTTGCATTCCGAGCCTGTCGAATACAACAAGCAGTACATGGATACCACGGTCGGGCGGGTGATTCTGAACGATGTGCTGCCCGAGGATATGCCCTTCATCAACGGGTTGCTGAAGAAGAAGGGGCTTACGCAGCTCGTGCAGTATTGCTATTTGAAGTTCGGCATCCGCACGACGGTAGCCATGCTCGACGAAATCAAGAATCTCGGGTTCCTCTACGCCACCCGGGCGGGCATTTCGATCGGCATCGACGACATGGTGGTGCCGGAATCCAAGGCGGCTTTGGTCCGGGAGGCGGAAAAGGCGGTAATCAGAGTCCAGCAGGAAAGTCAGGAGGGCGCCATCACCTCCGGCGAGCGTTACAACAAGATCATCGAAATCTGGTCCAACGTCACCGACAAGGTGTCCGACGAGATGTTCCGCCACATGGAGGACGACGACCGCACCGGCCGCTATCTGAACCCCATTTACATCATGGCGGACTCCGGCGCCCGCGGTTCGAAGGCGCAGATCCGCCAGCTTTCGGGCATGCGCGGCCTGATGGCCAAACCGAACGGCGAGATCATCGAGACGCCAATCACGGCCAACTTCCGCGAAGGGCTGAACGTCTTGCAGTACTTCATCTCGACCCACGGCGCGCGCAAAGGTCTGGCCGATACGGCTCTGAAGACGGCGGATTCGGGCTACCTGACCCGCCGCCTGGTGGACGTGGCGCAGGACGTCATCGTCACCGAATACGACTGCGGCACCGCCGAAGGCATCTATGTGGAGCCGATCATGGACTCGGCGGGCGACACGATCGAGCCGCTGCGCGACCGCATCGTGGGGCGCGTGGCGCTCGAAGACGTGCGCGACTACGAGAACAACATGATCGTCAGCGCCAACCAGGAAATCACCGAGGATTTGGCGGCGGCGATTCAGGCTTCGGGCATCGACCGCGTCAAAATCCGCTCCGTGCTGACCTGCGAATCCCGCCGCGGCGTGTGCCAGCTCTGTTACGGGCGCAACCTGGCCACCGGGCGATTGGTGGAGCGGGGCGAGGCGGTGGGCGTCATCGCCGCGCAGTCCATCGGCGAACCCGGAACGCAGCTCACGATGCGAACGTTCCACGTCGGCGGCACCGCTACCCGCGTTTCCGAGCAGTCCACGCAGGACGCCAAATCGAACGGCTTCGCCAAGTGGATCAATATTTCCACCGTGCGCAACGCCAAGGGCGATCTCATCGCCATGAACCGCAACGGCATCCTCGCGGTGGTGGACGAAAAGGGGCGTGAAAAGGAACGTTACCCGGTGAGCTACGGCGCCAAGATCCGTTGCGAAGATAAGGCGCCGGTCAAGGAAAATCAGATCCTGCTCGAGTGGGATCCTTACACCTTCTCGATTCTGACTGAGGTGGGCGGCGTCGTCCACTTCAAGGACATGATCGACAACGTCACCATCAAGGAGCAGTTGGACGAAATCACCGGTTACTCGCAGTGGGTGGTCACGGAGTCCCCGGATGAGAGAAAGCTGCCCTCGATCATCGTCCGGCACGGTTCGGGACGCGGCGAAGCGAAGACCTACCTCATGCCGACGCACGCGCACCTGATGGTCAAGGACGGCGACGAAGTTCACGCTGGCGACGTGCTGGCCAAGATCCCGCGCGCCACCACCAAGACCAAGGACATCACCGGCGGCTTGCCCCGCGTGGTCGAGCTTTTCGAGGCGCGCAAGCCGCGCGAAACCGCCGTGCTCACCGAAGTCAACGGCGTGGTGAAGTACGGCGAGTTCGTGAAGGGGTACCGGAAAGTCAGCGTCATCGCGGATGACAACACCCAGAAGGAATACCTGGTGCCCCGCGGCGTCCACATCAACGTGCAGGAGGGCGAGCGCATTCAGGCGGGCGACCCGCTCATGGATGGTCCGCGCAATCCGCACGACATCCTGGCCATCAAGGGAGAAAAAGACCTCCAGAAATACCTGGTGAACGAAATCCAGGAAGTGTACCGCTTGCAGGGCGTTCACATCAACGACAAGCACCTCGAGGTGATCGTCCGCCAGATGCTGCGGTGGGTGAAGGTGGAAGACATCGGAGACACCGAGTTCCTCCCCGAAGAAGTGGTCGACAAGTTCAAGTTCCGCGAGGAAAACGAGCGGGTCATCGAGGCGGGCGGGCGCCCGGCGTCCGGCAAGCCCGTGCTGCTCGGCATCACCAAGGCGTCGCTGTCCACCGATTCGTTCATCTCCGCCGCGTCCTTCCAGGAAACCACCCGTGTGCTCACCGAAGCCGCCATCAACGGCAAGGTGGACCACCTCCGTGGCTTGAAAGAAAACGTGATCATGGGGCGCCTGATTCCCGCCGGAACCGGTCTGGAGTACTACCGCTCGGTGAAAATCGCCGGCGAAGACGTCGAAGAGGAGCCGGTGCAGGAGCCGGAGAGCGTTCTCAACGACGTCATGATCGGTTACGACGACGAAACCCGCCCGCAGTACACAGGCGGACTCAGCGAAGACCTGGACTTCTCGACGGACGAGAGTCCGGAATAACCGGCCCTTGCGCCGCGCCGCGGCTTGCACCAAAATGGCCATTGATATCCAAAATGGCCATTGATATGACGTCCCGCGGGCGCGTGCTGGCGGCCATCGCTCACCGGGAGCCCGATCGAGTGCCAATCGATCAGGGCTCCATGCACTCCAGCGGCATCACGGCGATCGCTTATAACAAACTAAAGAAACATCTCGGACTGTCCACCGGCTGGACTTTTGTTTATGATCTGGTCCAGCAACTGGCCATGCCTGAGCCGTGGTATCTGGACCGCTTCGGAGTTGACGCCATTGACCTGGGCCGGGCTTTCGCTTCCCCCGAACACTGGAAGCCTTGGACGCTGCCGGACGGTTCGCTGGCGTTCGTGCCGGCTTGGTTCCATGTGGAGCGGGAGGGAAACGGGCTGGTCTACCGCGACGCCGCCGGCGACATCATCGCCAGAATGCCGGCGGGCTTCACCTGTTTCGACCAAACTTTTTGGCCTCTGTCGGGACCGGATGGCCTGGACCGCTTCCAGCCTCTCAGGGACCACATGCAAAAGGTGTCGTGGGCTGCCCTTCCCTCGCCTCCCTTTGACGAACCATTGAGCGGAAATCGCCTTCAGGAGATCGGACGCGCTGCCAGGAGGTTGCGGGAGATCACCGGGCGGGCCATCGTGTTGCCGCTCGGCTGCAACCTGTTCGAGTGGACGCAGTTCCTGTTTGGAATCGAGAACCAGTACGTTTATCTGGCCGGGGAAAAGCGGAAGTTCGCCCGTGTGCTCGACGAACTCACCGAGATTCACCTGGAGTTCTTGTCCCAATTGCTGCCTCACGTGCGCGGAGCGGTGGACATCCTGGTGATGGGAGACGACTTGGGCATGCAACGCGGCCCCCAGATCTCTCCGGATACTTACCGCGAACTGTTCCTGCCGCGCCACAAGCGCATCTATTCGTATGCCAAGCAAGTCAGCGGAGCCGCGATCATGCTTCATTCCTGCGGCGGACTTTATCCACTGATCCCCAGCTTAATCGAAGCGGGAGTGGACATCCTGAACCCGGTGCAGACCACGGCGCGCAATATGCAGCCGGAAAGATTGAAGCGCGAATTCGGAGCCGATGTCACCTTTTGGGGAGGCGGCTGCGACACTCAGGGGGTCCTGATTCACGGCACGCCCGCCGATGTGCGTGAAGATGTCAGGCGCAGAATCGAGACCTTCGCCCCCGGGGGCGGCTTCGTGTGGTGCCAAATTCACAACATCTTGCCGGACGTTCCGCCGGAGAACATCGTGGCCATGCTGGAAGCGGCGCTGGAATACGGGGCGTGAGGATCAGCGTCCTTCACGCAGTTCCCGAACCGCGATTTCCAGTTCCGCCACCCGCCGCGCTAGCTCTTCGATCGCTTGTCCTTCCGGATCAGGCAGCTTTCCGTGTTCGAGCTCCTCGTTGACCACCGGCGCCGGAGCTCCCACAATGCGTCCGGGCACGCCCACGACGGTGGAATTATCGGGCACCGGTTTGATCACCACGCTGCCCGCTCCGATCTTGACGTTGTTGCCGATGCGAATGTTGCCCAGCACCTTCGCACCGGTTCCAATGACGACGTGATTGCCGATCGTAGGGTGCCGCTTGCCTTTTTCCTTGCCCGTCCCGCCGAGCGTGACGCCTTGGTAAATCAGCACGTCGTCGCCGATTTCGGCGGTTTCACCAATCACCACTCCCATTCCATGATCGATGAAAAAGCGCCTTCCGATTTTCGCGCCCGGGTGGATCTCGATGCCCGTCAACGAGCGGCTGAACTGCGAGATCATGCGGGCGATCACCGGGAACCCCCCCTTGTAGAGGCGGTGCGCCAGGCGGTGCAGGAGGATCGCGTGGAAACCAGGATAACAGAAGAAGATCTCGATGACGCTCTTGGCGGCGGGGTCTTCCCGGAAAATCGTCTCGATCTGCTCCCGGATTGTCGAAAACATATTGCCCTATATTATGACGCGAACGGCTTTCCGCGTCTTCCTATCTGAGAACCCGGATGCGATGATTTTCGCTGTCGGAGACAAACAGCCGCCGTTTGGCGTCCATGCAAACGCCGTGGGGGCGGTTCAAGCGGCACCCTCGCGGGTCCCCATCCGGTCCGTCGCCGCGCTCGCCGTTGCCCAACACGGTGGTGATCCTGCCCGTCTTGAAATCAATGTGGCGGATGACGTGATTCTCCGTGTCGGCGACGAACAGACCGCCGTCCGGATCGCGCCCCAGACCCTTCGGTCCGTCGAAGCGCGCCGCTTTCGCCGGTCCGCCGTCTCCCGAATAGCCCCGCTCGCCGGAACCCGCCACGTGCACGAAGCGCTGCGCCTTCTCGTCGATCCGGAAAATGGCGTTGCCCTCTCTCAGCAGCAGGTACAGCGAGCGGTCCGCCCCCATCTCGACCGCACGCGGGCCGAACACCGGCCCGCGGCCGAGCGGCGCGCCGTCCGCCATGAGCTTGCGCTCACCCGTGCCCAGCCAGGTTTCAATGAGCCCGGTCTTCAAATCCACCCTCCGGACGCGGTGATTGCCGATATCGCAAATCAGAAGCCGCCCTTCGGCGTCGAACTCAATGCTATGGGGGCGGTCGAGCAAGGCGCGCCGCGCCAGTCCGCCGTCGCCGCCGAATCCTCGCTCTCCCGTCCCGGCGACCGTCACGATCACGCCCGTCCTGGCGTCCACGCGGCGCACTACGTGATTTTGCATCTCCACCACGTACATGTTGCCGGCGCCGTCGAAGCGAACTTCATACGGCTGGTTCATCGCCGCTTCGATGGCCTGCCCCCCGTCGCCGCTATAGCCCCGGCGCAGGTTCCCCGCCACCGTCGTCAGAGTGCGCGTGCGCAAATCCAGCCGCCGGACGCAGTGGTTGGTGACCTCGCAGAAATAGAGAGCTCCGTCGGGGCCGATCGTCAAGCCGTAAGGGTTATTGATGTGCCCTTGATCCCCCGGGCCATCGTCGCCTGAATAGCCGGCCACGCCGACTCCGGCGATGGTGCGAACCCCCTTGGCCTGAGCTGCAATCCCCGTCCAATATCCGCCCGCGAAACCCAGGAATTGGCGCCGCAGCATGAGCTTGATGCTAAAGCACAGATTCTACCGCTTTAAGCACGGTTTGAAAAGACAGGCTTCCGATGACGCCGCCAGGGGCCCTGATGATCCGCACCCGTCTTCCCCTCGGTCCCCATACTTCTGGATCGGTCGGACCGAAAATGGCCACCGCCGGAACGCCCACCGCCGCCGCCAGATGCGTGATGCCGGAGTCGTTGCCCACATAGACGCGCGCCGCCTTAAGCCATAGAGCCAAGTCAAAAAGGTTGTCCATGCGCGCCGCGCCTTCCAGAACTTCTTCCGGACCGGCGCACCACTTCACCGGCATACGCGCGGACAACCAGCCGGCCAGTTCGCGGAACCGCTCCAAAGGCCAGTTCTTTTTCGGGCTGCCTGAGAAGGGATGGATCACGGCATAGCCGCCGGGCTCCACGGGCGGGCAGTCCATTCGCGGGACGGGTTCCACGGCTCGCCCGCCCGCCTCCCGCGCCTGGCTCAAAAAGAAATCCGCCGCGTGCTCGCGGCTCTCCGGAGGCGGCAGGGCAGGGAAGAACCGGACGTTGAATCCCTCCAAGGCGGCGCGGAATTCCGGGCGCCGGTACCCGTACCAGGAGATGATTGAGTCGAAGCCGCGAAGCAGCTCGAACGTACGCGCCGGCGGCGCCACTCCCTCCAGCCCTACCAGATCAATCCCCGTCGAGCTGAGCGAACGCACGCGTTCGGCGAAGCGGACCAGCGGAACATTTTGGCCCGCTACCCACACTTCCGTATAGTCCCCCCTGAGCGATTCCATGGCCGGCAGACACAGGATGCAATCGCCGATCGCGCCCGGTCGAATCAGCAGCCGCCGCACGGATTCCGTCTATGGCACGACCTCGACCGGCGCCTTCACGTCGATGGTCTTCGGCGGAAGGCACATCGTCTCCGTGCATGCCTGATAGCGCAGTTTGCCCGACAACGCCATGATTCCCGCCGGCGCGCTCGCCGCCACGCGAAACCGAGCCGTCACCTCAAACGCCCCGGAGAAGACCGAAACCGGCTTGGCTGAAAACGGATACTTTTCCAGCCGCGGTTTCGGGAAGACGGTCTCGATGGGTTCCAACGGCCCTTTCTCCCAACTGATGCGCAGCGGGATCAAATAGTCGTCGTTGGGCGTGTGGCTGTTTACGTGGTAGCCGTCCTTGAGCTTCAGCGTGAGCTTCAGCTTCGCTTCGCCCCCGCGCTTCGCCGCGGTGCGCACCGGCGCGCTCACCGACAACACCTGAACCGGTTGTGCGGCCGCCGCGAGAGCCGCCGCAAGAATCGAAACCGTCAGCTTAGCGCGCATCGAGCAAATCCTGAATCTCCCTTTCGTAGTCCTTGCGGCTCACTAAGCCAACGTGCACAGAGGCGATGCGCCCATCCCGGTCAATCATCAGCGTGGTGGGCAGCGACTCCACGCCCCCGTACGCCTGCGAGACTTCCTCCGTGCCGATGACCACCCGGTAGTTGACCTTCAGCCGTTCCAGGAACGGCTTCACCACCTCCCATCCTTCATCGTCCATCGAGACTCCCACCACCGCGAAGCCCCTGTCCTTGAAGCGCTGTTCGAAATCCATGAACCAGGGGATCTCAATCTTGCACGGTCCGCACCATGTGGCCCAGAAATTGAGCAATACAACTTTTCCCTTGAAG
>Ga0101944_10005212_pt1 | contig 15049 bp, 6 predicted proteins | sample DewCreD2012metaG_FD_75245 | JGI IMG/M metagenome (GOLD analysis project Ga0101944, IMG submission 75245) | Hot spring sediment bacterial and archeal communities from British Columbia, Canada, to study Microbial Dark Matter (Phase II) - Dewar... ...
GGAGGTGAAAATAAAAAGTATTTTTAAAAATCAAGGAGGTTTTGTTATGCAGGTAAAAAAATTAAAAATTTTTTTGAGTATTTTATTATTGTTAGTTACAGTAGTAGAAATAAATGCGGCGCGGTATATGGAAAATTTGGATAGAGGAGTTGTTGCTGTATGGATGGGGAGTAATCGTGTCTGGGTTTCCTGGAGAATGCTTGGAACTGACCCTTCAAATGTTGGATTTAATGTATATAGAAACGGCACAAAAATAAATTCCTCAGTAATAACCAGCGTTACATATTATATAGATACAGCAGGGAGCCAGACTGCCTCATATTATATACGACCTGTAATAAACGGAGTAGAGCAGGCAGCGTCAAAAAGTGTAACACCATGGGCAAACTTTTATAAAAGAATAAATTTACGTAGACCATCGGGAGGCACAACACCAGATGGAGTGAGTTATACATATTCTCCGAATGATTGCAGTGTAGGCGACTTAGATGGAGATGGAGAGTATGAAATAGTTGTGAAATGGGACCCATCAAACAGCAAAGATAATTCACAGAGTGGATATACTGGAAATGTTTATTTAGATGCATATAAGTTAGATGGGACATTTATGTGGCGTATTGACTTAGGAATAAATATAAGAGCAGGCGCACATTATACACAATTTATGGTTTATGATTTAGATAGTGATGGTAAAGCAGAAATAGCATGCAAGACAGCACCTGGAACAAGAGACGGGACAGGGACATATTTGCATACAGGACCAGCAGGGAGTGATAATGATAGCGCTGATTATAGGAATTCATCAGGATATATACTCACAGGTCCGGAATATTTAACAGTATTTCGTGGCACAAACGGAGCAGAAATAGTAACAGTAAATTATGTGCCAGCAAGAGGAACAGTATCGAGTTGGGGAGATAGTTATGGGAACAGGGTGGATAGATTTTTAGCATGTGTTGCATATTTAGATGGAGTGCATCCGAGTTTAGTGATGCAGAGGGGATATTATACGAGGATGGTGCTTGCGGCATGGGATTTTAATGGAAGCAGTTTGACGCAGCGATGGGTATTTGACAGCAATAACAGTGGATATAGCAGTTATGCAGGACAGGGAAATCACAATTTAAGTGTTGGAGATGTGGATGGGGATGGTAAAGATGAAATCATAGAAGGAGCATGTGCAATAGATGATAATGGCGCAGGTATGTATGTAACAGGACTGGGGCATGGAGATGCAATGCATTTAGGAGATTTAAATCCTGATAGGTCTGGATTAGAAGTTTGGGAAGTGCACGAATCAACGTCAGCGTCATATGGGTATGAGATGCATGATGCAAGAACAGGACAGATAATATGGGGGGCAAATACAGGGACAGATAATGGAAGAGGACTAGCGGCAGATATAGACAGTAGATATCGTGGATATGAGATGTGGTCAGCAAGCGGGACAGGAGTATACAGTTGCACAGGAACACAGATATCAACATCAAAGCCGACAATAAATTTCAGGATATACTGGGATGGTGACTTGCTTGATGAAATACTTGATGGGACAGTAATAGATAAATGGAACGGAAATGGGACAACTAGGGTGTTAACAGGATATAATTATGAAACAGCATCAGCAATAAATGGGACAAAAAATACCCCGTGTCTTTCAGCAGATATATTAGGTGACTGGAGAGAAGAATTAATATTAAGGACATCAGATAACACAGCACTTGTAATATTTACAACAACAACAGAAACAAATTTCAGGATGTATACACTAATGCATGACCCGCAATACAGATTGTCAATAGCATGGCAGAATGTGGCATATAATCAACCACCGCATCTCGGATTTTATTTATATGATGGAAATCCACCAACCCCGGATATAATTCTTGTTGGTGCAGGAACGCCAACACCAGTAATAACAGCAACGAGGACACCAACTAGAACGTATACAAGAACTTATACAAGGACGCCAACGCCATATTATACATCAACAAGTACAAGAACACAGACACCAACATATACGTATACAGCAACAGTAACGAGGACAGCAACAGGGACATTCACACACACACGAACAGTAACAATAACAGTTACAAGTTCACAAGTTGCAAGTGTAACATTTACATCAACAAGAACAATGACACAAACATCAACTTATACAAGAACAGTAACGTCAACAAGCACACGGACAGCTACACCAAGTTTTACACAAACTCCATCTGCCACTGCTACAGCTACAGCGGTCTGGACATGGACTGCAACGCGGACAAATACACCACAAGCAACAAACACATATACAGGGACAGCAACAAGAACAAATACTACAGTTATAACAAATACTTTTACTGCAACGCAGACAAGGACAGGGACACCTTCATTTACAAGAACTGTGACAGGGACATATACACGGACAGCAACGTCAACAGGAATAAATACGCCGATAGCAACAAATACTTTTACAGTAACGCAGACATCAACATATACAAGAACAGGGACATTCACAAACACACCAACAAGCACATTAACAAGAACAAGCACATCAACACCTATGTTTTCTCAAACAGCAACCAGCAGTCAGCAACCAACAATGTCTTTTACAGTAACATTTACAAGTTCGCAAGTTGCGAGTGCAACAAGAACAGTAACACTAACAGTAACAAGTTCACAAATTGCAAGTTTAACAAGGACAGCGACAATGACAGTGACAGTCACAATAACAAGGACACCAACACTGATTTTTACAGAGACGGCAACGCATACAAATACGCCATATTATAGTGCAACACAAACGCCGACAGGCACACAACCAACAGCAACAAGCACAGTAGTAATAACAAACACATTCACAGGGACACCAACAAGGACAATGACAAGTACACAGGTTGAAAGTGCAACATTTACAAGGACAGTAACGCAGATATCAACATATACAAGAACAAATACACCCACAAATACACCCACAAATACACCAACAAGCACATTAACAAGAACAAGCACATCAACACCCACGTTTTCTCAAACAGCAACCAGCAGCCAGCAACCAACAATGACAGCAACTCCGACAGCAACAAAAACACAAATCAGCAAACAGCAACCAGCAATTGACAAAATAGTTTTGTATCCCAATCCGTACAAGCAAGGAGATTTAAAAATAGGGTTTAATATAACGCAGGATATGAAAATAATAAAGGTGAGGATATACACAAGCGGCTTCAGATTAATAAAGCAGATAACAATGGAAGGCGAATACAGAGCAGGAGAAAATACGATAAACATAGAAAGCAGATATTTAGATAGATTAGCAAACGGAATATATTATGTTTTATTAGTTGGAAAAAACAGAGAAGCAATAGAAGAGAGGAGTAGACCAGTAGAATTAGTTATATTAAGATAAAATAAAAAAGGAAAAGTTATATGTATTTTAAAAAATTTTTTTATATTTCCATTCAGTTTTTTTTAATTGTATTTTATATAAAAGCAGCGACTATATATCAGGCGGAAAATGGGACATTAAATGGAACATATGTGAGCAATTCTTTGGCCGGATATCAGGGAACCGGCTATGTTGATGGATTTGATAACGCGGGGGATTACTGCCAGGTAACAGTCAATGTTCCCACTGCAGGAATGTATACAATTACTATAGGGTATGCGGCAACAATGGGTCAAAAAATAAATGATTTATATGTGAATAATGTTTTTCAGACATCTGTAACTTTTCCAAGTTCTTCTGGCTTTACATCAGTTACAGCAGGAATGGTTCCATTAAATGCTGGAAATAATACTTTACGAATACAACACAACTGGGGATGGTTTTATCTTGACTGGTTTGGCGTGGAGGCAGCAACTTTACCCCCTCTTGTTGTATCAAAAAATCTTGTAAATCCAAATTCTACAAATGCAACAAAATGTTTGATGAGTTATCTAGTTGATAATTTTGGAAATAAGACAATAGCAGGCCAACATAATAGAAGTGATGTAGATTGGGTATATAACAATACTGGTAAATATCCTGCATTATGTGGATTTGATATGATAGATTATTCTCCATCGAGAGTTGAGCGTGGAGCAAGTTCTACCGAAGTAGAAAAAGCAATCGCCTGGTATCAACAGGGAGGTATTGTAGAATTTGAGTGGCACTGGAATGCACCAACCTGTCTTTATGATACAAGTGATTGTCCTTGGTGGCGGGGATTTTATACAGAATGCACCTGTTTTGATATTCAATATGCAATGAACAACCCATCATCAAATGAATATCAATTAATAATCAGAGATTTAGATGCAATAGCAACACAATTAAAAAGATTAAGAGATGCAGGGGTGCCAGTGTTATGGAGACCATTACATGAGGCAGAGGGAGGTTGGTTCTGGTGGGGAGCAAAAGGACCAGGACCCTGCAAACAACTTTATTATTTAATGTTTGACAGATTTACAAATTATCATGGATTAAATAATTTAATCTGGGTGTGGACATCAACAACATCTGCAAACGCATCGAACTGGTATCCGGGAAATAACTATGTTGATGTGATAGGTGCAGATATTTATTTGTCAGGTGGAAATTACAGTCCATCTACAAGTATGTTTTATGGATTATTTAATTTGACAGGTAATCAAAAACTGGTTGCAATGACAGAAAATGGAACAATACCTGACCCGGATGCGATGGTAGCACAGGATGCACACTGGATATGGTTTATGACATGGGATGGATTTGAAAGCAATTCAGCTCAGAATAGTTTATCCCATGTTCAATATGTATTTAATCATTCATATATTACAACACGGGATGAATTATCAAATGTATATAATTGTAATTTAGGGGGGACACCGACACGAACAATAACAAATACAAGGACAAGAACTGCAACGAGTACTAGGACAGTAACAGCGACAAGGACACCAACATCAACAAATACAGCAACAGTAACAAGAACAAACACGCAACAACCAACAAATACATTTACAGAGACACGCACAGTGACATCTTCTTTTACAAGAACAGTAACGCAAACAAATACACTAACAAATACACCGACACGAACAGCAACATATACAAGCACGAGAACAAATACACCACAGATAACCGCGACATTTACACGAACAGCGTCAGGGACAATGACAAGAACACAAACACTGAGTCCAACATCAACACCGTCATGGACATCAACTTCTTTAAATACACCATCACCAACACTGACAAGGACACCAACTCCAACTTACACCAGAACACCAACGTCAAGTCCGTCACTGACACCTACACCAACTTATACGAGGACGACAACGCCGAGTGCAACGCAAACATCAACAAGGACAAACACGGTGCAACCAACAAACACATTCACAGGAATAGCAACAAGGACAAACACGGCAACATTGTCAGCAACACTAACACCAACTTATACGAGAACGCCGACGTCAAGCTCATCGCCAACACCGTCACACACTTTAACGCCTTCAAATACACCATCACCAACGCCATCGCGGACACCAATATTAACATTTACATTTACACGAACTCCAATGCCGACATACACAAATACTGTCTCGCCAACGTCAACATATACAGCACCACTAACTTCTTCCCCAACAAATACAAGAACAGTGCCATCAACATATACAAGAACTCTGACACCAACAAATACACGAACCCCAACACCTTCATCTACATTTACTTATACAAATACACGAACCCCAACATTTACATATACAGACACAATATCATCAAATACACCAACATCAACTTATACAATGACAAGAACAAGGACATCAACACCGACAAATACAATAACAAGTTCACAGGTTGAAAGTGCAACAAGGACAGTAACAAGTACAGAAATAAGGACAGCAACGCAAACATTAACATACACAAGAACAGTAACGTTAACAAGCACACGGACAGCAACACAGACATATACAAATACCTGGACAACGAGTGCGACAAATACACGGACACGGACGCCGACATCAACGTTTACTAATACAAATACACAAACGCCGACATATACATATACAGACACGATATCATCAAACACACCGACAGTGACGCCGACTTATACGATGACAAGTACAAGAACAGCAACATCGACAGATACAGTAACAAATACGATAACAGCAACGCCGAGTTGGACACGAACAGCAACGTTAACAATAACAACGAGCATAACAGCAACAAATACAATAATACCGAGTTTTACACAGACAGTAATACCAGATAAGGGAGAGTTTAAGATAGAGGATATAGTAATTTTTCCGAACCCATATAATCCGACGGAAGGAAATTTAAAAATCAGATTTGATATAACACAGGGGAGTAAAGTGATAAAGGTGAGGATATACACAAGCGGATTCAGATTAATAAAGCAGATAACAATGGAAGGCGAATACAAAGCAGGAGAAAATACGATAAACATAGAAAGCAGATATTTAAATAGATTAGCAAACGGAATATATTATGTTTTATTAGTTGGAAAAAACAGAGAAGCAATAGAAGAGAGGAGTAGACCAGTAGAATTAGTTATATTAAGATAATTTTTAGAAAGTTCAAGCAAGGTTTAATATACAAATTAGGATTTAAAATTGATTTTGGAATAATAAGTATGTGTTGAGGATTTATTTGTATTGCTTATTCATATTCATAGGCGAAAAATAATTTTTACTTATATAGAAAAAATTTGCATAAAAATTATTTTTTTTAATAATAAAAATTTCAAATTATGACCATTTGATTTTTATTTTAAGCCGGCACTCAAAATTATAGGTATTGAAAAGATATAAAAAATTAAAATAAGTTCACATTTTAGAATGTGTAATTTAAAAATAGATGAGTTAAAACCAAATAAGATTTATAATAAAAATTAGAGAAATAGCAGAAAAAAGGTTAGATGCAAAAAACATAGAGAGAATAAAGGGAAAAGTGTTATATGAGACAGAAAGAGTAATCATAAAGATGGTTCAAAAAATATAATAATATAGAAGGGGTTAATTGCTGTTAAAACAATAAATATTAAAGCATAACCTATAGGAGTGAAATGAGTTCTTGAGAAAACTAATAAAACTACCTTTATGGACAGAATCTTATTTTAAATATAAATTTACAAAGAACAAAAAATGTATTATATTGATAAAAAATAAAATCAGGAGGAAAAGATTGTAAAAAAATTTTTATTTCTTTTTGTTTTAATGTTACTTATTAATTATAAATATATTTTTTGTGCAACAATAGATACTGCTCGTTTTAATTTTGAAGATGGTACATTGCAGGGGTTTTATCTCGATACAATAAATAGTGCGCAGGGAATAACTTTAACAGTCTCTGAGGATTTTGCAATTGGTTCTAAATCTGCAAGGGTTACAGTTAATTTCACTGGCAATGGTTCAATATGGAATCAGGCAGGTATTGTAGTTGACAATCAAATACCGTCCCAAAACATAAGTGCAAAAGTTTATTTACCAGCAGGTGCACCTTCTAATATTCTTGCAAAAATTTTTTTACAAGACACAAATTGGCAATTATTTGAAAGTACACCTGTGTTTTTAGCAATTAATTCTTGGACTGATTTGAATTGGGATATATCAAGTACAATATTTAATAATCCTGTAAAAAGATTGGGTATAATAATTGGTTCAATAAGTAATTATTCTGGTTTTATTTATGTGGATAGTATTGATTTTATTACTGCTACATTTACAGCAACCCCTACTGCTACGCCTACACGAACAGCAACAATGACATATACGCCAGCCCTACCCAGTCCTACGTTTACAGTTGCAATAGGTTATGGCAGAATAGAAGGTGAAAATCCATGTTATTTAGATGGATTTATAGAAAATTTAAATGGGGGTTATGAAGGTACTGGCTATGCAAATCCTAATAATGCTGTTGGAACAAAAATAATATATTCGTTAAATGCAATAAACTCAACAACGATTGATCTTTTAATAAGATATGCAAACGGAAGTGAAAATAATAGAAATATGGAATTATATATAAATGGACAACTGGCAATCTCAAACATAGATTTTCCAACAACCGGTAATTGGAATACATGGATAATTAAAAGTATATCAATAAATTTAAATAAAGGATATAATGAATTAGAGTTTAATGCATTATCCAGTGAAGGCGGACCAAATTTTGATTATATAGCATGGGTATCAGAATTGGTTTCAAATGCTGGATGTGTTGTCCCCTCTGCTACTCCAACTATGACAAATACGCCAACAATGACTTGCACACCAATTAATGCAAATCTAATTTCTGTTTCAAATTATGACCTTATGCCTGCATCTGTTTCTACAGAGCAGAAAGATGTTTATGCAGTAATGTTTAAAATTAAAAATCCATCAAGTGGTATTGCTACAATAAAAGGCATAACTTTAACGGTAAAAGATAAAAATTCAAATACAATCACAGCATCTGCTGTTATAACAAGCGTTGGTATAAGAGATGAAAATACATTTTATTTTAATACATCAATTAGTACAATTGATTCTTTTATTTGGTGCCCTATACTTTTGGAATTAAATATAAATCAATATTCAGAAAAAAATATTTATATTGTTTTAGGGATAACAAATAAAATTACAGATGATATAAAAGATTTTAAAATTGAAATAAATTCACCTTCTGATATTTTTGCGGTTGATTATTTTACCGGAAATTCATTGACTGTTGTTTCTTCTTCTGGATTTTCATTTCCTATGGGCTCATCTGTTACATATATTCAAAATAAAGCAACAGAGTTGCGGTTGAATCATTTAAATACAATGCCAAATTATATCTCAACAGACCAGAAAAATATTAAAGCAATGCAATTAAATTTTGAAAATACAGGAAATACGATGACCGCAAGTATTAAAATTTCCAGAATAACTTTTTATATAAAAGATTTTTTTGATAATTTAATACCTGCATCAAGTGTTATAAAAAAAATAAAGATAACAAGTATAGATGAAAGTTTTATATACGGAGAATCAGAAGCAACTACAACAAGCAAAGTTACTATTTTGCTTACTGCTCCTTTAATAGTTCCTGCGACTCAATCTGTTTCTTGCGCTTTGTTATTTGATGTAGCAACAAATTATTCTTCCTCATCGATAAAGATAACTCTTGAAAATACAGGAGATTTGTATGCTGTTGATACAAACTCAAGCGTTCCTGTTATTATATCTTCTTTATCTAATTTCCCAAAACAAACAACAGCAGCTGTGATACAGGAAAAATTAAATAGTATTATTGTTGATAATTTTTTACCGTTACTCCCTTTAGGTGTTGTAAAAGGGCAAAGATATGTTTCACTTTTTAATTTTAGAGTTTATAATAATTCAAATCCTTTAAGTGCAAAAGCAGAATTTAATTCGATTACTATAACTGTTAAAAATGATTCAGGACTTCCTCTTTCTGCAAATTCAGCATTAGAAAAATTATATATAACTGATAGTTTAGGAAATACTTTAGGGAGTGCGATAGCTGGAGTAGGAAGTGAAGTGTATTTAAAATTAATAACACCTTATATATTTTCTTATGGCCAGAGTCAGTATTTTAGATTATTTGCAGACATATTATCAACTGCTTTTGCTCCAAATTTTAAAATAGCTTTGCAAGATGCTGGAAATATTTCAATTGTTGATGCAAATTCAAAATATGAAGTAATAAAATCAAATTCACCTGATTTTCCATGGGAGACAGAAGCGACTGGAATTTTTATGGCGCCTGCAACCGATCTTTATATATGGCATAACAGTAATATAGCACCAACAATGGTAGGAATTGGACAACCAAATGTAAAATTTATGATACTTTATTATTTTAATCCAGGCACACCAGGTACTTCTGATGTTTTAATAAATGGTATAACTTTTACAGTTAAAGATTTAGATTCGAATATAATAGATCCTTCTAAAATTTTTAAAAGTATTTATATAACAGATTTAAATGAAAATATTACTTATGCCTATTATACAGATTTTTCTAACATCGGAAATAATTCTTTTTTTATAAATTTTGAAAGGCCATTTTTATCAGATGTTTTAAACACAAAGACGGCATATGTATCAGGGGATATATCATTGTATGCTAAGGAAGGAGTTTATAAATTAGAAATTAATTCACAAGAGTATATTTCAAGATTTGCTTTACCATACGGATATGTGACAGTAACAGCAGTAAATGCAGATGTTTTTCCATTTGAATCAAATCCTGTAACAATAACAGCACTTGCATATAATTTTAAAATAGGACACAAAGATTTGATGCCTGTTTCAGTTGCACAGGGAAGCAGCGGAGTAGATGCCTTATCATTAAAGTTTGAGAATTATAATGCAATACCAATAGCAGTAACATCTATTGCAATTGCAGTAAAGGAGTGTAGCGGGAAAAATATTTCAGCAAATAGTGTATTAAAGGCAATAAAATTGCAGGACAGGGAAAATAATTTAATTATTACAATAAATCCCGGGTCAGAGAATAAAATAAATATAACTCCGATAAATTATATAATACCATCAGGAGCAGAAAGGGAAATAAAAGTAATAGTTGATATAATAGAAGCAGCAGAAGAACCATTTTATTTAGAACTTGAGACAGGGGAAGATGTAAAAACACTACCACTTGCATCAGTAAATCCGGCAGAAGGAGATTATTTTGGAAATATGAAATCAGGATGCGTTTCTATTCAGGAAAAAAGTTTAATAAACTCTTTTCATTCTTTCCCAAATCCATTTAACCCACAAAAGCAAAATATGAAAATTGAATATTATCTAGAGCAGGATGCAGAGGTAACAATAAAAATATGGACAATAAACGGAAATCTTGTAAAAACAATTATAGAAAAAGCAGTGAAAAAAAAGGGATTGCATTATGAAGATGTATGGGATGGTAAAAATCAGTCAGGCAAAGATGTAATATCAGGTGTTTATTTATACTCCATAGAAGTAAAAGATAAAATAGATAAAAAAGTTGTAAAATTAACAAAAAAGGTAGTGGTCTTGAAATGAAGAAAATAAATTTGTTTTTATTATTTTTGTTTTTTTGTTCAGTTTTATTTTCTTTTCAGGGTGATTATGGCACTGAGAGTGTTTTTTCAGCAGGTGCAGGCGCGAGGGCAGAAGCAATGGGTGGCGCATATACAGCAATTGCAAATGATACAGCATCCATTTTTTATAATCCAGCGGGGCTTGCTTTAATTCAAAGGCAGGAAGTTGTTTTTTTACACACTCAACTTTATGAAAATACTACCTATGATTTTGTTGCCTATACTCTGCCTGTCCTTGAGTTTGGTATTTTATCTTCAGGTATTTTCAGATTTTACTCAGGTATTATAGAAGGTTTTGATGAATCAGACAAGCCGGCAGAGGAAATCAATCTTACTGATTATAAATTATCCATCTGTTATTCAAACAAAATTTATGAAAAATTTTATTTAGGTACAGATATAAATATTTTTAATAGAAAGTTAACTGATTTTAATGCCTTTGGATTTGGTTTAAACGCTGGTTTGATTTATACACCGTTTGATATATTTAAAATTGGTTTTGTAGTTCAGAATTTAATAAAACCAACATTTGTTATGAAAACAACAACAGAAAGTCTGGGGCAGCGTTATATACTCGCATTTGGTTTTGATTTTAATTTTAATAATTTTGGCATGTTGCTTGATACGGATTTATCAATTGGTGAAAATGAGAATTTTAAAATAAAAGCAGGAACAGAAATTAACTGGGCTAAATTAATAAATTTAAGGGCTGGTTTTAATGATGGATTGTTTACTTTTGGCGGTGGTATTTTTATTTTTAATTTATCGCTTGATTATGCATATATCAACAATGATTTTTTAGGTCCGCTTCATAAATTTTCTGTGTTGTATAAATTTGGACAAACTTTATCAGAGCAGCAAGAAGAAAAGAGAAAAAAGATTTTTGCGGAAGTTAAAAAAATTGTAGATGAAAAATTAAGTCAAAAAATAGCTATTAAATCAAATGAGTATTATAAAAAAGCATATGAATTTTATAAACAAGGTGATTTTGAGACAGCTTTACAGATGGCAGAAAAATCGTTTGACTGGAATCCACAAAATGAAAATGCAAAAAAGATGATAAAATTTTTAGAAGAAAAGATAAAAGAAAAAATCATAAATGAAACAAAAGTTGAATTCAGAGATATAAAAAATGAAAAATTTATTTCCGGCATTAATTATTATATACGAAAGAGATTTGACAAAGCAGTTACAGAATGGGAAAAAGCACTTCAGCAGGAACCAGATAACAAAATTATAAGATATTATATCAATAAAATAAAACCACAAACTAAACAAAAAAGAGAAATAATAGATGAAGAACAGAAGAAAAAAATAGAAAGTTTGTATTATGAGGGAGTAAATGAATACACATCAGGAAATTTAAAAAAAGCTGTGTTCATCTGGCAAAAGATTTTATTGATTGACCCGGAAAATATAAAAACACTTCGTAATCTGGAAAAGGTAAATGCTGAAATAGAAGAACTGGAAAAAAGAGGCATAAAGTGAAAGAAAAATTCATAAGTATAAGATGGTATATAATGGGTATGTTTTTATTGCTGATATTTTTTATTTTTATCTGTGTTACTTTTTTAATGGTAAAAACACAAAAACAGAATATGATAAGAGAAATAGAATTAAGGGGAACAACAATTGCACAAAATATTGCAAATAATGTTGCGGATTTACTGCTTATAAAATACGATTTAGAAGTTGCAAAAATTCTAAAAGAAACAACAAAAGATAAAAGTATAATTTATGCACTTGTTGTTGACAAAAATGATAAAATTCTTGCACACAATGATATGCAATTTGTCGGAGCTAAATTTTTACCCTGTTGTTTTAAATTTTATTTATCTGTCAATAAAACTCCTGTTTATTTTGATAAAAATACAGGGGGCTTTATTGATTTTTCCTCAATTGCAAAAGCAAAAGGTAAAATTAATATAGGCACAGTGCATATCGGTATTTCATATTCAATAATTGAGGAATCTATTAAAAAAACATATTTTAATATTATTATAATAACTTTAATTGCTGTAGTTTTAAGTATAATAGGTAGTTTTTTTATAAGTGCAACACTTACAGAACCCATAAAAAAGCTTGTTGAAGGTATAAAAAAAATAGGTGAGGGTGATTTGGAATATAAAATTGATGTCAAAGAAAAAAATGAAATAGGGGTTTTAGCATTTCATTTTAATAAAATGACAGAAAGTTTAAGACAAGCGCGTGAAAAAGAATTAAAACAAATTGCAATAAAAAAAGAACTGGAAATCGCAAGGAAAATCCAGGAAGCAATACTACCCGGCAATTTCCCTGGCATAAAAAATTACAGATTAATTTCTTTTTATAAGCCATCAATAGAGATAGGTGGAGATTATTTTGATATTATACAGGTTGGTGATGATAAATTTGTTATTTTAATTTCTGATATAGCCGGCAAGGGAATACCGGCTGCCCTTATGATGATGATGTTCAGCGGTATTTTTAAAATAAAAGTAAATGAAAATTTTACCCCCCAAACACTTATTTATAATTTAAATAATGAAATAATTTCAAGATTTTCAGAAAATGTATTTATAACTGCTTTTTATGGTGTTCTTGATACTGAACAAAATAAAATAAATATGGTTTTTGCGGGTCATAATGAGATGTTATTTTGTAGTGTAAAAGGAGATGTGCGTTCAATTTTTTCAAAAGGTGTTGCAATTGGGATTGTTGATAATGAAATTTTACAAAAACAAACAGAAGAGATTACATTAAATATAGATATTGGAGATAAACTATTGTTATTTACTGATGGATTGATTGATGCTAAAAATAAGCAAAATGAAAGATTTGAAATGAAAAGATTGTATGATATCCTTAAGATTAGTTATGCAAAATCAGGAGATGAAATAATGAATAAAATAAAATTTGCAATTAATGAATTTATGGAAGATACTGAACAAGAAGATGATATTGCAATGCTTTTGATAGAGAGGATAAAATAAAAAGGAGGAAAAAATGTTTGAATTAAAAAGTTATGAAAAAAATGGTTTTATAATTGTGGAATTATCAGGAGAACTTGATTCATCATCTGTGCCTGAATTTTTATCAAAGTTAAAAAAAATCTGGGAAGGCAAAGCAAAAAAAATAATACTTGATATGAAAAATATGGAATTCATAAGTTCTTCAGGATGGTCAGCCATAATTGAGGAATGTAAAAAGTTACGGGCAGCATCAGGTGATATGAAAATTGCATGCCTGAATAAAAAAATGAAAAGGATTTTTGATGTTGTTGGAATAGATGTTTTAATTAAATATTATGAATCAATAGAAGATGCAACAAAGGATTAAACAATGAAAAAAGATACAAATTTTAATTTAATAATTTCTGCATCAAAGAAAAATCTGAAAAAAGTAAGAGAATTGATTACAAAAGAAATGAAAGTAAATGGTTTTTCTACAAATAAAACAATTTCAGCAATAATTACAATTACCGAGCATCTGGAAAATATAATTAAATATGGTTATAAAAATAGCAAAGGAAAGATTTATATTAAGCTGGATTTAAATTATCCTGTAGCAAAAATAATTGTAAGTGATAAAGGAAAAAAATTTAATATTTTAAAGGCAAAAACAGAAGATTTAAAAGAAAGAATAAAAAATGGAATTGGCGGCAAAATGGGTATAAAAATAATTTTTAACTTTTGTGATGATTTGGAATATAAAAGAATAAAAGGGTATAATAATAATATTTTTATTTTTAATGAAAAAAAGTAAAAACATTTTCAGTTTACGATTTAAAAAATTGGAAACCGAAAAACGGAAATTGAAAAAAATTTCCTCTACCCTGCAGGGCTGTCCATTACCCATAAGTATCAAGAAGCAGGTATACCGCTGATTTTTTCGTAAAAAACGGTTGAGGAAAAGTCATGCAAAGAATTTACAGTCAAAAGTAGGCGAGGCTTACGCAACAATCCTTAGATAGGATTAAGAAGGGCGTTAAAATTGGGAGTAAGTAAACTAGACAATACCACAAATCGCCC
>Ga0101944_10005214_pt1 | contig 15047 bp, 13 predicted proteins | sample DewCreD2012metaG_FD_75245 | JGI IMG/M metagenome (GOLD analysis project Ga0101944, IMG submission 75245) | Hot spring sediment bacterial and archeal communities from British Columbia, Canada, to study Microbial Dark Matter (Phase II) - Dewar... ...
TTGAATATAGGCATATACTTATATAATTAACATACATATAGAAATATATACTTTTAAATAAAAAGATGTACGGACGACCAACAATTTTAACCCCCAAGCAAAGAGTTTTTTATGAGAAACTTTCCACTCATATCAAGGAGCACGGCCAGGCCCCAACCATCAAAGAAATGATGCGCATATTTAAAGCTTCTTCCCCTCGCTCGGTCCAGCAGTATTTGGAGGCCTTAGAAAAGCGCGGGCTTATAACTCGTTCTCGTTATGAACAGCGTGGAATATTTTTGACTGAGAATGTGCCAGGACAACAGAAGTCCATATTTGTGCCGGTTATGGCTTCGGCTGGTTGCGATAATATAAACATTTTTGCCCAGCCTTCTTTTGACGAATACGTCTGTGTGTCTGCGGATGCTCTTTTGGGCAAGCGCAAGGACAATATTGTCTGCATTAAGGCGATAGGCAATTCTATGGACGATGCGGGCATAAACGAAGGCGATTATGTTTTGTCGGAAATTTCCGAATCCGCTCAGGAGGGAGATTTAGTGGTGGCCATACTAGACGGATTTGCGGTTATTAAAAAATTGGAGATAGCCAACAATGCGCTAATTTTGCGTCCGGTTTCTTCCGATCCTCAGTACAAGCCCATCATAGTCAGGCGTGATTTTAAAATATTCGGTCGGGTTTTAGATGTTATCAGGAATTCTTCCGCTTCCGGGGATTTAGAGGTAGTTCCTTTGGTTTCCAACGAATAGTAATAAATATTGCGATTATTAACTATAATAATCTCTAATGTCCAATAAAAAACAATTAGGCCAATTTTTAACTACCAACGCAGATTACATATTGCAGGGATTTGAAGGCTTAGTTAGGGGCAAGAATATTTGCGATCCCTTTGCGGGGTCTGGTGATTTACTTAAATGGGCTAAAAAAAATGGAGCTAATAGTTTTTGCGGTTTTGATATAGATAGCGAATCTATTGGCAGAAATAATATTAACTTTAGGGACTCTTTACTTGATCCGCCAAAGGCTGATTTTATAGCAACTAACCCGCCTTATTTGAATATTAATAAGGCCGATTTAAAAATTAAGACAAAATATTTTGAACAGGGTGGTTTCGAGGATTTGTATCAGTATTCATTGAGGTCCATAATGAACAGCCGGGAAGGAGTGGTTATAGTGCCGGTTAATTTTCTTTCTGCGGATAATGCCTCTAAGATACGTAATTTATTCTTTTCCAAATTTAGGATAACTTCTGCTAATTATTTTCGCCAACCGGTTTTTGATGACACAACTTATAATGTAATATCTTTCCACTATGAACGGATTTCGGATGTTAATATTAATAATGAGTTCAGCTTCAATTTAAAGATATTCCCGCAAAATATTTTTATGCCTATCGTCCTTAGGAAAAGATTTAACTGGGCTTTTGGAGGGGAGTATATGGAGGAAGTTATTAGCACTCCTGATTATTTGGGCGTGTCTAGGCTTCAGGAGCGCCATCTGGAGGGCGGAGATGTTTTGTTGTCGGCTGCTTTCGGTCATATAGACGATGTCAGGCAGTATATGGTTTCCCAAAATACCGCTGAGCTTATGAGTAATAACATAATATTTCTGAAAGCCATAGATAGTGGCACCCCGGAGGGTAGGATAAAGCTGGAGGATTTAAGGACTTATAATTTGCAGGGTCTGGTAAGTAAGGAATCTTCCAGGCATATGATTCAGATAATTTTTAATAAGTACATACCGATAACTGTCCAACAGCAAATAATTAGTGAGTTTAATAGCGAGTTAAGTGGTGCGCGCGACAAATATTTGTCTTTGTTTTTAACTAATTATAGGGACAAAGACAGAAAGAGAATATCTTTTGAATTTGCCTACAAACTAATTAATAAGATATATGCAAAAATATTGCCGACTAAAACATCCGGGATATTCCATAGTCCTGTTTTGATAAATGAATAATTTAGCATTATTTAAATATTGCCAAAATAATCCGGAGGATTTTTTTGACCCCCACTATATGTTCCTAGAAAAACATCGGGAGTTAGATAAATATATAAAACGCACTCAGGAATTAAAAAATAAAATAATTGCATGGAATAATATTCCCAAGTCAAGCTCAGGCAAAAAGGTTTCTAAGGAAATATTAAAAGAGGTATCCCACCTCCTAACAGAACATGCAAATTATTCTGAATTTTCTGCTTTTTTGAATGCCTGTGATTCAAATATAGTAGATGTAAAAAAGAATTTAGAAGCACTAAAGAAGATGCTTTCTTTGTATTATGCGAATAGGGATATTAACGATAAAGTTCCTTCGGAGTGGATACAGGCCATGATAGACAAACGGTCTTCTTCTAAAAAAGGCAGCTCTGGAGAAAGAAAGATTTGTACCCTTTTAAAAGAGGGTGGATACAAAGAAGCTGTAGATGTGGAAGATTTAAAAAAATCAAAAAAAGGATACGCTGTTTTTTCCAAATCTTCCGGTAAATTCTCAAACAAATTAATACAAGAAGAGTTTGCTTTGGATTTATTTTCCAAGACCCAAAACAAGGCGTTGGATTTGATTATAAAAAAAGGAGCTGATTACTATTTTTTAGAAGCAAAACATATGCATGTTGGGGGCGGAGAACAATCTAAGCAAATATTGGAGTTATCCAAATTAATAGCATTTAAAACTAAGGACAAACATAAGCATATTGTTGCTTTTCTAGACGGTTTATACTCCAATCGCCTACTTTCATCGATTAAAAAAGATGGTAAGAATAACAAATTTCAGACCCAGCGCGAAGATATTTATAAAAATCTTAAAAACAATCCATTTAACTACTGGCTAAATACTGCCGGTTTTATGAAATTATTTTTGCTTTAGTGGTTTTTGGGTTTAAAATTACTAGCGTATGGACAAGAAGGTATCTGGCAAGTCGGAAAAGATAGAGAGAAAAAGCTCTGGCGCGGTTTTAGTTGAAGAAAGGCCCGAGCACCATAATCCCAATAACAAGGAGGCAGATATCTCCGAAAAAATAGAAGAGAGACCTATTTACGAGTTTCCTTTAAGGGAAAAAGAAAAACTTAACAATCCCAAATTTCAAAACGAAGAATTTTCCAAAGTCAGAGAAAAAGTTGTTTTGACTCCGCCTTATTTTCAGGAACTTTACAAAGGTGTTCGCCAGATGGCGGAGGGAGTGGGTAGGGGGAGGGCAACTGATGTTATGGCCGGACTGCAAAACGCCCTGATTTCCGCTTGTTTAAATCTAACCGAGCATAACGCAAAAATTATCTTGGGCGAGTTTGCCAGAAATGCTAAGAGGTATGTTTTTGAGAGATATCGCTTGGACGGCGGTGGCGACGCTAAGGTTTCAGCCAAGATGGGCGAACTTTTAGAGGGTGGAGCACTTAACCATCTAACAGACGGAGTTTGGCCGGTGGTGGAGGCCTTGGCTAGGCGTCAAAACTCTCCCCTCCATCATGGCAAAAAGCGCATGCTGGGTTTTAATGACTGGTTAGACAGCAGAGAGGGCGTGGATTTTGTGGAATTAATATACAGCCAAGATAAAAACGGAGTTTCGGTGGAAAGGATGGATCTGGTGCAGGTCAAAAATAAATCCTTGGGTGGCAAGGAAAAAGAATACGAGAGGGATGGTTTGCACAACCAGCACAAAGAGTGGGTGCAAAGGGCAATGATTGCCAAGGAGAAGTTATTAAGCGGAGAGGCGATGGATGTGCGTATGAGGCCGGAATTTCATGTGCGGTTGGCGGAGGGTGTTCTGGATTTATTTTTAATAATATTTGATAAGTTTGAGAAAGATAATTCCACTTCTTTGGATATGGTGGACATTTTAACTTCCCTAAGAATTCCTCAGATGTCTGCCAAGGCGCGAGCCCGATATTTCCGGGAGCTTTTGCCGGAAATAACTGAGGCGGTGGAGGCGGTGGGCAAAGAGCTTTTGGGCTTGGAAGTTGTTGCCCCGCATGATTTTGAGATTGTTAAAAAATCTTTCTTGGGAATTATAGAAAAGGAAGCCGCCAAGGTGCCCAAGGTTTCCGGGGTTTTAAAAATAAGATCGGTGGTAGTTTCCGGGGGCGGGTGGGAAGAATGGGCGGTGGAGCTTCCTGATTTTGGCAAGGGAATATATTTAAAAAATGAATAACTTTGAAAATCAATCTAATTACGGAGCGGAAGAATCCTTAGCGGCAGAGTTCGGGCTTACTCCGGTTTCTGATGTGCGCCCGGAAGGAGTGCCCCTGCCGGAAGATGTGCCTTTTATCCCTTCTTTATATGGGAAGGTGCTGGCGGAGCATTCTGGGGATATTGCGGAAATACTAAATGACCGCAAGACAGGATTTTTGTCTTTGGAAGAAGCCAGAGAGAGAATGGGTGTGGTTGCCAGAAGTGTTGCCACGCGCTACTTGCTGTTAGCCGACAATATAGACGAGTAAATAAATTAGGGTCTGTTATAATGTTTCACGCTCGCCAAAAAGAGCGGGCGTTTTAATTAAAAAAATAAAAAATGCAGGACATTAACGAAATATTCCGTAAAACTCAGGAGCTAAAAGCGGAGATAAGGGGAATCAGAACCGCCTATCGGGAACAGCTTTTTTCCAATCCCGATTATGAAGAATTAAAGCAAAAATTAGAAAATCATCGCCTGCGTAAAATCCAGATAGAAAATGGAGTAAAAGCTCTAATGAGCGGAGAATTTGAAAAACTGGAAAAGATGCAAAAGGATTTGGCGGATTTTTCGCAAATGCTTTCTGATATCGCTTTGTCTACTTACCTGAAGGGCGAGGAGATAAAAGTGGAAGATGGGAGCGGAGAGTATGAGCCACAATTCGCGGTTAAGTTTAAAAGAAAGAAATAAATTGTATTTAAAAAGTGAAACGCCTGCCGATTGCTCGGCAGGCGTTTTGTTGTGTTAGCGGGGATTGACCAGCCCGCCCTGAGATTTCTTAAGTTGCTTCTCGCGCTCCCAGTGTTCTTGGGTTCTCAATGCCCCTGTTGGCATTTTGTTTTTCGCGCAGTTTGCGCCCTCCGGCTTGATGAAGCGAATGCGCTTCTTATGGCCCACCCCCACGAACTGTTCCAGCTGGGGGAGCACCGCGGCGTCTTTAGCCAAGATGCGCGAGTGGAATGTTCCGTCTTTACGGAAAACATCCACCGCGTCTTCCTGGCTTTGAAGAATCTTTTTCAGCGCTTCTCCCCGAAACTCCACGTTGCCCTCCTTATTGCAGGCGAATGCCAACCGAGACGATGTTGCGCGCGCCACTGCTAATCCAGTGCAAATAGGGCACAACATGCTCCCTTTTCGCATAATGAAAAAATAGATAGGTTTCGCCGTAGTCTCTGGATTTCATTCCGTTGTAGCGAAAGAACTCCAGATTAGCTTTCACCTTGGTTCCGCCGGGTACAACGAGAATTGGGAATCTGTCCGTGTCACCGTAGAAAAAAATCTGGGTGGTTGTCATACTGGCAACTTTGGGTAGCCAGGCGACATTGAAGCGTACCGGGGATTTGGGCGCGATGCCGGTTAGGTCGGCCTGTGGGCCAACTCTCCAAAAGTGAAAATCACCGTGGTGAGCTGGTAGGAAACCGTACTCGGCGCGCGCCGACAAAATAGATTGCTTTCCGGGATAAAGTCTGGCGCTGTTGTTGGAGTAGAGGCGAGAGTCGGGGATTGACTCCGCAAACCCAAATCCAGCCAGTTTTCCAGCTGGAGTGTTTGCACTCCAAGCGTATTGGGGGCAGAGGACCAGCCCTTTGGGACCGGCCGCCGCGTCCAACCAAACCGCGCCACTGAAACCCTTAGCATCTTCCGCCACGAGGACGAAAGAAAAGACAAATGTGAGAAATAGCGCAAAGAAGACCTTTTCAGTTGTCATATAGCTATGCTAATTATAGCATAAATATTGTTATATGTAAAGTACAAAAAAAGAGCGGTAAAACCTATACTTTCAAGACGTGAAAGACGAAAAATTTTTAGCGGAATATTCCAGATTAAATAAGGGGCAAAAAGCGGCAGTGGACGCTTTGTTGGGGCCGGTGGCGGTGTTTGCCGGGCCTGGCACAGGCAAGACTCGCGTATTAACTCTTCGTATTGCCAATTTAATCCATAAGGGCGTTTCTAAGCCGGAAGAAATATTAGCCATAACTTTTACCGAGAGTGGTTCATATACCATGCGCAAACGCTTGCTGGATTTAATTGGTCCGGAGGCCTCCAAGGTGAACATTCATACCTTCCATGGTTTTTGCAATCGCTTAATTAAAGAGTTTCCTCTTTTTTTCCCGCGCATCATAGGTTCCTCCGCGATGACCGACGGAGAAGAGATAGTTTTTTTACGAAAAGTTTTAGACGAAGGAGATTTTTTAGCGGTGCGTCCTCCCAAAGATCCCTACAACTACCTAAATGCTTTGCGCTCTGGCATGAACTCTTTGAAAAAAGAGGGAGTCGGTTTTGAGGAGTATAAAGAAATCGCCCAAAGTCATTTACGAATTGCGGAAAAAGAATTGGCGGAGGGGGGCTTTAAATTCAAGAAAGATGAAAATGCCGCCAATAAAAAACTTTCCAAGGCGCAGAAGAATTTAGATTTGGCTAATGTTTATGAATCTTATGAAAGTTTAAAAGACAAAGAACGTCGCTATGACTATGCGGATATGATAATGGAAGTGGCGAGGGCTCTGGAGAAAGAAAAGTCCTTGCGCCTGGAAGTGCAGGAAAGATTCCAGTTTTTGTTGGTGGATGAACACCAAGACACCAACGATGCGCAGAATAAAATATTGGATTTAATCTGCGAGGGTCAGGATAGCCCCAATTTGTTTGTGGTGGGCGATGATATGCAGGCGATTTATCGCTTCCAAGGCGCTTCGGTTGCCAATTTTTTGCATCTTAAAAATAAATATCCGGAGACCCTGCTTTTATCCATAGCCGATAATTACCGTTCCCACCAAAACATATTGGATTACGCGCAATCTTTAGTAATTGAAAATGAAGTTTCCCGCGCTCGTCTAACTTCCGCCAGTGCCGTTCCCATAAGTCCGATAAAAATAGCAGAAACAAAAAATCAGGAAGATGAAAAATATTGGGTTGCCGGCGAAATAAAAAGACTTATATCTTCGGGCGTGCCTCCGGAGGAAATAGCGGTTTTGTATCGCACCAACGAGGAGGGGCGCAACTGGTCTAAATTCTTGGCGGATTTTAATGTGCCCGTCTCCTTGGAATCTGCTTCGGAGATATTTTCCGACGCAGATGTTGTTCGTCTTAAGCGGATAATTCTGGCGGCAGAAAATCCAAATGATGACGGGTTGATGTTTTCTTATCTTGTGCAGGACTTTTTGCACACGGATTCTTTGGATGTGTTTTTGGCGTTGGGGGCGGCTTTAAAAGAGAAGCGGACTTTGTGGCAGGTGGTAAAAAATCCGGAAGGGCTGTTGGACAAGCTTGCTAATAAAGATTCGCTCTTAAAGGCGGTGGAACTGATTTCGGAAGTTATAAAAGTTTTTGAAAGCGATGGGGCGCAGTTGGGTTTGCGGGAAGCGCTTTCTTCTACCGGGCTTTTGTCTTTGGTCCTGTCTCGCGAAGATGGGCTAGAGAAGGCAGAAAAATTTTCAACACTTTTTGAAGAGGCGGCGATGGTTGATTCTCGGGGATTTAGCGGACGGGTTTTGCCGGAATTTATAAAGCGTTTAAATATTCTAGAAGAGCACAAAGCTACCCGCGGCGGAGCCAGATCGTCTCGTCCGGGGCGGGTGCGTCTTATGACCGCACACGGTTCCAAGGGCCAGGAATTTGAGGTGGTCTTCGTGGTTAATTGTCTGGAGGGAGTTTGGAGCGGTAAGCGGGTTAATGCTTCAAAAATAGAACTTTTGGAGGTGGCGGGGCATCCGGGCGTAACCGAAGAAGGAGAAGATTCCGGAAAAATAGAAGACGAAAAACGGCTTTTCTATGTTGCCACTACTCGCGCCAAAAAAGAACTTGTTTTTAGTTTTTGCTCAAAAGACAAAGATGGGAATGAAAAATCAGTTTCTCAATTTCTTCTGGATTTGCCAGAGGGCTTAGCTTCCAAGATAGAGCCGGAATTCACAGAGACAGATAAAAAACATTTTATACAGGAGGTTTTGGGCAGAGGTTTTGGGAAAAAAGAGAAAATTTCTTCTTTGCGCGACCCTGCCTATATATCCGAGCTTTTGGATTTGCGAGGCATTTCGCCCACACACTTAAATGCATTTTTATCCTGCAAATGGAAATATTTTTTTGGAAGTTTACTTCGGGTGCCCGCCCCCAAAGAACCGCATTTGGTTTTTGGCACCGCGGTTCATTTGGCGTTACAGCAAATGTATTCTGCCGGCCGGCCGCCCATAGAAGAGGTGGTGAATGTTTTTAGAAAAGAAATGGAGAAAGCCGCTATTTTGCCTTCCCGTAAAAAAGACTACATAGCCAAGGGCGAAAGAATCATAAGACAATATAGAGATTTTGTTTCTCGGCTTCCGTCTTGGGGGTTGGATGTTTTATTGGAAAAGAAAATGGAAGGGGTACTTGAAGATGGAACAAAAATAAACGGCAATTTGGATAAGGTTGAACTGTCCGCAGAGGGGGGAGTGGTGGTGGATTACAAAACCGGGCAACCCAAGACGCTCAATGATTTGCTGGGAAAAACTAAAAATGAAGGAGGTCCCGGAGTTTTTCGGCAGTTGGCTTTTTATCGTTTGCTTTGCGAGAAACAAACTAGGCCGGAGTGGGTTTTTGCCGGAGCTAGGGTGGAGTTTTTGGAATCCTTGGATAAGAACGAAAAACTCACCAGCCACCAACTGCCCATAACTACCCAAGAAGCCAAAGAGGTTGAGGGGGCGGTTTTGGATATGGCCAAGGAAGTTAGAGAATTGTCTTTTTGGAATGATTATCAATGCGAGGATGAAGAGTGCGAGTATTGCGCCCTTCGCCGCGCTATGCCCTAGTGTTTATATAAAAAACTTCTATGGTTTTCGTGCCGTCTTTATGATTGACAATTTATTGTTTGAGTGGTAAAAATATTCGGCACCTTGAGAGCCAATGACATCGAGAGGCCCGACGTATATAAGCGAGTCGCAGTTTCGGAGTATCCCAATGAAAAGGAGCGAGTCAACGGCGTTTAGAACCCCTCAGGCAACAAGCGAGCCAACACGCGTGAGAGCCACGTAAGATACGAGCGAGCTGTATAAGAGAAGACAACCACTCTAGGTGAGCGAGTCATTCTGGAAAAGAAACCCACGACGTACTAGCGAGTCAATTGACGCAAGTAATCTGTAATGTGGAAGCGAGTCCAAGGGAGTGGAGAAGCCCGATGCGAGAAAGCGAGCCATCCACATGAAGCAAACCTTAGGTCATAAGCGAGCCAAAAGAGATAAGAAGCCCTAACTTGTGTAGCGAGCCGTCGGAAGCAAGAAAGCCCGAGATAATAAGCGAGTCTTGGCGATGATGCAACCCAATCAAGATAAGCGAGTCAAAACGCGGAAGAAACCCCTCAGCTGAAAGCGAGTCCCGACCTGAAATATGGCGGGACTTTTTTTACATAAAATAATTGACAGATAGTCAAATATATGATAATAAATTTGCAGCGCATAAGTGCGTTGATAAGCAAAGAAAACCCGAAATAAGGAGATTCGTTGTGAGCGAAGATTTGGAATTTGGTAAGGAAATGGAGAATGGCGAAGACGGCCTGAGCCCCCAAGAGGAGGCAGCCGTTCGCGCCAATCCAGCGCTTTTTTTGACCCGCTCGCTCTTGTCGATTGAAAAACTGCGAGTGGCGACGCAGGTGCGCGACAAGCACCTGAAAAGAAACAAAAAGGAGGATTCCAACACGGAAATCATCCTGACCGGTCTGGTGGAGTTGGAAGACAAAATCACCGACCTGCTGGGGGATTTCGTGAAAGATCACCCGGCGTACCACTGGTTTTCGGGGGTCAAAGGTATTGGCAATGAAAACATTGGCAAGGTGGTGGGCTTTCTGGATATCCAGAAAGCAAACTACCCTTCATCCTTCTGGAAGTTCGCCGGCTATCACGTCACCGCCGACAACAAGGCGCCCAAAGCCATGCGCGGTGGCGGCAAGCTGGAGTACAACAAGGTCCTACGGGTGATGTGCTATCGCTTGGGCACTTCTTTGATGAAGGCCCGCGGTAAATTTGCGACGCGGGTCTATGAGCCCTATAAAGAGGGCCTGAAGGCACGCTATGAGAAGCGGGGTTGGAAGGTGGTTAAGGCCACCGAACTGCCCCGTGATGCCCGCGGCAAGCGCTACGAGGCGGAAGGGGTCATCAGCGAGGGGCACATCCACCAAATGGCGATTAGGAAGATGATCAAGGTCTTCCTCGCTTGCCTGCACATTGTATGGCGGGAGGCAGAGGGCCTTCCGGTTTCCAGGCCCTACGCGCATGACCAGTTGCACCATCAGGACTACATCAACCCCTGGTCGCTCTGTGATAGGCCGCCCAAGAAAGCGCGACGCGCCAAGAAGGTCGTCTAAACGGCAACACCAACACAGGGAGGGGTCAGACCCCTCCCTGCAAACTTTCAGTCCCCGGGGATAAGAAATCCATTGAACTCTAGCGAGTCTTCAGATTACAGAAACCCCATAGTTGATAGCGAGCCCAATGAGGCGAGTAAGCCATATGAGGTGAGCGAGTCGTAGCGTAAAAGGAGACCAAAAACAAGGAGCGAGCCAACCGAAAATAAGCAATCCAAAAGGAGGAAGCGAGTCGCGTGGATCGAGAAACCCAAAGAAGAAAAGCGAGCCAATTCACGCAAGAAGCCCATTAGGTAGGAGCGAGCCAAGAATCCTAAGAAGCCCAGTGTTTTCAAGCGAGTCTGGCAGTGCTAGTAATCCTTAATCCGCAAGCGAGTCGTCCAGAGCCAGCAACCCATACATCAGAAGCGAGCCAAGAATCTCTAAGAAACCCAGTGTTCGATAGCGAGCCCAAGGAGAAAAGTAATCCGTCTCTTGTAAGCGAGCCAATTCACGCAAGAAGCACATTGGGTAGGAGCGAGTCTGGCAGTGCTAGTAGTCCTTCATCCGAAAGCGAGCCATAAGGTTGAAGAAACCCTCAGGCAACAAGCGAGTCAACAACAGCGAGAAACCCACGATCAACAAGCGAGCCGATGACCCGAAGAAATCCTCAATTGGAAAGCGAGTCGGTCGCCACAAGAATTCCGTAGTATTCAAGCGCCCTGCAGTCAAAAGATTGCAGGGCCTTTTTGTAAATATTTAAAGATGAGTTAGGATTTATGTATGGATAATCAGAGTTCGTATCCGGTAGCAGTTACCGCGATAGTCGCCAAAGACGACAAATTTTTAATAACCAGAAGGTCTTTAAATAAAAAGAAATGGCCCAATATGTGGACTGTGCCCGGGGGCAAGTTGGAGTCTTCCGATTATGAGAATTTACCCAAAGATACTTCCGAAGCTTGGTACAACGTTTTAGAGGGAGTGGTCAGGCGGGAAGTAAAAGAAGAAACCGGTTTGGAAATAAAAAATATTCGCTACATAACCAGCTTGATGGCTCAGCATAGTGGCTCGGGAGAGCACACCTTAATTATTTCCCTTTTGGCGGATTGGCACATGGGGGATGTTGTTTTGCAGGAGGAGGAGTGTTATCAGCACGCTTGGGTTAGCGCGGAAGATTCCAAAAATTACGAGCTTATTCCCGGCATTTACGAAGAGTTGGTGATGGCGGAAAAAATGCTTACGGAGTCCAAAGAAGAGTGGAAGCCGGGACGTCTTGCTAAGATAGATGATTTTGTGAAGCTGGAATTTAGGGTGGGCAAAGTGATGTCGGCAGAAACGGTAGAAAAATCTGAAAAGTTATTAAAACTTCACGTTGACGATGGCACTGTGGACGGTCGGCAGATTTTGGCAGGCATTGCCAAGTATTATCCTCCGGAAAGCATAGTGGGTCGGCAGATTGTCTTTGTCTCTAATCTGGAGCCCCGCAAACTATTAAATTTGGAGAGCCAGGGGATGATTTTGGCTGCCCACGATGAGGGTGGAGGGGCGGTTTTGTTGATGCCGGACAAGGAAGTGCCCCAGGGTTCCAAAATAAGCTAGCAATGGGCGAGTTTTTGAGTTAGTATTTAGCGGCTATGAAAAGTTCTGCCATTATAAAAACCATAATTTTCGTAGTTGTTGCCGTCGCCCTTTTGTATGGCGCCAATAGCTACAATAAACGCTTAGATGAAGAAGCGGTCCTATCTCGGCAAGAAGCCACCCAATTAGAGCAAGAAACTGCGCGTTCTGAGGAAAATAAAAAACAAGAAATAAAAAAGAATATGAATATAAATGATGTGCGAGTTGGAAGCGGTCCGGAGGCCAAGGTGGGTGATCAGATAACCGTGAATTACGAAGGAACTTTTATGGACGGCAAGAAGTTTGATTCTTCCTACGACAGAGGAGAGCCGATCACTTTCGGTCTTATCCCTGGTCAGCTTATTGAGGGCTGGATAGTTGGAATACCCGGTATGAAAGTTGGTGGCAAGCGAACTTTTACCGTGCCTTGGCAGTTGGGGTATGGCGAGCAGGGCAATCCGATGGGAGGTATTGAGCCCAAGACGGATTTGAATTTCTCGGTGGAGCTCGTGGCGGTTAACGGCAAAGAGCAGTAAAACCAATCAGAGCAAATTCAAAAAACAGCCATTCCAACTGGAATTGGCTGTTTTTTGACCGGTACTTGTAAAGCGGATAGTCTTTCTGGGTAAATGGCGTTTGAGATACTGCAAAAAGATAAAAAAAGCCGGGCCCGTTTGGGCCTTATTAAAACCATTCACGGCAGCGCGCCTACGCCTGGCTTTGTGGCGGTTGGAACTCATGGCAATATTAAACTTTTAAATTCGGAAGATATTCCCGCCTCCGGCACTAAGATGGTTATCTCCAACACTTATCATCTGTGGCGAGATTTAAAAGAAGAGGGTTTGGAAAAATTTCCGGGACTTAATAATTTTATGAATTGGCCGGGAGTTTCTATGACTGATTCCGGGGGGTTTCAGGTTTTTTCCTTGGGCTGGCTTAAGGAGAGGGGTTTTCGCATGGGTTCATCCTCGGACGGTCGCGACTCTTGGGCTAAGGTGGATGATCTTGGAGTTGGGTTTAAAACTCCGGATGGTTGGGAGGGCTATTTGGATTCCGAGAAATCGGTTTTTATACAAGAAAAAATTGGGGCAGATATAATAGCCGCTTTTGATCAACCCACAGGCCCTTCTGCCAACAGGCAGGATACGGAGATTGCTTTGGAGAGAACCAATAATTGGGCGCGTCGGTGTGTGGAGGCGAGAAGTAGGAATGACCAAATGATGTACGGAGTGGTGCAGGGCGGAGATTTTGAAGATTTAAGAAAAAAATCGGCTGATTTTTTAAACCAACTTCCCTTGGAGGGTTTTGCAATTGGCTCCACCTATGGCGATGGTTATGGCGGAAGTCGCGAGGCAACTGCCCGGATGTTGGATTGGTCCATTCCTTATTTATCAGCAGACAAACCCCGGCATCTATTTGGAGTGGGGCGGGTGGCGGATATTTTTGCCGGAGTAGTTGCCGGGATTGATACTTTTGATTGCGTAATACCCACTCGGGAAGGCAGGCATGGCAGGATTTGGACTAGGCGCGGATACTATGATTTGAAAAAAGGCGTCTATCTTCAAGATGATAATATTTTAGAAGAAGGTTGTGGCTGCCCGGTTTGTTCTACAGAGAGAAGAAGTCGCAAAGAGATTCGCCAGTATTTTAAGGAGGGTTTGGCTCAGGGTCCGCGCTTGGCTTCAATTCATAATTTATGGTTTGTGAATAATCTTATGAGCGAGATTCGCGAAGGCCTTAAGAATGAAGCATTAGAAGAGGTTAGAGAAAAATATAAAAAAGCGTTGTAAAATTGTTTCTTGTATGGCGTCTGCAGATAAAGATAAATCAGGACAGATAAGTTCGGCAGAGGGAATTATTTTCTCTGTATCCGAGTATTTGGATATGATCAGCGCTTCTTTAGAGAAAGTTAAAGTGGAAGTTACCGGAGAGATAACCAGTTTAAATAATCATCCCACGGGCATATATGTGACTCTAAAAGACGAGCAGGAGGAGGCGATATTAAACTGCTATATAAACCCCTGGGTTTATAAGCAGTTGGGGATGGCGCTGGAGGCCGGGTTGCATGTTAAGGCCGGTGGGCATGGGCGGGTTTTTAAAAGGCGTGGTTCTTTGACTTTTCAGATAGATAAAATTGAGTTGGTTGGCGAAGGATCCTTGAAGCAGGCCTATGAAGCTCTTAAAAAAAAGCTGGCAGAGGAGGGTTTATTTGAGAGAAAGCGCGAAATTCCTTGTCCTGTTTGCGAGGTTGGGGTTGTGACTTCCAGAACCGGGGCGGTGATAGAGGATTTTAAAAAAAATGTAGCCCGGCGGGGAATTAAGATACACCTTTTTGATTCCAGGGTGGAGGGGAGGCAGGCAGTTTCAGATGTGGTTTCGGGTATAAAATATTTTAATGCCAATATGCCGGATTTGGATGCTTTGGTGGTTATGAGAGGGGGCGGGAGCTTGGAAGATTTGGCGGCTTTTAATGACGAGCGGGTGGTGCGTGAAATTTTTGCTTCGCGTATTCCCACTATTGCCGCCATAGGTCATGATAGGGATGTGCCCCTGGCGGCTTTGACGGCAGATGTCGCAACCTCCACTCCTACTGCCGCGGCAATGAAAATTTCCGCGACTTGGGAGCAGGTAGAAGAAACAGTCCCGGAAATATTTTTAGGGATTTTAGGTTTCTGGCAAGATGCTTTTTCCGGGGTTAAAAACAGAACTTCCAAATATGTGCAAGGAGCAATGCTTGGGCTTAGGCGCATATTGGCAAAACCCAAAGAGATGTCTGCTCTTATTGCCGGCAAATACGAAGAGGCGTTAGTTAAGTTTCATCTTCGCTTGCAGACTTATTCGCGCATAGTGGTTGGAGCGGACCCTAGGCGAAACCTCCGGTTAGGTTATTCCATAATTTTAAATAGCAGTGGAAAGGTTATAAAAAGCGTTAAAGATATAAATCTTAAGGACAAAACAACCTC
>Ga0101944_10005215_pt1 | contig 15047 bp, 14 predicted proteins | sample DewCreD2012metaG_FD_75245 | JGI IMG/M metagenome (GOLD analysis project Ga0101944, IMG submission 75245) | Hot spring sediment bacterial and archeal communities from British Columbia, Canada, to study Microbial Dark Matter (Phase II) - Dewar... ...
AGCTGCAGCTCGCCCGAGGGTTGCATGTAGATGCGGTCGAACGCGGTGGCGACGTAGTAGCGAAGGTTGCCGTCGCCGGACTCCCCGAAAGTCTCGGCGAAGGCGATCGCGAACTTGCCCTGCTTGCGGAAGGCGATGACGGAATCGCGGATCTCCTGCGCCTGCGCCATGCCGAGGCTGCCGGTGCCCAGCCGGGCGACGAGACCCTTGACCCGCGGGTCGCGCCCGGCCGCCTCCAGCCCGAGGACGAGGTCGCGCATGGTCGTAACCTTGCCCAGAGAGGCGCGGGCCAGCGGGTTCTCAGGCACCGTCTCGACGATGCCGTCGCCGAGATTGAGGTCCACAGCGGGGATCTCGACTCGCGCTGCATGGTCTGCGACTTCGCCGATCTCAAGCGCATCGTCAAGGGATGGATCGACGAGACGATTGATCACAAGATGATCCTCCGCCGGGACGACCCGCTGGTCAAGCCGCTGCAGGATCTCGGCGATGCGCTGCAAGGGCATGATGCGCTGGACTTCCTTCACCAACTCGCCGTATTTGGCCTCCATCTGCGAGAGGAGAAAGCGCGTCTCTTGGATCCCCAAGAACTCGCTGGCGTGCTTCTTCAGCAGGAAGGAGAGATGGTAGACCAAGATCTGGGTCGGTGTCAGGTACGCCAAGCCAGCCTTCTTCAACTGCGGCACATCCTCGGCCTTCATCCAGACCGAAGGGAGGTTGGGGAGGAACTGCTTGCCGCTCTCGAACTCCAGGCCCATGACCTTGAGGTGGTCGGCCGCCTCGCGCACCAGCACCTTGCCGGCCGGCAGCCAGCCCTTGCTCACCGGCACCTCCTGGAGCAGGATCGAATACGCATCCTTCTCCAGGTCCTCGCGGAAACGCAGGTTGATGCCCGGGAAGGGCACGCCCAGGTCGTAGTAGAGCGCGCGGCGCACGCGGATGACTTCGTCGTTCAGCTCCTCGATGTCGAGGTTCTTGCGGATGTTCTCGGAGAGGTCGACCAGGAGCGGGACCGTGATGGAGAACTCCTCGACGCCGGCCGGGCGCTTCTTCTGCGGCTTGTCCTTCTCGGAGGCGGGCGCCAGGGCCTCGGCCAGCTTGGACTCCGCGTCCGGCTTGCCGGCGAGCTGGCCCATCTTCGTCAAGCCGTAGCCGATCACGATGAAGAGCGCGGCGAGGAGCAGGAACTGGGGCTTGGGAAAACCGGGGATGGCGGCGAAGAGCAGGAGAATCCCGCCGCCGATGAACAGCGCCTTGGGCCGGGCGAGGAACTGCTTGCCGATGTCGCCGCCCAGGTTGGCGTTCTCGCTCGACGAGACGCGGGTCACCACCACGCCGGCCGTGATGCAGATCAGGAGTGCGGGGATCTGGGAGACCAGGCCATCGCCGATCGTCAGGATGCCGTACTTCCGGATGGAGGCCTCGGCCGTCATGCCGCGCTGCAGCATCCCGATGGCGAAGCCGCCCAGAAGGTTCACCGCGGTGACGATCAGGCCGGCGATCGCGTCGCCCTTGACGAACTTCATCGCGCCGTCCATCGCGCCGTAGAGCTGACTCTCCTTGGTCACCAGTTCGCGTCGCTCGCGGGCCTGGTCCATGTCGATCACGCCGGCGCGCATGTCCGCATCGATGCTCATCTGTTTGCCGGGCATGGCGTCCAGCGTGAACCGCGCGCCGACCTCCGAAACGCGCTCGGCCCCCTTGGCGATGACCAGGAACTGCACGATCGTGATGATCAGGAAGACGACCGCGCCGACCACGAAATTGCCGGAGACCACGAAGCTGCCGAACGTCGTGATGATGTCGCCCGCGTTGCCCTTCAACAGGATCATGCGCGTCGTGGTGATGTTCAACGCCAGGCGGAAGAGCGTGGTGAAGAGCAGCAGCGAGGGGAAGACCGAGAAATGAAGCGCCGTCGGGATGTAGACCGAGATCATCAGCATGAGGACGGAGATCGCCAGGTTGACGGCCAGCAGCAGATCGATCACCGGCGGCGGCATCGGGATGATCATCAGCCCGATCACCGCGACCAGCAGCACGATCAGCAGCACGTCGCTGTAGCGGTTCAGACGGTCGATGAAGCCCAGGAGCCTACTCATGCCCGCCCTCCGCCAGCAGTTCCGCCACGACTTGCCGGCGCTCGGCATCCCGCCCCAGTCCCCAGAGTGCCTGCGCTTTCAAAAGAAGCGAACAGCGGCGCTCGCGCCGGTCGGCCGCCCGAGCCAGCGCGATGTCCGCCTCGCGCAACGCGTCCTCGTACCGCCGGGTCCGCACGTAGGCGAAACTCAACGCGCGGGGCAGATACGGGTCCGCCGCCAGCTGTTCCCGGAGGCCCTCCAGGATGGCGATCCCCTTCTCGACCTTGCCGCAGGTGAGGTAGATGTGACTCACCAGGATCAAGGCCTGCCGCTGCATGTCGTCCATGCCCGCCGCTCCTCGCGCCTCCGCCCGCGGACGCTAACCGCTCACCAGCAGGTTCCGGAACATATCGCACATCTGCTTGTCCGCCAGCAGTTCCGTCAGGACCGCGCCGGCTTTCGCCTGCGAACCGGATCCCCCCTCCTCGCCCGCCTTCTGCAGCTGTTCCCGGCAACGCGCCAGGACCGCGAAAAGCACGTCGGGGACCAGCAACTCGCGGTGCGTGATGCCCGGTTCCAGAAAGCGCGCCAGCTCCTCCCGCAGCGTCGGCGGCATGGAGGCGTCCATGGCCGCGTGCGCCATCTCGTCGCTGGGCAGCACGCGCAGCGACTGCGGCAGGTTGGCGCGACCCACCTCGCTCTGCGGCAGCATCACGTTCTCGACGCCGACCTGGAACGAATAGGGGCCGATCTTGGACATGAAAGCCTCGCCTCCCCCAAAACCTACGCCACCGAAACGTGCAGCCGGTCCAGCAACTCGATGCCCTGTTCGATCGCCTGTACCGTGAATTCGCGCTCCGGGATCCGCACCACGAAGACGAGCCGGTCGTCGCCGCGCAACCCGGCCTGAACCGCGAAGGAATGCCCCTCGCGGTAATGGCACACCGCCAGGGCCTTGCGGAGAGGCCGCGCGTCGCCGACAGGAATCGGCCGCAGGAGAAAGAGCAGCACCTCGTCCGGCCGGCGCTCGAGACCGAGCTGTCCCAGGCGTTCCACGGAAAGCCGCACCGCCCCGCGCTGGCCGAACGCCAGATTCGGCAGGCCCATGGACCGCCCGAACTCCCGCAGGACGTCATCGACCCAGCTCACGCATCCTCCTCCTCATCGGCCAGCGAGGCCTCCTCCACCGCGATCACCTCGTCCAGCAGGGCCTGGACGCCGTTCAAGACGACCTGCCGCGTGGAGGCGTCCACGTATATTTTCAGCGGCAACTTGTGGACCAGGTCCTTGACACCCTTCACCAGCAGGACGTCGCGCGTGGGCGCGGCCTCGCCCCGCAACTCGAGAAACGCACGAACCGCGGACGAATCGAGGATGCGCGAATCCTTGATGCGCAGGATGTCCTTCATCAACGCCAACGCGCGCTTCTGCTGCCGCTGGCCCCTGCCCTCGCCATCCGGGTCCTGCTCCTGCTTCGAGCCGCCGCCCGAACCGCGGCCGTCGGGGTCCGCACGGTCCACGTAATCGAGCATCGCCTCGGCGTCGCGGTACAGGTTGCCCAGGACCTCCACCTGGTAAAGATCGCTGTTGGCCGCGTAAAGGAAGCTCTCGTCCATCGAGTGCAGCTCCGCGGCGACGTCGGCGCCGATCGCCTGGATGAGGAATTTAAGGGCGTCCTTGAATCCCTCGGGACCGTACTTATCCATGAGCGTCGTGAAGGTCTGCGCGACGTCGGCCTTGCCCAACACCGTCTGCCGGTACAGGTCGCGCCCCTCCTGCGCGGTGCCGACCGGCGAGGGATCTACGGCATCGATGTTGTAGCCGGCCCGGATCTCGGGTCCCTGCGTCTCCTCCAGTTCGGCCAGCATCTCGCCGACCGCCTGGCGCAGTTCGGCGCAAGCCGGATCGCCGGCCAGATCCTCGTAGGCGCGGGCCAACGCGGCATGCTGATGCGAAGGGTCCTTGAAGGCCTCCCGCAACAACTCTTTCAAGGCATCCTTGTTCGCCCCGGCTTGCTTCATCCGCTCAGCCAACTGCTTGAGCTTGGCCGGGTCGAGATCCTTCATCTCCTTCACCTTCTGCACGATCTGGTCGATATCTCGCACCCGTTCCCGGCCGTCGACCTGCTTGCGCTCCGAAAGCTTTTTCTCCACCTTCTCGCTGGCGGCGAACGTCAACTCCTCCGCCGCGTCGGCCAGCAACGAGTTGGGATCTTCGACCTTCACCTCCTGGCCGCGGTAGGAACCCGTGACGGATTCGGCGGACGTGTCCGATACGGGTGCGAACAGGTTCGGCTGGGTGCCCAAAGCGCCGTCCACGCGGTCCATTGCTCGCCCGTCACTCCTCTTCCGCAGCCGCTGGACCGGCACCACAGGTCGCAGAGATGCCAGCCCGGACATGCCGGCTGCGGATGAACACGGTCGGAGACGCCGGTCAGCGTCCCCTCGTCACTTCCTGCACCCAGCGCAGCACTTCCGCCACCGGCTCGATCAACTCGCTGGGGATGTACTCCGACACGCGGCCCTGTTCCCAAAGGTCGTGGGCCAGGGGCACGTTGCGCATGATCGGTATGCCTTCCTCCTCCGCCACCTCCATCATCCGCCGGGCCAACGCACCCTCGCCCCGCGCCGCGATGACCGGCAGCGGGGTCTCGCCCTTGCGATACCGCAGCGCGATGGCGATATGCGTCGGGTTGGTGATCAGGACATTCGATCTGCGAACTTCCGCCACCTGGTCGCTCATGGCCATCTCCTGGTGCAGATGCCGGCGCTGGCCCTTGATCTGCGGGTCGCCTTCCATCTCCTTGTACTCCTGCTTGAGCTCGTCCTTCGACATCATGTTTTCCTTCATGAAGAAATGCCGCTGCAGAAAATAATCGCCCACCGCAATGGCGACAAAGGTAACCCCGCACCACTTCATCATCTCGTAGGTCATGGTTCCCAGGCAGCCGAGCGCCACGTTCAGCTCGGCATAAGGCATCAGGACCAGCGTGGGCGTCGCGTCCCGAAAGACCTTCCACAGGACGAGGCCGATGACCGACACCTTGAGCGCCGACTTGGCGAATTCCATCAGGTTCTTCATGCTGAAGACCTTCTTGAACCACTGTTTCGGATTGAGCTTTTCGAGACTGGGCTTGGCCGGTTCGATGGCGAACAGGAAGCCCGTCTGCAGGACGTGCCCGACCGTGCCGGCCACGGCGGCGAAAAATACGACCGGGAGGGAGAGCACGAGCAGGGCAAGCACGGACTCCCGCAACATGATCCGCAGCCCTAGGTCGAACGGCAGGCCGAATACCCCGGTGGAGCGCACCAGGAGGGTTTTCAGACAGTCGAGGGCGACGTTCCAACCCACACCGACGGCGACCGCCACCGCCAGCACCACCAAGGCCGAAGAGACCTCCTGGCTCTTGGCCACCTGGCCCTTCTGTCGCGCATCGCGAAGACGTTTTGGGGAGGGTGGTTCGGTCTTCTCGCCGCTCATGCCGTGGCTGCCCCGATTCCTCCGCTCGTTTATCGTTCGAGCATCAGTCTAGTGCCACAACCATGACGAGCAACATAAAACCCCTGCGCTGGGCTGGGCAGGACGGCACGGGAAGCGTGGGTTTCAAGGTTCCGATACCGGCGGTCCGGCCACTTCGCCGTTCGGTTTGGCGACAGTCTTTGCGGCGGCCTGAGCGGGCGGCGGGGCAGACGGGAGCATGGTCAAAAGGGACACGCCCGACGGACCCAACCCCAACAGGTAATCGCGCCCGCGAGCGCGCAGGATGACGACGGAATTCCGCGGGTCGATGGCACGGCGCGAGACGATCCGCATCTCGTCGACCTCCGCGTCGCCCGCCATACGACGCTTATACTTCACGATGGCCCAAATCGAACCGCCCGCCAGGGCCACGATGAAAGCCAGCCAGAATCCCATGCTCCACCCGGAAGGACCTTTCGCCTGACCGGCACGTCCCGGGTTCTCCTGCGCCAAGCGTTCCAGTTCCCGCATCTCCCTGGCCCAAGCCTCGTTGGCCGGCGAGGCCGATTCCCCGGGCCTGGCTTCGGAATCCCGACCGGCCTCAGGCCGATCGGGCTTGACCGTCTTGTCGGGCATGGAAGGAGCCGTTTCTTGCGCGCCCCCCGCCGCGGAAAACAGCCCCAGCGAGGCAAGCGCGAGCATGGCAGGGACAAGGAAAGGCGCGAAGCGCCTGTCCTGCCCACGGGGGCGAATGGCCTTCAGTCCCGAGATCATGTTGATCGCCATCCCAGTACCGCACCGCAGAAGTTCCAGACCCATGGCGCAGCGTCTGCGGGTCCGGCTCTTCGTTGCTCGCTCGTCACAGATCTCCTCCGGATATGCTCCTCGCTCGCGCCTCGATCCGGACCCGCATCCGCGGCGCACGGGGTCAGGAACTTCTGCGGCACGGTACTAGCCCGTTCGCGGAGGCCCGTCAAACGGACGGAGGCCATCGAACAGCCGACACCATCCTACCAGTCCACCTGGAACATGAAGACGAACGCGTGGCTGCGATAATCGCGGTCCCGGAACCGCAAGACGGCGGGAGAAATGTCGAAGTACTCGCGGTTGACATTGATGTGATTGTAGTTGGCCATGATGCGCGTGTTGGGATTGAGGTGCCAATTGACCCCGCCGACCCAGGCCCACATCGTTCCCTTTCCTTGGGAGCCCAGAACGCCTCCCGCAGGCAACGCGAGATCGTCCATGCCGTCCGCATCGGAGAAATCGAGGTAGTGGAAACGGGCCAGCAGTTGGACCGCACCGAAGCCGCTGCCATCCATGGCGAAATTGCGTTTGGGCACCAAGCGCCCATAGCAACCCGCTTTACGGTTGTAACTGCGCGATTCCCCCGTCAACAGATAGCTCGCGCTGACCTGGAAGGCCTGAAGGAACACGTCCCCCGCGCTTCCCGAAAGAGGCCCCGCGCTGCCCTGGCGATACCGCGTGACGGTCCGATCCCCATCCGAATCGAGGAAGACCGCACCATACTCGGCGGACAGATTGAAGCGGTCCCAGTTCAAGGCCAATTCGCCGATCAGACGCGCATCGCCCACGATCCGCTCCAGGTTGCCCGTGTCCAGAAAGCGGTTGGCCGTGCGCACAGAAGGTCTCGCGCGGAAGCGCACCGTCTCGTTGTCGTCGGTACTGCTCGTCTCGGCGATCCGCCCGGATAGTCCCAGGTGCAGATGCCGCCGTCCCTCGCCCTCCCACCACGGCAGGCCGGTCAGGCGCACGGTGCCCATGTAATTGTTGTCCTGCCGGATGACCGCCGAGTTGTCGGTGTCGCGAAAAACGCCGGCGGCCCAGTGCAACCGGTCGCCCAGATGCGTGTTCCTGAATTCGATGCCGAAATTTTCGTCCATGCCGAACGCCTGCTGGACGAAACTTCGCTCGATGAATTGGAAGTACTTGGGGCTCTCCATCTGTTCCAGACCGAAGGGTTCCATCATGGCCCCGATACGAACCTGCCCCACCACCGGAAGATCCTTCAGGCCGATGAACATATCGCGGATGTCGTCGTTCCCGTCGCTTGCATGCTCGAACTGGGCCGCCCAGAAGACGTGGCGATAAAACGTGCCGCCCATCTCCAGGTACGCGCGGCGCAAGTTGGCGAAATCCGGCTCGTACAGGCCCAACTGGCGCTGGGTCGCCGCATCCTCGGACAGGTATCCCAATTGCCACTGAATGCGGCCGCCGACATAAAGATCCGTGGCCCCATCCCGCGTCTTGAAACGGAGCCCCTTGTCCCACCGCACCGAAACCGCGTTCGGGTCATCCCCCTTGGGCGCATCGGCCAGCGCAGGCAGCGAAGCGATCTTGCCCGTCACCTGCTGGGCCGTCTGACTCGCCTCCAACCGCGCAATCTTGGCGTCGCGTTCCCCGATCTGGCGCTGTTGCTGCTCGACCATCTGCTCCAGCCGCCGCAGCCGCTCTTCCATGGAATCCTCTGCCCAAGAGGCCCATGCGCAGATCGCCAGACTGACAGCTACTGCCGTCCTGAACATTTGCAACTCCCGTGACATGAATCGGTTAAGAGAATCGAAAGCGCCCGAAATCAGCGCCTGTCCGTTAGGCAGGAAAGCATGCAGCACGGTCAAGATTTTGTCAATACTGCGTTTGATGGCGAGTGCGTGACACTTTAGGCGCTTGGCTATGAAATCGGAACCACCTGTGCCGCAAAGGAATACACGGCTTTTCTCTATGAGATGCCCGCGCAGGTTGTCACGCACCCTTTGATGGCCCCAAGGACGCGTGGTGGGGCCGTCTCAAGTCGATTGGCTGCAGTCTGAAGCATGGTTCTGCATTCGCCGATTACGACAAAGCCTGCGGTGTATTCAAGACCGCCGTTCCGGTTGCACGATGCCGCAAAAAGCTTTTCTCTTCGGCTGGAGGTTTTTAGCCATGACGAACGCAGGATGGGTGCTTTGTACAGGTCTTCTGACAGCCCTGACCGGTACGACCTTCGGCGCGGAAGCGAATGCCCCGAAAAAGATCCTCTTTTTCCACGGCAAGGCCAGCCATGGCTACGGCGGACACGCTTACCTGCCGGCCTTCAAGATGCTCGCGCGCATTTTGAACGAGAACGTACCCGCCGTGAACGCCCTCATCGTCGGCGAAGAGTGGCCGCAGGATCCCGCGGTGCTGGAAGGCGTCAGCGCCATCGTGCTGGGCAGCGATGGCGGGATGCTGGTGAAGAAACATGCGGCGAAGCTGGAACCCCTGATGAAGCAGGGCGTGGGACTGGCCTGCATCCACTACACCGTCGATCCCACCGACCCGCAGGCAATCAAGAACCTGATCGCATGGATCGGCGGCGCTTACGAACAGCACTGGTCCGTCAATCCGCATTGGGAGGCGGATTTCAAGGAATTCCCGGATCACCCGGTCGCGCGCGGACTGAAGCCGTTCAAATGCAGCGACGAGTGGTATTACCACATGCGTTTTGCGGAAGAGATGAAAGGCGTCACGCCGATCCTCCAGGCGATTCCGCCGGAAAGCACGCGCAAAGGCAAGGACGGTCCGCACAGCGGCAACCCCACGGTTCGTTCGCGGACCGGCATGCCCGAAGTCGTGGGCTGGGTGTACGAACGGCCGGGCGGCGGTCGGGGCTTCGGCTTCACCGGCATGCACACGCATTGGAACTGGGCACAGGACAGTTTCCGAAAATGCGTGCTCAACGCCCTGGTCTGGATTGCCGGCGCCGAAGTGCCCGCAGGCGGCGTGCCGTCCAAGACGCCCACCCTGGAAGAACTGGAAGCCGACCTCGGCATGGAACGCCCGGGCAACTTCAACGCCGAAGCGGTCAGGAAACAGATCGAGGCGCTGAACCGGTGACCTCCGCCTCCCGCCTGCGGCGACCCTCCGGAGGTTTTCGTCACACGCCCCGCGCTTCGGCACCCCAGACCAGTTTATGGAGTTGCAGGTGGAAGCGCACCGGCGGCGGCAGGCGATCGTCCAGGATCCAACGGGCCAGGTCCGGATAGGAGATCCGTCCATACGCCGGCGAAAGCAGGACGGCGCGCACGCGACGCCCCAGTTCGCGCGCCGCGATCTGCTCCCTGGCCCATTCGTAATCCGCGCGGTCCGTCAACACGAACTTCAGTTCGTCGCGGTCCGCGCGCAGGTGTTCCAGGTTGCTCCACAGGTTCCCTGCCGCCTCGCCGCTGCCGGGAGTCTTCAGATCCAGGATCAGGTGCACACGTCCGTCCACGACCGAGACATCATGGCTGCCGGCGGTCTCCAGCAGCACCGTCCGCCCGTCCTCGCAAAGCGCGCGCAGCAGGACGGGACAGGCCGCCTGCGCCAGCGGCTCGCCGCCGGTGACCAGCACGTGCGAAGAGCCCAGCGTGCGGACCCGCTCCCTGACATCGGAAACCCGCAGACGCTCGCCGCCCGTGTAGGCGTGGGTCGTGTCGCAGTAGGTGCAACGCAACGGGCAGCCGGTCAGACGGACCAGCGTAAAGGGAAGTCCCGCCCAGGTGCTTTCGCCCTGGAGCGAGCGGTAGATTTCATGGACCGCCAGTTCCGGATCGTCGTTCATGCCGGTGAGGTGTACGGGATGACGCCCGCCGAGACAACTTCCCGCTAACCCGCCAGCAGGCTGGGCAGCTTCAACTGGCGAAGAGCCGCATCGATCTGGTCGATGTCGACGGGCTTCCGGACATAGGCGTCCACGCCCAGGCTGCAACTCTCCAGGAAGGCTTCTTCCTCCTGGGAACCGGTCATGACGATGACCGGCAGGGCACGCGTCTGAGGGTGCGCACGAAGCCGGCGCAGGATCTCCAGCCCATCGATCTTGGGCAGGTTCAGATCCAGCAGGAGAAACGCGGGTTGAACCGCCGCACGACCGGCACCGCCAAACAGAAGGTCCAGCGCCGCCTCGCCGTCGGTGGCCACCGTCATTTGAAAATCGACATCGTTTTTGTTCAGCGCACGACGCGTCAACTCGACATCATCCGGATTGTCTTCGACCAGCAGGATGGACTGCCGTTCCATGGGCGCACCTCGGAAGCCGAAAACATGTGAGATCCCTACCCCGCGCCATAAGCAACAGTCTTATACCTGCACTGGCGCGGCAAAGCAACAGCTTCGCAAAACAGAAACGCCTTGCGCGACCGGCGCAAGGCGTTCGTGCAACCGATGCCGAACGGCAGAAGGTCAACCGAACTCAGAACTCGATGATGTACCGGCGCCGCGAACCGAGCGCGCCGAAGACGAGGCTTACCAGCATCATCACGCAGAACAAAGCGAACCATCCGTACTCGCTCATCGGATCCGTGGGTTTTTCCCCGACACCGTAAATCCAGACAGGGCCCATGGCCCAGTAAAGGAATCCACCCGCCCCGATCAGGAAGGCCACCAGCGAGATGATCTGGTTGGTGCGCTGGCCTTTCATGGCCAAATCCATCTCGTTCAGCTCGCCCTCGGGAAGGTTCTTCATCGAGTGCCCGCAAGCGGGGCACCGGATGTTCTCCTGGCCGAATTCCAACTTCGGGTAGTGGATGGTCATGCACTCGCTGCACGTAGCCTTGACCGGAATGCCCATGGCACCCTCCCCTGAAGAACGGTTCGCAACGAATCGACAGGACGGCATTATACGTCAGGACGGCTGGCGCGCAAGTGGGGAGAAAGCCGCCCGCCCAACCAGCTTTCTCCGCGATCTCGGCGCACTTGATGCGGCAACCCGGGGAATCGTCCGACATGCCGCATTTGCCCCGCGCAAGTCACTTGCATTTAAGGGCCCCTGCCGGTCTAAACCGGGCTGCAAGAGGTCTCGCTCGGGAGCAGCCTGCCGTCCATGACCGCGCCTTCGCCCAACCAGCCGTCGGATACCTCCTCTCCCCACCCCCTTCGGACGAAAGACGAGGAAGACCGGCAGGTCCTTTCCGAACGTCCGGCCAACCTCCGCGGGAAAAGCCTGCGCGCCTTTCTGGAGCGTCACGTGCTCCCGCATGTCCAGACACCCGCCCAGTATCTCGGTGGCGAGTTGAACCAGGTCGTCAAGGACCACGCGACGGCCAAGGTCAAGGTTGCGCTGGCCTTTCCCGACACCTATGCCATGGGCATGTCCAGCCTCGGGATGAAGATCCTCTACCACGTCTGGAACGAACAGCCCGGCACCCTCTGCGAGCGGGTCTTTGCGCCGTGGCCGGATTTCGAAGCGCGCCTGCGGGAGCACGGGTTGCCGCTTTATTCGCTGGAAACCTTCACGCCGCTGCGCGAGTTCGATGTCGTCGCCTTCTCGGTCGCCTACGAACTGGGGTTCGCCAATCTCCTGACCATGCTGGACCTGGGCGGCATTCCGCTGCGATCCGCGCAACGCGACGCCTCCCACCCCCTCGCGATCCTGGGCGGTCATGCCGCCTTCAACCCCGAACCGGTGGCCGATTTCATCGACATCGTCTGCGTGGGCGAGGGCGAGGAACTGGCCGTCGAACTGACGGCCCGGCTGGCCGAACTGAAACCCCTCGGATTGTCCCGCGAGGAGCTTCTGTACCGCCTGGCCCGCGAAGTCCGTGGGTTGTACGTCCCGCGGTTCTATCGCGTCGAGCATGCCGCGGACGGCCGCGTGGCCGGCGTGGAAGCGGCGCGCCCCCAGCTCCCGCTGCCCGTCCCGCGCCGCGTGGTGCGGGACTTTGAACATGCGCCGTTCCCGACCCGCCCGCCGGTCCCCTACGTCGAGACGGTTTTCGAACGCTATGCGATCGAGATCATGCGCGGCTGCGTCAACGGCTGCCGCTTCTGCCAGGCGGGCATGATCGTCCGCCCGCAGCGGCAGCGCAGCCCCGAGCGCATCTTGGAACTGGCCAAGGCCGGCTACGAAGCGACCGGCTTCGACGAGATCGGGCTGCTCTCGCTCTCCTCCAGCGACTACGCCGGCATCGCGGAGCTGGCGAAGAGGTTGAACGACTGTTTTGCCCCGCTCGGCGTCAGTCTCTCGTTCCCTTCGCTGCGCGTCGGGACGGTGTTGGCGACGCTGCCGAAGGAACTCGGCCGCACGCGCAAAGCCGGTCTGACCATCGCCCCGGAAGCGGCAACCGAACGGCTGCGGCGGGTCATCAACAAACCCGTTTCGGACGAACACCTGCTGGCGGCGTGCCGCGAGGCCTACCGGCACGGTTTCGACCAGGTGAAGCTCTACTTCATGCTCGGTCTGCCCGGGGAAACCGACGACGATCTGCGCGCGATCGGCGATCTGGCCGCGCGCATCAGCTTCGCGCGCATGGAGGTGCGCGGGCGCAAGGCGAAGGTGACCGTTTCGGCAAGCAACTTCGTGCCCAAACCCGGCACGCCGTTCCAGTGGGCGCCGATGCTCTCGAAAGACGAATGGCGACGGCGGCAGAACCTGGTGCGCGAATCCTGCCGGCTGGGGACGATCCGGTGCAAGTTCCACGACGTCGAGGTCTCGTACCTGGAAGGCGTCTTCTCGCGCGGGGACCGGCGCTTGGGCGCGGCGCTCGAATCGGCCTGGCGCAAGGGCGCGCGCTTCGACGGCTGGGACGACCAGCTCAAGCTCGAGGCTTGGCAGGCGGCCTTCCGGGAATGCGGCCTCGATCCGGACTGGTTCGCGCTGCGCGAACGGGCGCTCGACGAGACGCTCCCGTGGGTGGCCGTCAGCGACACGGTCAGCCCGGGATTTCTGAAACGCGAGTGGGCCAAAAGCCGCGAGCTGCGCGTCACGCCGAGTTGCGCCGACGCGGCGAAGGATCCGTGCCAGCTCTGCGACGCGTGCGAGCGGAGTCCGCACTACGAGCGCAAGGATGCGGCGCCGCCAGCGCGCTGAAAACGACGCGAACGCGATGGCCCGAAGCGGTACCGGGACTTCCGGCGAAACATTCCCGACCGCCCGAACCGCATCTTGTTCGGTTCGCGCGACGCGACATAATGGACTGTTCCACAAACCTGCCACCCAGGAGGATGCCACATGCCGCTCTTCGAAATGCCCCTGCCCGAGCTGAAAAAGTACATGGGACGAACGCCGTGCCCGCCGGACCTGGACCGTTTCTGGGACGAGAGCCTGGCGGAAATGCGCGCGCTGGACCCCCAGGTGGAACTGATCCCCGCGGAGATCCAGGCGCCCAGCGCGGAGTGTTTCCACCTCTACTTCACCGGCGTGGACGGCGCGCGCATCCACGCGAAGTACCTGCGGCCGAAAGGCGCCGGCCGGAAACCGGCCGTGCTGCTCTTCCACGGTTACACCGGCTCGAGCGGCGACTGGTTCGACAAACTCGCGTGGACAGGCCAGGGTTTCTGCGTCGCGGCCCTGGACTGCCGCGGCCAGGGCGGTCTCTCGGAAGACGTCGGCGGCGTGAAGGGCAACACCCACAACGGGCACATCATCCGCGGCCTGGACGAGGCATCGCCGAAGAAGCTGCTTTTCCGTCAGATCTTCCTCGACACCGCGCAGCTGGCGCGCGTCGTGATGGGCTTCCCCGAAGTCGACCCCGAGCGCGTCGGCGCGACGGGCGGCTCGCAGGGCGGCGGCCTGACGCTGGCGTGCGCCTCGCTGGAACCGAAGGTCAGGCAGGCCGCGCCGATTTTCCCGTTCCTTTGCGACTACCAGCGGGTCTGGGAGATGGACCTGGCCAAGGACGCCTACAACGAGCTGCGCACCTACTTCCGCATGTTCGACCCGCGGCATGAACGCGAGACGGAGATCTTCACGAAGCTGGGCTACATCGATTGCCAGCACCTGGCGAAGCGCATCCGCGGCGAGATCCTGATGGGCGTCGGCCTGATGGATCAGATCTGCCCGCCGTCCACCCAGTTCGCCGCATACAACAAGATCGAGGCGAAAAAGAGCATGGTCCTCTATCCCGACTTCGGCCATGAAGGCCTGCCGGGGATGAGCGACAAGGTCTTTGAGTTCATGAGGAGGCTGTAACCTGGACGCCGAGGTGTACTGGATCCCGACGCCGTGCTCCGGCCGCCTGGCCATCCTTCCGCACCCGCGGGGCGACGAGGCGTTGGCAAAGGATCTTCGCTCGTTGAAAGAGCAGGGCGTCACCTTGCTCGTTTCGCTGCAGGAAGAGGCAGAGGCCGAAGGTTACGGGCTGAAGGACGAAGCCCGGCGGTGCGAGGAAATCGGCCTCCGGTTCCGCCGTTTTCCCATTCCGGATCACAACGTTCCTCCGTTCGACCGGGCGACCTTCGAATTCATCGAGGCGTTGGCGCGCGAGGTGCGGGCGGGGGAAGGCGTGGCCGTGCATTGCATGGCGGGCATCGGTCGTTCGGGATTGGTCTGCATCGCCGTGCTGATCGCCCTGGGCATGGAACCGGTGGCGGCGATGGACGCCGCCAGCGAGGCGCGCGGTTTTGCGCTGCCGGAGACGGACGAGCAGTGTCTCTGGTTGCGCGATTATGCGCAGCGCCGCCGGCCGGGGGAGTAAGGCACTCGGCAAGCCATCTCGGTCAGGTTGTTCTCTTCGGCACCCAGGCACCGCGGCGCGGTACTCAGTACCGCGCCGC
>Ga0101944_10005218_pt1 | contig 15039 bp, 9 predicted proteins | sample DewCreD2012metaG_FD_75245 | JGI IMG/M metagenome (GOLD analysis project Ga0101944, IMG submission 75245) | Hot spring sediment bacterial and archeal communities from British Columbia, Canada, to study Microbial Dark Matter (Phase II) - Dewar... ...
CCGGATCGAGGCGCGAGCGAGGAGCATATCCGGAGGAGATCTGTGACGAGCGAGCAACGAAGAGCCGGGCACGCATCCGCGGCGCCATGGGCCTGGAATTTCTGCGGCGCGGTACTCAGCGACGGCTTTGGTTGGAGAATGTGGGTATGAGCACGCCAAGGACCGGGATGACCGACGCCGAGCTGCTCCGCGAGTTCGTCGAGCGGCACTCGCCCACCGCTTTCGGCGAGCTGACCGAGCGGCATGCTGGGCTCGTCTACCGGACCTGCCTACGGGTGCTGGGTGAAGCGCACGCGGCCGAAGATGCCACGCAAGCCACCTTCGTGGTGCTGGCGCAACGCGCCGCCACCGTTCGCGACGGCACGGTCTTGGCGTCCTGGCTCTTTCGCGTGGCGACGCTTGCCGCGCAGGACCTGAAGCGCTCGGAAGCGCGACGCAGGCGCCGTGAAGAGGCCGCTGCCCACCGGCAGGAGGAGCGCGCCATGGCGAACGACGATGGACGCCGCTGGCAGGCCGTCCAGCCTCTCTTGAACGCCGCGCTGGCCCGTCTGCGGCCCCAGCAACAGGAAGCCGTCCTTCTCCACTACCTCGAAGGCCGGACGTATGAGCAGATCGGCCAGGCGCTGCGCTGTTCCGCCGACGCGGCGCGCAAGCACGTCGAGCGCGGGCTGGCGAAGCTGCGCGCCTTCTTCCTGCGGCGCGGGACGACCCTGAGCATCGCCGCACTGGCGTCCGGGCTGCTTGCGGAAGGCGCCCTCGCCGCTCCGCCGACGCTGGCCGCGACGTCCTGCGGCGTGGCGTTGTCGAGCCTGGGCGGCGGTGCCGCGACCGCAGCCGCGCCGGTCCTGATCGCGAAAGGAGCCATGAAAATGATGTTCTGGGCCCAGGTGAAATTCGCCGCGCTCGTGCTGGCCTCGACGATCCTCTTCGCCGCCGGAGGCACCGCGGCGTTTCGGCTCTTCGCCGCCGAGGCCGGCAACACGCGCGCCGCACCCGGTTCGACGGCGGCAACGCCCGGGCCGACGGCCCAGGTCGTCACCGGCGATTTCCCCGTCTGGGTGGAACTCGACAAGCCGCAGATGGTGACCGTCGTCATCGAAGACGCGACCGGCAGACGCGTGCGCAACCTGATCGGCGAGACGCGCCTGCCGGCCGGCAAACACCGCTTGAGCTGGGACGGCTTCGACGACGGCGACTACTCGCAAGGCGGCACCCTGACCCGCCACCGCGTTCCGCCCGGCACCTACACCGCGCGCGGCTTGGTCCACGATGGGCTGAAGACGATTTACGAGTTCACTCCGTACAGCGGCGGCAACCCGCCGTGGAAGACCCGGGAGAACCTCGGCGGCTGGATGGCCGATCACTCCTCGCCGCTGGGCGCGACGTTCATCCCCGAAGGTTCGCCCTACGGCGAAGGCAAGCCGCAGGTGCTGCTGACTTCGCTCGTCGCCGAGTGCGGCCGCACGACCGTCTGGGTCGGCACCGACGGAACGACCTACCAGCGCCGCGCCCTGTGGGGCTGGGACGGCGGCATGGCGGCCGCAACGGATTTCGGCAAGGAAAAGGATCCCCGCTTCTACGCGTACGTCCTGATGTGCTGGGGCGAAGCCAACGAGGTGATGCTGCGCGCCCTGACCCGCGACGGCGGCAGGGACGTCGCGAAGTACAGACCCACCGTCAGGATGCCCAAGGAACCGCGCGAACTGGGCTTGGCGCTCTCCGTGCGCGACGGCCTCGCCGCCATCGCCGTGCCGCTCGACAACGCCATCGTCTTCATGGACGTGAAGCGCAACAGGACGCTCGGCACCGCCAGCGTCCCGTCGCCCAAAGGCGTGCTGCTGGACCACCAAGGCCGCCTCTACGTCAGCACCGAAGGCACGGTGAAACGCTTCGCGCTGACGCGCAAGTCGCCCGACGCCCCGCCGCAGCTCGACGCCGGCACCGTCATCGTGAAGGGCCTCGAAGATCCGCGCACGATCCAGACCGACCTGCAGAACCGGGAACTCTACGTTTCGGACTGGGGCAAGAGCCACCAGGTGAAGGTTTTCGCTCTCGACGGCCGCCCGGTGCGTGTCTTCGGCAGGCCCGGCGGATTCCAGGTCGGCCCGTACGACGAACAGCGCATGCACCGCCCATGCGGCCTGGCGATCGACGACAAGGGCCAGCTCTGGGTTGCCGAAGCCGACTGGTTGCCCAAGCGGGTCAGCCTGTGGGACGCGGCGACCGGCGCCTTCAAGAGCGCGCGCTACGGACCGCCTCATTACGGCGGCGGCGGGACGATCGATCCGGAGGACAAGAAGCGTTTCTTCTACGGCGAGTACGGCGGGACGCTGGAGTTCGAACTCGACTGGGAAAAGGGCACCGCCAGGCTGGTCGCGATCCCCATCCGTCACGACGTCCAAGGCTTCGATCCGATGCCCGGCGACATGCCCTTCGCGCCCGAGTTCCCCATCCGCACCGGAGGCCGGCTCTACCTGACCCTGGGCTATCAGGGCGCCCTGCGCTGCAACGACACGACCGCCATCTGGCTTTACGACGAGAAGACGAGGACCGCGCGGCCCGTCTGCCATGTCGGCTCGATGCGGCGCTGGGAATTCGTCCGTACCGCTCCGTACATTTCCGAATTGCAGAAGGAAGGCGGCATCTACGAGCCGTTCCTCTGCTGGACTGACCTGAACGCCGACGGGAAAGTGACGCGCGACGAATTCAAGGTCCGCAAGTTCACCGAGACGTTCCGGAAGGCCGATGGGAAGACCTCGCCGCTCTTCGGCTTCCGCGACTTCATGCCGTGCAACGACCTGTCGCTCTGCGGTTCGTGGAGCATCCGCGTGCCGGCGCCGACGTTCCGCGAGGACGGCACGCCGCTGTACGACCTCGATAAGGCCACCCTCACGATACCCCCCAGCGACCGGCAGCACTGGGCCGAGGACGGTCACGCCGGCCTCCTGCTCGGCGACGGCTCGTGGCTCCAGGGCTTCCAAGCCTGGAAGGACGGCCGCTGGGTGTGGTCCTACCCGGCCGTCTGGGAACACTTCATGCCGCCGCAGTACCCCGGCCACGCCGTCGAACCGACGCGCTTGATGGGCCCGCCCTTCACCCCGGGCCAAGGCGATGCGCGCGACGTGATCTGCTACAACGGCGAACGCGGCAACCTGTACCTGCTCACCGGCGACGGGCTCTTCATCCAGACCCTCGGCGGCCACATGTCGACCAGCGAACTCTTCCACTTTCCGATCGCCCGACGCGGCATGGACGTGACCGGCTACAGCTTCGAGGACGAGCACTTCCATCCGACGATCACGCGGACGAAGGACGGCAATGTCTACCTGGTCGCCGGCAAGGAACACAGCTCGATCTTCCGCATCGACGGCTTCCAGACCATCCGCAAACGCGCCTTCGGCACCGTCGAACTGGCGACGGCCGAAGTGGCGAAGATCAGCCCGACGTGGATCATTCCCGGCCGCAAACAGGGCCGGCAGGACCTGAGCGTCGCGGTGCGTTCGCAGGCGCCGACGGTCGACGGGAAACTCGAGGATTGGTCGAACGCCGCGTGGGCGCAGATCGGCACGGCGGGCACCGGCGCAATGGCGGTCTCCGGCGACAGGCTGTACCTCGCGTACCGCACCGGAAACGATCAGGCGCTGGCGAACGACGCCTCCGACGCGCCGTTCGCCTTCAAGCGCGGCGGCTGCGTGGATGTGATGATCGGCCCGGCCGACCGGAGAGGCTCGCGCAACGAACCGATCGCGGGAGATGTGCGGCTGCTGGTGACGAGAGTGAAGGGCAGGACGCTGGCGGTGCTCTATCGTCAGGTCGCGCCGGGCGTGGCGGACGCGAAGCGGACGCTCTTCGAGTCGCCCATCGGTAAGGTCTGGTTCGACGACGTGCGCGAGGTGAGCGAACAGGTTCAATTGGCCCAGCAAGGCGGCGACATCGAGATCTCCGTGCCGCTGAGCCTGCTGAATATACGGGGGAAGCCCGGCGAAAAGCTGATCGGCGATCTGGGCATCCTGCGCGGCAACGGAATCCAGACGGTGCAGCGGATCTACTGGAACAATCTCGACACGGCGCTGGTAAGCGACATCCCCAGCGAAGCCCGCCTGGCGCCGGCGAACTGGGGCAACCTGCAGTTGGTGCCGGAAAAATAGAACCGCCACAGAGCGCTCCCCTGCGCGGGATAGGCCGTGTGGAGCGAGGCGAACGAGGAGCGAGGCGAACAAGGAGGGAGGTGGCCGCAGGCCAGGAGCCGATGGTCGTTTGCGGATCAGGCTTCCCCCGGACTCGCACTCGCTCGTCTCGACCCTCTTCCGCGCATGGGGCTGGCCCTCGCCCCTTGTGGGAGAGGGCGGACCTGCGCGCGAGATCGCGAATGCCGGGAGAGGGGTTGGCCGCTGCACGATCGCGGATCGCCGAATCCAGCATCCAGGATCGCGCAGGCCCTCTCCACCCCGCCCCCGCGAAGGGGAGATATCAAACGTTCCTTACAGTTCCAAAACCATGGCGATTTTTTGTCCGAATAGTTGCTTTCCCGGCTACGTATAGATAAAGTGCCCGCGTCAAAAAGCGCGCCAACCTTTGAATTAAGGAGAGACCGATGAAATTCGCCTGGTTTGTAGTCCTCGCGTGCATGGCCCTGACCGTAAGTGGATCATCTTTTGGCGGTGATCATGGCCGAGGCGGCGGTGGCGGCATGGGCGGCAGCAGTGGCAGCGGACGGGGTGGTGGTTTCGGCGGCGGAAGCAGTTGGGGATCCGGCAGTGGCAGCAGTTCCGAAAGCGGGAACAGTGGAAGAAGCTGGGGCTTTGGCATCGGCAGCAGCGGCGGAAGCGAAAGCGGACTTTCCAGCGGAAAAGGCCAGGGCAAATCACCCAGCGAGTCCAGCCAAAAAGAAAAGGAAATGGAGACGGAGCAGAACCGCGGCCAGACGCAGAACCAGGAACAAAACCGCAACCTCAATCAGAATGGAAACGAGAAAGGCGGGGGCGGTGACGGAGTCGAGACAGGCAAAGTTCCCAGTGATGAACCCAACGGCTGGGACAAAGGCAAGAAGAAAGGTTGGGAAAGCCAGAATCCCCCCGGCTGGGACAAGAAGTCCGACGAGGAGAAGGCCAAGTGGACCAGCGAGGTTCAGGCGGCCAAGGAAACCGTCGCAAAGGCAGCAGAGGCAAAAGGCATCACGGCCGAAGAGAAGAACCGGCTTCAGAAAACCGTCGAGATGATTTGCCGGAAGGGCAAGGACGTGAAGAAGGCCGCTGACGAAGTCGTGAAACAGCTCAATAAGGGCAAGAGCGCCATCGAGATCCTCAAAAAGAATGGCATCTCCTTGGAGAATGACGAGATATAGTCAAGCTTTTCCCTGCAAGCTTGCCAAGTTTCGATATCCCAAAGTACCGCGCCGCGAAAGTTCCAGACCCATTGTTTGCGGCTGCGGGCCCGGCTCTTCGTTGCTCGCTCGTCACAGATCTCCTCCGGATATGCTCCTCGCTCGCGCCTCGATCCGGACCCGCATCCACGGCGCCCTGGGTCAGGAACTTCTGCGGCGCGGTACTCAGAGATGAAGAACCCCAGAACTGCAGAGCCCCATCCGTCAGCGGCCGGCTCGATCTCGCTCAACGTACCGTCGCCAGTTGTTCCTTCGCGCTCTGTATCACCACGGCCGTCAGACAGTCGAGAAACCGCAGGACACAGGGCGTCCGCAGGGTATAGAAAATCTTGGTGCCGCGCTTCTCGTCGCTGACGATGCCGGCGGACTTGAGCAGCGCCAGGTGACGCGAGATCGTGGGTCCTTCCGCCTCGATGCCCCTGGCCAGCTCGCAGACGCAGAGCGGCCCGTCGGCGAGCCGCTCGACGAAATAGAGCCGCGTCGGATGGGCGAGCGCCTTCAGCACCCGCGCACGCGCGACGTAGGCGGATCGGCTTCGTCGATCCACTGGAACCTTCCCTTTTGAAGAAACCATCCCGGTCGCGATCGACCGCCCTTCTCGGAAGGACCGACGGCGATCACGACAACGATCGCGACGACGGGGTCCGCACCCCGTGCCGCGGTTTATGCCCCATGCACCTTCAACGCCACCTCGGCCACGCGCCGACCCAGGTTCTTCGCGGTGCCCAGCCCGAACTCGTCGCCCGAGATGTCGTCCTTCGTGTTGACCAGCGTGGCGCCCTGGTGCGCGGAGGGGCGGCCGTCGCCCACGACGATCATTTCCTGGCAGAGCAGCGCGGCGTGGATGCCCTGGATCGTCAGTTCCTGTCCACCGTTGCGCGCCCCGCCGACGGCCAGCGCCCCGGCGACCTTGTTGGCCAGGGCGAAGTTGTTCTTGCGGAAGACCATGCAGCGGTCGAGAAAGGCCTTGCAGAGCGAGGACATGCCGCTGAAATAGACCGGCGAGCCGACGATGATGCCGCCGACCGAGCGGTCGCTCAACTTGGTGGCCAGACCTTCGAAATCGTCCTGCTCGCCCTCCTTGGGGGGGACGACGGCATGGCGTCCGTCGATACGCAGGTCGGCCAGTTCGACGATGTCGGTTTCGATGTCCGGTGAATGCGCCTTGGCGGCTTCCAGCGCCACCTGCAGCGCGGCGAAGGTGGTCTTGCCTTTGCGCGCGCTGCAGTTGATGCCCACGATCCTGACTTTCCGGGCCGCTGCGGCCGGTCCGCCGGCCTCTTCCGCCCGCACCGCGCCCGCGGCGACCCCCAGCGCCACCGCGCCCGCCAGCCCTGCCGTTCCCAGAAACTCGCGTCGCTCGCTGTTCATGCTCGTCCCCTTTCGTCGCACCCTGCCCACCGTTACTTTATTAGCTATTTAGCTAAATATAATCGAATGTCAAGGGCGAAGTCCGCCGGCCCTCCGCCCCGCACTTGGCGTGCTCGCCCGGCGCAGGTATCATCCGCTCTCCGATCGTCCAGGAGAAGATGACGATGAGCACATCCGGCGCGGCCGAGTTCCTCAAACGTTCCTGCGAATTCACCGACCGAAAACTCGACGAGTACCTCCCGAAGGAATCCGAATCCCCGCAGACGCTGCACAAGGCGATGCGCTATTCGATCTTCGCCGGAGGCAAACGGCTCCGCCCGGCCCTGGCGCTGGCGGCCGCCGAAACCGTCGGGGGCACCTTCGACGAGGCCGCGCCCGTCGCCTGCGCGCTGGAGATGATCCACACCTATTCGCTGATCCACGACGACCTGCCCGCGATGGACAACGACGACCTCCGCCGCGGCCGGCCCACCAATCACAAGGTGTTCGGCGAGGCCCTGGCGATCCTGGCCGGAGACGGTCTGCTGACCCTGGCCTTCGAGACGTTGACCCGCTGCCCCAAGGCGCAGACCCTCCCCGCCGTCCTCGCATCCGTCGCCCGCGGCGCCGGATGTCAGGGCATGGTCGGCGGCCAGGTATTGGATATCGAAGGCGAAGGCAAGCCCGCCAGTCTGGATGCCGTCCAGGCGATCCATCGATGGAAGACCGCCGCCCTCATCAGCGCCTCCTGCGAAGCCGGTGCCTTATCCGCCGGCGCAACCCCGATGGAGGCCGAAAAGATGCGTCGTTTCGGCCAGAAGATAGGATTGGCATTCCAGATCCTGGACGATATATTGGATTGCACCAGCTCGCCTGAGCAGTTGGGCAAGACGCCGGGAAAGGACCAAAAGGCGGGCAAAGCCACCTATCCTTCCATCATGGGCCTGGAAAAAGCACGGGCAGAGGCGGAAGGACTGATCGAAGCGGCCGAGGGCGATCTGGCCTCCTTCGGCTCCAACGGCTGCACCCTGCGGGAGTTGGCACGGTTCGTCGTGGAACGGAAGAACTGAAGGCATGGCCTTCGGCAGGCGGATCGTCGGTTCCGTTCCGTGCCATGGAGGAGACTTGAGGTGCGATGAGTACCGAGCGCAGCGGCGCATTGGGGGCGGGCGCGATGAATCCCGCCGATAGACTGCATGCGGATCTGCTCAAGAAGGCGGCGGGCGCGATCGGCGCGGAACCCGAACCGTGTCCGATCCCCCAGCCGTTCCTGGAGCACATCCGGGACGCCGAGGACGTCCGGAAGATCCCCCCGTCGCTGCTGCCCACGCTCGCGCACGAGATCCGCCAGAAAATTCACGAGGCGGTCAGCCGGACCGGTGGACATCTGGCTTCGAATCTGGGCGTGGTCGAACTGACCATCGCGCTGCATCGCCTCTACGATTTCCGCAAGGACCGCCTCGTCTTCGACGTCGGCCACCAGGTCTACACGCACAAGCTGCTGACGGGCCGCGCGAAGCTCTTCCATACCCTCCGCCAGCAGGGCGGTCTCTCGGGCTATCCGAACCCGCGCGAGAGCGAGTACGATCTCTTTCACACGGCGCATGCCGGCTGTGCGGTGAGCACGATCCTGGGGCTGGCCGAGGCCGACAAGAAGTCTGGCCGCGACGTGCGCAGCGTGGCGGTGGTCGGCGACGGCGCGCTGACGTCGGGCGTGGTCTTCGAAGCCCTGAATCACGCCGGGCACGTCGGTTCCGACGTGCTGGTGATCCTGAACGACAATGGCTGTTCGATCAGTCCGACGACGGGCGCGCTTTCGGCGACGTGTTCGGACATCCGGGTGACGCACTTCTTCCGCCAGTTCCGCGATCGCGGCAGGGAGTTCCTGGAAAAGATTCCGTATCTGGGCCGCGACGCCAGCCGTCTGGCGAGCAACGTGCTGGACGCGGCCAGCCGGCTGACGCACCAGCCCGGCGCGATCTTCATGGATCTGGGCTTCCGCTACTTCGGCCCGATGGACGGACACGATCTGCTGGCGCTCGAAAAGTGGCTGACCGAACTGCGCACGATCTCCGGGCCCAAGCTGCTGCACGTGGTCACGCACAAAGGCTACGGATTGCCCTGGGCGGCGCAGGATCCGGTGACATGGCATGGCGCGCGTCCGTACGAGGTGCAGGGTCAGACCGCGTCCTTCAAAAAGGCCAACGCCCTCGCCCCGCCCGCTTACACGAAGGTGGTCAGCGATGCGATCATCGAGGCGGCCAGGGAGAATCCCAAGGTCGTGGCGATCACGGCTGCGATGCCCGACGGCACGGGGCTGATCCACTTCCAGAAGCAGTTCCCCGACCGGTACTACGACGTGGGCATCTGCGAACAGCACGCGGTCTGTTTCGCCGCGGCGCTGGCCAAGGGCGGCCTGCGTCCGGTGGCCTGCATCTACTCGAGTTTTCTGCAACGCGCCGTCGACCAGCTGATGCACGACATCTCGCTCCAGGAAGGCCTGCCGGTGGTGCTCTGCCTCGACCGTGCGGGCGTGGTGGGCGACGACGGACCGACGCACCATGGCGTCTTCGATATCGCCTACATGCGCGCCTTCCCGCACTTCGTGCTGGCCGCGCCCAAGGACGGTGCGGAGGCCGCGGCGCTGGTCCGCTGGGCCATCGGGCAGAACCGGCCGGTTGCCATCCGCTACCCGCGCGACGTGGCCCCGGTCGAACCGCTGACGCCCGAACTGCGCCCCATCGAGCTGGGCAAGGGCGAAATCCTGCGCCAGGGCGGGGGCCTTGCGCTGCTCGGTTACGGCGCGACGGTCGTCGAGGCGCTCAAGGCTGCGGAAATCCTCGAACGGCAGCACGGCCGACGCGTCACGGTGGCCAACGCGCGCTTCTGCAAGCCGCTCGATGTCGAACTGCTGCGGCAGCTCTTCGAGACGCACGACCGCGTGATCACGATCGAAGACCACCAGTTGCAGAACGGCTTCGGCTCGGCGGTGCTGGAGGAGGCCTGCGATCGCGGGCTGGACACGCGCAAGCTGCGCCGGCTGGGCATACCGGACCGCTATGTCGAACACGGTCCGCGTCCCTGGCAGTTGGCGAGTATCGGCATCGATTCGACCGGCATCGTGGCGGCTGCACTCCAGTGAAACGCGCGACGCGGCGTCCCGGCCTCCTGATTCGCAAGGCGCTGCTTTCCGAAGTGGTTCCCATCCACCGGCTGGTCAACGAGTTCGCCGGCGGCGACCTGATGCTCCCGCTTTCGGTCGGCGACGTGACGGACCGATTGCGCGACTTCTGGGTGGCCGTGGACGGCAACGAGGTCGTCGGCAGCGTGGCGGTGCACGTGACCTGGGGGAAACTCGTCGAAATCCGCTCCCTGGCCGTGCGCAAGGACCGACAGAAGCGCGGACTGGGCGCGCGCCTGGTCAGGGCGGCCTTGCGCGAAGCGAAGGAACTGGGTGCGGAGGAGGTCTTCACCCTGACCTACGTCCCCGACTACTTCAAACGCTTCGGTTTCAAGGTCTGCGATCGCGGCGAACTCCCGCACAAGGTGTGGGTCGATTGCGTGAAGTGCCCGAAATTCCCCGATTGCGGCGAGACGGCGATGCGGCTAGACCTGCTCCCGCCAGGCCGGCGGCCGGCAAGCGTCGCCTCCGGAACGGCGGGGAAACGCACGTAGGGCCGACGCCACCGTACGCGCCGTCGATCGGAATGGCCCTCAAACGGGCCGTCCAACCGCGCGTTGAAGAAACGCGCCCGACTTTCGTCTGCCATGGGGGCAGCACAGGAGAAATGACGATGCGAAGCTTCGTGGGTTTGTGGACGTTCGGTCTGCTGAGCCTGCCGGTGCTGGCGGCCGATCTGCCGGAATTTACCGCCAAGGATCCCGCCGGCGGGATCCACACGCAGAAGGAATTGCTCGAGCGCGGCGCGGTGGTGCTCATCACCATCCCGAATGCCAAGCATGGCGACTTCCAGTCTGTCTGGAAAAACCACCTGAAAAAACAGCTCCCGCCCGACGGCCCCCGACTGGTCATGGTCGAGGACCTGAGCCAGTCCAACGTGCGCGACAAGGCCGAAAAGAGCATGAAGGAGAAGTACAAGGCCGGCCAGGAGACGCTGCTGCTGGTCGATGAGGACGGCTCGCTGCGCAAAGCCCTGAAGGCGCCCGCCGACGAAACCGTGGTCCAGGTCTACGACCGGAACGGCACGCTGCTCAAACAGGTCGCCAGCCCCGCCACGGCCGACGAGATCGTCGATGCGGCCAAGGAGATCGGTAAGCTGCTCAAGACGATGGTCGCAAGGTAGCTTCCGCCCAGTACACGTACGGGCGAGCGTTGTCTTGCCCGACGGGCGCGACCCCATCAGGACAACGGCGAGCCACGCACGTTGTCATCGCTGGACCAGCGGCCGCAGCACGCGATCGACCATGATTCGCATTTCAGAAACCGATTTCTATTGGGCGAAAAAGTTCTGCATCCGCACCGGAGCGGGTCTTTCACTTGATGGAAAGGTGCTCCATCGTGGGGCACCATGACCGTCAATGTGGTGCCCCGGCAAGGTGCGGTTGGGCCTCGTGGTCTTTCTTCAGCCTCCTTCGACAGAGGGGAAAAGGAACGCAACGGCCCCTCTTTCAAGGAACCGTCTGTCCAGAAAAGGACCAAATATGGTTCTTTTTATTCAATGACCGCGTGGCACCGGGGTATCGATTTCTGGAGGACGGTTACCATGACCACGAGGTGGTTGGCGATGGCGCTGCTGCTGACGACAGGCACTCTGGCCCAGTCCGTCGAGTTTCCCCGCCGTTTCGCGCCGCAGGATGGGCTGGTCGCGCCCTGCGAACAACCCTACCGCCAGGAACTCTGCCTGAACGGCCGCTGGCGCTTCCAGCCCGCCAGGATCGAAGGCTGGAAGGACGGCCTGCCCACGCTCGCCAAGCCCGATCCCAACGGCTGGGACGCCACACCCATCAAGATCCCCTCGCCTTGGAACGTCAACCGCTGGGGCGGCATGGAGCGACACGTCGGCGAAGGCACGCCGCGGCCCTACCACCCCAGTCCGGTCTGCTTCCCCAGCTATCCGCTCGCATGGGACGGCGTGCTCGAAGCCTGGTTGAACCGCCGCATTCAGGTTCCCGCGGAGTGGAAGGACCGCCGCATCATCCTTCACTTCGAAGCCGTCGCCGGCGAATGCCAGGTCTGGATCGACGGCGCGCTCGTCGGCCGGTCGTTCGAAGCCTACCTGCCGTTCGAACTGGATATCACCGACCGCGTGGACCACTCGAAGCCCAGCGATCTGACCGTCGGCATCGTCTCGCGCGACCGGTTCTGCAAGCCCGACCCCCACTATCCCCAGATGCAGCGCGCCTTCCCGAACGGCTCCGAGACGGCCAACCTGAACGGCATCTGGCAGGACGTCTTCCTGCTGGGCCTGCCGGCCGTACGCGTGGCCGACGTCTTCGTCAAACCCCACGTGGACCGCGACACGCTGGAAGTGCACGTTACGGTGCGCAACGATGGCACGACGCCCCGCCGCTTGACCGTCGACTGCGAAATCCGCCCGTGGGTCAACCTCGCCGGAGAGGATGTGCTCTCCGCCCCCGAACCCAGGTGGAAACTGGACGCGACGGTGCTTGCCCTGCCGTCCGCCCAGGCGAACATCGAACCGGGCCAGACGGCCACGGTGACGCTGAAGCAGACCGTCGGCGGCAAACTGCGCTGCTGGACGCCGGACACGCCTCATTTGTATGGCGCGCTCGTCTCGTTGAGCGAGAAGGCTGGCGCGATCGACACGCACTACACCCGTTTTGGCTGGCGCCAGTTCGCCATCGACGGCCGGCAGGTCCTGCTGAACGGCAAGCCGATCCGGTTCTTCGGAGACCTGCTGCACCCGTTCGGTCCCCATTTCAGTTCCCGACGTCATGTCTGGGCTTGGTATCGGATGATCAAGGATTTCGGAGGCAATGCCGTCCGACCGCACGCGCAGGTCCATCCGCGCAGCTACCTGGATCTGGCCGACGAGATGGGCATCGCGGTCCTGGACGAGACGGCCATCTTCGGCAGCTCCATCAACCTGAACCTCATGGAACCGCAGGTCTGGGAGCGATTCGGCGCGCACCTGGAAGGCCTGGTCCGCCGGGACCGGAACCATCCCTGCGTGATCGGCTGGAGCTTCGGGAACGAGATGTTCGCGATGTGGCTGCCGCACCTCTTTCCGAAGATGCCGGCCGAGCAGAAGCGCGCGTTTCAGGACCGGCTGGTGGAACTGGGTGGGCGCGTGCGGCCCCTGGATCCGACGCGACCGTGGATCTCCTGTGACGGCGACGAGGACTTGGGCGGGCGCTTGCCGGTCTGGAGCAAACACTTCGGGCACGGTCTCCCGGTGGCGCAACTCCCCAGGGACCTCGACAAACCGCTCATGGTCGGCGAATCGGGCGGAACGTACTACGCATTTCCGGAGCGGCTGACCGAGTTCAACGGCGAACGCGCCTACGCGAGCTACCGCGGCCGCACCGAGGCGCTGGCCATCGACATCTACGACAACATCGTCCGGATGGCGCTTCCGCACCTGGCCTACTTCTCGCCTTCCGAAGTGGCCTGGTTCGGCATCGAACACCTGAACATGGGCTACCACGATTTCACGCGCCTGCCAAATGAGAAGGACGGCATCTTCTTCGGCGCCTATGAAGAGGGCGTGCCGGGAATCCAGCTCGAACGGTTGCCGCCTTACCTCACGACGCTCAACCCGGGCTTGGACCCGCAACTTCCGCTCTACAAGCCGCTGCCGCTCTTCGACGCGGTCAAGGCGGCGCTGGCCAAGGGCGGTCCGCAGGCGTGCCCTTGGGACCGACGTCAGCCCACGCCTCCGCGTCCCGAACCTGCGCCGCCGACCATCCAGCGCGTCGCCTTCGCGGGCGCGCAGGACAGCGAAGTCCAACGCGTCTTCAGCGGCCTGGGCGTGCCCTTCGCCGCCGCCGAACAGGCGGACCTGCTCCTGGTGGATGCGGCCGGCATCGACGAACCCGGGATCGAGCGCGCCAGAGAGTGGATCGGAAAGGGCCATCCGGCCTTGGTGCTGCTCCGGGATCGGAGCATTCCCGCAGCGACCTTGGCAAGCCTGTTGCCGGCCCCAGTCGAAATCACCGACCGCCATGCGACGACGCTGACGCACGGCGTCGAAGATCCCCGCACCCGTCCGCTCTCGTTGCCCGAGATGGACCGAATCCACGTGCTCCGGGCCGGACTGGCCGGGCCGCTGGTCGAGCAGGGCCGGGTCCTCTTGAGGGCCAGCGACACGGATTGGGAACAGTTCGACGGGCCCGAGCACGACAAGTGTGCGCGGATGGTGCTTCACGAGCAGCTCCGCAAGCCGTCCGGCGCGGCGCTGGTGGAGTGGGTCGGACCGAACCAGGACCGCCGGGTGCTGGTCTCATCCATCGACTATCGTGTCGGCACGCAGAAGGCCGTGGCGTTCTGGCGCAAACTCCTGCTGTGCCTGGGCATCGCGATGCAGCCGCCGCGACTGACGTGGTATCTGCCGACCGCGCTGCTGGAACCCGCGAAGGCCGTCTGGCGCTACACCACGCAGGCGCCGGCCGGGAATTGGATGCAGAGCGGCTTTGACGACAAGGCGTGGAGCGAAGGCAAGGCGGTGCTGGGCACGGTCGGCCCGAAGGTGCAGACGCGCTGGGAGACGCCGGACATCTGGATGCGACGCGTCCTGGAACTGCCGGCGGACTTCGATCGCGACCTGCAGTTGGCGCTCTTCCATGACGAGGATGTCGAGGTGTATCTGAACGGCGTGCTGGCCTGCAAGCGCACGGGGCATGTGACGAAGTACATCTCCGAACGGGTCCGACCGGAAGCGCTGGCCGCGCTGCGACCGGGGATGAACCTGATCGCGGTGCACTGCCGTCAGACCGCCGGCGGCCAGGGCATTGACGTGGGTTGCTTCGCCGGCCTGGCGACCGAGGACGGTCTCAATCGCACAAAAGAGAAAGCGCACGACCTCCTGCGCGACGGGCCGATGCAGTGACTCATTGCCGGACCTGCCGCCGGCACTACGCTCGCTTCCTCATGGAATCCCTTGAAGAGCGCATCCGCGTTCGCTTCAATCGCGCCGGCCCTCTCTCGCGCTGGGGCGAGGGCATTCCCGGTGCACTCAATCCGGAAGTGCGGCCTCCGTTACCGGCTCGCATTCCCCGCGCCCGGACGGTTGGCATGGGCGTAACCGGTCGGCGTCTGTCCCAGGCGCCTGCGGAAGAGACGGTTGAAGTGCGACAGGTTGCTGAAGCCCGCCTCGGCCGCCACC
>Ga0101944_10005219_pt1 | contig 15037 bp, 13 predicted proteins | sample DewCreD2012metaG_FD_75245 | JGI IMG/M metagenome (GOLD analysis project Ga0101944, IMG submission 75245) | Hot spring sediment bacterial and archeal communities from British Columbia, Canada, to study Microbial Dark Matter (Phase II) - Dewar... ...
CCGCCGCTCCGCCTTCGTGAGCGAAAGCATTTTATTCACCGCGCCACGCAGCTTGAACGAGCCGGTGTGCTGCAGATGCTCCAGCTTCAAGAACACCTCAGCGCCGCTCGACGCGCTCATGGCATGCGAATAGTCCACCGGCGTCTCGCGCACGATCGGCCGGATACGTCTTTCCGCCGCGCGAATTTCCCGCGTCCAGTTCACGGTTCTTCTCCGGCGGCCACCTTACGCTGTAATGTTGCACTCCGCAAGGCGTCGGGGAACAGAAGAATCTGAGATTTAGAATTTGTAATTTCAAATCGCGCTCGTGTACCCTCATGCGGATGTCCGCCACTGCAAAATTCACTGTCGCGCTGGTGCAGATGGCGTGCAGTGCCGATCCCGACGCCAATTTGCGCAAGGCCGTCGGCAAAGTGAGCGAAGCCGCTGCGCGCGGCGCGCAGGTGATCTGCCTGCCGGAGTTGTTCCGCTCGCAATATTTTTGCCAGCGCGAAGACGCCGCGCTGTTTGATCTGGCCGAGCCGGTGCCCGGCCCGTCCACCGACGCCCTGGCCGCAGTGGCCCGCCAGCACCGCGTGGCCATCGTCGTGCCGGTGTTCGAGCGCCGCGCCCCCGGCCTTTACCACAACAGCGCGGCCATCCTCGATTCCGGCGGCGAGCTGCGCGGTCTCTACCGCAAGATGCATATCCCCGACGATCCCGCGTATTACGAAAAATTCTATTTCACGCCGGGTGACCTCGGCTTCCGCTCCTTCGACACGCACGCTGGACGCATCGGCACGCTGATCTGCTGGGACCAGTGGTATCCCGAGGGCGCGCGGCTTACCGCGTTGCAGGGCGCGGTCATCCTTTTTTATCCCACGGCCATCGGCTGGCACCCGAGCGAAAAAGCCGAGCACGGCGCGGCGCAGCTCGACGCCTGGCGCACCGTGCAGCGCGGCCACGCCATCGCCAACGGCGTGTACGTCGCCGCGGTGAACCGCGTGGGCCACGAAGTGCCTCCGGGCGGCGGCGCGGGCATCGAGTTCTGGGGCCATTCGTTTCTCTGCGACCCGCAGGGCGTGGTGCTGTCCGAAGCCGGGGAAGGCGAAGAAACGCTGCTCGGCGAAGTGGACCTGGCGCGGGTGGAAGACGTCCGCCGCAACTGGCCTTTCCTGCGCGACCGCCGCATCGACGCCTACGCCGGGCTGGACCGCCGCTTCCTCGACTCGTGACCTTCTCACCGAATTCGCCCGCCGCATGGCCGCTGAGCAAGACCCCCGGGCACGCGCTGCCATCCAGGAGGAATTCCTGGCCTACGCGGCCGACTTTCTGGACCAGTTCAGCGACCACTACCACGACTTCACCCCGCGTGAAGACGGCAACATCGAGTGCACGATGGACGGCTACCTCCGCCGTCGTGATCGCACCGCCTACATCGTTGACACCCGCAGTGGCTTCATCCGGCCGGTGGACAGGGACGCCCAGCGCGGCAGCCGTTACCAGCCGACCGCGCCCGGTGCGCATCCGTGAGCGGGGTCTGCAGCAGGCAGAGGGACCAACCTGCTGGGCATCGCCGCAGCGTGCTTGCCTGTGGAAAGCAGGGTGACAGCATTGAAATCACCGCTGCTTCACATTGACAAAGCGGACTTTGACTGGTAAAATCCCGACTACCCGCGCCAAAACACATATAACCTGATGGAGGCATCAATAATGGCTACAACAGATGAGATCTTTGAGAAAGTGAAGGCCATCATCGTGGAGCAGCTGGGCGCCGATGAGTCCAAGGTCACCATGGATGCCAGCTTCCGCGATGACCTGGAAGCCGACTCGCTCGACCTGGTTGAACTGATTATGGCCTTCGAGGAAGAGTTCGGCGGCGAAATCTCCGACGAGGAAGCTCAGAAGATCACCACCGTTCGCGAAGCGGTTGAATACCTGCAGAGCCAGATGTAACTTCCCGTTGCGACACAATACGAGCAGCCGGTCAAGCACCCACCGGCCCGCCGCCCGTGGGTAAGCCAGCGCACTCGTGATGAGCTGTTGGAACGGCATAGGGGTTTGCGGAAACGGGGTGGCACACGCCCACCGTGTCCCCGCAAACCCCTTGTGTTTTCAGGTCAGGTCGCTGCCGTGATCGCGGCCAGTGTGGGCATCCTCGCCGGTGGCCTCAGCCGTCGAATGGGGCAGGACAAAGCGTTCCTCCCCATTGCCGGTCAGCCGGTCATCCTGCGCGTCCTCGATCGCGTCCGACCCTTGAGTGACGACATCATCATTGTGACCAATACTCCGCACCGATACCCACCTGACAACACGTTCCGGGTGATAACCGACGTCCTTCCCGGCAAGGGTTCGCTGGGCGGCATCTACAGCGCCCTCACTGCCGCGCTCCATCCCCACTGCCTGATCGTCGCTTGTGACATGCCTTTTCTCAACTCGTCGCTCTTGGAGCATCTGATTCACCTCGCCGCCGACTACGATGTGGTGGTGCCACGCACCGCCGACAGGCTGCAGACGACCCACGCCGTCTACAGCACCTCGTGTCTGGAAGCAATCCGGCGGCAACTGGCTCACGATGACCTCAAGATACGCAGCTTCTTTCCCGAAGTGCGAGTCCGTGTCGTGGAGCCGGCGGAAGTGGCCCGCTTCGATGCAGACTTCCATTCCTTCCTCAATATGAACACGCCATCTGACTGGGAGCGGTTGCAGCGGCTGGCAACGCAGCAAGGTGAGACAACCGGATGACGAGACAGCAGAACCCCTGCCATCCCGGGCGGCAGTCACCTGAATGGCCCCTGCTGGTTGGCATCGTGTTGGCGGGTGCCGCCCTGCGCCTCGCGTTCCTCGATCAGATTCCACCCGGCCTGTCGCACGATGAGGCCTATAATGGCGTCACGGCAATCGAGGTCCTGCTGCACGGACGCCGCGACATCTTCTTCGACATCTACAATGGCATCGAGCCGCTGATCATCTACTGGGAGGCGCTGTACTTCCATCTGTTCGGCATCAGCCCGTACGTCATGCGTCTGGTCAACGTGACCGCTGGCCTCTTGACGATTGGATTGACCTATGCGCTGGCGCGTCGCCTCTTTGCCGGTCGAGCCGGGTCGGCCAACCACGGACGTTGGCTGGCCGTGATGGCTGCTGTTGGCGTGAGTCTTTCGTTCTGGGCCATCTTCGTCAGCCGGCTGACGTTGCGCGCCGTGACTTTGCCCCTTTTCGAACTGCCGGCTGTCTATTGCCTGTGGCGCGCCCTGACGACCTCTGACGATCAGCGGCCGGGCCGGCAGTGGATCCATTTTGCGCTGGCCGGACTGTGGGCCGGCCTCGCGATGTACACTTACTTGTCGAGCCGCTTCCTGCCACTGCTGCTGCTCGCCCTCCTGCTCTACTGGCTGCTTCGCCGTCAGGTATCCCGTCGTCAGGCCATAGGGTGGTTGCTCTGCTTCGGCGTGTGGGCCATTGTCTTTGCTCCGCTGGCCAGCTACTATGTGACACATCCCAATATCTTCACACGACGCGCCGATCAGGTGCTGACGCTACCGCTCGCCGTGGCCGGTGACCTGCGCCCGCTGCTCACCTCCATCGGCAACACACTCGGGCTTTTCGGAATACTTGGACCATCCTCAAGCCGTTACGGACTGGTCGGGCGACCGATCTTTGAGCCTGTGGGTGCCAGCCTGTTCGCCATCGGTCTGGCGACCGCCGTCCGACGCCTGTGGCGGCCAGCGCGCGAGGCAGCGCCCTACGCCCTCCTCGTCATCTGGTGGCTGGTGATGCTCATCCCGGCGTTCATCACTGGCGAGAGTCCTCACTATCTGCGCACCATCGGCGCCTTGCCACCGACCTATGTCCTGTGGGCGCTGGGCATTGCGACAGTGGTCGGCCGACTGGCGCCACGCCCAGCGCACTCGACAGATCACGCCCCGGCCCGCCGCAGGTTCCTGGTAACAGTCGTCGCCATGGGCTATCTGGCATGTGTGGGCGGGTTGACGATCAATGACTATTTCGTACGCTGGGCGAACGACGCCGAGGCCCGCGCCATCTACGGAGCCGAGTTCACCGAGGTGGCGCATTATCTCGAACACGCCGAACGGCCGGGGCCGGTGGCACTTTCGGCAGCACATTTCCGGGACTGGGACCGTTTCCGCCTCGATGTTCAGATGCGACATCGTCCGCCCTACATAGTATGGTTCAATGGTCCCCAGGCGATGCTGTTCCCACCGCCCGAAGTGCGGCCTCTCTACATCTTCACCCGCAGCGCGCCTCCGCATCCGCGCTGGCTGGATTATCTGGAGTTGAAAGAGCACAGCGCGGATATGGATGTCTACGAGCTGCAGCCAGCCGCCAGGGTGAACCTGTCGCAGCCGCTGGACTTCACCATCGTGGAGGATCAGCTGGCGGGATCGGACGGAGGGCCGCAACCGCTCCTGCAATTGCGAGGCTACGAGCTGAGCGGCCGGCCGCAGGCTGGTGAGCAACTGTCGGTCTTGCTGCACTGGCGGGCGCTGCTCGACGTTCCCGGCGACCCGGACTACGCGTTCTTCGTGCATCTGGTTGATCGGCACGGCTATGTCTGGGCACAGGCCGACGCCAACGGCTATGGTGCGGTGGACTGGCAGCCAGGTGTCGAGGTGTTGCAGTGGCTGCACCTGTCCTTGCCGCCCGACCTGCCACCGCTGACGTACACACTGCAGCTCGGCCTCCAGGAGCGCGGCAGCGGACGCGCGTTGCTCATTGCCGGCGAGGACACCATGAGCAGCATCATGTTGCGGTCGCTGGATGTCGCCCCGGCCAGCACACCTCCCCCGCCTGACTTCGCCGTGCCCAATCCCTGTCACATTGATGCCGGCGGACCGTTCACATTACGCGGTTACAGCCTCTCGCAGCGCATCGTCCGGCCGGGCGACTCGGTGCATGTGGCGCTGTTCTGGCAGACCCACACGGCCCCGGACAAGGACTATTGGCTGTCATTGTGGCTGGCGGGAGACCAGGAACAAACCATCGTTCTGACAAAGCGGCAGCCACTGGACGGCGACTATCCCACCCACCGTTGGCAGCCCGGCCAGTGGGTGCGCGACCGCTTCGATGTCCAACTCCCGTCCGCCCTGCCGCCCGGGCTGTACACCCTGTACGCCACCTGGCTGGACGCTGAGGGACGCCCCTTGCAGCGGGAAGATGCACCGCCAGTCGAACTCGGGACCATCCTCATCTCCGTCCCGTGAAATATAGCTCCCGGTGGTTCGCGTTACCCGCCGGCCCCTCTCCATTGCAGCACCTCACCTCCCGGCCTCCTCTCCACACGGTGGAGAGGAGGAGCGTTCCCCCTCTCCGCTTGCGGAGAGGGGGTTAGGGGGTGAGGTCTGTACCGCCATTTTCATTCATTGTTGGTGTGCGCCCGCTCATCGGGACTCCCACGAGGGGCGGGCGGCCGGAACGCGACCTTCGGCAATATTTTCACAATGAAAGCCTTGACATCGGCCACAACCTGCGCTATAATGACAGGTGTGTGGTAACGGTACCACACCCGCGCCCAGCACTCATACCAGAAGTCGGTGTCTTCCTGGGGCACTGAGTCTCACTCCGGCGGTTTGAGTGCTATTATTATGGCGCTTATGGTAAGCGTACCATATACGTGTTGTCGCGAAACGACACACACCGTGACGAGATGACACCCACCATTCGCGATGTCGCCCAGCGCGCCGGCGTAGCACCGATCACCGTATCCCGGGTCGTCAACAATTCCGGCTATGTGAGCCAGGCTGCCCGTCAGCGCGTCGAGGCCGCCATTGCCGACCTCAACTACGTGCCCAACACCCTGGCACGCAGCCTGCGCTTCAAGAAGACCCGCGTCCTCGCTCTCATCGTCACCGACATCACCAATCCCTTCTGGACCACCGTAGCACGCGGCGTAGAGGATCTCGCCAACGCCAACGGCTTCAATGTCATCCTGTGCAATACCGACGAAGACGAAGCCAAACAGAACGACTACCTGCAGGTCCTGCTGCAGAAACGCGTGGATGGCTTCGTGTTGGTGCCTGCGCGCAGCGCCGCTGACCCCGTTCGCCTGATCCAGTCGCAGAAGGTTCCGGTCGTGGTGGTAGACCGGGAGGTGCCCGGCGTCGAGGTGGACATCGTGCGCAGCGATTCAGAGGGCGGCGCCTTTCAGCTGACCCGTCACCTGCTCGAGCTGGGACATCGCCACATTGCTGCGCTGTCCGGCCCCGAGGACATCTCAACGGCCATCCAACGCGTGGCTGGCTACAGGCGTGCGTTGCGCGATGCAGGCTTGCCGCCATCGGCGGAGACCGTGTTTCACGGCAGCTACGACCCCGAGGGAGGCTACGCAACCGCCCGCGCCGCATTGGCCTTGAAGCCACGACCCACGGCCTTCTTCGCCGCCAACAATTTCATCGCCGTCGGCGCCCTCCGCGCCGTGCAGGAAGTCGGTCTGCGGGTGCCAGAGGACGTTGCGCTGGTCTGTTTCGATGACGTGCCCGCTTGGTTCTCCGTTGATCCCTTTCTGACAGTCGCCTCCCAGTCAGCGTATCAGATGGGTCAGCAGGCGACCGAACTACTTCTGGAGCGACTGTCGGCACACGCACCATCCCAACCCCGTGAGGTGGTTCTGCCCGTGCAGCTGCACATCCGTCGGTCTTCTGGCGGTGCACTACACGGCACGTCACCAACTCCATCCGTCCCCCACACGGAACGATGGGGACAGGTCACCATCGGCGACGAACGCGTTGCAGTGAGATCAAACACAACCGAGGTGCCTTGATGAATCACCGCGAGCGACTTCTGACGGCATTGGAACGCGGCAAGCCTGACCGACTGCCAGCGACCATCCACGGCTGGATGGATTACTGGAGCAACAAGTACATGGGCGGCGCCGATCAGTTCGAGATCTATCGCCACTTCGACATGGACGCCCAGATCTTCTACTTCGCCTGGTTGGACGAGCCACCGGTTGAGGCAATGTACTTCACCGGTGACCTGGTTCCGGGCCCCAATTGGCGCGTCAGCTACCAGATCGCCAAATCGGACAGGGTCTCCACCGTCTACAAGTTCACCATTGAGACGCCGGAAGGCGTGCTGACCAAGACGATGGAGAAGAACGACAAGATGGCGTGGGTGACCGAGTACCCCATCAAGCAGAAGGAGCAGATTCACTGGGTTCGCAAATACATGCCGTTGCCCCGGCCAGACATCCAGCGCATCAACCAGGCCTTCGAGCAGATGGGCGATATGGGCATCCTGCGTGCCGGTATCTTCAATCACCAGGGCGGCTGCTGGCAGGATGCCTGCAACTACGTCGGCAGCCAGCAGCTCATTATGGCTACTTTCGACGATCCGGCCTGGGTACACGAGTTCCTGCGCATCATCCTCGATTACAAGCTCAAGTTCATCGAAAGCCTGCGTGGCGCACGCATTGACATGCTCGAGAACGGTGGCGGCGATGGCAGCATGTCGGTCATCTCACCCGCGGTGTTTGCGGAGTACTGCGTGCCCTACGACCGCATAACCACCGCCGCGTTGCACGACATCGGCATCAAGACGGTCTACCACACCTGCGGCAAGATGATGGCGCAACTGGACCTCATCCGCCAGATCGGTTGCGATGCCTCGGAGACGCTCACGCCGCGGGGCATGGGCGGCGACGCCGACCTGCGTCAGATCAAGGCAACACTAGGTGGTGAGATGGCGCTGATCGGCGGGTTCAACCAGCAGGCCGGCTTCGAACGCGGGACGCCCGAGACCATCCGCCGCCAGATCGAAACCTGCTGGGAACAGGCCGCGCCGGGTGGCGGCTACATCATGGCCGCCTCGGACCACTTCTTTGAGGGCGATCCCGAGAACATCCGCACCTACGTCGAGATTGCGAAGGAGTTCCGGTACTGAGATGGGCATGACGTCGCGCAACAGGGTGCTCGCTACATTTGCCCACGAGGAACCGGACCGGGTGCCCGCATGGCTCGGCGCCTCGCCGGAGTTCCGCGCGCTGGCGCGCACCGCACTGAATTTACCGGACGATGAGGCGCTGTCGGTCTTCCTGGGCGATGATTTCCGCCGCGTCTACGCCGGATTCGCCGGCCCGGCGCAGATGCACCCAACGCAGGGATTGACTTACCCCGGCGCCACTTACCGGTCGCCCTTTGGCGTCGAACGCCACGGTTACGGCTACGGCCAGCCGTTCGAGCATCCTCTCTCTCACGCCACAACTGTGCGCGAAGTTCACGACTACCCCTGGCCCGACCCGGCCTGGACCGACGTGTCCACCCTGCGCGAACAGGCAGCCCCATGGCGCGGAGAGTACGCCATCCTCGGCGGTGACTGGTCGCCCTTCTTCCACGACGCCATTGACCTGCTCGGCATGGAGACCATGTTGGTGATGATGTACGAGCAGCCGGAAATCGTGGACGCGGTGTTGCAGCACATCGTGGATTACTACGTCGGTTCCAGCCAGCGCATCTTCGACGCCGCCGCCGATGTGATTGACATCTTCTTCATCGGCAATGACTTCGGCACCCAAAACGGTCCGGTGATGGGCGAGGCGCTCTTCCGGCGCTTTATGCTGCCCCACCTGCAGCGCCTTGTGGATCTCGGCCACAGCTATGGACTTAAAGTGATGATGCACTGTTGTGGCGCCTTCTATCCGCTCATTCCATTGATGATTGAGATCGGCATGGATGGCCTGCAGTCGCTCCAACCCTACACCCGCCATATGGAGCCGGGGCGCCTCAAGCGCGACTTCGGCGACCGCATCGTCCTGAACGGCTGTATTGACACCCAGCGCGTGTTGATCGAGGGCACGCCGGAGCTGGTGCGCGCCGAGACACGCCGCGTGCTCGAAACGATGAAGCCAGGCGGCGGCTATGTCGCCTCGCCCAGTCACGACTACGTGCTGCCGGAGACCCCGGTCGCCAACGTCGTCGCGCTGTACGAGGCGGTCCAGGAATTCGGAGTCTATGTTTGACCTCACCCCCCTCCCGTAGAAAGGGTGTACGGGTGTGAGATCCCAGTGAGGAGGCAACGATGCAACGTTACGGACAGGTCATCCGCTTGAGGCCCGGTGTTCTTGAGGAGTACAAGCGCTACCACGCGAACGCGTGGCCGGAGATTCTCGATATGATCCGGCAATGCAACATTCGCAATTACTCCATCTATCACAAGGATGGCACGCTGTTCGCCTACTTCGAGTACCACGGCGATGATTTTGAAGCCGACATGGCCAGGATGGCTGCCGATCCCAGGACCCAGGAATGGTGGGCCATTATGAAGCCGATGCAGGAGCCGCTACCCACCCGCGCTGAGGGCGAATGGTGGGCCAACATGGAAGAGGTATTTCACACAGACTGATGCACAGGGTGGAGTGCACGGATTACGGAGCGGGAAGAATGCCGACAAAGGCAATGACATCGCGTGAGCGAGTGCTCGCGAGTATCGCCCATCAGGAGCCTGACCGCGTGCCGGTTGACCTCGGCGCTATGCCCAGCTCGGGCATCTCGGCAATTGCCTACCAGCGACTGATCACTCACCTCGGCCTGCCGGGTCACACGCGCGTCTACGATGTGGTGCAGCAGCTCGCCCAGCCTGAGGAGACCGTCCTGGAGCGTTACGGCGTGGACGTGCTCGACATCGGGCGCGCCTTCAACACACGTGACGAAGATTGGCATGCGGTGACACTGAACAACGGCACGCCGGTGGAGTTCCCGGCCTGGTTCCGTCCGGTGCGCCAGCCCGACGGCGTGTTCGATGTCTTCGACGACGAGGGTGAGCGCATTGCCACGATGCCGGTCGGCGCCACCTTCTTTGACCAGACTACCTACCCCTATCTTGATGGCTACCCTGACGACTTCAGTGACCTGCCGCGCGCGATGCGCAAGGTGCACTGGGCCGCGCTGGCCAACAGCCCCTACGACCACGCCGCCGAACCCGACTTCTGGCAACAGCTGCGTCAACGGGCGCTGGCACTGCGCGCCTCGACCGACCGCGCCTTGATGATCGGCGCCGGCTGCAACCTGTTCGAGTGGGGCAACTTCCTGCGCCGCATTGACAACTTCCTCATGGACCTGGCACTTGACCCGGTCAACGTGGAACGACTTCTCGACGCCCTGATGGAGCAGCACCTCGCCTTCCTGGAGAAGGTGTGTCAGGCGGTGGGCGACATCGCCGATCTGGTGCGCATTGGCGACGACCTGGGCACCGACATCGGCCCGTTTATGGCGCCGGAGGTATACCGGCGTCTCTTCAAGCCGCGCCACACCATCTTGTGTCGCTACGTGCACGAACACAGCCAGATGCATACCTTCCTCCACTCGTGTGGCTCGATCTATCGCCTGCTGCCGGATCTGATCGAGGCCGGTTTCGAGGTGATCAACCCGGTGCAGACGAATGCCCGCGATATGGAGCCGGAACGCCTCAAGAAGGAGTTTGGCAAAGACGTCACCTTCTGGGGCGGCGGATGTGATACGCGGACGGTGCTCAACCGCGCCCGTCCGGCCGAGGTGAAAGCGCACGTGCGCCGCAATCTCGAGGTCTTTATGCCCGGCGGCGGTTTCGTCTTCGCCGCCGTGCATAATATCCTGCCCGACGTGCCGCCCGAGAACATCGAGGCGATGTATGAGGCGGTGAGAGAATTCTAGATCTCACCCCCCTGTCCCTCACCACAGAGCGAAGAGGGAGTAATGGGGTGAGGTTGACACAGGAGCCACACGCATAATGCAACGCACACCCAACTGCCTGGCCAAGCTGGATCGGATGAACAAAACCCTGCACCACCAGGAAGCCGACCGTGTCCCCATCAGCGACTTCTTCTGGACCAACTTCTTGAAGCGCTGGCGGCAGGAACTCGGATTGCCGGCGGATGCCAGCCCCTACACCTACTACGACCTGGACTGGATCGTCACCGTCCCCAATATGGATCCGCACATCAAAGACTTCGAGGTCGTTGAGGAGACCGAGGACAGCATCACGGTGCGCACCGGTTTCGAGGCGCTCATTCAGCGCAAATCAACCTATCCCATGCCGCACTTCCTCGCCTTTGAGACCGACACCCTGGAGAAGATGCATTCCTTCCAGTTCGACGATCCCTGGGATGAGCGACGCTACTTCAAAGGTGGCGACAACCAGCTGGCCGGTGTGGGCGACACGCTCACTCGCAACCTGCCGCCGTGGATCGAGACAGTCAAATCGCTTCACCCCGACTTCCCGGTCTACGGCAGCGTCTGTGAAGGGCACGAGATGGTCTGGCGCATCCTGGGTCAGGAGAACGTCCTGATGTGGAGCGCTGAGTACCCCGACGATCTGGCCCGTTTCGTGGAACGCATCCACGAGTTCAACCTGGGCATCATCGCCGCGCAGATCAAGGCCGCCGACGGTCTTCTGGACGGGATGGTCATCTGGGGTGACGTCGCCTACACCAAGGACGTCTTCTTCCCGCCCACCTACTGGCGGCGCGTCTTCAAGCCGGGACTCAAAGCCATGGTGGACCTGTGCCACTCTCACGGCCTGCCGGTGATCTACCACGGCTGCGGCAACGTCAAGCGCATTTTCGAGGACTTCATTGAGGTCGGCATTGATGCCTACAACCCCCTGGAAGCCAAGGCGGGCCTGGATGTGGTCGAGCTGCGCCGTCAATACGGCCACCGCATCGCCTTCTGCGGCAACATCAACGTCGTCGAGTGGGCCGAGTTCACACCCGAGCAGCTGAAACCGATGGTGTTGCGCAAGCTGAATGCCGCCAAGGGGGGTGGCTACATCGTCCAGTCCGACCATTCGGTGCCCAGCAACGTGTCCGCCCAGAACTACGAGACGGTCGTCAACCTGGTGCGCGAATACGGGCGTTACCCACTCCAGCTGGGCGAATATGACATTCCCGATGTGCATTGAGCGAGAAGGAGGTGAGGCGGCAACGAGACAAAGGTAGAATGGCCGGCGTCGGCCCGCAGGGGTCCCGCACGCATAGCGGGCGGGCAGGTTGACTGAGCAACCACAAGCAGTTTCCTATTCAACGGTTCAGAAAAGGAGCACACCAATGTCCAAGAAAATGACCCGCCGTGATTTCCTGAAGGTCGCCGGCATGGCCGGTGGTGCGGCCGTGGCCGCCAGTGTGGTCGGTGCCGTGCCGACCATGGCCGCCGGCAGCGTCGACTCGGGCCTCAAGATCGGCTTCCCCTACATCCAGAAGAAAGAGTTCGAGGGCGTTACCGTCCGCATGCACGCCATCAGTGGCGCCAATTATGACGAGCTGTACAAGCTCATCCCACAGTGGGAGGAAAAGACCGGCGCCAAGGTCGAGTTCGTCTTCAAGGGCAACGGCTTCGAGACCGACAAGCGCCTGGTGCAAGACTTCGCCGCCGGCACCGTTGACTACGACGTGTGCTGGGACCACAGCAGCTTCTTCTCCCAGTACGTCAAGGCCGATGGCCTGGAGCCGCTGGACGACTGGTTCAGCGAGGAGGATCTGGCCGACTTCATCCCGCGGTTGGTGGATGCCACTCGCCGCGATGGCAAGCTGTGGGTCATTCCGCGCCACTTCGACATTTCCTGTCTGCATTACCGAACTGACCTGAAGGCCGACATCAAGCCGCCCGAGACCTGGGACGAGTTCAAGCAGATGGCAATTGAGCTGACTGACGCCAGCAAGGGTATCTACGGCACGCAGTTCGCTGGCAAGGAAGAGGCGCTGACCGGCCGGTTCTATGAGGTACAGACCGCCGAGGGTGGCCAGCTCTTCGACGAGAAGTGGGAGCCCACATTCAACGGCCCGGCCGGAGTAAAGGCAGCCACCATGTTCGCAGAGCTGTACGCCGCAGGCGCGATGCCGCCTGGCATGACCAACTTCCTGTGGGAGGACGTCGCCAAGAACTGGGCTAATGGCACCATCGGCATGTACACCGAGTGGTACGGCTGGTACGGCTTCTTCCAGGATCCGGCCAACAGCAAGGTCGCTGGCAAGTTCGACCTGGCACGCCAGCCGATGGGCGACGGCAAGATTCACAGCGGTTGGGCGGGGCACCACGGCTTCTCGATCACCAAGGCCAGCAAGAACAAAGCCGCTGCCGCCTCGCTGATCAAGTGGCTGACGAGCGTCGAGGGCAATGAGCTCGAAGCCAAGCTCGGCATCCTGATCGCCCGACAGAGCGTCTGGGACAAGATCATTGCCGAGGCCGAGAACTCAGAGGATCCGCTGGCCAAGAAGCGGCTCGAGCTCGCCTTGCTGCAGGCCCAGGAAGACTTCAAGACCCCGCCCCTCATCGCCGAGTGGCTGCCGATGTCGAACGTCCTGTATCCCATCTTGCAGCAGATCATCCTCGGTGACGTGGATGCGCAGGCTGGGCTCGACGACGCCGCACAGCAAGTGCGCGACCTGATGGCCAAGGCTGGCTACTACGAGTAATTGGCACTCCGGACGCTGACCACCCTGTCAGCGCTTCCCTTTCAGGTTGGGCGCCTCCATCAGGGGGCGCCCAACCTGATACACCGATCAGGTGTCGAGGACTGTGCAGATGGCCACTAACTCAATGATTGCTGAAGACGCACGCAGCGTGCGCGCCCTGAGAGTCTCCACCAGTGAAGCGCGCCAGCTGCCTTTCCTGATGCTGCTTCCGGCCATCATCGCCATCGCGGCGGTGGTAGCCTTTCCTATGCTCTACTCATTCTATCTCAGTTTCACCGATTATGATCTTACCCGGCCAACCACGCAGTTCATTGGCCTCCAGAACTACATCAACCTATTCTCAGATGGCAAGTTCTGGCAGGCCTTCGGGCGAACCGTGCTCTTTATGAGTATCGCTGTCAATTTGGAGTTCATCATCGGATTGTTGATCGCCCAGCTGATGGCCAAGGTGCTGATCGGTCGTGGGCTGCTGCGCACGGTTCTGATGATGCCGATGATGTTCGCGCCCATCCTGGTGGGCTTTCAGTTCAAGTGGTTCTTCAACGACCAGGTCGGCCTCGTTAATAACATCCTGTACTCTCTCACCGGCGAGGCGCAGATCATCCCGTGGCTCGTTCAGGTGCCGCTTGGATTCATCAGTATCCTCGTGGCTGAAATCTGGATGGGGACTCCATTCATGGTGATCATTCTGGAAGCCGGTATCCTGTCCCTGCCGACCGAGCCCTTTGAGGCCGCCGAGGTGGATGGCGCTTCTGGCTGGCAGAAGTTCTGGCACCTGACCTTCCCGATGATCGGGCCGTTCATCTACACAGCCATGGCCATTCGATCGCTGGACCTGGCGCGCGTCTACGACGTCGTCAGCATTATGACCGGCGGCGGTCCCGGCACGCGCACGGAACTCATCTGGACGTATGTCTATCGCCTGGCTTTCACCGGCCACAACTACTCGATGGGCAGCGCGATGTCGTATGTCACTGTCATTGTCAGCGCGCTGTTCACCTTCTACCTGTTCCGCAACGTGATCAAGAGCCGTTGGGAGGGCAAAGAATGAGCGCAACCGGATATGCCAAAGCGGGCCGTCGCCATCGCCTCGGGGATTACCTGAGAGACTTGGCCGCCTATATCATTGTGTTGGTGTTCTTCTTGCCCGCCCTGTGGATCATCATCACATCGGTGCGGCCGAATGTGGAAATCAACACCCGACCGCCGGTCTGGATACCAAGCGAGATCACGCTCGACTCGTACAAGATCCTTCTTGGTTGGCCAACACCAGAAGGCGCGTTCGGCATGGGTGGGAATGTGCCGTTTGGCGACTATGCGCGCAACTCCATTGTCATCGCGACCGTAAGCACAGCCGTTGCACTGGCCTTCGGCACACTGGCCGGCTTCGCCTTTGCCAAGTACGAGTTCCCGGGGCGCGACGGGCTCTTCACCTTCCTTCTGTCGACGATGATGATCCCCTACACGGTGACTCTGATCCCCTGGTTCATCGAGATGAAGTGGTTCGGTTGGATCAACAGCTATGCGGCACTGATCGTGCCCAGCGCCGTCGACGCTTTCGGCATTTTCTGGATGCGGCAATACATCGCCGGAGCGGTGCCCTCGGAGCTGATCGACGCGGCGCGCATTGATGGCTCCGGCTACCTGCGCACCTAC
>Ga0101944_10005221_pt1 | contig 15026 bp, 13 predicted proteins | sample DewCreD2012metaG_FD_75245 | JGI IMG/M metagenome (GOLD analysis project Ga0101944, IMG submission 75245) | Hot spring sediment bacterial and archeal communities from British Columbia, Canada, to study Microbial Dark Matter (Phase II) - Dewar... ...
GTATAAAGCGTAAAGCTCGGTTTGTACAGCACCTTGCTTCGTAAACTCAACACCTTCCGGAAATCAGCGTAGTCCTCGACCAACTAAACTGCAAAAAAAACAAACAGCACCCTTCGATTTTCTCTCTTTCCACTCAGGCGAGACAATCATTCGAAGTATGCCTTTTGCAGAAGAAACCTGATGCTCTCGGGGAGTCTCAATCCCCTCAAGGCGGGGCAAAGGTTCGGACTGAATGGGAAAGGGAAGCAATAGAACGGGAACAAAGATGTCTCAATCCCCTCAAGGCGGGGCAAAGGTTCGGACGCCTGCCGACATCAAGGGAATGGTCTGCAGGTGGAGTCTCAATCCCCTCAAGGCGGGGCAAAGGTTCGGACAACGCTGGGGCGACATTCATCTGTAATTGTTTCCCAGGTCTCAATCCCCTCAAGGCGGGGCAAAGGTTCGGACGGAAAACATTCCCGTTCCAAAGGAAACGGACTCTTTGTCTCAATCCCCTCAAGGCGGGGCAAAGGTTCGGACTCTGGGGTCACGATTACTATAGATTATGATTGGTTGCAAGCGAAAAATAACGCACCCCCCTCAAAAATGGGGTTTGCAAATTTTTATACACCCCAAAATGAGCTCAAAAATCCCATAACACCCTAAAAATATTAGAAGAGCGACTTCCGACGGATAAATTTTACCCACCTCATTTCAACATATTGAAAATACGATGATCTCTGAATTATGTCAAAAAATTCACGACTCAACTAAATCATCCACCGGCGCCTTCAAATGGATCGATAAAATTTATTCTATTCCAAAATATTATCCAGAATTGTTCATGTTTCCCTGGATAGAACCTTCTTCTGTGATAGCATGTGCCACTTCATCTAAAGCGAGCCGGGATAGATGCGACTGGTCATACAAATCCTCTTTAGGCCCTCTGGGGAATTCTGGAGAAATTTCCAGCGATTTCGTTCAGGTACTGCCTATCCGATCAGAATGAATCGTTTTCGGGAGGGGAGGGGAGACGGGGGCATGAACCCGAATTTAGATGGGCCAAGACATCGGATTGGCGACTTTTGCCGCAAACAACACATTCGTAAGCTGTCGATTTTTGGATCGATTGCGCTACATGCGAAGGCGGGTAAAGGACATGGGGGCGAGCGTTACGGGCTTGTAGATGGTTGACATCGGGTGGCATCGGGATCTGAAGACGGTCATCTTCAGATCCCGATAGTTCGGGTGCCCGATCCGTCGGCGAATTGCTTTCCGCAATGGATCGGGCTTCAGAACAGGCTGTCGCCCAGGTCGTTATTCGGCTTCGAAAACCATGACATCGTTTTCCGCAGAGATCGTCACCGTCTGCCCTTCTCGAACCTTTCCGGCAAGGATGGCCGAGGACAGTGGGTTCTCGATGAGCCGCTGGATGGAACGCTTGAGCGGCCTTGCCCCATACACCGGATCGTAGCCGTTCTGAATCAGGAGCGCCTTTGCCGAATCGTTCAGAACGATCCTGATATGGCGATCGGCCAGCCGCTTTTCGAGCCGTTCGATCTGAATGTCCACGATACGACCGATTTCCTCCCGCGTCAAGTTGTGGAAAATGATGATCTCGTCGATGCGGTTCAGGAATTCCGGCTTGAAGCTCGCCTTCAGGGCCTCCATGATGCGGGCTTCCATTTCCGCACGGCGGGATTCCCCAAGTTCCAGAATCCATTGGCTACCGATGTTCGAGGTCATGATGATGATTGTGTTCTTGAAGTCCACGGTCCGCCCCTGTCCGTCGGTCATCCGGCCGTCGTCCAGAATCTGGAGAAGGACGTTGAAGACCTCGGGATGGGCCTTTTCGATTTCATCGAAGAGCACGACAGAATAGGGTCTTCTGCGGACAGCCTCCGTCAGATAGCCGCCTTCATCGTAGCCGACATAGCCCGGAGGCGCACCGATGAGCCGAGCCACGGAATGCTTTTCCATGTATTCCGACATGTCGATACGGATCATGGCCTCTTCGCTGTCGAAAATGAACCAGGCAAGGGCCTTGGCAAGCTCCGTCTTGCCTACACCGGTCGGCCCCATAAAGATGAAGGAGCCGATGGGACGGTTGGGATCCTGAAGTCCGGATCGGGCTCGCCGCACCGCGTTCGATACGGCGACGATGGCTTCCCTCTGGCCGATCACCCGCTTGGCAAGCCGTTCCTCCATTTTCAGAAGCTTCTCCCGTTCCCCCTCGAGCATCTTGGCCACCGGAATTCCCGTCCACCGGGAGACGACTTCTGCAACGTCCTCATCGTCGACTTCTTCCTTGAGCATCTTGCTGTGGGCCTGGATTTCAGCCAGCTTCCGGTTTTCCTCCTCCAGCCGTTTGGCCAGCTCCACCATCTTGCCGTAGCGGATTTCGGCCACCCGGGTAAGGTTGCCTTCCCGCTGGGCCTGCTGTTCTTCGATGCCCAACTGTTCCTGCTCTTCTCGAATCCTACGGATGGACTGAATCAGTTCCTTCTCGTTCTGCCAGTGGGCTTTCATCCGACCGAGTTCTTCCTTCAGACCAGCCAGTTCCGCCTCGAGCTTCGCCAGCCGCTCCCGGCTTGCCGGATCGGTTTCTTTGCGCAGGGCTTCCCGTTCGATCTCCATCTGGGTGATCCGGCGCTGGATTTCATCGATTTCGGTGGGCATGCTGTCGATTTCCATCCGAAGCTTCGAGGCGCACTCGTCGATCAGGTCGATGGCCTTATCCGGCAGGAACCTGTCCGTAATGTACCGATGCGACAGGGTGGCTGCAGCCACGATGGCCGAATCCTTGATGCGGACGCCGTGATGGACCTCGTATTTTTCCTTGAGGCCCCGCAGGATCGAAATGGTGTCCTCTACGGTCGGCTCTCGGACGAGAACGGGCTGGAACCGCCGCTCGAGCGCCGCATCTTTTTCGATGTATTTTCGGTATTCGTTCAAGGTGGTTGCACCCACGCAGCGAAGTGTTCCTCGGGCAAGCGCGGGCTTGAGCATGTTCGAAGCGTCCATCGCTCCTTCCGATGCGCCGGCCCCAACGAGGGTGTGCAGCTCGTCGATGAAGAGAATGACCTCTCCCTCGGCATTCTCGACCTCCTTGATCACCGCCTTCAGTCGGTCCTCGAATTCGCCTCGGTACTTGGCGCCAGCAATGAGGGCGCCCATGTCGAGGGCGACGAGTTTGCGATCTTTCAGGGACTCGGGAACGTCGCCTGCAACGATGCGCTGAGCCAGTCCCTCGATGATGGCGGTTTTGCCGACACCGGGCTCGCCGATCAGAACCGGGTTGTTTTTGGTTCTGCGGGAAAGCACCTGCACCACCCGCCGGATTTCGTCGTCTCTGCCGATGACCGGATCGAGCTTGCCGAGCCGTGCCAGGTCGGTGAGGTTACGGCCGTATTTTTCGAGAGCCTGGTATTTTTCTTCAGGGTTCTGGTCCGTGATCCGCTGGTTGCCCCGGATGTCCATCAACACCCGGAGAACGGTCTCTCGGGTGACGCCGTAGCGCGCCAACAGCTTGGCTGCATCCCCGGTCTTTTCTTCGACGAGGGCCAGCAGCAGGTGTTCGACGCTGACATATTCGTCCTTCATCTGGGCGGCTTCCGAAAAGGCCTTTTCCAAGACGGTCTTTGTCCTTGGGGAAATGTAGGTATCCATCGTGCCGCTGACCTTCGGCAATCGGTTAATAGCCAAAAGCACTTCCTGAGAGACCGCCTGAGGCGATACGCCCAATTTTCGGAGCACAGCCGTTGCAATGCCGTCCTTTTCGGCCATCATGGCGGCCAACAGATGCTCGGGCTCGATCTGCTGGTTATGCTGGGCGGATGCCAGCCCCTGAGCTTCCTGAAGGAGCTCCTGGGATTTGATCGTGAATTTATCGAAACGCATGATTGGGTTCCTCCTGAATGATGAAAAATGGGTGTTCAAGGCTCCGGGACGCGTTCGGTTCCCGGAGGCCTTGTTGATACAACGTCAGATCGTCAATGTGCGATAGGAAAATAACCAGCTGATATGAAATGTCAATTTCATCGTGAAACTAGTCGGCAGTGGGCAGTGTTTTCCGGCCGATTTTCATCCCCGGGGGCGGCGACCATCGCCATAAGCATTTATTGTGAGAACAGGGGGTGGAAGTCAGGAGTCAGGAGTCAGGAGTCAGGAGACAAGCGGTTGACGGGTGTTTTCAAGGAAAAGCACATTTTTTTGTCCTACTTTCCCTTCGTCTCAGATCGGTCTAAAAAGCGAGGTTTTCGTTCAGACGCGATTTAGGTGTCATTCCGCTTCGAGGGAGACGATATTCAGCTTGACAAGCATGTCTTTGGCTGTCTAAGGATGGTGTGACAGGTCGGGATGCACCGATGAAAAACCATTCTTCGAAAGGAGGAAATCGATGACCCAGGACCATCCGGAAGGCACGATGCGAATCGGCAGGCGGGAGTTTCTGGGGGTTGCCGCAGGCGCGACCCTTTCTCTGGCGATGGGGGTGTGGCCTGCTGCTCGAGCGGCGACCGCCGAACCCAACAAGCTCCCTCCCCTTCCTTATGATGAACAGGCCCTTGCGCCTGTCATATCGGCGAAGACCATCGAATTCCATTACGGCAAGCACCACAAGGGCTATGTGGACAATTTGAACAAACTGATTGCAGGAACCGATCTGGCCGATCTTCCTCTCGAAAGACTCATCTTGTCCATCGCCGGAAAACCCGAGAAGGCGGCCATTTTCAACAATGCCGCCCAGGTCTGGAACCACACGTTTTACTGGAACAGCCTCAAGCCCAATGGCGGCGGGGAGCCGCCCGTCGTGTTGAAGGAGAGAATCGTCAATGCCTTCGGCAGCGTGGATGCGTGCAAAAAAGAACTGGCTGCTGCAGCCCTTGGCCAGTTCGGCAGTGGGTGGGCCTGGCTCGTATGGGATCAGAAAACGCTGAAGGTCATGAAGACAGCCAATGCCGATCTTCCGTTGACTGCCGGGCTCAAGCCGCTTCTGACCATTGATGTGTGGGAGCATGCCTATTATCTGGACTACCAGAACCGCAGGGCCGATTATGTGCAGGCTGTCCTCGATCGGTTGATCAATTGGGAGTTTGCCGCCAAGAATTTGGCTTGAAAGGCTCATCCCCCCGTTTTCATTTCATACTTCGATGCGTAGCCTCTGGGGGTGACCATATACCCGTCGTAAACGAAGGTGCTGCTGTTGCCGACAAACACCGTCGTGAGCATGTCGACTGCAGCCAGATGCAGGTCTTTCAGGCAGGTGAGGGTGACGCATTCGTTTTCCCGCATGGCGTTTTGAACGATGCCTACAGGGGTGTTCGGGCTGCGGTGCCGCAGCAGGATTTCCTGAGCTTTGACCAGGTGATCCGTCCGCTTTTTGCTTTTCGGGTTGTAGATCACCAGCACGAAATCGGCTCTGGCAGCCGCCTCGATGCGGGCCTCTATTTTAGGCCAAGGGGTCAAGAGATCGCTGAGGCTCACACAGGCAAAATCGTGGGTGAGCGGTGCACCCAACAGGGATGCCCCGGATGCGAGCGCCGGAATACCGGGAACGACTTCCACTTGAAGGCGGAGCTCTTGGAGCGTCTTGTCGTCACCATCGTCTGCCGCCATCCGGCCGCCGTGGATGGGCATCAGGCGGATGTTGCGCTGCCGGCACATTTCGAACGCCAACCCGGCCATGGCGTAAATGCCCGGATCCCCGCTCGACACGAGCGCCACGACGGTTCTTTCCTCGATGGCCGCATCGATTGCCGCCTTCACCCGATCCACTTCCTGCATCATCGCGGATTGCACGATGCGCTTCCCCTCCAGAAGCGGACGGATCAAGTCGATGTACAACCGATATCCGGCGACGATCCGGGCCTCCGCCAAGACCTCTGTAGCCCGGATGGACAAGTGGGCGATGTCTCCTGGTCCGATGCCGACGATACAGAGTTTGCCCGGGCGATCGCAAGGGTCACATTTCCGCTTTTCCGCTTCGGAACGATCAGCTCGCTCGTTCCGGCTGCCATCAAGGCTGCCGCTTCGCATACGCTTCGAACTCCTACATGACGGTGTACGGTCTCGGAAGGGTGCAACACCCCCCGGGCCTGGTTCAATCGATCTGCCGAAAACCACCGGCACGGCACGCCAAAATGGTCGGCGCATTGCCGAATGGCCGCCTCATCCCGCTTCAGATCGATGCTGGCAAGACATCGAATGCTGGCTGTGGACAGTCGGCATTCAAAGAAGACCGCCTCGATCCATTCCCGCATCTCGGAAAAAGAAGTGTTCCGGTTGCAACCAATGCCTACGACGAGACTGGGAGGCCTCAGAACGAGCGTGTGTTCATCAGGCGGTGTCAGAAGGCGATCCGAAACCACAACCCGTGGGAGAGGGTCGGATGCTTCCGGTGGATGCGCCCGGAACGGAAATCCGGTGCTTTCTTCAGCCGACAGAATCCATTGCATCGGATCTTCGAGGATGACCGGCGCATCATCCAGGAAGGCCCTGTTGATGGTGCGGATGGCCTGCGGGTTTTCGATCCGAAGTCCAAGGGTTGCGGCCAGAACATCGACGGCCGGTTTCCCATGCACATCGGTTGCCGTCGTGATCACGGGGGTGGCCTGGGTCAACCGGCCGATCCGGCGTGCCAAGTCGTTTGCTCCGCCCACATGCCCCGATACGAGACTGATGGCGAATGCCGCCCGTTCATCCATGACGACGACCGCCGGATCCTCGGTCTTGTGCACCAGAAGACCGGCGATGAGTCGAACCACGATCCCGCAAGCCATGATGAAGACATGGCCCCTGTACTGTCTGAACCGATGTTCGACCTCGGCCGAAAGCCTGGAGAACCGGATCTCCCGACCAGGGACATCGGCGGTTGGGGCGCTTGGATCCGTACCGGCATCGAGCTGTTCCGGAAGAAACACGTCGCAGAACAGGCATTCCTGAAGCATTCGGGCGATCGAGAGTCCGGGCAGGGTCAAGACCCACACGGCGATGGGAGCACAATCGTGACGTTCCGCCCGGCTCATGACGATGGCTCGGCCTTTCGGAACCCGTGGCTGAAGCAGGCATCGTAGAGCCGGGATGCCGGAACATCGCCTGCGTTCATGCTCTCGATGGCCTTGCCGATCAGAACGAGGGCTTGGCGTTGAATACCCGCTTCCGATACGGTCCGTTTCAGTTCGGAAACGGTCGTTCGGATGAGCCGCTGGTCCGGATGCGACACCCGATACGCGATGACACAGGGTGCCGAAGGGCCATAGGCATCGGACAGGATGCGTTCCATCTCCGAGATCTGTCCGATGCTGAGATAGATGACGAGGGATGCGCCGTGTGCGGCAAGCTTGTCGAGGGATTCGGCCTCAGGAACCGGGGTTTTTCCGGCCATTCGGGTGAGGATGAGGGTCTGGGTGATCTCCGGAAGCGTGAACTCGATGCCGAGAGCCGCTGCAGCTGCAAATGCGGCACTGACCCCGGGAATCACTTCGCAGGGAACCCCTTGCTTTCGCAACCCGACCATCTGTTCGTGAATGGCGCCATAGAGGCTGGGGTCTCCGGTATGCAACCGAACCACCCGTTTGCCGGAGGCATGGGCCTGGATCATGGCTTCGAGAATCCGCTCCAGCGTTAGACTTGCGCTGTTCAGGATTTCGGCACCTTCCCGCGTCCATTTGAGCAGGGCATCCGGTACGAGGGAACCGGCATAGATGACGAGATCGGCGTTCGACAAGGCCCACTGTCCCTTGACCGTAATGAGGTCGGGGTCGCCTGGACCTGCACCGACAAAGAGAATGGGGTATCGATTGGGGGAAGGTTGGGTTTTCATTTGAGCGTATGGAAGATAGGAGTCAGGAGTCAGAAGTCAGAAGAAAGCGGATGGTAACCATTTGGATCGGAAGGTGACACATCGTCTTTGTTCTCCGGTTTCGTTTCGGCCGGTCCAGCCCGCAGGATCCACACGGGATTTCGGGCCTCCAGCCGCAGATCGCCTGCCGTACTTTTGGAAACGCAGGCCTGTATCTGTATGATGTCACAGAACCAGTTGCGCTTACGAAAGGCTTTCAGCGACAGATGAAGGCTTTCCAGCAGCACGGTGTTGACGACAACCACGCCATCGGGAGCCAGCCGGTCGCAGACCACCTCCAGGATGGCTTCGAGTGCTTTGCCGCCTCCCCCTACAAATACCCGATCCGGCGCTGGAAGTCCATCGAGTGTTTCGGGCATCGTTCCTTCCACCACACGGACATTCTCCATGGCGTATCTTCGGACATTGGCACGGATATGCCGGACCCGTTCCGGATGTCGTTCGACTGCAATGATCTGCCCCTTATGAGCCAGCAGGGCGGCCTCGATCGAAACCGACCCGCTTCCCGCCCCCAGATCCCAGACCACATGGTGAGGGAGCAGCGCCAACTGGGCGATGGACACGGCCCGGATTTCGGGCTTGGTGATCAGCCCGGCCTCGTGCAGGTAGGCTGTCTCCGGCATGCCGAGAAACGGCCGCTCTGCGGTTTCCTTTCGCTGGATTTCGATCACCAGAACGTTGGGCTGCCGGAAGGAGGCAGCCGAAGCTTCCGCGATGGTGCACCAGCGAATGGCTTCATCCGGTTCCCCAAGGCGTTCCAGCACGCAGCATCTTCCTTCGATAGCCGGAAAATCCATGAGACAAGCGGCGATCCGGTCCGGCGTGTGGGTGAGATCCGTCAGGACAAACACGCGCTCGCTGCTCTGGATGGCTGCGATGAGTTCGGTTGTGGCATCCCTTCCATGAAAATGAACGACCGGCACATCCTGCCAGGGCAGGTTCAGGCGGGCAAAGGCTGCTGCAAGCGAGGAAACGTTCGGAAACACCTGCACCCGCTCCGGTCCGAATCGGCGGATCAAGGTGGCGCCGATCCCGTAAAAGAGCGGATCTCCCGAGGCCAAAACCACGATCCGCTCCTTTCCGATCCGGTTCTCGACAGCCGAAAACACGGCATCCATGTCTTTTCCGATCGGAATCTTCTCTGCAGGCAGGGCTTCGAAAGGCGCCAGATGCCGCCTGGCTCCGATCAGGACATCGGCCGACTCGATGATCCGAAGCTGGCGGAGGCTCACGTCCTCTTGCCCCATGCCCATGCCGATCACCGTGATGCGGTCGGGATGGGGGGTTCCAGGGAAGGAATCTCGATCGGGCTGAGGATCCGGAACCCCCTTATGGATCCCCGGCCCCGAGGATCGATCCATGTCGTCACCTTCTGGACGAATCATCCGCTTGCTGTCTCCATTTCTCACTCAATCACGAACGCGTCGTTCGAAACATCGTAGATTTGGGGATACAGGACCGACTGAACGGCGAGATAGTAAGTGTTGGGAACGGTTTTGCGGGTGATTTTCCAATCCACTCCGTCCTTGCTCTGCACATTCTTTAAAATGGGTATGATCCGATCGGTCTCTACGCTATAAAGGTAGATGTTCACTCCACCTTCAAAGCCTTGCGGGTTGACCCCAACGGCTTTCCAGCGGATGGGAATCGTGCCTCCTGATGGGTAGTGCTCCCCGCCGTTGGGGGCGAGAACAGTGATGCCGGCTCCAGGGGCAGGAGGCGGCGGTGGTGGATCTTGACCGGGTCGAGGGAAGCGCTTCGATCCCACCTGTGTGCCTGTGGAAGAAGCGTTGAATTCCGGTTCAAAAAAATCACAGGAGCGGCCCATCACAGAAATCATCCGTTTTTCTTTCGATGACTCCTGGCTTTTGACTTCTAACTATTTAGACTTTCGAAGAAAGTGGTAATCTGTATGACGCCTCGTCAGAAATTGTAGTTGATCATAAATAAGGAAACGCCTCTTCGAAAATGGTAAGGATCGATTCCCATCGAATTGGATATATTCGAGTCGTTCCATGTCTGGTAGACTCCACACATGACGTTCATCTGTTTCGAAATTTTGCCGAAAAACTGTATGTTCAAATGCCATTCTTGATCCCTGCGTTCTTCATCGGGATCGATGTTGATATCGAATCCGAAGTGGCGATGCAAGAATATGACGGCAGCATCCATCTGCAATCGGTCTTTCCAAATCGGAAAATTGATCCCCGATTCCACTTGATATCCCAGAATGTCTCCTCGCTCGCTCGGCTTGAAATCATCCTGTTCAATCTTTCCCCCAAAGCGAATATGCGACTTTCCTTCGTTGAACCGGAAATATTCGTTGAATCCCAGGAAATTGTGCCAACCATCCGGTGTAGTATCCATGTAAAACTTGTTTTCCAACCCAGCGTACACTTCGGACTGCCAGCGATCTCCGTGGGAAAGGGAAAATCGAGGGTAGAGCCCGTGGATGTCCACCCGCGGGTCTCCATCCACCCAATAATGGCTGAATCCATATTCGACCGACAGAAAATAGGGATGTGCGTAATACTCCACAAATGCCGAAGGACGGCTCCCCAACAGGTTGTTCTGGGTCATGTGGTTGTAAAGAAGCTGATAATGCAAATACGAAAATCCGGCTTTCCATGGATTCGATCGATAGATGTCGGTTCGTCCATACAGGGTGATCATTTCGGCGGCATCTACCTTGTCCGACGGTTTCGACCCGGGGGGGGAAACGTTCACGGCATCCAGGGCTTCCAAGGATACGTTGTCATCGTATTGAATCCCGGCGTTCACCGAAAGCATCCATCTTCGGTTGGCACGCTCCGTATCCTCGATTTCCCCCTCAAGTTTGCTGATTTCTTTTCTGCGTTCCGGGCTGAGATCCATCGCCAGAAGCTCTTGAACCACCGCTTTGGCTTCATTTCCCTTGCCCCATTGTTTCAACGCCAAGCCCTTTTGAAGAAGGCATTCGTAGCGAATTTCAGGCTTTTCAGCGAGTGCCTGGTCCAGGAGTTCGACAGCCTTTGCGTAACGTCGATTCTGGATATGAATGATCCCCATCTCATAATCGGCTCGTCCGGGGTCTATCGGTCGGGCCTGCTCCAGGTGGCTCAAGGCCTGTTCGTCATCTCCCATTTGCATGGCCAATCCGGCCAGATCGAAATGGCATTTTCGGTACTCTTCGGGGTATGTCCGAAGCAGTGCCTGAAAAATGGTGTCGGCCTCCTCGAACCGATTCATTTGCATATAGATGCCAGCAAGAACGTACTGATATTCCATGTTGGTCGGATCGTTCTGGATGGCCGTTTGGATTTGCCGATACGCCAAAGAAACATTCCCTTCGCGTAGGGCGTCGAGTACAGCCGGGTAAGGATCCTCTGAATTGCGGGATGCTGAAGACTTTGCTTCTGCCAGAAGAATGGTCGGTTTTCGAATGGAGATCTGGTTCAGCGATGAACCGAAACTACAGGATACCCAAAGCAGAAGGACCAAGCCGGACAACAACACGGATCGAAACTTAGACATGGCATCCTCATCTTGAAGAAAAGGTTATTGAGAAGGGCTACAAGGAAACTGGGTGACTTAGGAAAGATAGAAAGATATGGCTATATATGTCCTTATTCTTTTTTTGATTCCGAAGGTTTTGTCAAGCTTTTTTTTTGGATTCGAACTGGAAGGCGTCGTATCGTTGGCTTCAGGATTGGTCTGGTGGTGCCATTATCCGCAAAGATGCCGAGCTCTTCGGCATCTTTGGACTTTATAAAGGAGTGCCTCCGCCGTTTTTTGGTGGACTGGCCGAACACATTTTCCAGGGAGACCCATTCGACATAGAACTCGTTCCAGGGAACGCTGTTCTCCTGAACGAGGTTTCGGCGTCTTGCCGTCATTTCCGAGGTCGATCCAATCGTCTCATTTGACCATCATGGCGGGAAGGAACAAAACCATCTTCGGAAAGACCGTAATCAGCACGGTTGCCGTGCACATCAGCAGAAAAAAGGGCATCGCCGCCTTGGCGATCACCAGCACGTCGTCGTTGTTGAGGCCGCTGATGACAAAGAGGTTGAACCCGACGGGCGGTGTGACCTGGGCCAGCTCGATCATGATGATGAGGTAAATGCCGAACCAAATCGGATCGAAACCGACGGCCGTCACCATCGGCAGGACGATGGGTGTCGTCATGACGATCATGGAAAAGCCGTCCACGAGACATCCCAGAACGATGTAAAGAAGCGAAAGGATGAAGATCAGGGTATACTTGGACAGCCCCAGCGAGGTAACGAACAGGGTGAGTTTGCGGGTGATGCCTAAATAGCCGACAACCACGGAAAGATAGGATGCGCCGACAACGATCAGCATGATCATACAGGTGGTCTTGACCGTCCCCAGGAGGGTCGCTCGAAAGGTGTCCCAGGACATGCTGTTCGTTGCGATCGAAAAGATAAGCGATGCGGCCACACCGACGACACCGGCCTCCGTCGGTGTGGCCCACCCTTTGTAGAGGCTGCCCAACACCCCGACGACCATGGCTGCGACCGGCGCGATCTGGGAAATCGCAGCCACCCGCTGCTTCCAGGTATAGCCTTCGGCTTGTGCGGGTGCGATGGATGGGTCGATCAGGCAGCGGATGACGATATAGGCGCTGAAGAGTCCCGCGATGAGAAACCCCGGAATGAAGCCGGCGATGAAGAGCTTTCCGATACTGACATCTCCGATGATCCCGTAAACGAGCATCATCATGCTGGGTGGAATCATGAATCCGAGGGTTCCGGCGCCTGCAAGCGATCCAATCGCCATATCCCGACGGTATCCCCGTTTGTCCAATTCCGGAACGGTGATCTTTCCCACTGTCGCTGTCGTTGCGGCAGACGACCCACTGACTGCGGCAAAGAGCGAGCAGGCGAAGATGTTCACATGAAGAAGCCTTCCCGGGATGGCGTCCATCCACGGGGTGAGCCCCTTGAAGAGGTTCTGGGAAATATTGCTCCGAAACAGGATCTCACCCATCCAGACGAACATGGGAAGTGCGAGCATGGCCGATCCACTGGTATTGTTCCAGAGGCCGGTACTCAGAATCGAGCCGTAAGGCAAATCCGTAAAGAAGACAAAGCCGCCCAAACCGACCAGAAAGAGCGAAATGCCGATCCAGACCGTTCCGCCCATGAACAGCACGAGCAGGAACAACAAGGTGAAGGAAATGGTTGCCAAATCCAAATTCGGTTCCCCCGGAAATCAAACGGAAATAAGGCATCGGACCGTCATCTGCCCAAATCTTTGGCCTCCTGCCTCAACGTGACCGCGCCTTGCCCTTCCCTCAAAACGATGATGCATTTCAAGCCTTCTGAAAGAAGCTGGGCGGCGAGCAAGGCGGAGCCGAGCGGCATGAAGCATTGGGGAACGGCGAGATAGGTTTCGGAAATCTGCATCGATCGGGACTGGGTGATGACCGAGTCCCAGAAAAACAAAGCGCAGTGCCAGGAGATGAAGGCAAACGTCAAAAATCCGACAAGACAACAGACCAGATCGAGATACAGCCTCCCGGTGTTGGACAGCACGTTCTGCAGAAGGGTGACCCGAATGTGTCCTTTCTCCCGCATCGTATACGAAAGCCCCATAAACGTCAGGGCGGACATGAGATATCCGGAATATTCGTCCGTGATGAACAGCGTCTTGCTGAAGGCGCTTCGCAAAACGATTTCCGTCAGGATCAACGCAAGGCTGAAGCATAGGATAAAGCCGCACAAGGCAGCGCTCCATCCGCTCACCCGATCAATCCATCGAATCCAGGTTTTCATCGTGTACCGTTTCCCCAACGAATCGCTTCTCGCCGGCGTGTGGGGCGTGCTGCAGCGCGCCCCACGACCGGTCGATCATCGCTTGACCTGTTTCATGAATTCCGCATAAATGGCCTGGGCATCCGCAGGTGCATCCTTCAACCAGTCTTTCCGGATGGTTTCGGTGATCTGCCGAAGATCTTTCATGAAGGCTTCGGATACCGGCACGGTTTCGATGCCGTTCTTGTTGCAGATGCCTTCCTTTTCCTTGTCCAGAGCAACGACATCCTTCCACATCTTCTCTTCCTGCTGCTTGCCTGCATCGATCAGCGCCTGCTGCACCTTCTTGTCCAATTTATTGAATGCGGCCAGATTCACCGTCACCATGTTGGTGGCGATCGTCACGTTCAGGGGATGATAGAATTTGAGCACTTCCCAGAACTTGGCATCCACTGCAGTGGGCGTGGATGTGAGCACGGAGTCGATCAGGCCGGAGGCCAGCGAGGAATAGACTTCGCTGAAGGGAAGGGCATAGGGGGTGCCGCCTGCCGCCTCGACGACGAGGGCCCCGTTTTTGTCATAGGTGCGGACCTTGAGTCCCTTCATATCGGCCAAATTGGCGAGTTTTTTCTGGGTCCAGAGGCCGGCGCCGGGCCAGGGGGCGATATAGAGGATTTTCTGTTTGAACCGCTCGGCAGCCTTATCGAAATAGGGGCGCGAAATGGTGTTCAGAAGTTTGGCTTCTTCGAAATTGGCAGCCAAAAAGGGCAGCGTGACGATCTGGAAGACTTTGTCTTCCCCGGCGACACCGCTGATCAACATGTCCGACAGGGGAACGAGCCCGTCCCTGACGACCTTGAGCAGTTCCGGACCTTTGTATCCCAAGGCGCCTCCGCTGCTGACATTGATTTCGAGCTCTCCGCCGGTCAGCTCTTTGATCTTGGCAGCAAATTCTTCCAAGCCGATCGTGTGGTGGTTGTTCGGAGGCCATACGGAGTTGGCGTTCCATGTGGTCTTGGCCATGGCGGCCCCTGCGATCCAGCACAGAAGGCCGAATGTCAGGAATGTCAACAACATCTTGTTTTTCATCGTCATTTCTCCTTTTGATTGAGGTTGGAAATCAGGGAGCGGCGATCATCCATCGCCATGAGCATTTATCGTGAAAATAGTGGGCAGTGGGCAGTGTTTTTCGTCCGATTTTCATTCCCGGGGGCGGCGCCCTCTCGCCATGGCCATTATCGTGAAAATGCTGCCGCCCCCGCGTGATCTCCCCCGTTGGCAGTGAGGGCGCAACGTGCTCCAGTGCCAGCCACCCCGGCGAGATGTTCGTCTCTGGCGGGGAAGGTGCGCCGGGTCTTTTGGCGAATGCCGGAAACGCTTGTTTGAATGTGCCGGGCCTCGTTGGGCTGGACAAATGAAGTTCCTTC
>Ga0101944_10005222_pt1 | contig 15026 bp, 17 predicted proteins | sample DewCreD2012metaG_FD_75245 | JGI IMG/M metagenome (GOLD analysis project Ga0101944, IMG submission 75245) | Hot spring sediment bacterial and archeal communities from British Columbia, Canada, to study Microbial Dark Matter (Phase II) - Dewar... ...
CGTCTCTTCGGAGATGTGGAACCGCCGCCCTTCGCGGTCGGGTCTTGCATTGACGACCTTGGCGCGTCCGCCGTCCAGCCAGAAGACATGCGGCCCGTCGCTCAATTGGACTCGCGTCCAGAACTCGCGCATCTCGGCGCGCTCAGTGGGAATGCGCCAGGAGAGGAAAACGATGCCGAGCAGAAGCGCCAGGATGCCGCTGATGTTCCATGCTCGGGAGAGAAATGTCAGGGCCCGCCGCAACGGGCCTGTTTGCCGGCTTGTCATCTCAGGGATGTGCTTCTCCAGACTACTAGACGCGTGCAATGGAAAGAAAACTCTGGTTCTCTTGCCGGCGCCGGCACAGGAGTCCCATGCCACCAGCGGACTACAACAATCGCGCCGCGTCCTTGGCGAAATAGGTGAGGATAATGGACGCGCCGGCGCGGCGGATGGCGGTAAGGCTTTCGATCATGGCGCGCTCGCGGTCGAGCCAGCCGTTGCGGGCGGCGGCGACGATCATGCTGAATTCGCCGCTGACCTGGTAGGCCGCGATGGGGACATCGAAGCGGTCGTGGGCCATGTAAATGAGATCCAGATAGGGCAGGGCAGGCTTGACCATGATGATGTCGGCGCCTTCTTCGATATCGAGTTCGATTTCCCGCATGGCCTCGCGGCCGTTGGCGGGATCCATCTGGTAGCTCCGCCGGTCGCCGAACTGGGGGGTGGATTCGGCGGCCTCGCGGAAAGGGCCATAAAAGACCGAGGCGAACTTGGCGGCGTAGGAGAGGATAGGTGTGTTCCGGAATCCGGCGGTGTCGAGCGCCTTGCGGATGGCGGCGACCCGGCCGTCCATCATGTCGGAGGGGGCGACGATGTCCGCCCCCGCGCGGGCGTGGGAGACGGCAGAGGCGGCGAGCCATTCGAGGGTGGCGTCGTTGTCCACGTCGCCGTTGACCACCTTGCCGCAATGGCCGTGGCTGGTGTATTCGCAGTTGCAGACGTCGGTGATGACGAGCAAGCGTGGAACTTCGCGCTTGATGGCGCGGATGGCGCGCTGGACGATGCCGTCTTCGGCGTAAGCGCCGCTGGCCAGCTCGTCCTTGCTTTCGGGAAGGCCGAAGAGAATGACTCCGCCAATTCCCAGCGAGGCAACTTCGGCGCAGTCCTTGACAAGCTCGTCGATGGAGAGCTGAAAATTGCCGGGCATGGCGCCGATCTCACGGCGGACGCTTTCGCCTGGGCAGACGAACAGGGGCAGAATAAACTGGGAAGGTTCCAGGTGCGTTTCGCGGACGAGCCTGCGGAGCGGCTCGGTGGCGCGAAGGCGGCGCATGCGGTGAATGGGGTAGGCCATACCCTGGATTCTAGCGCGATAGAAACGGGAAGCCGGCGGAAGCCCGATGCGTCAGCGCGGGGGCGGTGTGGAAGTCTCCTTGGCCGCGCGGGCGATGCGGCCTAACATGCCGCGGAAGACCAGGGCGTGAAGCGGGTAGACGAGCCACCAGTAAGCCAGTCCGGTGAGCCCAACCGCGTCGAAGATGGCCGTTTGGCGCAGGGTGGTGCCGGATGGGCCAGGCAACGCCTCGAATTCGAGCCAGGCGCGGCCGGGCAGCTTCATCTCCGCGGCCAGCAGGAGGCGGCGGTCCGGCTCGTATGCCTCCACGCGCCAGAAATCGAGGGCGTCGCCGGCGCGGAGGCGCTCCGGGTCGCGGCGGCCGCGGCGAAGGCCGGCTCCGCCGGCCAGCAGGTCGAGCCAGCCGCGAATGCGCCACAGCCAGTTGGCGTAAAACCAGCCGGTGCGGCCGCCGATGCGGCGGACAGGGGCGAAGGCCTGGTGCGGCGGCAGAGGAACTTCCACGGTGCGGGAATCGACGAACCGCGTCCCGACGCGGAGCCCGGCGCGGGAGCGGTAGGCCTGGGCAAAGGCGAGGGCGTCGGACCAGCGTGTTTCGGCGAACTCCCGGTCTTCGTTTCGCAGAGCGCGCTGGATGGCCTTGGCAACGCCCATTGGACGGACCGGGAAGACGTGGAGGGCCGAAGGATCGCGGACGACGCTCGGATTGCGGACGCCTTCGATGAGCTGGCGGCCGACGCGGGCATAGATGGGCGTGACGAGTCCCAGCCAGAGGCTGGAAAGACGCGGGGTGAGCGAAGGGACCGGGAGCAGGCGCCGCTTGAGTCCCCTCTGACGTGCGTATTCGAGCACCAGTTCCCCGTAGGAGACCACGTCAGCGCCGCCGATTTCATAAACGGCGCTCTGGCCCTCGGGAAGCGATAGCGCGAGGAGCAAGTATTGAACAACGTCTTCGATCGCAATGGGCTGGGCGGGGGTGCGAACCCAGCGGGGAGTAATCATGACGGGCAGTCGCTCGGCCAGGGCCCGGATCAATTCGAAAGATAAGCTTCCCGAGCCGATGATGATGGAGGCGCGAAATTCAACGATGGGCACGCCGTGGGAGCGAAGCTCGTTGCCGACTTCAAGGCGGCTTCGGAGATGGGAGGATAAATCGCCATCCGTGGAGGTGAGGCCGCCGAGGTAGACTATGCGGCGGACCCCGGCCTGGCGGGCCGCCCGGGCGAAATTGGCCGCGGCCACGCGGTCGTCCGCTTCGAAACGGGCGCCGCCCATCATGGAATGAACCAGGTAGTAGGAGGTGTGGATGCCTTCCAAGACCTTGGGCAAGGTGTCCGGGAGCAGGAGGTCGCCTTCCGCGACTTCGGCGGCGCCCGCAAGGCGGGCGCGGAGGACCTCAGGCCGGCGGGCAAGGCAGCGCACGCGCCGGCCGGCGGCGAGGAGGGCGGGAAGGAGCCGTCCGCCGACGTAGCCGGTCGCTCCGGTCAACAGGATGGTTTCGGAAGAGGCCACTGAATACCTGGATGATCCCGGCGACGGCCAGGGTCCAAATTGGTACGATAGGATTTCCATGGCAAAGGCGCAACCAGGTGCGCCGCGCCTGGCCCGCCGGTTCCTGATTCGGGGGCGCGTGCAAGGCGTGGGTTACCGGTATTTTGTTCAGGCGGCAGCGCAGGGGTTAGGGCTTACGGGCTACGCAAAGAATCTCGACGACGGCCGCGTTGAGGTCTATGCGGCGGGAAGCGAGGAAGGGCTGTCGGAGCTGGGCGGCCTGCTATGGAAAGGGCCCCGTTGGGCCGATGTGCGCGGCGTGGAGCAGTCAGAGGCGCCGGTAATTCAATACATGGACTTTCACATTCGATGAACCCAGAACAGCTAAAGCAACTGATCCGCGAGGTGCCCGATTTTCCGAAGCCGGGAATCCTCTTCTACGACATCACGACTTTGCTCAAGGACGCCGGCGGCCTGAAGGCGGTGATTGAGGCGCTGAAGGAGCGTTTCCAGGGCACAGGGGTAGCCAAGGTGCTGGGTGTGGAGGCCCGCGGCTTCATTTTTGCGCCGGCTCTGGCGTACGCCCTGGGCGCGGGTTTTGTGCCCGTGAGGAAGCCGACGAAACTGCCGGCGAAGGCGATCCGGGAGGAGTACGCGCTGGAGTACGGCACGGATGCGCTGGAGATCCACGAGGATGCGGTGCAGCCGGGGCAGCGGGTGCTGATTGTGGACGATCTGCTGGCAACCGGTGGAACGGCGGCCGCCACGGCGAGGCTGGTTGAAAAACTCGGGGGAGAAGTGACGGGTTTCGGTTTCGTCGTGGAGCTGGATTTCCTGAAGGGACGGGAGAAGCTGGCGGGCTACGACGTCTTCTCCCTGCTGCATTACGCCCAATGAGCCTGACAGCGCGCCGGGTGCGGGTGAAGGCATTCGCCAAGATCAACCTCGATCTGCGAGTGCTCCACCGCCGGCGGGATGGATACCACGAGCTTCGGACTGTGTATCAAACCATCTCGCTGGCGGACCGGCTGGAGATCGAATTCCGGCCCGCGCGGCGCACGAGGATACAGGTCGATTCGGACATAGAAATCAGGGATAACCTTGCCGGCAGGGCAGCCATTGTGGCGCTGGAGGCGATGCGGGTGAAGGGCGAGGTGAGAATCGGCCTGGAGAAGCGGATCCCGATGGGTTCGGGATTGGGGGGTGGATCGAGCGATGCGGCGGCGGTGCTGCTGGCATTGCCCGCGCTGGCCGGCGGGGCGATGGCGCCGGAGAAGCTTCTGCGCGCGGCGAGCGGTTTGGGGAGCGATGTGCCGTTGTTCCTTTTCGGCGGGACGGTATTGGGCGTGGGGCGGGGGGAAGAGGTGTATCCCTTGCCGGACACGGGCCGCTGCCGGGGTCTGCTGGTGACGCCGGAGATTCATGTCTCGACCGCGGAGGCGTACCGGGCGCTGAACCGAAATTTGACAATGGGAGCGCCAGAAGATACGATAAGTAGTTTCCAGTCTTATGTTTGGCGCGGGAGTGTGGAAGCGCCGGGCGGAAGGAGCCGGACCGGGGGAAGCAACGACTTTGAAGCCGTTGTTTTCGCCGGGCATCCACGCTTGAAGCAGTTGAAGAAGACCTTACTAAGGCTGGGGGCAAGGCCGGCGCTGATGACCGGAAGCGGGTCGGCGCTGTATGGGATCTTCCGCACCCGTGAAGAGTTGAAGGATGCCCTTCCACATTTTCAGCGGGAGAAGGTTTTCCCTTTTGAATTCGTGAGCAGGGCGGCGTATCGAGCCGAGTGGAGACGCCGTCTTGGGGCATTGGCAGATGAGGAAGCATGGCCGCCGAAAAGCCGTCGAGCAGATCAGGATTTGACCGACTGAGGATATTCACGGGAAACGCCAACCGGCCGCTGGCGGAAGAGATTTGCGCCTGTTTGGGGTGCAAACTGGGGGAGGCGGACGTCAAGCAGTTTTCCGACAGCGAAATTTACGTTCAGATCAAGGAGAACGTGCGCGGGGCGGATGTTTTCATTGTCCAGCCGACATGCACGCCGGTGGAGCGGAACCTGTTCGAGTTGCTGCTGATGATCGACGCCCTCAAGCGCGCCTCGGCGGACAGAATCACGGCGGTGCTGCCGTACTACGGCTATGCGCGGCAGGACCGGAAGGACAAGCCGCGGGTGCCGATCTCGGCGCGGCTGATCGCCAGCCTGATGGAGCGGGCGGGAACGAACCGCATTTTGAGCCTTGACCTGCATGCGGCCCAGATACAAGGCTTCTTCGACGTCCCGGTGGATCATCTGTTCGCGACGCCGGTGATGATCGAGTATTTCAAAACGCTCGGCCTGCGAAATCTGACCGTGGTTTCACCGGATGCCGGCGGGGTGGAACGGGCGCGGGCTTTCGCGAAACGGCTGAACGCGCCGCTGGCGATCATCGACAAGCGCCGGGAGGCCATGAACGTGGCGGAAGTGATGCACATCATCGGGCGGGTGAAGGGCCGCAACTGCCTGATGGTGGACGACCTGATCGACACCGCGGGGACGCTGGTGAACGGCGCGAAAGCGCTGCTGGACCACGGCGCGGTAAGTGTAATGGCCTGCGCCACGCATGCGGTGCTGAGCGGGCCGGCGGTGAAGCGGATTTCGGCCTCAGGCATTCGAGAGGTTGTCTTTACCAACTCGATTCCGTTGAGCGCGGAAGCGAAGCGCAGCCGCAAGATTCGGAGCCTGTCCGTGGCTCCGCTGCTGGCGAAGGCGATTCAGTCGATACACGAGGAGACCTCGGTAAGCACGTTGTTCGTTTGAGATTTTGGCCGGCCACCGCAGCCCACGTCCATCGGACCTGCGACCGGCGCCAGGGAGCAAGAGAGATGAGAAAAGATATTTCGGTTCCCGCCACGATTCGGGAAACCAGGGGCAAGAATGAAGCCCGCCGCCTGCGGGCGGGCGGATCCGTTCCGGCTGTAGTGTATGGCTCAGGGCTCGAGCCGCTGGCCATCTCAGCGGATCCGAGACACTTTGTCAAAATCCTGCATAGCAGCACGGGGCACAACACGATTTTTGACGTTGCGATCGAGGGCGGCGAGAAGACGCCGGTCATGATCGTGGACTACCAGATGGATCCAATCAAGGACCGGCTGCTGCATGTGGACCTGAAGCGGATCGATTTGAGCAAGCGTTTGCGGGTGTCGGTGCCCGTGCAGACGCAGGGAGAGGCGAAGGGCGTCAAGCAACAGGGCGGTTTGCTCGAGGCGGTGACGCGCGAGATCGAAGTGGAGTGCCTGCCCGATGAGATCCCCGAGCACTTCACGGTGGACGTTACGGAGTTGATGATCGGACAAGCGCTGCGGGCGTCGGATATCACGCTGGCCGGCTCGATGAAACTTTTGTCGTCGCCGGATTCGGTGATCGCGCACGTGGTTGCGCTGCGGCACGAGGCCGAACCCGCCGCGGAGGCGGCGGCCGAACCCGCCGCGGCGGCGGAACCGGAAGTTATCAAGAAGGGGAAGAAGGAAGAAGAGGGCGGAGAAGCAGAGGAAAAAGGGAAGAAGAAGTAAGGAGACGGTGGAGCGTGGATGGCGGAAGGCGCAAACAACTCTCCTCTTGCGCTGGGCGCGCTCCCGGAATCGCCGCCTGAGATCCGGCTTGTGGTTGGGCTGGGGAATCCGGGGAGCGAGTATTCCGACACTCCGCACAACCTTGGGTTTCTGACGGTGGACCGTCTGGCGGAGCAGAACGGCATCCGGGTCCGGCGCAAGGAGTGCCTGGCGCTGGTGGGAGAGGGGAGCGTAGAAGGGCGGCGGGTTCTTCTGGCGAAGCCGCAGACCTACATGAACCTGAGCGGCCAGTCGGTGCGGCTGCTGCTGGAGAAGTACGAACTGCGGCCGCAGCAGATGTTGCTGGTATATGACGATCTGGACTTGCCGTGGATGACGCTGCGGATCCGGGCCAGGGGCTCGGCGGGCGGGCACCACGGCGTGGAATCGGTGAGCCGGGAAACCGGGACGATCGAGTACCCGAGGCTGCGGGTCGGAATCGCCGGATACCGGGTGCAGGACGGAGCGAAGTTCGTGCTCGCGCGGTTCGGGCGGGCGCGCAAGAAGCAGTTGGATGAGCTGCTGGACCTGGCGGCCCAGGCAGCGGCATCCGTGATTTCCGCGGGCGTCGAAACGGCCATGGCGAGATTTAATCGTCGCGCTCGCGGTGAAAAGACAGAGGAAGAATGAGAATCTACGAAGAGCTGTTTATCTTGAAGCCGGATGCGGCCGAGGAAGAAGTGGACCAGGCCATCGAGCAGATCCGGCAGGTGATCACCTCTCAAGGCGGGACGGTGGACAAGGTCGAAAAGTGGGGCGTGCGGAAGCTGGCCTACCGGGTGCAGAAGCATTCGGACGGCTACTACGTGCTGCTCCAGTTCAGCGCCACGCCGGACGCCGTGAAGGAAACCGAGCGGCGGTTGCGGGTATCCGACCTGGTTATCAAGTTTCTGACGGTGCGCATTGACGAGAAGCTGAAACGGGTCGAAAAGAGAAAGAAGCGGCGGGAGAAGCGGGCGGCGAGAAAGCCGGCTCCCGCGGTTTTGACGCCGGAGGCGCCGGTGGAGCCGGCGGTTGTGCCAGGATTGCCTGAGATGGAGGCTGAGGAGAAATAACCATGGCGGAACAGAGAGGAAGACCACTAAGCGCGTCCCAGCGCCCCACCGGCGGCGACAAAGCGATGGCGACGACGCGGAAGCAGTATTTCCGCCGCCGGAAAGTGTGCCGGTTCTGCGTGGAGAAGATCGACGACATCGATTACAAGGATGTCAGACTGCTGAGCGCCTTTGTCTCGGAGCGGGGCAAGATCACGCCGAGGCGGATCACCGGCGTCTGCGCGCCGCACCAAAGGCGTTTGACGGAAGCGATTAAGATGGCCCGCAACATTGCGTTGCTGCCCTTCGCTGCCGAGGTATAAGGAGACGGCCATGGAAGTCATTCTGAGAGACGAAATCGAGAAGCTGGGCAACCGCGGGGATGTGGTGAAGGTCGCCGACGGATATGCCCGCAATTATCTCCTTCCCAAGCGCCTGGCTGTGCCTGCGACCGAGGCGAACAAGAAGATCATCGAACAGGAGCGGCAGGCGCACTTGCGCAAAGAGGCGAAACTCGCCGGCGAAGCGGAGGAACTGGCGAAGTTGCTGAGCGGCGTGGCGGTCACCATCGAGCAGAAGGCGGGCGAGATGGATCAGCTCTTCGGGTCGGTGACGGCGAAAGATATCGCGGAAGCCCTGGAAAAGCAGAATTTCCAGATCGACCGGCGGAAGATTCACATCGAGGAGCCGATCAAGCAACTCGGCGAGCACAAGGTCACCTTGCGCCTGCACCGCACGGTGAACGCCGAGATCACCGTAAACGTAGTGCGCGCAGAAGAATAATCTGATGGGCAGCCTGAAAGTCCAGGCTCTGCATCCGGACCAGTTTGCCGGCGCGCCGCCCAAGGACCTGATTTCAGCGGCCTCGCACGGGCTGATCGGTCTGGATCACAGACTGCTGCGGACCGTTCTGAGCCGCTTCGACGAATTTCTGCCCGAACTGGTGGCGGCCGGGATGAGGCAGGATGAAGTCCCCGTCCCGCTGTACGCCTTCCTGATCGACATCTTCCGTCACCGGCCCAGCGCCGCGGCGATCCCTTTCCTCATCGAGTGCATCCGGCGCGAAGCCGGTGAAATCGAAGACGAGGTGGTGGAGGCATTCGGGCAGCTTGGAGGAGCGGCGGTGGAGCCACTGCTGGCGCTCTGCCAGGAATTGAAGCCGGAGCAGCGTGGCGACACGGCCTTTCTGCTGGCGGGCCTGGGGGTGCGTGATCCGCGCATCTATGCCCGGTTGATGGAGTTCCTGGCGGCGAATCCGGGCGAGGCGGCGTTCCTGCTGGGCATCTATGGAGATCCGGCGGCGATCCCGGAGCTGGAGCGGACGCTTGAAACACGGGCGGATCTGGATGCGGAGGCCATCGAGGATCTGCGAGAGGCCGTTGTGAAGCTCTCCAGGCCGGAGGTCGGGGATAGGTGGGCGCCCTACGACATCTTTGCGGACTATCCTGAGGAGGCCGGACCGAACACCGACGCGCTGACGCTCGAGGATCGCCTGCTGCTGACGCAAAGCCCGAGCACAGAGTACCGGAAGGAAGCCATCGACAGTTTCCTGCCGGACGAGATGGATCTGAACGCGGTCCGGCAGAGGGTGCTGGAACTGGCTGAGGGGGATGCCGACGCGGCGTTGCGGGGGAAGGCCTGGTCGAAACTGGGATCCGTGGCAGTGGAGGACAAGGGGATCCGCGAGGCGATGAGGCGGCGGCTGGAAGATGAGTCGGCTCCGCCGGAAGAGAGAGCCGGCGCATTGGCCGGTCTGGCGCACGGGGAACTGCCGGAGATCGTTTCCCGCATCCTTGTGTTTTACGAGCGGCCGGAGACCAGGGCGGAAGCGCTGGAGGCGATGTGGAGGGCATTGGACCCGGACTATGCGCCCTATTTCGCGCGGCACCTGGAAGACCCGGATGTGAACGTGCGCCGGGAGGCCATCACTGGCGCCGGCGTCCTCCGGATGAGTTCCGAGTGCCGGCGTTTGGAGAAGTTATTCCTGGACGAAGAGGTGCGGATCGACGCGCTCCGCGCCTACGCTTTGGCGGCGCCGGGAAAGGTGTCGGCGATGCACGCCCGGCAGGTGCTGGCGAGGATCGAGGATCTGGCCGGGGGTTTGTCCCAGGCGGAGGGCGACCTGGTGTGCAGCGCCCTGGACATGCTCCTGGAGGCGCACGGGAAGCGCCCGGTGTTCTTCCCCCCTCAGGGCGAGGACGCGCCGGAGGAGGCCTCCTGGAGGCCGGCCGGGGAGAAGGCGGGGCGCAACGATCCCTGCCCGTGCGGCAGCGGGAAGAAGTACAAGAAGTGCTGCGGGCCGTAGAGGCGCGGGGAGCCCATGGGGCGGGCTCCGGAAGGGGCGGACTCAAGGCCTGCGTCGCATGGAAACGCCGGGAGTGGAGTTGGTCCTCCGGCGCCTCCGCGCGGGAGGATGAGCGGCCGAGCCCAGGTAACAGCGCATGATGGGTCGGGTTGGCGACCTGCGCGCGGCCTCCGTGAATCCGGTCTTGCGAAAAGATTCGGCGAGCCCGGTGAAGGCGAAGACATCCGGCATCTTCCTCTTGGCGGCCTCAACGGGATAGCCCTCGAGGATGCGGGCCCCTTGCTTGCCTGCAAAGAGGGCGGCGGCCTTCAGCATCTCGGCGCTGAGGCCGCGCTTCCTCCACGCCTTTGAGATGAAAAGGCACACAACCGACCAGACGGGCTCCCCGTCCACTCTGCGGAGAATTCTGGAGCGCTCGAGGACGGGGAAATGCTCTCGGGGCGCGACGGCGCACCAAGCCACGGACTGACCTTCCACGTATCCCAGGAGGCCAGGGGCCGGTCCCGCCTCCACCAATTTCCTCAAGGAGCGCCGGTTGCCCTCTCCGCGCTGCCGTTCCCAGTCGGAGCGCGCCAATCGCCACCACATACACCAACAACCGGCGCAGGCTCCCCGGGAGCCGAAAAGCAGTTCGAGGTCTTTCCAGCGGCTGGGCGTAAGGGGCCGGATCTTGAGCTGATGTTCGTTCTTCAAGTAAGGAGTTCGCCGGATCTGCGCAAGACGAGGATCGTGACGTCATCCTGGAGGGGCTCGCCCTGGAGAAAGGCTTCGAGATCCTCAATCGCCAGCCGCACGATGTCCCCGGGCGGCTGACCGGGCAGGCGGGAGACCGTCTCGCGGATACGATCGTTCCCGTATTCCGCACCAGATCCGTTGACCGCCTCCACGAGTCCATCCGTGTGAAGGAGAAGGCAATCCCCAGGAGCCAGATGCAGGGTCTGGGATTGGTATTCGGCATCCGAGAACATGCCCAGCGGCAGGCCCGAGGCCTCGAATGCCGTCACGCTGGAGGCGCTCAGCAGCAGCGCGGGGCAGTGCCCGGCGTTGACGATTTCCACCTCGCCCGACTCACCCGCATGGGCGCACACAAGCGTGGCGAACTGGCTGGCCGGCACATGGCGGCAGAAAAGTTGGTTGGCGCGCTGCATGAGCTGCGCCGCCGAGACGCCCGTATCCAGGAGGGTGCGAACGATCGCGTGCAAGTGCGACATGAGCAGTGAAGCGGCCACGCCTTTACCCGACACGTCTCCTACCAAGACGGTAACCGCACCCGAGGCATCCCGAGCAACCACATCGCAGTAGTCGCCGCTGACGGGGCCCGCCGACTTGTAGAAGTAAGTTGCGTGCCACTTTGGCGTGCGCAGGTACTTGTCCGGAAGCAGGTTTGCCTGGATGCGAGCGGCCAGCTCAAGGTCTCTTTCCAGTTCTCTGCGCTCCGGCTCGTTTAGATGATCGAGGCAGAAGCAGATGAGTGGATCGGCGAGGAGCCGGTCGGTCTCGATAGGCTCCTGGCAGGATTCGCACAGGCCGTAGGTGCCTTTTTCAATCCTCTCGAGCGCGGTATCCACTGCACCAAGCAGATGGAGGAGCGCCGTTTCGTCGGGCAGCCGGGAAGCGGCTGCCAGTAGCCGGTCCCGGCGCTCTAATAGCTGGCCGCGGAAGACTTCGTAACCCGCAAAACCTGGAGTCACACGCCTCCTTTCCGGTTTTGGACAATCTCAAGATAGAATCCGCAGGGGATATGAGCGCCGTAACCCAGTTCAAGGCAAATATATACCCTTGGAACCGGGACGTCAACCCGAGCGGCCGGGATGTGTGCCGTGCCGTCGCGCAGGAAAGGAAACGGCTATGCTGGTTGAGATGTCAAAGCTGAGCAGGCGTGAGTTTCTGGGGGCTGCGTCGCTGCCCCTCGCTCTTCCCGTCGGAGCCCGAGCGGCGCGTCCACCAAACTTCCTCTTCATCCTGTGCGACGACCTGGGTTGGGGTGATCTCCCGTGTTTCGGGCACCGAGGTTTCAAGGCGCATGGGGGGTGGGACGTGCGCGGGAATCTACAGATGCCCGCCACAGACCGGCTGGCCCGGGAGGGAACACGGTTCACTCAGGCGTACGTATCCTCGGCGGTTTGCTCGCCTTCCAGGGCAGCGTTCATGACGGGCCAGTATCCTGGCGCTCTGGGGATTCACGATTACCTGGGGACTCCAGAACTGAACGCGGAGCGCGGGGTCCGGGATTCCCTCGATCCAGCGATTCCGACGGTGACCGGGTTGTTGCAAAGCGCGGGGTACGCCACCGGGCATTTCGGGAAGTGGCACTTGTCCAGCGGCACGAATGCGCCCCAGCCGAGGGCATACGGCATTGATCAGTACGACCCGTGCATGATGGGGGCCAAGGAGAGGCCGTTTTCCAGCGGGCGAATTGCCGACGCCACGATTGCTTTTCTGGAGGAGAACCGGGGGCGGCCGTTCTTTGTCAACGCGTGGCTCTATGATCCGCATAATCCGCTTCGCCCGACGGAAGAGATGATGAAACCGTATGCGGAACTAACGAGCGGCTGGGCGGGGCAGCGGAGCGCATTCGAGGTCTACTACGGCGTCCTGACCTACATGGATCAGCAAATCGGACGGGTGTTGGATGCGCTGGACCGGTGGAAACTGGCGGAAGACACGGTGGTGATATTCGCCAGCGATAATGGGCCCGAGACCGGCCTGATCCCGTTTGTTTCCTATTATGGGGCGGCGGCGACGGCGGGGCCGTTTCGAGGGGTGAAGCGGAGTCTGTACGAAGGAGGGGTGCGAACGCCGTTCATCGTGAGGCGGCCGGGCCATACGCCGGCCGGCCGTGTGGACAACGATTCGGTTTTCGGAGGGACGGACTTCTTGCCGACGGTCTGCGGCATGGCTTCGGTCAAGCCGCCGGCTCAGTCGCTGCGTGACGGAGAGGACGTGTCGCAAGCCTGGCTCGGAAAGGCTCACAAAAGAGCCAAGCCGATGATGTGGGAGAACCGTTATCCGGTCTATGGCCATGTGCTGGACATGAGCCCAATGCTGGCCATTCGCGACCAGCAGTGGAAGTTGCTCATGAATCCAGACAGAAGCCGGTTGGAGTTGTACGACATCCCCCGGGACCCGCAAGAGATGAACAACCTGGCCGGCGCGAATCCCGGAATCGTGAACCGGCTATCCAAACGGCTGCTCGAGTGGCAGGCGACCTTGCCGAAAGGGCCGATCGATGCGGACGCAGGGAAGGCCGAATGGGCCTGGCCGAGATAGGTGCGCGCTCTTCAGGGCCTCCCGTTCAGGAGAGCACTCCGGTCACAATTTGGGCAGCAGAGATAGCACGGCCGCGGAAGGGCTGGGGATGACGTGGGCGGCGATGAGGCGGCCGAGGCCCTCGACGCGGGCCGTGCCCGCATCGATGGCGGCGCGGACGGCGGCGACGTCGCCCTTGATCACCACGGTGATGTAACCGCCGCCGAGCTTCTCCCGCGCCAGCACTTCCACGGCAGCGGTCTTGACCGCGGTGTCGATGGCTTCGAAGACGGCCGTGAAGCCTTGCGTCTCGATGAATCCTACTGCGAAAGGGGCTTGTTCTGCCATTCGTTTGCTTGCTGCTTCCTTTGTATCACGTGGTAAGTGGACCGTGGGCTGCTCGATGAGCGGATTGTAGTCCGGGACGGCCTGGTACGCGCGGCTGGAGGTGGGACCGGGCGCAGGAATCACATCGACGATGCACGGGACCTGCATCTGTCCGGCGATGGCTTGCGCCGCTTCCGAGGCGGCGCGAATATCGCCCAAGGGACCGACCAGCTTCAGGCACACTCCCGGCTGATCGTTCAACTCGGCCTGGAGCACCTGCACGCGGGCGGACTTCTCCATGGCGTCGAGAATGATCATTCCGGGGGTCCAGCCGGCGACCTCCACCAGAGCTAGCGCTTGTTCCAGATGACACCTCGCTGCTCGAGCTCATGCAAGACTTCGTAGACGACCTGCGCAATCTTGTCCTGGGACGAGATGGTCGTACGCGGGGCGCAACCCTCGGCGGGCGGCTCGACCAAGCCGAAATCGGCGAGGATGCAACGAAGGACGCGCTGGAGAGCAGTGCGATCGGCCTGCTGTGAAGCGCTCAGGGGCTGCCGACCGCGGCCCATCTGGAAACCACGCATTTCGGCGGCGGCGCGGAAGCCGTCGGGGAACTCGAAGGGATAGAGCATCGTGTCGAACAGTTCCAGGACACGATACTGGATCCTCATGGCCTCGTCGAGCTGGCCGGCGCGCGTGAGATCGTACATGCGGCGGATCAGTTCGGGCACGGCGTTGCTGCTGGCATTGGTGCCGCCCGTGCAGCCGGCGACGAGCATGGGCACGAGGACCGCTTCCCAGCCGGTGAGGAAGACGAAGTTCGGACGAGAGGGCTTGACGGCGGCGATCATGCGCATCATGAAGGCCACGTCGCCGGAGGAGTCCTTGATGCCGATGATCCGGGGGAATTCCGCCAGCCGGCGAATGGTCGGAACGTCGATGGGGCTGGCGAACATGGGGATGTTGTAAAGAGTGATGTCGATGGGGGAGTTGCGCGCGATCTCCGCGAAGTAGGCGTAGAGTGCTTCGGGGCCGAGACGGTAGTAGAAGGGCGAGACCAGGGCGACGGCGCGGGCGCCGTACCCCGCATAGGCCTCGCACGCGGCCAGGGTTTCTTTGATGTTCGCCTCGGCCGCGCCGGCGAGCACAGGGACGCGGCCGCGCGCGACTTCGCAGGTGATGCGGACAATGCGGCGGCGCTCCTCAGCGGTGAAGCGGGTGAACTCACCCGTGGAGCCGTTCGGGTACAACCCGTGAATCCCTTTTTCAATGAGCCAGTTCAGGAAGCGCGCAAGTTCCTGCTCGTTGATTTCGCCACGGTCGTCGAGAGGCACGAGTGTGGGGGTGAAGATACCGGACAGATCAGTAGACATGGCGCAACCCTAATCATAGATGTGAAGACACAGCCCTGGCAAACGCGCAGCCACGGCCTCGCCTGCCCCGGTGCCGTCCCGCGCCCGGCGGTGCGGAGCGCGGCGGATCTTGGTTCGCCTTGCTCCGCAATCATCTCCGCCCCGGCGGCGAAAGGCGACGGAAGCCGATCGCCCGCGTCCCCGGAGAACGCCGGCGTTTCGCCAGCCGCTCAGTTGCTCACCACCGGTTTGCCTTCCGCGTCCAGGTGCGGATAGGGCCCGCCGCGGCGGAACTCGTCCACGATGTAGCGGTCAAACTGCGGCGTCGGCTCAAACCACCC
>Ga0101944_10005223_pt1 | contig 15022 bp, 5 predicted proteins | sample DewCreD2012metaG_FD_75245 | JGI IMG/M metagenome (GOLD analysis project Ga0101944, IMG submission 75245) | Hot spring sediment bacterial and archeal communities from British Columbia, Canada, to study Microbial Dark Matter (Phase II) - Dewar... ...
TCAACGCCAACCGAGCGGCAGCCAATTTCTACGGCTGGTCCATCGAGGAGCTGAAGCGGATGCGTATCCAGGACATCAACACCTTGTCCCCCGAAGAAATCCAGGCCGAAATGCAACAAGCCGTAAGCAGTCACCGGATTTACTTCCAATTTCGTCATCGGCTGGCCGACGGATCGATCCGGGATGTCGCCGTGTACAGCAGCGGTATCCGGATGAAAGAAGGCGAAATGCTCCATTCCATCGTACACGACATCACGAATCTAAAACGGTTGGAAAGGCAACAGAGGGCCGATCAGGAACGGATGCGGGCGATTCTGGAAGCTGCAGCCGACCCCATTGTCGTTTACGACACCGAAGGTTGTCCGATCTTCATCAATCCGGCTTTCACCAGGGTGTTCGGCTGGAGCCTCGAAGAGCTCGCCGGAAGGCAGATTCCTTATGTTCCCGAAGACCAGAAAGAGGCGACCCGCCAAAAAATCGAGACCATGATCCGGAATGCGAAACCCGTCCGCTTGGAAACCCGCCGTTTCACCAAAGACAGGAACGTGTTGGATGTTTTGGTCAGCGCCTCACCGATGGTGGATGAACATGGAAAGCCGGCAGGTTTCGTTGCCTCTCTGACCGACATCACCCGGATCAAGATGATGGAACAAAAGCTTCGGCAGGCACAGAAAATGGAGGCCATCGGTTCACTGGCCGGAGGAATTGCCCATGACTTCAACAACATCCTGTTTCCCATTTCGGGTTTGACCCAGATGTGCCTCTGGGATGCAGCCCAAGGATCGGTTCTCGAGGAAAATCTCAAGAAAATTTATGAATCCACCCAGAGGGCGACGGATTTGGTGCGGCAGATCCTGTCCTTCAGCCGGCAGGCCGAGATTCAAAAAACCCCCGTGATCCTGCAGCCCATCGTCAAAGAAGCCTTCAGGCTCACCCGATCCGCCATCCCGTCCAACGTCGAGATGAAGATCGAGGTGCAACCGGAACCCATCCGGGTGATGGCAGACCCCACCCAAATCCACCAGGTGCTGATGAACCTGATCACCAACGCTTTTCATGCCGTGGAAAGAACCGGCGGCGAGATTCGGGTGGAGCTTCTGAAAACCCATCTGGAGCAGGGCGGGGAAGCCGAGGACAACGGAAAGGACGAAGCCTCTTATGCCCTTATACGGGTTTCGGATACGGGTTGCGGCATCGACCCGGTGCACATGGACAAGATTTTCGAGCCGTATTTCACGACCAAGCCGCAGGGCAAGGGAACAGGCCTTGGGTTGGCCGTGGTGCATGGCATCGTCCGGGATTCAGGCGGAGAGATCCAAGTGGAAAGTACGCCGGGAAAAGGAACGACGTTTTCCATATTCCTGCCGGTTCTGGAAACGATGGAGGAAGTGGAGCCTGCTGCGCAGGCTGTCGCCAAAATCCCGTTGGGCAACGAGCGAATTCTGCTCGTGGATGACGAGCGACAGATTGTGGATATGGGAAAGCGGGTGCTCGAGCGGCTTGGCTACCAGGTGGAGACATTTTTGGACAGCGAATCGGCGCTTGCATGCTTCGAGGCCGATCCGCAGCGCTTCGATCTTGTGGTGACCGACATGTCCATGCCCAAAATGACGGGAGACCGACTTGCAGAGAAGATCCTCGCCATCCGGCCCGGCATGCCCATCATTTTGTGCACGGGATACACCGAGATGATCGATGAGAACGAGGCAAAAGCCATCGGCATCCGGGCGCTTTCCCCGAAACCCATGGCCGTCGAGGTGATGGCTGCTTTGATTCGGCAGGTGCTGGATCAGGGTGGATAGTGGGTGGTGGGCAGTGGGTAGTGGGCAGTGGGCAGTAGGCAGTGGGCAGTGGGCAGTGGGTAGTGGGTAGTGGGTAGTGGGCAGTGGGTAGTGGGCAGTAGAACGACAAAAAGAAAAGAGTGAGATGAAGCACATGAGGACTGAGATGGTGAAATCGGACGTATCTTCGGACATCGGCGACTCCAAACCTTCTTATTATGTCGGCATCGGCGCATCGGCCGGAGGGCTCGAAGCCATCGAAAGCTTTTTCATGAACATGCCTTCCAACAGCGGGCTGGCCTTCATCGTCGTCCAGCACCTCTCGCCGGACTACAAAAGCCTGATGGTGGAGCTGCTCTCCAAGAAAACCGAAATGGCGGTTCATCGGGCGGAGGATGGTCTTTTGGTCCAGCCCAATCAGATCTACCTGATTCCGCCGAAGAAGAATCTCACCATTTTTCACGGAAAACTGCTGCTGAAGGACCAGGAACCCAGCAGAAGCACCATCAATTTGCCCATCGACATTTTTTTGCGATCCCTTGCCGAGGATCAGGCCGAACGGGCCATTGCCGTCATCCTTTCCGGAACAGGAAGCGACGGCACCCGCGGGGTAAGGGCCATCAAGGAAAACGGGGGGATGGTGATGATCCAATCTCCGGAATCGGCCCGCTTCGACGGCATGCCGAGGGCGGCCATTTCGACGGGTGTAGCGGATTTCGTCCTGTCACCCGAAGACATGCCTGCGCAGCTCATGGCTTTCATCGAGCATCCATACGGCTTCAGCGCCAAACGCTCGGAGACGATCCTGAACGATGAAGACGGGTTGAACCGCATTTTTGCAGAGCTCCGGTCTAGGACCCAGGTGGATTTCACCTACTACAAGCCAAGCACCATCACCCGAAGGATCGAGCGCCGCATGACGGTCAACCAGATCGACGATCTACAGGATTACGTCGCCTTCCTGTACGCCCATCCCGGAGAGGTCATGACCCTGTATCGGGAACTGCTGATCGGGGTCACCAGTTTTTTCCGGGATCCCGAGGCCATGAACGAGCTTGCGGACAATTATCTTCCGAAAATCCTTCTCAGCAAAACCCATTCGGAAATCCGGTTCTGGGTGGCCGGATGTTCCACCGGAGAGGAGGCGTACACCATCGCCATCCTGGCGCGGGAAGTGATGGAACGGGAGAAAATCAGCCGCGACGTGAAGATTTTCGCGACAGACATCGACAAAAACGCCATCGTATCTGCAGGAAACGGGGTCTATCCCGAAAGCATCGCTGCAGACCTCACCCCGAAGTTGCTCGGCAAATATTTCTACCGAAAGGGAGATGACTATCAAATCGCCCGACATATCCGGGAGATGGTGGTTTTCGCCCAGCACAATCTGGTGAAAGATCCGCCGTTCACCAATATCGAGCTGATCAGTTGCCGAAACCTCCTCATTTATCTGCAGCCCGTGCTGCAAAAGAAAGCCCTCGAAATGTTTCATTATTCCCTCAATCCGGATGGCATTCTCTTTCTGGGAACCAGTGAAACCGTGGGGGAGATGATCGACTGCTTCGAACCGCTGCATGCCCGCTGGAAGATTTTCCGCTCCAAAGGCAAGGGAAGAGGCCTGCCATCGGATTTCGTACCCGTTCGCGGTGGGGCCGGCACGATCGCCAACCGGGTTTCTCTGGGCCATGAACGCAGGCGGGTCACCGATCCGGAGGAAGTGGGCGTGCTGAGACGGTTTCTCGAACTGGTCTCCATGCATTTCATACCGCTTTCCCTGATCGTCAACGAGGCGATGCAAATCGTGCATATCGTCGGCAACACCGAAGGCTACTTGATCGTGCCTTCCGGAAAGGTGGATTTCGATATCCCCCGAATGGCGGTAAAGGATATCGCCATACCGCTCGCCACCGGCATTCAGAAAGTGTTTCGCACCCGAGAGCCCATCGTCTATTCGAACATCCGGATGAAGCACAAGGACGGGATTCGAAACGTCACCATGCGCATCCTTCCGATGCCGTTGCGCAAAGGTCAGGATCCGATGGTCGCCGTGTTCTTTTCCGAAAACATCGAAAAGGACGCATCCGACGGTGAAACGGCATCGGCCACTTACGACATCGGAGAGGAAGCCCGGCAGCGCATCCAGGACCTGGAGCAGGAGCTTCAGATCGCCCGCGAAAACCTCCAGGCCACCATCGAAGAGCTGGAAACCTCCAACGAAGAGCTGCAGGCCACCAACGAAGAGCTTCTGGCCAGCAACGAAGAGCTGCAAAGCACCAACGAAGAGCTGCAATCGACCAATGAAGAGCTTTATACGGTCAACACCGAATACCAAAACAAGATCCTCGAATTGACCGAGTTGCAAAACGATGTGGACAACCTGCTCACCAGCTCCCGCATCGGAACGCTGCTGCTCGACGAGAACTTGGACATTCGCAAGTATTCTCCGGAAATCAGCCGGTTGTTCCATGTATTGGAAACGGATATCGGCCGCAACATCAGTCATTTGGCGCACCGGATTCTGGATTTCGATCCGGTGAAGGCTGCGGGAAAGGTCCAACGGAGCGAAAGACCGATGGAACAGGAGGTTCGCACGGAAGACGGCACGTGGTATCTGGTGCGGATCCTCCCCTATCGGATCGGAGCGAATCGATACTCCGGCATCGTGATGACTTTTGTGGACATATCCCAGCTCAAGAAAACCACGGAAGCCCTTCGAGAAACCCGAACGAGGTACCGGGCGCTTTTCGAAACCATGGCCCAGGGCGTTGTGTATCAGGACCGCGACGGACATATCATCGACGCCAACCCGGCTGCAGAGCGGATTCTCGGTCTGTCGATCGATCAGATGAAAGGACGGACATCCATGGATCCTCGATGGAAAGCCGTTCGCGAAGACGGCACCCCGCTTCCCGGAGAACTGCATCCGGCGATGGTGGCGCTGCGCACCGGCAAGCCCGTTCTCGGCTACGTCATGGGGGTCTATTCCCCCAAGTTCGACGGACACCGCTGGATTCTCGTCAACGCCACTCCGGAGTTCAAGCCGGGGGAATCGGAGCCGTTCCGGGTGTATGCCACCTTCGAGGATATGACGGATCGGCTGAACATCGGTTGTGGGGCTTGCCGGAGTTTGAAAGAAGAGCATACATCGGATAGCGCATAAACGAACACCCTGAAATGTTGTTGAAATCCCCGTTGCCAATCGGGGCGCTCACGAAGATCGAAATTCAGAAACGGAGAATGAACGATGGTTAAGTCGAAACGATGGGAAGATCGTCCGATAGGATGTCTCCCCGTGGGATCGCCCGCTTGGCGACCTACCGATGAGTCTTTTGGGGATGAGCCAAAAGGCGTTCTAGAGGTGATATAACCCAAAGATTCACTGGAGATTTGAAACATGATGGATGCAACAACACAGCTTCAGCAGCTGCGGGAAAAGGCCGAAGCGTTGATCGACAAAAGAAAGCTGACACCGGAGGATGTGTCCGAAGAAGCCTTATCGAAGGTGTGGCATGAATTGAAAGTGCACCAGATCGAATTGGAACTGCAGAACGAGGAACTGCGAAAAGCGCAGCAGACCCTGTCCATTTCGCGTGACCGGTTTGCGATGCTGTTTCATCAGGCCCCGGTAGGCTATCTCGTCCTCAACCCGAACGGCCTCATTCTGGAGGTCAATGAAACCTTCTGCCGCATGATCGGCGCCGAGTCGGACACCATCCTCTCTCGTGGGCTGAACGATTTTTTGATCGATGAAGACAAAGGCACCTTCCTGGCGCGATATCGGGCGTTTTACCAAAACCCTGCCGAAAAAAGCATGGAGCTCGGAATTCATGCTGCCGGAGACACCATCCGATACGTGCGCTTGAGCGGCGCGCGGATGCAGCAGCCATCCGGAAATTCCACCGAAAAACGCCTTCAAGAAGGCTTGCTGGTCACCTTGATCGACATTACCGATCTCGTCCTGGCCCAGAAAACCCTCAACGCCCATCTGGATCATGTTCAGGCGATGCTGGAGATTCTGCAACATCCCATGGACAATTTGAAGGATTTTCTCGAAAGGGTGCTCGAAACGGGACTGTCGGTCACCGAAAGCCGCTACGGGATTTTGATGCACGTGTGGGATGGCACGCGGTTCATGGTCAGCACCTGGTCGCAAGAGGTGAGCAGGGACTGTCAGGTGAGGGACGCCCAAGCTTCGGTGGACCTCCACAACCTCGATATCGTCCGGGAATCGTTGCAAACCCGACAGCCGGTCGTTTACAACGACACCAACCATTTTGGAAAACGACCCGCGCATTTCCCGCCCGGTCACCTCCCCCTTCAGCGGCTGCTTTGTTACCCCATTTTCCAGAACGAAACGCCCCTTGCAATGTTGCTGCTGGCGGACAAACCATCGGCGTATTTACCCGGCGACATCCTGCAACTGAAATTGATCGTGGATGTGGCGATCAAGACCATGGATCGGGAAGTGTTTCTGACGCTGTTGAAAGAGCGGGAACAAAACTACCGCACCCTGACCGAAAACAGCCAGGACTGCATCATGCGCTTCGACGAAAAGGGGCGACATCTCTTCGTCAATTCGGCTGCGCTTCGGATGACCCGCCTGCGGTTGGAGGATTTTTTGGGAAAGACCCATCGAGAAATGGGGTTCCCTCCGGATTTGTGCGATTTTTGGGAATCGACCATTCAAGAGGTCTTTACGAAGAAATGTATGCAGGAAAGGGAATTCAGTTGGGACGGACCCGATGGCCAGATCGTCTTCGACTGGCGTCTGTTTCCGGAAATGGACGAGCGAGGAAACATCCTCAGTGTGGTGAGCGTGGCAAGGGATATCACGAAATGGCGGCAGGCCCAGGCAGAGCGGGATCGGATGCAGCTCGAGATGCTCAAGAAACAGAAGATGGAGTCCGTCGGCAGGTTGGCAGGCGGCATCGCCCACGATTTCAACAACAAGCTGCAGGCGATATTGGGATATACGGATATGGCCATCGAAGATGCGACAGGCAACGCCCAGGTGGTTGCCGATCTTCAATCCATCAAAGACATCTCCATGAACCTTGCCGATCTCGTTCGTCAACTGCTGGGATATGCCAGCAAACAGATGGTGAGCCCACGCATTCTCGATCTCAATGAAACCATTACCGGGATGATGGGCATGCTGCGCCGACTGATCGGTGAACATATCCGACTTGACTGGAAAACGACCCCTGACCTCTGGCCGGTCAACATCGACCCCGGCCAAATCGATCAAATCCTCATGCATTTGTGCCTCAACGCCAGAGATGCCATCCGATCGGACGGCACCATCCGGATCCGAGTGAACAACGTCACGCTGGGGCCGGCCGATTGTTTCGGTCATCCGGACAGAGCACCCGGCGAGTATGTGAAACTCTGCGTGAGCGACACGGGGGTAGGGATCGATCCGGTGATTCTGGAGCACGTCTTCGAGCCGTTTTTCACGAACAAGGACATCGACAAGGGAAAAGGGCTGGGGCTTGCGGTGATTTACGGCATCGTCCGACAAAACGGCGGCTTTGTGGAGGTGGAAAGCAGGATGCAGGAAGGAACGACCTTTCGGATCTTTCTGCCCCGATGTCCGGCGCCTGCCAAGCCGACAAAGCTCTCCGATGTTCGAGCGATCCGGAAAGCGACCATCTTGCTGGTGGAAGACGATCCGAACATTCTCGATATCGGCAAAAAGATTCTCGAGCGCATGGGCTATGAGGCGTTGATCGCCCAAGGAGCGGAAGAAGCCCTTGCCCTGGCGGAAACGGTTTCGATCGATCTGTTGATTACCGATGTCATCATGCCGGACATGAACGGAAAGGTCCTCAGCGAACAACTCGGCCGAAAATTTCCGGAGATGCGGACCGTGTTCATGTCCGGACATACGGCAGACATCATCGCCCCCCACGGGATATTGGATCAGGATACCCATTTTCTGCAAAAACCCTTTACCGTCCATGCGTTCATGGAAATGGTCCAAAAAGCGCTTGGCGAAAAAACACGATAAATGGTCATGGCGGTGGGCCCCCGGACATGAAAGTAGGCCGGAAAACACTGCCCACTGCCCACTGCCGACTATTTTCACGATAAATGGTCATGGAGAAGGGGCACCAAACCCGGTAATGGAAATGGGCCAGTTATTTTCTGCCCACTGCCCACTATATCAAAGGAATCGCGTCATGAACCGTTCGAAAATCATGCGCCCGGGAAAAACGGCTGCCGGCGCGATCGTTGTCCTCTTTTCAGCCGTTGTGCTCTTCACTGGATTTCATTTGTATCAGGATCAGGCCCGTATCGTCCGCCACCATCATGCCCAAACCATCCAATCGGTAGCGGCATTGAAAGCCCAGTTGATCCAGAATTGGCGCACAGAGCGCATGGATGATGCCCGGATGAACTCGACAGGCATTCTACGGACGATGGTCAACGAGATGATGGCAAGCGAAAGCGGGCCAGAAGCCCCCCAGAGAGCCATGATCCTCGATCGGATGCGGTTTTTCGTTGAGCATGAGCGCCTGAAGAACATGATCCTGACCGATCTGGAGGGAAATCTTCTAATCTCCGTCAACCCGCAGCTGAAGACCCTTCCGGAAGACGTGTTGCCGCTGGTTCAACGGATTCGCGAAACCGAGACGATCGTGTTCGACGAAATCAACCTCTGCTCCGTAGGCCATACCATCCATGTCGATGTGGGAGGCCCGGTGTTGGATGCCCAGGGACGGCCCATCGCGTGCCTGATCCTGCGCTCCGACCCGAAGGATTGGCTGTTTCCGATGTTGGCCGCCTGGCCGGGGACAAGCCCGAGCGCGGAAACCGCCCTGTTTCGGATCGAAGATGGACAGGTCGTTTCCCTGTGCAACCTGAAATACCGAAGCGAGGCGCCGCTTGCCCATAAACAGCGGATCGAAGACAACGATCTCATCCGCCGGTACTTGAACCAGGCAAAAGAAGGGCTCTACGAGGGTCTCGATTATCGGTGGGTTCACGTTTTGGCGGACATCCGCCCCATTGTAGGTTCGGACTGGATCCTGATGACCAAAATGGACGTCGATGAAGTCTATTCCGAAGTGCACGACCGGGGCATGGTGATCGCCTTGGTGTGCCTCGCGTTGATCGTGATCGCCATCATTGCGGCTGCGCTGACGCTGCACCGGATCGAGCGAGGCCATCTTCAGGCATTGATTCGGGAAGAGCGCCTGCTGCGAAAGGCCAACGAAGAAATTCGGGCCGCCTTTTATGGGATCGGAGACGGGGTCATCACGACGGATGTCGAAGGAAACGTGGTTCGGATGAATCCGGTGGCGGAAACCCTGACGGGATGGACGGAAGCGGAGGCCGTCGGAAGACCGCTCACGGAAATCTTTCACATCGTCAACGAAACCACCCGACAGAAGGTGGAAAACCCGGTTTATGAAGTCTTGGCAACAGGTGTGATCGTCGGTCTTGCCAACCACACTGCGCTGATTGCAAGAGACGGGACGGAGCGGCCGATTGCGGACAGCGGCGCGCCGATCCGCGACGAAGACGGCAAGGTGACCGGTGTCGTGTTGGTGTTCCGGGACCAGACCCAGGAACGAACGTACTTGAAAACCCTGCAGCAAAACGAGGCCCGCCTGCGTGCGATCCTCGATGCTGTCGCCGATCCGATCATCGTGTACGACAGCGAAGCCAGGCCGCAGTTCATCAACCCGGCCTTTACGAAGGTGCTCGGCTGGAACTTCGACGAGATTGTCGGAGGAGCGACTCCCTGGATTCCGGAAGATCAGCAGGCTGGTTTTCATGAAAAGCGCACGGAAATGTTTGAAACGGGAATCACCCTTCGATTCGAAACGCAACGCAAAAATCGAGACGGAAGGACCCTGGACATGCTGGCTTGCTATGCCCCGTTTTACGATGCCGATGGAAATCCCACAGGATTTGTGGCCTGCCTGACCGATCTGACCCGGATCAAGGAAATGGAGCGGGAAGTCCGACAGGCACAGAAGATGGAAGCCATCGGCGCCCTGGCTGCAGGTATCGCCCACGACTTCAACAACATTCTCTTTCCCATTTCGGGCTTGACCCAGATGTGCCTCTGGGATGCGCCCAAAGAGTCGGCCATGCAGCAAAACCTCCAGAAAATCTTTGAATCGACGCAAAGGGCTGCGGATTTGGTGCAGCAAATCTTGACCTTCAGCCGGCGGGCCGAGATTCGCAAAACCCCCGTGATCCTGCAGCCCATCATTAAGGAAGTCTTCAAACTCACCCGATCCACCATTCCGGCCAACATCGACATGCAGCTCGATGTGCAACCGGAGCTCATCCGGGTGATGGCAGACCCGACCCAGCTGCATCAGGTCATGATGAACCTGATCACCAACGCCTACCATGCGGTGGAACATACGGGAGGCAGCATCCGATTGGAGTTGATGGAAGCCAGGCTCGAAAAGAATCGGACGATCGGGGGCCCCAGCCTTCCTCCAGGCCGCTATGCCCTCATCCGGGTTTCGGATACGGGCTGCGGCATCGATCCGGCGATTCTGGACAAGATTTTCGAGCCGTATTTCACGACCAAGCCCCATGGCAAGGGTACGGGCCTTGGGCTGGCCGTGGTGCACGGGATTGTGACCGAACTGGGCGGAGACATCCGGTGTGAGAGCTGGCTTGGCAATGGAACGACCTTTCACGTATACCTGCCCCTGCTGGTCGCTCAGGAAGAGGCGGCCTCCGAGCCTTCGGCGAAACCGCTGGATGTGCCCGGTGGTACCGAACGAATCCTCCTGGTGGACGACGAGAAGCCGATCATCGACATGGAACAGCGGATGCTCGAGCGGCTGGGCTATACGGTGGAGGCCTTTTTGGACAGCGAGGAGGCCTTGGTGCATTTTACAGCCGATCCCAAACGGTACGATCTGATCATCTCCGATCTTTCCCTACCCAAAATGATGGGGGAAGAATTGGCGAAACAGGCGCTTTCCCTTCGGCCCGACATTCCCATCATCATCTGTACCGGCTTCACAGACAGGATCGGCGAACAGAAGGCCAAGGCAATCGGCATCCGGGCGCTTGCACCAAAACCTCTGACCGTGGAAAAGCTGGCGGTGCTGATTAGAAAGGTTCTGGAGGAAACATCGTCATGACACTTTCGGAGACCGAAATCCTGGCGCTGAAAAAACGGAAGCGGCAATACCGGCTGCTGTTTCAGAACCTGGCGATGGCCTTTGCCTTGCACGAAATCCTTCTGGATGAGGCGGGAAATCCCATCGACTACCGGTTTCTGGAAGTCAATCCCGCCTTCGAGAAGCAAACCGGATTGAAGGCTTCGGAAATTCTCGGGAAAACGGTCCGACAGATCTTGCCGACAATCGAACCCTACTGGATCGAAACCTATGGACGGGTGGCGCTTACGGGAGAGCCGATTCAGTTCGAGTATTTCAGCGGACCTCTCGGTAAACATTACAATGTCACGGCCTATTCTCCGGAACCCGGCCAATTCGCCTGCCTGTTCTTGGATATCACGGAGTCGGTCGAACTCAAGAAACGGCTGATGCAAGCGCAGAAAATGGAAACCATCGGAGCGCTGGCAGGAGGCATCGCTCATGATTTCAACAACATTCTCTTCCCCATATCGGGAATCGCCCAGATGATGATGTGGGATACACCCAAGGGTTCGCAAGCCTGGGAAAATTTGGATAAAATCTACCAGGCCAGCAAGCGGGCGGCCGAACTGGTCAAACAGATTCTGAGCTTCAGCAGGCAGACTGAAACGACCCGAATGCCGATGCTTCTGCAGCCGGTGGTCAAGGAAGTCTTCAAATTGACCCGTTCGATCATCCCGAGCAACTTCGAGATGAAGCTCTTTGTCGAAAGCCGCCCGCTTCGGATCAACGGGGATTCGAGCAATATTCACCAAGTGCTGATGAACCTCATCACCAATGCGTACCATGCCGTTCAAACCAATGGCGGAAGCATCGATGTCAACCTGGAGGAAGTTGTCCTGAATGAAGGATGCCCGCCGGAAGGCATCCACCTGCCCGCCGGTCGCTATGCGCGCATTCGGGTGAAGGATACGGGCTGCGGCATCGACGGGACGATCCTGGAAAAAATTTTCGATCCGTATTTCACGACCAAGCCTCCGGAAACGGGGACCGGATTGGGGTTATCGGTGGTTCGGGGCATTGTCACGGACTTGGATGGGGATATTCGGGTGGAAAGCGAGCCAGGGCGAGGCACTTGCTTCGACGTGTATCTGCCCTTGCTACCGGATGAGGTGCTTGAGGCGGGAAGGAAAGAGGAAGAAGCGATGATTCCCGGGGGCACCGAGACCATCTTGTTGGTGGACGACGATCGGCAGATCATCGACATGGAAAAACGGATACTCGAGCGTCTGGGCTATACGGTGGAAGCGTTGACCAGAAGCGATGAAGCCTTGGCAAAATTCGAGGAAAAACCGAAAGGATATGACGTGGTGATCAGCGACATGTCCATGCCGAAAATGACCGGAGAAGAGTTGCTCAAACGGATGCTGGCCATCCGGCCCGATATGCCGACGATCCTGTGCACGGGTTTTTCCGAGTTGATCCGTGAAGAAACGATCAAGGCCATCGGCATCCGGGCGCTCGCCCCAAAGCCCCTGGTCGCGGAAAGTCTGGCGGTGCTGATCCGGAAGGTGCTCGATAACCAATAGAGGCCGATTCAGGTCTGACAATGCCGCCGCTACTTGTATATCAAATGGCGTTCTATGGCTATGGATCAAGCGTCATGTGTTTGTGTTTTGAAAGCGATTCTTACGGACAAAGGCTGCAGCAATCCTCTGAAACGTCTTCTTCAATACCATTGTCTCGTTGAGAAAGCCTTGCTATACATGGATACCCTTCTGAATGGATCTTTTCATATCCTTCCACGTATAGGAACGACCCTGACCATCACGGAGAACCAATGGAAAACCAAACCATCTTGATCGTTGAGGACGACATCGTTTCAGCAACCCAGATGGTCAGAATTCTGAGCAAATTCGGCTACAGCGTTTTGCCGCCCATCTCAACGGGAGAAAATGCCATATCCGTTTTTCTTTCGAATCCTTCCAGACTTCCGGATCTGGTTTTGATGGATATTCAACTTGAAGGAGAAATGGACGGTATCCATGCAGCGGAGCGGATTCGAGAACTATCGAATGTCCCGATTGTTTTCATGAGTGGCTTTTCTCATCATTCCATCATCGAAAGAGCCAAGAAGGTGGGACCTTACGGTTATTTGCTCAAGCCGGTTTCCTCAAAGGAACTGATCGCCACTATCGAAACGGTGCTTCACAAGTATCGAATCGATCTGGCCATTCAAAACGAGAAGCGCTCGCTCGAAACCAATATCGACACGTTAAAACAGCAGATCGAACATTATGGCAAAGGAATCGTTTTGGCCAATCGGTTGCTGCAAGAGGAGATCGAAGATCGAAAACTTCGGGAGCGCATTCTGGAAACCGCATTACAGTTGAGCCGATATGCAGGGCAGCATTCCATCGATGATTTGATTCAAAAGGCGATCGATGAAATCGAACTCTTGACGGAAAGCGAGCTTGGATTTTTCCACTTCCTATCGGAAAAGGAATCGAGAGCCGCGAATCCGGTATTTTCATCATCCACAAAGAAGCATTCCTGTAAGCTTCCCTTTCAACATATTCCGTCTGCAATCACCAAAGGGGGGATTTTCAGCGAGTCGATGTTGAGAGCCAGGCCAATGATTTACAACCAGTTTGCATTGGTCAATCTGAATCTTCCCGAAGGCCACACCGAATTGAAACGGCTGCTGACGTTCCCCGTCATAACGGATGGTACGATCAACGCGATCGTTGCATTGGCCAACAAAAAGAACAGTTATAAACAGCTTGATATCACTACCGTTTCAACACTTGCCCATTTGGCATGGGATCTCGTTCAAAAAAAGTGGATGGAAGAAGCGCTGATTGAAACGGAAAAAACCCTTCGGTTGATTCTGGATGGCATTTCAGATCCCATTTTGCTGTTGGATGCACATGGGGGCATCCAAAGGATGAATCGGGCGGCATACAGATATTTCGGAATCGAGCAGGGTACCAACATCCAAGGAATACGATGCTATGAAATTCGAAAAGGCTCCGAACCCTGCGAAGGGTGTCATCTTCCTTTCGATTTTCTCGAAAGCTTTCAAGGTCACTATGAACGCCGCTCTTTACATCATCAAGACCGCATCGAACGGATCTATATCGACCATGTTCAAGATGACCAAGGAAGGCTTCAAGCCTCTATCGTTCGTATCACAGACATCACTGAAATTCGAAAGACGGAGAGACACCTGCTGCAGAGCGAAAAACTGGCCTCTCTTGGTATACTCGTCGCAGGGGTAGCCCATGAAATCAATAATCCCAACACGTTCATTTTGTTCAATATACCAATTCTTCATCGATATATCGATGCACTGCTGTCCATCGTGGACGAATCCGTAAAGGATCCTACAGATCTTGAAATCATGAACAAACCCTATGAGTCGTTCAGAAACGATTGCTTGAAGATCTTGGACAATATCGAAAACGGTTCGAGACGCATCAACCAAATCGTATCCAATCTTCGCGAATACGTGCGGGAACGAGACAAGGGAAAGGTCAAAGCCATCCAGATCAAGCCTTTCATCGAGCAAATGCTGAGCCTTTGCATCGGAAGGATTCGAAAAAGCGTTCGAACCTTCGAATTGGACATTGCAGAGGATCTTCCCCCTTTTGTGACGGATTCACTCGCGCTCGAACAGATTCTGATCAATTTGCTGATCAATGCCGCTCAGGCCTCCGATAAAGAAGACTCATGGGTCAAGCTGAGCGTATTCATGATCCGGACCGCACAACCCAAACTGGTGATTCAAGTTCAAGACAACGGTTGCGGTATGGATGCAGAAACCCAAAAGAGGATTTTTCAGCCATTTTTCACCACAAAAGAAATCGGAGAAGGAACGGGGATGGGTTTGGCCATCGTCGATAAGCTGGTGATGGAATTGAAAGGCCAAATCGAAGTGGAAAGCGTGAAGGGTCAAGGAAGTGTGTTTCGCCTAATATTCAATGTTGATCCTAAGGCATTGGAAACAAGTGCGTGAGAACCAAAAGTCGGATGAGGTTCAAATCAGGAACCAAAAAACACTCGGGCGGTTTCATATGAAATGCTCATGGCTTCAGGCCGCCACCCCCGGACATGAAAATGCCGTGGTGGAATCGGGCGGATGGGGCATGGTTGTCGCCA